>JAEEGL014279368.1_pt1 | contig 15570 bp, 13 predicted proteins | sample 9134231 | NCBI WGS metagenome assembly JAEEGL01 (sample SAMN16246548, study PRJNA631951) | gut metagenome | biome: gut microbiome; feature: rumen; material: fiber-attached | host: Bos | place: Iran: Karaj | collected 2018-10
ACCTTGGGCCAAAGCGAGTATCAGAGAGAAGAAAAACTGGCTTACGTGGAAGAAGTGGTACGACTTTGGACAGAGATTTGTGAAAAAGAGGAAGCGGTTTCCGTAAAAGATTTGGTCATTAACGGAAACGATTTGATTGGGTTGGGCATGAAAAAAGGCCCGGAGCTGGGAGAGTTTTTGAAGGAATGTTTGGAACAGGTTTTGGACGATCCTTCCAAAAACAATCGGGAATATTTATTGGCAGAAGCAAAAAGAAGGATTGGCGCATGAAAAGGTTTTTTGGTATAACTTTACTTATGATTTTTGTCCTGTGCTCTTTTTGCGCCTGTAAGGACGATGATGCTTCCGGGGAAAATGCGGTAAGCATTGTCAGGCAGCCGGGAACTCCTGCGGGAAGCGGCGAAGCAGAGGAAGAAGTAGAAGAAAAGACCCTCTACATCGTACAGGAATTAAATACCGAAGAAGAATACATTGTTTTAAAATCCACGGATTATGATAAAAACTATGTGTATCACTATACCTTAAGTACACGGTTCTTGGATAAATACGGTGACACCACCAGCTCTTTAAATTTTACACCGGGAACAGTGGTGACTTTGGGAGAGAGAAAAAGCCAAGGCATCATTACATCGGTGCAGATGTCCGATGCGGTTTGGAGATATACGGATGTAACCAACTTTTCCTATGATACGGAAAAGAACATGTTTACCATTGCCGGAGAAAACTATAAACTGACGGATGAGACTATGGTATTTTCCGAAGATGTGACGGCAAAGGTTTCCGATATCGGCGAGGATGATGTGTTAAATATCGTCGGAAAAGATAAGACCATTTATACCATTTCCGTTGTAACGGGACACGGCTATTTGCTGTTGGCCAACACGGAAAAGTTTGAAGGAAGTTTGATTTATATCGGTAATACTTTAATTACCGCAGTGACTTCCAATATGCAGGTAAGTGTACCGGAAGGTACCTATGACGTAACGGTTGCCAATAACGGCTACGGCGGAACAAAATCTGTAGAGATTGAGCGAAACAACACCACGGTGTTGGACTTGGCGGAATTGGAAGGAGAAGGTCCTAAGACCTGTAAGCTTACGGTATCCGCAACGGTGCCAAATGCATCCATTTATATTGACGGAGAACAGATTGAAGCCGGTGTAGAGACAGACGTAACCTACGGACGCCATACCCTTACCATTTCCGTAGAGGGGTATGACACTTGGAGCAAGACTTTATATGTAAACTCCGCTACCGCCAGCATCGCCATCGATCCGACTGAAAGCGATTCTTCAAGTTCGTCTGCATCGAATTCCTCCAACACTTCGAATTCGACTACGACAAACAATACAACCGATAGTTCAACGACGAACAGCACAACGACCACGACGGATAGTTCCTCAAGCAGCAGTTCGTCCGCGACCAACAAACAGCAAACAGAACTCGACTACCTGTCAACGTTATCCAGTTTGATAAATACTTTAACAGGTACTAATAGTAATTAAAGGAGGATCATTATGTATAAAGATGAATATTTAAGATGGAAGAATACAAACCTGGAAGATCCTGACCTAAACACGGAATTAAATCTGATTGCGGACGACGACGACGCCATCAAGGATCGCTTCGCAGTTGCGTTGAAATTCGGAACCGCAGGTTTGCGCGGAACTTTGGGAGCCGGAACCAACCGCATGAACGTATGGGTGGTTCGTCAGGCAACACAGGGCCTTGCCAATTGGGTAAAGACCCAAGGTGGCAACCAGACCGTAGCCATCAGCTATGACAGCCGATTGAAGAGCGATATCTTTGCCAAGGAAGCAGCAGGTGTGTTGGCTGCAAACGGAATTAACGTACGTATCTATGATGCGTTAATGCCGGTACCGGCCCTTTCCTTTGCAACAAGATTCTATAAATGTAACGCAGGTATCATGGTGACTGCATCCCATAACCCGGCAAAGTATAACGGATATAAAGCATACGGTCCGGACGGATGTCAGATGACCGATGATGCGGCAGCCATTGTATATGACGAGATTTTAAAAACCGATATTTTAACCGGAGCAAAGCGTATGTCCTTTGCGGAAGGTGTGGAAAAAGGATTGATTCGCTTTGTGGGAGATGATTGTAAGGATGCATTCTATGAAGCCATCGAATCCCGTCAGGTTCGTCCGGGATTGGCAAAAGATGCCGGATTGAAACTGGTATATTCTCCGTTAAACGGAACCGGACTGGTACCTGTAACAAGAGTACTTAGCGATATCGGTATTACGGATGTTACCATCGTTCCGGAACAGGAATATCCAAACGGATACTTTACCACCTGTTCTTATCCAAACCCGGAAATCTTTGAAGCTTTGGAATACGGATTAAAGCTTGCAAAAGAAACGGGAGCTGATCTTATGCTTGCGACAGATCCGGATGCGGATCGCGTGGGTATTGCTATGAAATGTCCGGACGGAAGCTATGAACTTGTTTCCGGAAATGAAATGGGTGTACTTCTTTTAGATTATATTTGTGCGGGACGTATCGAAAAAGGTACCATGCCGAAGAATCCGGTGGCGGTTATGTCTATCGTATCCACTCCTCTTGCAGATAAGGTGGCAGAGCATTACGGCGTAGAACTTCGCCATGTATTAACCGGATTTAAGTGGATCGGAGATCAGATTGCACAGTTAGAAGCTGCCGGAGAAGAAGAGCGCTTTATCTTCGGATTTGAGGAAAGCTACGGTTATTTGGCCGGCGGTTATGTTCGCGATAAGGATGCGGTCATCGGAGCAATGTTGATTTGTGAAATGGCAGCATATTACAGAAGCATCGGTTCTTCCATTAAGCAGCGTTTGGAAGAGATTTACAAAGAGTACGGACGTTACTTAAACAAAGTAGACAGCTTTGAATTCCCGGGACTTACCGGAATGGATAAGATGCAGGGAATCATGGATGACTTCCGCAACAACCCACCGAAGGAGATTGGCGGAAAGAACGTGCTTTCCGTAACGGATTTCATGAAACCGGAGGAAACCCATCTTCCGAAATCCAACGTTTTGATTTATCAGTTGGAGGATGATGCCACCGTTGTTGTTCGTCCATCCGGAACCGAGCCGAAGATCAAAACCTACTTCACCACAACCGGAAAAGATTTGCAGGAAGCAGAGGCGAAAAAAGCCGAGCTTGCAGCTGCGTTAAAGCCGATTTTTTCTTAAAAACTAAGGCTCTAGTACATTTTTTGAAAAAGTGCAATTAGGAAAGTATTACACAATTTCCTATGGATTTTTGTAAAAATAGCCCAAAATCCACGATTTTTCCCTAAAAATCGTGGATTTTCTTGACATTAAAGGGCAAAACAATTATAAATAAACTTGTGACTTGGGTAGTAGGATACTCAAGCCGAGTAATATTAGTAATCCAAAGGGAGGAAATTTTACTATGAACAAGACAGAATTAGTAGCAGCTATGGCTGCAAAGGCTGATCTTTCTAAGAAGGACGCAGAGGCTGCATTAAAGGCTTTCACAGACGTTGTAGCTGAACAGCTTAAGAAAGGACAGAAGGTTCAGTTAGTTGGATTCGGTACTTTCGAAGTATCTAAGAGATCTGCTAGATCTGGACGTAACCCAAGAACCGGTGAGACAATGAAGATTAAGGCTTCTAAGGCTCCTAAGTTCAAAGCTGGTAAGGCTTTAAAGGACGTTGTTAACAAATAATTTTATCTGTTAAGTCAATTATCCAAAGGCTCAAGCATTTTGTTTGAGCCTTTTTTATTTGAGGAAGACCATGAGATTAGATAAGTTTTTAAAGGTATCCCGCTTAATTAAGCGCAGAACCGTCGCAAACGAGGCTTGCGATGCGGGAAGGGTAAAGGTAAACGACAAGGTCGTAAAAGCATCCTATACGGTAAAAGAAGGGGATATTATCGAGATTGCTTTCGGAAATAAGACTGTAAAGGTGCGCGTATTGGATTTGAGAGAAACCACCAAAAAAGACGAAGCGAAAGATTTGTTTGAATATTTATAGAGTTTTGCTGCAATTATCAGATAATTGTTGAAAAAATCTATGTGAGGTGTTAAGATTAATAAAAAGTAGTCGATATGTTATATAGCAAGAAAACTACTTGGTGTGTAGGTAAAATGAGTAAAAAGAAAAACAGCCGAAAGAGAAAAGGAACAAACCGCATATATTTCTTTTTTGTGTTCGCTTTTGTATTTATTGTAATGGCCATTCAGATTACCAGTTTGGTAAAGAAGAATGCGTATTATGCTGCAGAAGAAGCACGATTGGAAAAGGAAAAAGAATACCAGGCAGAGCGCCAAGAGGAGCTGGAACAGTACGAGGAATATACCAACTCAAGAGAGTATAAAGAGTACATTGCTCGCACGAAGTTAGGCCAGGTATATCCGAATTGGATTATTTTCCGTGAAAATGATTAAGAACTTATGAAAAACCCATAGAATGAGCAGTCGCAACAGGCAGGAACCTTCAACTGACCCAAGTACGAATTCTCTCTTCTGTGGGTTTTCTTTTTACCTTGAAAGTACTAAAATAGATATATGTTAGATATCTTAGATTATATAAATGAACAACACTTACTTGAAGAAGGCGACGGCGTTCTGCTGGGTGTATCCGGTGGGGCTGATTCCGTGTGTCTTCTTTTTCAATTTCTGAAGGTGATGGAATCCATAGATATCAGTTTACACGTGGTATATGTGGAACATGGCATTCGGGGAGAGGAGTCTGTGGAAGACGGTCGGTTTGTAAAGAAGCTTTGCGAACAAATCGGAATGCCCTTTACCTTTGTTTCTGTGGATGCACCGGCCTTTGCGGAAGCCGAGGGCATGTCCTTGGAGCAGGCAGCCAGAACCCTTCGCTACGAAGCGTTTTTGGATGTGGCCTACAAAGAAGGTCTAAACAAAGTGGCAACGGCTCACAATGCCAATGACAATGCGGAGACCATTTTGTTCCAGATGATTCGGGGCAGCGGTGCCAAAGGCATCAGCGGAATCGATGTAAAGTCCAAACGCAAGAATTACGAGATCATTCGACCGCTGTTAAATACTTCTCGAAAAGAAGTGGAGGAGTACTTGCAGGAGATTGGTCAGAGTTACCGAGAAGATGTCACCAATGCCAGTGATGACTTTGCCAGAAATAAGATTCGCCATCAGGTCATTCCGGTATTGGAAGAGATCAATGCCAAGGCCGTGGCCCATATCAATCAGGCAGGGGCAATTGTCAGCCGTATGTATGACGGTGTGATGCAAGAGACCCTGGAGTTGCTGGACGGCATAATGGGTGAAAACGGACTTCGTTTGGAGCCTTTAAAGAAACTGGATTACGACCAAAGAGCAGATGTAATCTTAGCGTACCTTCGTTATTTGGGCGTGGCACGAGACGTGTCAAAGGTCCATATTGAAATGTTAAATGAGCTCATCTTTATGGAAGTGGGAAAGGAATATCACCTGCCTCACGGTAACATTGCAAAGGTGACCTATCATCATTTAAAGATCAAACAGGATACTTCTTCCGAGTCCGGAGGAGTGAACTGGAAAGAGATTGTGATTCCGAAGCTGGAAGAGGGAGAAACCTACCAAGTTTCAGCGGAGGATGTGGACGTCAGCTTTTACTTAAGAAAGGCGGTTCAAAGCGAAGAAATCCCTCGAAAAATCTATGCGAAACGATTCGCTTATGATAAAATAATGGGAAATATCGTTCTCCGCCACAGACGGGCCGGAGACTACTTTGTCATTCATCCGGATGGGGGCAAAAAGCTGTTGCAGGACTACTTCGTGGAAGAGAAGATTCCACAGGAGGAAAGAGACCGAATCTGGTTGTTATGCCAGGATTCCAAGGTAATTTGGATTTTAGGTCACAGAAACAGCGAAGATTACCGCATCGATGATGAGACAAAATACGTATTAGAAGTTGAATTTTGGAGGAACTAAAATGGCAGAGACAGTCAAAGAAATGCTATCAGAGGAAGAACTTAGCACACGTATTCGCGAGTTGGGTGAGCAGATTTCAAAGGATTATGAAGGTGAAGAAGTATTCCTCGTTTGCATCTTAAAGGGAGCAGCATTCTTTGCATGTGAATTGGCAAAAAGAATTACTGTACCGGTGACCATCGACTTTATGGCGACCTCAAGCTACGGCTCAGGTACAGTCAGCAGCGGTGAAGTTCAGATTAAAAAAGATTTGGATCTTGGCGTAGAAGGCAAAAACGTAATTATTGTTGAAGATATTATCGACAGCGGAAATACATTAAACTATCTTTCCGGTTTGTTCAAAGACCGTAAAGCAAAGAGCATTAAAATGTGCGCAATGTTAGACAAGCCGGAACGTCGAGAAGTAGATGTTCCTATGGACTATATCGGATTTACCATTCCGGATGCCTTTGTTGTGGGATATGGATTGGATTACGATCAGAAATACAGAAATCTTCCGTACATTGGTGTGGTAGAGTTCGACTAAAACAAATGCGAGGAGTTTTTTCGTGAAAAGAAGAAGCGGGTTTGGGTTTTATTTATTATTGATCTTAATGGTCATATTCTTATGGTATTTCTTCAGCGGACAGACCGCTCCCACCATGAGCATGGCACAGCTGAAAGAAAACTTAAAAGAAAACAACGTAGAATCCATTCGAATTGAACAAAATGTTCAGGTGCCTACCGGTACTTTGAATGTAAACTTAAAAAATACCGACTCTGTAAAAAGAGTTACCTATACCATTTATGTATCCGACGTCAATGAAGCCATTGAGATGTTGGATGACTATGAATTTACCCAGTATATGGTAATGGATGTTCCGCAGGATGCCTGGTTTACCGAGATGCTGCCAATGCTTTTGGTGGTAGCGGTTCTGTTTATCCTCTTTATGATTATGATGAACGGACAGGCAGCAGGAGGCGGCGGTGGCGCCAACTCCCGTATGATGAACTTCGGAAAGTCCAGAGCAAAGATGACCACACAGGACAAGATGAACATTCGCTTTAAGGATGTGGCCGGTCTTGCAGAAGAAAAAGAAGAATTGGTGGAAGTCGTTGACTTCTTAAAGGATCCGGTAAAGTACACCAAAGTCGGTGCACGTATTCCAAAGGGACTCCTTCTTGTAGGCCCTCCGGGAACCGGTAAAACTTTACTTGCCAAGGCAGTAGCCGGAGAAGCGGGTGTACCTTTCTTTTCCATTTCCGGTTCTGACTTTGTAGAGATGTTTGTAGGTGTAGGTGCTTCCCGAGTAAGAGACTTATTCGAGGATGCAAAGAAGAATGCACCATGTATCGTATTTATTGATGAGATCGATGCGGTTGCAAGAAAGCGTGGTTCCGGAATGGGCGGTGGTCACGATGAGCGTGAACAGACCTTGAACCAGATGCTTGTAGAGATGGATGGTTTCGGCGTAAACGAAGGTATTATCGTTATGGCAGCAACCAACCGTGTGGATATCTTAGATCCTGCCATTATGCGTCCGGGACGTTTCGACCGTAAAGTATTTGTTGGTCGACCGGATGTAAGAGGACGTGAAGAAATCTTACGAGTTCATGCGAAGAACAAACCGCTTTCCGATGATGTGGACTTAAAGCAAATTGCCCAGACTACAGCCGGATTTACCGGTGCGGATTTGGAAAACCTTTTAAACGAAGCGGCCATTGCGGCAGCCAAGGATTCCAGACCTTACATTGCGATGAACGATATCAAGAATTCCTTTGTTAAGGTGGGTATCGGTACCGAGAAAAAGAGTAAGATCATTTCCGAGAAGGAAAAGAAGATTACAGCATATCACGAATCCGGACATGCCATTTTGTTCCATGTATTACCGGATGTGGGACCGGTATATTCCGTTTCCATTATTCCTACGGGACAGGGGGCAGCCGGCTATACCATGCCGCTTCCGGAAAAGGACGAGATGTTCCATACCAAGGGACAGATGATGCAGGAAATCATCGTAGACTTTGGCGGAAGAATTGCCGAGGCTATGATTTTCGGAGATGTTACCACGGGAGCGTCTCAGGATATTAAACAGGCCACCGAGATGGCCAGACGCATGGTTACCATTTACGGCTTTTCCGATAAGATCGGACCCATTGATTACAACAACGATGATGGCGAAGTATTCTTAGGCAGAGATTACGGACACGTAAAGAGCTACAGTGAGGGAGTAGCTTCTGCCATTGACGAGGAGGTTCGCAGAATCATCGACGAATGCTATAAGAAAGCAGAAGAAATCTTAAAGGAACACGAAGAAATCTTGCATAAGTGTGCAGAACTTCTTCTTGAGAAAGAAAAGATTAATCGACAGGAGTTTGAAGCTCTTTTCGGAGATGAAGTAATCGTCAAAAGCGAAGACGTGCTGAACAGAGAAGGTGTAGCTGTAGAGGATTAGTAAATCTTCACAAAAACAAAAGTAATTTTTTGTTAAGTTTGTGCAGACTTATAATGGGCAGGTGGGTATAATTACATACGTAAAAACCCCCCAATACATTTTATTTTTACTATCCCCCATAGTAGAAATACCTTCTCCTAAAAAGGCAGCACGTAACGCTGTCTTTTTTGTTTTTTAGAACCAGGGGATGTGCTATGAATAGAGAAGCATTTTTCAGTGACGGGACTGCGGATTACCGTTGTCCTGCGGAGCCAAAAAAAGGTGAAAAAGTTTCTATTCGATTTCGAGGAAGCCACGCGGACTCCCTCGAGGTTTATTTGTGTGCGGGCGAGAAAAAGCTTCCTATGGGCTTTGTGGACAGCACAGACGTCTTTGATTACTATCAGGTGAGTCTACCTCTGAAGGATTCTCCAATTTATTACCATTTTGAAATCCGAAGTGAAAATGAAATCTGTTACTATGACCGCTTCGGTGTAACAGAAGAAGTGCGACCTCAGTATGATTTTCATATCATGCCGGGATTTTCCACGCCGGACTGGACCAAAGGTGCGGTGATGTATCAGATTCTCGTGGATCGATTCTACGATGGGGATGATACCAATGACGTGGAAGATCGAGAGTATCACTATATCACCATGCCGGTACGAAAGATTACCAACTGGTCTCAGAATCCGGCGGATTTTGATGTGGCAAGTTTTTATGGCGGAGACTTAAAGGGAGTTCGCGAAAAATTAAACTATCTTCAGGGACTTGGGGTGGAAGTAATTTACTTTAACCCGCTGTTTGTTTCTCCCTCCAATCACAAATATGATATTCAGGATTACGACTATATCGATCCTCATTACGGAGTGATCGTTGAAGATGGTGGCGAATGCTTACAGGGTGACGATTATGACAATCGTCATGCCACAAAATATATTACCCGTGTTACCAACAAGAAAAACTTGGAAGCATCCAATCGCTTCTTTGCTCAATTGGTGGAGGAGATTCACCTTCGCGGCATGAAAGTGATTTTGGACGGCGTGTTCAACCACTGTGGTTCCTTTAATAAGTGGTTGGATAAGGAACGCATTTATGAAGGCCAAAAGGGATATGCGGATGGTGCCTATGTTTCAAAGGACAGTCCGTACCATGACTTTTTCTACTTCTATGAAAGCGAAGATGAAAAGTGGCCTTACAATCATACCTATGACGGTTGGTGGGGACATGATACCTTGCCGAAGTTGAACTACGAAGGCTCTGACGAGCTTACGGACTACATTTTAAACATTGGTAAAAAGTGGGTTTCCCCGCCCTATAACGTGGACGGTTGGAGACTTGATGTGGCTGCGGATTTGGGTCACTCCGAAGAGTTTAACCACGAGTTTTGGAAGAAATTCCGCGATGTGGTAAAGAAAGCAAATCCAAATGCGGTTGTGTTGGCAGAACATTATGGTGACGCTTCTTCCTGGTTACAGGGAGATCAGTGGGATACCATTATGAATTATGATGCCTTTATGGAGCCTATTTCCTATTTCTTAACGGGAATGGAAAAGCATTCCGATGGCTACGATGAGTACGCCGTAGGAGACGGAAAGCGTTTTGAAATGACTATGCTCCATCATATGGCCCAGTTTATGACGCCCTCTTTATACAGCGCTATGAACCAGTTGGATAACCATGATCACTCCAGATTTTTAACGCGAACCAATCGTAAAGTGGGACGTGTGGCACAGCTGGGAAGTGATGCGGCAGGAGAAAATGTCAGTGTTCCGGTATTAAAGCTTGCAACCTTGATGCAAATGACTTGGCCGGGTGCTCCTACATTGTATTACGGAGATGAAGCCGGCGTGGTTGGATTTACGGATCCGGACAATCGACGTACTTATCCATGGGGAAATGAAAATCGCGTATTGATTGATTATTTCCGTGATGCCATTAGTTTACACAAGAATCATGAGACCTTAAAAACAGGATCTTTCATATTCCTTTCCACGGGAAGAGATTTTGTTTCTTACGGTCGTATGGATAAAAATGAAAAGATGGCAATTGCCATTAACTGCGGACCGAACACCATGGAAGTGGACCTTCCGGTATGGAAGTTGGAAGTTCCTACCTCCGGTGAGATGTCACAGATATTCATGACCAATGAGTTGGGCTATTCTATGTTCCCTATGCGCTATATTGCGGAAGGTGGAAATGTCCATTTGAAATTATTGCCATTCTCCGGAGTGGTGTTAGATTACAAGAGTTGAGGAATATAAATGAAACTGATACACGTGGCTGATTTACACCTGGCCTCCAAGATGGAAAGCAATCTGTCAAAGGATCAGGCAAAGATTCGAAAAAGAGAATTATTGGATCGCTTTGGCGATATGATTTCTTACGCGGATGAAAACGGGGTAAGCGGTATTTTGATTGCCGGAGACCTCTTTGATGAGAAGCGTATTGCAAAAATCGTTAAGACCAGGGTGTTGGATGATATGCGCATGCACCCTCAGATTACCTTTTTCTACCTACAGGGAAATCATGACCGAAGCGATTTTTTAATGGATGTTGATTTAAGTGAAATCCCGAATTTAAAATTGTTCACTAAGGACGAGTGGACCAGCTACGAGTTTGAAGATGTGGTAATTACCGGCAGAGAAATTTCTCCGGAGAATGCAAAGACTTTTACCCTTAACTTGGTTTTGGATCAGGCCAAGACCAATATCGTTATGCTTCATGGTCAGGAGTCAAACTACATCGGAAGAGACCGTACGGAAATCATTCCGCTAAATGAGTTGCGCGGAAAATACATTGATTATTTGGCTTTGGGACATATTCACAGTTTCAAAAAAGATCGTTTGGATGACCGTGGGGAATATTGCTATTCCGGTTGTTTGGAAGGCCGTGGCTTTGATGAATTGGGCGAAAAAGGCTTTGTTCTTTTAAACATCGAGGATAAGAAAATCGATGCGGAATTCATTCCCTTTGCAAAGCGTATTTTCCATGAGGTAACGGTGGAACTTTCCGAAGAGGATGACATGCCTTCCATCTTAAAACGAATTCATATGTCTTGTGATGAGATTCCGGTAAAGGATTTGGTAAAGGTAGTTTTGACCGGGCATACCGGCGTGGACTTTGACGTGGATGAGGATCGTATCTTAAGGGAGTTCGGAGAGAACTTTTTCTTCTTGAAGATTAAGGATGAGTCTACCATCAAAGTGCATTATGAAGACTTTTTAAATGATAAATCCTTAAAGGGTGAATTTGTCCGCTTAATGGAAAAGCAGGATATTAACGAAGAGGATAAAGCAGAAATTGTGGAAATCGGAATACGTGCATTAATGGGGGAGGAATTGTAATGTTAAAATTAATCTCCTGTTATGTAACGGGATTTGGACGATTGGAAAATTTTGAATATGAATTTGATGCGGGATTGAATACCGTGTTGGAAGAAAACGGCTGGGGTAAGACCACCTTTTGCGTATTCTTAAAATCCATGTTTTACGGATTGGAATATCGCAGACTAAAGAGTCTTACGGAGCGCAAGCATTATCAGCCTTGGTCCGGTGTACCTTTTGGAGGAAGCCTCACATTTTCTTTGGGTGAAAAAACCTATCGCATAGAGCGTACCTTTGGAACAAAGGATGCGGATGATACCTTTACGCTCATTGACGTTATGACCGGTGCAAAGTCTGAAGATTATTCTTCCAACTTAGGGGAAGAAATCTTTGGTGTGGATCGCGAGTCTTTTGAGAAAAGTATTTTTTCTCCCCAGGGTGAAATTCAGACATCCATGACAGATAGTTTGAACGCAAAGATGGGAGATCTTTCTGCAGCAAAGGACGATATGAAAAACTTTGATTCCGCCATCAGCCGAATCGAAGATGCCAAGAAAGTATATTCTTCCACCAGTAAAATCAATCCGGGAAAACTCATGGTGGTGCAGCGGGAGATTTCTTCCTGCAGAGAATTATCTGAGTTGATTCCGGTAAAAGAAGATGCCTATGAAAAGCAGGGCATTTTGTTAAGCGAAAGAAATGAACGCTTGCAAAAACTCCGTGAAGAACGTTCCAAGATTGCAGAAAAGATTGCGCTTCAAAGTAAGCAAGAACAGGAAATTGGAGCTTTAAAAGAAAAGAAAGAACATCTGACTTCTTATAAAGATGAATTATCTGAGCTGGATGATTATTTTACCAACGGCATTCCGGAGATGGAAGAGATTACCGAAGTACGTGAGAAGCAGGGACGCCTTCAGGTATTAAACGGTCAGTATGAAGCCGTAGCTTCCAAGTTGCCGTCTAAAGCAGACGAAGGAAAATTAAATGAGTTGTTCCGTGACAAAGATGTGTCGGAAGAAGCCATTGCGGCTTGGGCAGCTTCTGCGGAACGTATCAAAGAGCTTCGTCATCAAGGCGAGCATAATCGCATGCCGGAGGAAGAAAAAGAAAAATTAAAAGAATTGAAGTTTTTCTTTTCCAAAAAGGTGCCGACGGAAGAAGAAATCGAAACCGCGTCTCAAAAAGCAACGGAGTTGTTAAAAGCCGATACGGAAATCGAAGTACGTCGCAGCCATTATCGTAATTTGTTGGCAGAAAAAGATGTGTTGGAACAGACCGCATCCGAAGAAAAGAGTAACAACGGAGCTGTGATTCTAATGCTGCTTTTAGGCTTGGTATGTATGGCCGGAAGCGGAATCTTTTTCAAGTTTGTACACGAGGATATAAGTTTAATCTTAACCGGCGTATTTTTGATGGCGGGAATCCTTTTGATTCTGTTGGCGTTTGTAAAACTGATTCACAGCAGAACCCGTCGTGTCACCAGACGCGAAGGCTTGGATGAGCAGATTGAAATCGCATATCAGGATTTAGAAGAAAAAGAAAACGAACGAGAAAATATTGCGTCCTACTGCAGAAACTTTTTGACCGGATACTTGGTATCCCCTACAGAAAGTATGCAGGAAATGATCGGAGAGATTCAGAAGAAGTCTCTGATTTACAAACAGCTTTTAAACGAAGAAGAATCTTACAACGAAAAGAATTCTTCTGTAATGGAAGAACTTTCCGAATTGCAGATTCAGTTATATACCGCTTTGGGACATTTTGCGACATTGTATAAGATGGATTTGTACAAGGATGCAAATGAGTCGGAGCTTTTGTTTAAACTTCATCAAGACTATCGTACTTATGTGGAGTACAAGGACAACAAAGCCGTTGCAACCCGATTGAAAAAAGAAAAGGATGGGTTGGACAAAGAAATTCATGGATTCTTGGATCGCTTCGATGACGTGGAAAACGAAGAAGATAAGTTGACGGGACTGGAGCATCATGTACGTACTTACCAACGTCTCTCCGAACAGGTGGAAGTGTTGGAAAAGGAACTGGAAGAAAAGAAAGAACTTTTGGATCTTCCGGAGGATGCGGTTCCGGTGGAACAGTTGCAGGCAATGCAGCAGGAAATGGAAGCGGAGTCCGACATTATAAGCGAGCAGTTGGTGCGTGAGAACGAAGAGTACAACCGTATTGCGGAAGAGATTGAAAACTGCGAGGATGCAAGAGAACAGCTGGAAGATCTTTTGGAAGTGGAAAAAGAAATCCAGAAGAAGATTGATGTCTATGATGCAAGTATCAAGTATCTTCAGGCAGCCAAAGAGTCTTTTCTCGGCAAGTATATGGGACCGCTTCGTAAGGGCCTTCGCGAATACTTGTCTTTGATTTACGATAACGAAAACAGCGACTTGATAGCAAAGAATTTTTCTTTGGATATGGACTTGTCCGTTACATTAAACTATCACGGAAGCACCAAGGAAGAAGGATATCTTTCTGCAGGCTATAAGGATTTGGTGGCGTTTTGTTCCAGATTGGCCTTGATTGATGCTCTTTACCAGAATGAAAAGCCACTTTTGGTATTGGACGATCCTTTTACGGATCTGGATGAGGACAAGATTTCGGAAGCATTAAAATTGCTTCGCGACATTGCAAAGAATCGACAGATTTTATACTTTACTTGTCATCAGAGCAGATTGCCCTAGGTTGTTTCTTGGTGGGAATCGTGATAAAATGCAGGTTGTTTTTTAGGTGAAACCTTATGTCAGAAGAAAAAGAAAGAGTATCGAAAATTAAACCGGGCACCCGAGTGCGCTTGGCGGTATATGGACGACATAACACTTGCGGTTATTTTGACAGCGAAGTTATTCCGATTTCTGAAGTGGATCGACCGTACATGAGTACCAAGAGCTTTGATAACATTATGTTGGTAAAACTCTTTCGTCAGGGCGAAAATGGTACAGTGGTCAATTTTGAAAGCGATGAAATCAATTGTGAACTCATGATCAAAGACACGAAAGTGGTATACGATAACGTTCTTGTTCGACGTGTGGATCTGCCCATGGCGGGGGATGTACACGCGGTGGTTTCTCATGATAAGCCGCCAAAAATCAATCGCAGAAAAGCCTTTCGTTTGTTTGTGGGACTAAACGGTACGGCGAATACCCAAGATCATCTTTCCGCCAATGTGATTGTTCGAGATGTTTCCGTTATCGGCGTGGGATTTGTATGTTCCCCTAAGTTTGTGGTATCCATCGGAGATCAGTTAACGGTGTCCTTTGTGGATGAAACGGAAGACCGCCAGTTTTTCATTATTATGCCTTGTACTGTGGTTCGTGTGGATCCTTGGAAAGGCAATACATTGATTGTGGGATGTACCATTAATCAAGAGATTGCCCAGGTCGGAAAATATATTATGCTCAAACAACAGGAGCGACAGAGAAGATTTAAGAAGCCTCTTCGTCCGATGATTCGGGCTCAGGAACAGGCGGAAAAGGAAACATAAAAAAGCTTCGGAAGATTCGTAAAAGAATCGATATCCGAAGCTTTATTCTTTGTAAGAAAGATGTCCTTCGCGAATCCAACGCTGAACGACTTCTAAAGGAAGATCGAACTTGTCGGAGACTTCCAATTCGGTAACGTCATTGTGAAGCACGTATTCTTTCACATCTTTGTATCTTAGGTTGTAGAGACAATCATCACACAAATCACCGCTGTGTCGTCTCGGAAGTGCTTTTCCGCAGTTGGTGCAGTGTTTGATGCGAGATGTGTTCTCGTTTAAGTTAAGTCTTCTAGATGACATAACCTACCTCCTTGTTTTCTTTATTGTATCATACTTGTATTTCTTTTTAAAAGGTTTAAAATGGACGAACGGAGCGGGGAAGTAGTATAATTAATATAGATAAATAGTTCGA
>JAEEGL016074577.1_pt1 | contig 15570 bp, 7 predicted proteins | sample 9134231 | NCBI WGS metagenome assembly JAEEGL01 (sample SAMN16246548, study PRJNA631951) | gut metagenome | biome: gut microbiome; feature: rumen; material: fiber-attached | host: Bos | place: Iran: Karaj | collected 2018-10
CCGCTGGACGAGGGTTTCCACTACTACCACCTGACCGTCGACGGCGGCACCGTGAACGATCCCGGTACGCTGAACTACTACGGTTCCACGCGCTGGGAGAGCGGCATCGAGATTCCCGCCCACGACCAGGACTTCTACGCCATGAAGAATGTGCCCCACGGCAACGTGCAGCAGGTGCTCTTTTGGAGCGAGAGCACTCAGCAGGTGCGCCGCGCCTTTGTCTATACGCCGCCCACCTACGGCAAAAACAAGAAGAAATACCCCGTGCTCTATCTGCAGCACGGATGGGGTGAGGATGAGACGGCTTGGAGCAACCAGGGACATGCCAACCTTATCATGGACAACCTGATAGCCGAGGGCAAGGTTACACCGTTCATCATCGTTATGACCTACGGTATGACCAATGAAGGCTGGCGCGGCAGAGACCGCGGCGCTGTGGCAAAAGCCTTCGAGACAGTGCTCGTCGATGAACTGGTGCCCTACATCGACACACATTTCAACACCATTGCCCGCCGCGAGAGCCGCGCCATGGCCGGCCTGTCTATGGGCGGCATGGAAACCAAGGCTATCACCCTGAGCCGTCCCGCCGTCTTCGCCTACTACGGTCTGCTTAGCGGTGGCACCTATATGCCTGCCGACCTGAAGCTCGACGACAAGAGTACTCCAAAGCCCAAGCTTATCTTTGAGAGCTGCGGCTCACGCGAGAATCCCGGCGGCATCGACGAGAGTGTCAAGGCCCTCAATGCCGCAGGCCTGAATGCCCACGGCTACGTATCGCCCAACACAGGCCATGAGTTCCTCACCTGGCGCCGCAGCCTGAAGGAAATGGCCCCGCTGCTTTTCAAATAGAATAAAGAGATTCCCCGAAGGCCTGTGACTTTCGGGGAATTTCTCATAAACCCCTAAAACAGACACCATTATGACTAAAAACCATGTATTTGCGATGTTGGTCATCGCTTGTGTATCATTTCTAGCCAGCTGCACTCAGAATAAGACGCCAGTCTCCCTTGAAGTAAAAACTCAGTATGGTGTTCTCCAAGGTTTCGAGGAAGACGGAGTAAAGAAGTTTCTGGGTGTTCCTTTCGCTCAGGCCCCGGTAGGCGAACTTCGTTGGAAGGCACCTCAGCCTGTTGAAGCTTGGGAGGGAGTGCGTTCAGCCAAGGAGTTTGGCGACGACCCCATGCAGCCCAACATCTTCGGCGACATGTCGTTCAGAGGACCTGGCCGTAGCGAGGACTGTCTCTATCTGAACATCTGGACGACAGCAGCCACCACTGCTGATGCCCAGCCCGTGCTGATTTATTTCAATGGTGGCGGACTGATGGCAGGTTCTGGCAGCGAGCCCCGTTACGATGGTTCTTCCATCGCCAAAGAAGGCGTGATTGGTGTTACAGCCAACTATCGTGAGGGGGTGTTTGGTTTCTTTGCCCATCCAGACCTCACCGCCTCTTCCGAGTATAAAGGAAGCGGCAACTTCGGTTTCCTCGACCAAGTGGCAGTCATCAAGTGGGTGAAAGAGAATATTTCGGCCTTCGGTGGCGACCCCGATAAGATTACCATTGTAGGAGAATCGGCCGGTTCCTTCTCTGTTTCTCTATTGATGTGCTCTCCCCTCTCCAAGGATTTGATTGCCGGCGCCATGCTTTCTTCGGGTGCCGAAGTATTGCCCTTCAAGCCAACTTCCCAAGCCGATGCCGATGCTGCCGGAGCAGAACTTCTCAAACAGGCAGGCATCTCAAGCTTAGCCGATGCGATGGCATTGAGCGCCGATTCTCTTCAAAAGCTCCTTCCCCCCAGGGGGATGGCCAACGTGGTGCTCGACGGTTATTTCATGACTGAGAGCGCCGACGACGTGTTCGAGAAGGGTCAGCAGGCCCAGGTACCTCTGCTCGCTGGATGGAACTCACTAGAAGGAACACCTATGCAGACACTGAATGGTCAGGCTCCTACCCTTGAAAACTACAAGAAAGCGATGAAGGCACAGTTTGGTGATATGACAGACGAGATTTTCAAGGCATACGGGCTTGAGTCTGATGATGACGTGCTGAGTCAGAAGGGTCTCGACCTTGCCTCCGACCTTTTCACCGGCTTCCCCACCTGGAAAGTCTGCGACTATCATGCCAAGTCAGGACTACCCGTTTACCGCTATCACTATATGCACCCCCGTCCCCAGGTATCATCGAAGATGGGCGACAAAGTGGGAGCCCTTGCTGGAGGTGTGCGTGAGAAGACTGCCGAAGAGAAGAAGTCAGAGGCCCAGCCTGCGATTGCTCCAGGTGCTGTCCATTCAGCAGACATAGAATACGCCATGGGCACCCTCGACACCAACGAGTATTATGAATGGAATGAGGATGATTACGCCATCTCCAAACTCTTCCTCACCTACTATGCCAACTTCTGCAAGACAGGCAATCCAAATGGCAAAGACTTGCCTCAGTGGACGGTCATCACCAAGGACAATCTTGATGCTGCTCCTGTCATGAAGATTGACGTGGAATCCAAGGTGGTTGCCTCCTCTGAAAAAGAGAATGCCTATCGCACGCTCGAAAAATTCTATAGAAGCAAGAAATAGGACTGTCATTGACATACTCTCACGCCCTTAGGCATGAGAGTATGTCAATGCGAACGTGACAATTGCTGATTAGAAAATCTTATCCAAATCGACAGACAAGCCAATGCTGAAGGATGTCCCTGTTGTCAACGGAGAACAATAGTAATACGACTTAGGCTTGTAATTGAAGAGGTTGTCGACAGCGGTATTGATATTGATGCCCTTCCAAATATGGTGCTGCAGCATCAGCTTACAGATGGTATAACCCTGGTCGACATCCGTACGCCCCGACTGAGGTTTCCCCTGGCTGCGACCGGAGAAAGCCGCATCAAGGGCGTAGTAACGAGAGAAACTATGGTAGTAGCCCACCCGCCATGTCAGAGAATGAGAGCGAGGCTGGGAGAACTGCGAGAAGAAGACGTTGCCCGTCTCGTGCATCCATGAGTAGTTCAACTTGAACGACAGACCATATTCAAAGATGTGACCAACACTGAAATCTACACCCCACACCTTGATGCCATCCTCATTCCAGTAAAGCGCGCTTTCCATCCCATCGTATAAACCACCGTCGATGGTGGTGATGCGCTTGTCGAAGATATTGCAATAGCCCATAAGGGTGAAATTGTAGCGTCCGTCCAAGATTCCCCTGTCCTTGATACGGTTTGTCCGCTCAAAGGCTATATTGAAATTGTGGCTCTTTTCCGGCTCCAAGTCAGGATTTCCCATAATCATATAGCCCATATTGCCCATGTCGAAGTGCATATACATCTCCTTGAGAGAAGGTGCCCGGAAGCCGCTGGCATAATTGACGCGGAAAGTCATCCACGGCATCTTATATACGATGGCGAGACGCTCGGTGAGCGCCTTCTGTGCGGAAGCGGAAAAATAATCATATCTGAGGCTACCCACCACGTTCAGCCTATTGGTGATGTTCCAGTCGAACTGCGCAAATCCATCGATATTGTTTTGCGAGTGGCTCGTGTTGTCGATGAACTGATAGGTTGTGAGATAGTCGTGCATGTAGTCGGCTCCCAATATCAGGTTGTTCTTGCCAAAAGTATGACTGTACAGGGCATGCACAACATGCTGCAGATTGCTGTAGTCATGGTCATGTGTCCGGGAGCCGTCAGGCAGATAATTAGACTTGTCATACTGGTCGTAAGCGTATGACAGATCGAGGTGCCGGTCTTTGTCCCAGGAGTACCTGCCCTTCAGTCCTGCACTGTAGGCATTGAAATGATAGTCGTGAGTGTCACGCTCGCTTGAGCGGAAGAAATAGCTGCCCCTGCCGATAAGTGTCAGTTGCTCCGTGGGACGCCATGTCAGGCGTTCCTTCACGTTGTAAGTTTTCTGCCCGTAGAGACGGCTCAGATTGGAATCATCTTCCAGCACCGACTCATCGTAAGGCAAGCCTTGAGCCTTCTTCATCAGTTCTATGGCGATCTCCTCAGGAGAGTGTGCCTTAGGCAGGTCTATTGGGTCTATCATCGTGTGCTGGAAACTCGTCTGCGAGTTCCATTTCTCCGTATTGAAAGAGAAGTTGGCACCGTTGCGCCATTCATTCCCGAAAGAGTTGAATCGCGAGTTCACATTGGCCGTCCACGGCTCAAGGTTCTCCCTGCTGATGATGTTGACCACTCCACCTACGGCATTGGAGCCGTAAAGAGCCGACGAAGCCCCCTTCACGATTTCAATACGCCCCACGTTATCGAGATTCATCCGGTTGTAGTCAACGTTGTCCATCGTCTCGCCCGCCATTCTCTCGCCATCCACGAGGAAGAGCACGGCATTTCCTCCAAAGCCGCTCATATTGAGAGAAGTCTCCTGCCCCATGGCAAAGCCGAACTCCAGTCCGGGCAGCTCCTGGATAAGCATGTCCTGGATATTCGTCGCATCGGTTATCTTGATGTCGTGAATGGTTATCAGCCTTGTGACGACGGGAGCATCCTTAAGCGTCTTTGGCGAATGTGAAGCTGTCACGACGACAGGTTCAAGGTCAATAGAGTCACGAACAGCCTGGGCAAAGAGACCATCAGCCGGCATGGACAGTGCCATGCCGGCCACGATGGAATGTAAAAGCCTGCTTTTCAACAACTCTGTCACAGTTTATTTTTTCGTGCCGGTGATACTAGTACCCTCTTTCGTGCCGGTGAAAGTTGTTGCCATATCAAACGGCATATTGCCGTACTTCAAGGAGTATGTCACAGCAACGGCATTGTCTTTGAATATAATTATCGCATTACTTATGGTATAAGCCCTCTCACCGTTGGCAGTCATGACAGTTCCGGCATAAGAGGCGAGTCTTCCCGTAATCGTGTTGTCGTCATTCTTTTTCAGAAGGATGTTCTTCACAGGAAGCGCGGGGATAGACATGGGGCCCATACCTCCCATCCCAGGGGTAGTCATGTCGACAGAATTGTCTGAAGTTTTTACAAACTCATAGGTAGAGGTTTCATTTGAAGACTCATCTCCCATAACCATAATAATCTCATTGCCCGTATATGAACCTTCGACCTGTGTGGCTACAGCAACCTCAGGTTCATCATCGTCATCACTACAAGAGCACATGCCCAGCACGATGGCCACAGCAGCAACCATCATTGTCATAAAACTTTTGATTTTCATATAATATAAATTTGATGGAATTATTGTTTAATGTTTTGAAAATGCGACGAACGGTTTATTTTGCCGTGCCCAACTGCTGCGTGGTGTAGTCATATTCCGACCCGTAGGTGCTGTGAGGAATGCTGAAGATGGCTATCATGAACAGGACAGCCAGGCAGACCACCCACTTGTTGTACTTCCACTTCAACGTGGCAAGGGCAAGTAAAAAGAACAGGAAAGACAGCAGCGTCTTGTTGTCGGTAAGGTCAGTGCCGAACGGGAAGCCTGTCCACCAAGGTCCGAACGCCGCATGCTGCACGAGCGGGCCGAAGATGAATCCGCCGACGAACAAAGTTGCCACCGTGATTTTCAGCCATTTGCCATACCCCTTGTGGGTAATCGCCAGCAAGAAAGTATAGACGGCAAAAAGCATTGCCGCAAACATCAGCAGTATATGCGGTATCAGTATGCCGGCTGGGACATCATTCCTAAAACGAATCACAGGCGGCTCATCGGCAGCATAGTCTTTTCCGTCGACGGTGATATAATACTGCAGTTTGCCTCCCACAGGCTGTACCGGCAGTGCAGCCTGCCACTCGCCGTCGTTCCATCCGAAGTCGACCGTGGTATAATCATTCGTCGTCGGATAGCGGCGGTAATGCATCTGGGCCTTCACATTGGAAGGCACTCCTTTGAGTTTCACCATCTCATCGTGCTGCACGCCACTTCTTGGCAGTTTCACCTTAAAACTGCCCTCATTCAATTCCACGGTCACCTTCTTGGGATAAGTGGGACCCGTCATGCGCTGGTATATGCTCAACACCAAGGTGATGACAACAGCTAAAAACCAATATACGAATTTTTTCATCTCACAGGAGGAGTTAAGTGAACTTGAAAGACGATAGTCTCTTCGCCCCGAAGCACTTTCACAGGAATAGTGGTACCCGGCTTCAGTTCCGCCAGGCGCTCCATATATTCATTGATGTCCTTGAGAGGCTTACCGTCTATTTCCTGAATGATATCGCCGCTTCTGATGCCGGCATTATGCGCAGGTTTTCCTGCCACCACGATATCCGCACGCAGACCGGGCACGCTGCTTGCTCCCATTACATCAGGCATAAGCCCCAAGGTGACCTTGAATTTGGCATGGCTCATCTTGTTAGTGCTTGGCACATTGATGTAGTCAGGAGTTTCAGGCATGTTTGCCAACCGGGTTATCAGTTCCTGCGAGAACTCCAGGGTCTGCTGCATGCCATCGTAATTCAAGGTTGAAGGCACATCGGCGGGAGTGTGATATTCCATGTGGCCCCCTGTGGTGAGGAAGAGTACAGGGATTTCCACTGCCACGAACGACGCATGGTCGCTTGGGCCATAGCCATCCGGTATACAGGTGACGTTGAGTTTGTTCTGTTCAGCGACATTCTCTACGATGCCCTTGAAGCTGCTGCTTGTCCCCGTGCCCGAAACGCTCATGGCATTGCCGCGCATGCGTCCCACCATGTCCAGATTCACCATGGCCACAATACCTTTATTATCGGCAGGGAGGTTGACACGCTTGGCATCCTCTTGCTTCATCCATTCCAGGAAGAATTTTGAACCGACAAGCCCTTGTTCTTCCGCACCGAAGAATGCGAAGATAATACTCCGTGGCGAGCCCACCTTTTTAAAATATTTTGCCAGTTCGAGCACCACGGCATCACCGCTGGCATTGTCGTCAGCCCCGGGATGTACACCCAGCGTGTCGGGACGACGGGAGCCAGAATCTTTGCCGCCCATGCCCAGGTGGTCGTAATGCGAGCCAACGACAATGAATTCGTTTTTAAGCCGCTTGTCTTTTCCCGGAAGTACAGCTATGATATTGTGTGTGGTCCTCTTCTCCGTCTTCCCATAGGTGAAATCGTGAAAGTATTTCTTGTTTTTCTTAGCCTTGACAATAGGCTTGAGCTTCAGGCCCCGAAGTTGGCGGACAATAAATTCAGAGGCGAGTGTATCGCCTGCAGTAGCCGGATATCTTCCTCCGAGTTCCTGCGAGGCCAAGTATTCCACCGCTTGTCTCATGTCATCCTGCTTTTGTGCATGTGCTTGTGAGACAAGCACTAAAGCCAAGGAGAAGACAAAATATTTAAGTTTCATGAATAACGCGCTATTTGATTTGTGGGTACAAATTAAAGATTGTGGGTGCAAAGTTACAACAAACTTTTTTATCTCACACTCCCAATTTATGATGATTTTCACGAAATGGAGGGGCGGTTTTCTCACCATACTGTATTAAAATAACATACCTATGCCTCAAGAAATAATCATATTTGCAAAAAGTAAGACTTTGTAATATTATAATTTCGAGGCAATGACATCAGTAAAGATTAAGTTCAGAGAATCAACAGCAACCGGAGTCCCTGGCAGTATTTATTTCCAAATAATCCACAACAGAGTAGTCAGGCAATTACACACCGACTACAAAATCTATCCACAAGAATGGGATGTCCATGCAGAAACAATCATCGTATCGGGTGAAAGACACGTTTTTTTAGCATCAATAAGAGAAAGATTGCGCTGGGATATGTTACGATTGGAGAAAGTGATAAAAGATATTGAGACGGAGCGAAACCGATATACCGCTGATGATGTGATTGATTCATTCCGACGACTCACTACCGAATCGTCACTTTTTTCTTTCATGCACGGCATCATCGCCCAACTGAAACAGTTGGGCCGTGTTCGGACCTCAGAGACCTATACCGCCACCCTTCGCAGCTTCATGTCTTTCCGCAATGGAGAGGACATAACCCTCGACAGCATCTCATCCGACCTGATGCTCCAATTCGAAGCGTGGCTGAAATCCCGGGGAGTGCGCATGAACACCGTATCATTCTATATGCGCATCCTCCGTGCCGTCTACAACCGAGCCGTAGAAAAAGATCTGACAGTGCAACGCTACCCCTTCCGCCATGTCTATACCGGCATCGAGAAGACGGTGAAACGAGCCGTTCCCGTCAAGGTCATCAAGTCACTGAAAGACATGGACCTGTCACTAAAGCCATCCTTGGAATTTGCCCGCGACATGTTTCTTTTCAGTTTCTACACCCGTGGCATGTCGTTCGTGGATATGGCCTATCTTAAGAGGACCGATTTGTGTAATGGAATCCTTACCTACCGCCGCAAAAAGACAGGACAAGTGCTAACCATCAAATGGGAGAAATGTATGGAGGAGATAATCGCCAAACATACTGTTCCTGCTTCAGATTATATGCTGCCTGTGATAACAGGAAGCGAAGACCCACGCAGACAATACATCAATGCCCTTCACTTGGTGAACAACAAACTGAAAAAGATATCTGAAATGCTGAACCTCCAGCGCCCTCTCACCATGTATGTGGCACGACATTCATGGGCAAGCGCCGCAAAGGCGAGGAAGATTCCATTGTCAGTCATCAGCGAGGGTATGGGGCATGACTCCGAAGCGACCACGCAAATATACCTTGCATCACTTGAGACCTCAGTGGTGGATAAGGCCAATAAGATGATTTTGTCGCTGCTGTAGGTGTAATTGGAGGGATTTTCCAATCTGAAGGATGTTTAGGAAATCAATCCATCTCCTTTTAGGAGACTAATAATCCTTGCAAAAATAAGAAATTTTACGCAAAAACCACCTATTTACTAAAATAAATAACACACCTAAAGAGCCTTTTTTGCTTTTTGTTTAGCAAAAAAGGTTCAATCCTTTCCTAAATGCTTAGCCAAAAGTCAATTATATCCCATATTCTCTCCTAAAAGGAGATGGACAAATTTTCGGCAAAGGCCATAATGCCATTAATAGCAAAAATATTTAGAAGTTCCCTTACTATGTAAAAAATTGGTTGACTATCGAGACATAGCTTGGAAGCAATTAATTAAAAATAAGATATGAGCACAATTCAAGAATCTAATTTCCACATCTTCACGAACAAGGATGGGAACACTTTAATGAAAGAATTTGAGGGTGTACTTCAGAACAACCCACATATACGCAATCTTGATGCAGTGGTAGGCTTTTTACGAGCTTCGGGTTATTTTTCTCTCCGTCCATTTCTTGACAACATCAACAAGGTTCGTGTCTTAATCGGCATTGACGTTGATAAGTATATCGCTGAAGCAGCAAGACAAGGCCGATTGTTCTTTGGGGCAGAAGATGAAGTAAAGCAAGATTGCTTGCGTCAGATTCGCAAAGACATTGAAAGTTCCAACTACAAGAAAGAAATTGAAGACGGCATGTTCCGAATGGTACAAGACCTTACTGATGGAAAATTGGAACTCCGTGCTCACCCATCGAAGAAAATACATGCAAAAATATATGTACTCTATCCAGATGAATTCAATCAGTACACTCAAGGTATGGCTATAACAGGTTCAAGCAACTTGTCCGGTAATGGCCTTGGCATTACTGAGGAACGCCAGTATGAGTTTAACGTTAAACTGGAGCAATATGTGGATGTTAAGTTCGCAAAAGATGAATTTGAACAATTGTGGGAAGAAGCCAAAGATTGTGTAATTACAGCGGAGGATTTAAAAACATCAATAGACCATACCTATCTGAAAGGTGATGTTTCTCCATACGACCTATACATAAAAATGCTCATGGAGTATTTTTCTGACCGAGTTCTGGAAACAGACAATGATGACCCGTTTGACATGCCGGAAGGTTATACCAAATATGACTATCAAATGGATGCTGTCATAGAAGGATATCAGAAACTTATACGCTATGATGGATTTTTCCTTGCTGACGTGGTAGGTCTTGGTAAGACTGTTATTGCAACCATGATTGCCAAGAAATTTTTGATAGAGAATGGACGTGACCACACTAAGATTCTTGTAGTTTATCCTCCAGCAGTTGAGCAGAACTGGAAAACAACATTCAAAGATTTTGGCATTGACAAATATGCCAACTTCATCAGCAATGGAAGCCTCTCAAAAGTGTTGGATGAGGATAACTACAACTATTGGAATGCAGACGAATATGATCTAGTTTTAGTGGATGAAGCACATAAATTTCGTAGCCACACGACATCGGCTTTTGAACAATTGCAAGAGATATGCAAGATGCCACGTGTGGAAACAGGATTTATCCCTGGTTATAAGAAGAAGGTAATGCTTATTTCAGCAACGCCGATGAACAACACACCTGCAGACCTATATAACGAAATTTTATTGTTCCAAGACCCACGACATTGCACAATAGATGGAGTTGGTAATTTGACAGCTTTTTTTGCACCTTTAATTGTAGAGTTCAAAAAGCTCCGCAACAATCCAGAAGCAGATATTCGAGACTTCAAGAAACTGGCAGAAAAAGTTCGAGACCGTGTTATCAAGCCTTTGACCGTACGCCGCACACGTACCGACATAGAGAGTGTTCCACGCTATAACAAGGACGTTAACGGTTTTCCGAAAGTTGAAAAACCGATTGAAAGTAGATATGAATTGAATGAACATCTGGCAGACCTTTTTGAGAGGGCGATGCACACACTTGATAAGAAATTGACTTATGCCCGATATCAAGCCATAGCCTTTCTCAAACCAGAAGTGTCAAACGGTCTTTATGACAATGCTGAGCTGATAAGCCGTAGTCTGGCAGGTATTCGCAAAAACGGATTGGTCAAACGACTTGAAAGCAGTTTTTTCGCTTTTCAAGTATCCATCGGTAATTTTCGTCAAGCCAATCAAAACATGCTCGACATGTTTGCTAATGACAAAATTTTTATTGCTCCTGACCTCGACATCAATACAATGATGGCAACCATGACAGAAGAAGAAATAGAGGCTCGATTAAACGAGAAAGCAAAAGACAATCCAAAAAATGCTGTTTTCAAAGCTGATGATTTCCGTCCTGAATTTATAAAAATGCTTCGGACAGACCAAGCAATTCTTGAAAAGATGTGTGCTGATTGGGAAAGCATTACTGATGCTGATGACTCGAAATTTACCAAGTTTAAAGAGCTATTGAAGCATGAACTGTTTAAGACAGACCGAAATCCCGGACAGAAACTTGTCGTGTTCTCCGAATCTGTTGACACTGTGAATTACCTACAACGCCGTATCAACCGCCCTGATGTATTGGTAATTTCTTCAGAAAACCGAGGACAGCTTTTCAAGACCATTCGAGAAAACTTTGATGCAAATTTCAAGAATAAACTCAATGATTATAATATCATTCTAACAACTGATGTTTTGGCAGAAGGTGTCAACTTACATCGCTCTAATGTCATTGTCAATTACGATACCCCATGGAACTCTACTCGATTGATGCAGCGCATAGGCCGCGTCAACCGCATCGGTTCCGCTTCAAAACATATTTATAACTATGTTTTTTATCCATCACGGGAAGGCAATAGGGAAATCAATTTGAATCAGATTGCTGTCAGCAAGATACAAACGTTCCACTCCACATTTGGAGAAGACAATCAAATATATTCTCGAAATGAAATTATTGACCGCAACTTGAGCAAACTATTTGATGAAGCCATGAAAGAACAAAAGAAAGACTTCAATCAAGAGATACCTTATTATGAGGAACTACGTACATTATACAAAACAAACCGCCGAGAATACAATCGTATAGCAAAACTATCATTACGCAGTCGTACAGGTCGTGTACCTCGATTGGTAGACGGTGTAACCCTATCGGACGATACCTTAGTTTTCCTTAAAACAAATTTCCGTAAAGTATTTTTCCTTGTTTCAGAGAATGCTGAGGAAATTTCCGTTCTTGACGCTCTAAAATACTTCAAGGCTAACCCAGACGAAAAACCGGTAGAACGTATAAAAGGTCATCATCAACATGTAGAAAAGGCACTTACAAAGTTCCGTTCCATTCGCGACACAGAAATACAACAGGAAGAAATTTCTAAAGAAGAACGTGGCAACATGGGTGCGCAGGTTAGCATCGCCGTAAACCTGCTTACAAACTTTATGCGGGAGATAGATGATAACGACCTATATCTGAAAGTAGCACAACTAAAGACATTGGCAGAACGTGGTGTTATCACTTATATAGCTAAGCGTTTACAGCGTATACAGAAAGACTTGCGCCGTACTGGTGGCAAGGCTCGAATAACCCATGATGAAGCTTTAGCAGAAATAATTGAAATGGCTAAAAAATATGCACCCTATTACATGGCTGAGGAATCTCTGCTTAACGAAAAAGAAACTGATGCCGAAATCATATTATCTGAATCATTCAAATAAAAACTTACCCTATGAATTACAAGGATGTCATTGAATCAAGATACAATCGTGAAGCATGGCAACAACTTCTTCACGATATTTTCCACAAAAAGGTTAGTTTTTGGAATCGACCATCAGAAGTACATGTAAACAGCCGTTTGGCCAAACAAGCTTTTAATCTTGGAAAGATTTCTTTAAGTGACGGTGAGTCTATTGCCGTTTACGAAGTAGAACTAACTGATAATGTGAACATTGAACGCAATCGCCGAGGCATACGTGACATGCTTACAACCGACTGGAGAAATATGGGATACGCAGGAGCTTTCATGTTCTGCTTTCGCAAAAATGAGAGCTTATTGCGGTTCTCCTACGTTAGTGAGACCTGGGGATTCAACAAGCAAGGCAACTATGAAAAGATTTCAACAGATACCAAACGCTATACATATCTATTAGGAGAGGGCCGTGGATGTCGCACAGCTATCGAACAATTCAAAACATTACGTGACAGTAAACAAGCCTTGAGCGATATCACTGCAGCTTTTTCTGTAGAAGCCCTTACCAAGCAATTCTATAAAGATTTGTTTGAATGGTATCAATGGGCAGTTGAACCATCTTCAAATATCACATTTCCCAACAATACCATAACGGAGGAAGATGACCGTGATGATATTGAAACCAAAGTCATCCGCATGATAACCCGTATCATGTTCGTATGGTTCATCAAGCAGAAAGATTTGGTTCCAAACCGAATATTTGAAATTGACTTCCTTTCAACCATTTTAAAAGACTTTGACCCATATAGCAAAACTGTTGGCAATTACTACAATGCCATTCTACAGAACCTATTTTTTGCCACTCTCAATCGAGCTATAAAAGACGATGATGGCAATACAAGAAAGTTTGCTACGTCAAATAAGCGTGATGTCAAAACTCTTTATCGCTATGCGGAATTGTTTTCCATTCGCGAGCAAGAAGTTATCAAACTGTTCGCAGAAGTACCATTCTTGAACGGTGGATTGTTTGAGTGTTTGGACAAGACACGTTACATCGATGGCGTGGAACAATGTTATAATTTTGACGGATTTAGCCGTAATGATATTCGTTTTGCTGATGGACGTTTTAAACATCGTGCCATTGTGCCAAATAATCTCTTCTTTGAACCAGAGAAGGGCTTAATATCTATCTTGAGCCGCTATAATTTCACCATAGAAGAGAACTCACCAGAAGAGCAGCAAGTAGCACTAGATCCAGAATTGTTAGGTAAAGTCTTTGAGAATCTTCTTGGTGCATATAACCCTGAAACCAAGGAAACAGCACGAAATCAAAGCGGTTCATTCTATACTCCTCGCGAGATTGTCAACTATATGGTTGACGAAAGCCTTATTTCTTATTTGGGTGACAATGCCTTTGTACGCTCACTGTTCAGCAATGACTACATTTTTGACAAATCGAAAAAAGAGGATTACATCAAAATTGCCGAAAAATTGAAAGCAGTCAAGGTTCTTGATCCTGCTTGTGGTTCAGGCGCATTCCCAATGGGACTATTAAATAGAATGATTGATATTCTGGAACGTATATCACCGGATGAACAAGTATATGACCTAAAACTGTCTATCATAGAGAACTGCCTTTACGGAAGCGATATACAGAGTATTGCAGCACAGATAACGAAGTTACGTTTCTTCATATCTTTGATATGCGATTGTGAGAAGGATGCTTTAAAACCAAACTTTGGCATACCTACTCTTCCAAACCTTGAAACAAAATTTGTCTCAGCCAATTCTTTAATTGCTAAGAAAAAGAAACCTGTTCAAGGTAATTTGTTTGAGAATCCAGAGATTGAGCCGATAAAAAAAGAGTTGGCACAAATTCGCCACAAGCATTTTTCTGCGAAGTCCGCATCGACCAAACACCGCTTAAGAGAAAAAGATCAGGTTTTGCGAGAGAAATTAGCCAAGTTGCTTTCTGATGAAGACAACTTTGCTCCAGAAGATGCTAAGCAGTTGGCTTCATGGAATCCCTACGACCAAAATGCCGTAAGCCCGTTCTTCGACCCCGAATGGATGTTTGGTGTTGCTGACGGCTTCGATATTGTGATTGGCAACCCACCATATATTCAACTTCAAAACAATGGCGGTGAGTTGGCTAAATTGTACGAGAATTGCAATTACTCAACTTTCGCCCGGACTGGCGACATCTATTGTCTGTTTTATGAGCGTGGATGGCAGTTGCTAAAGAAGAACGGTCATCTATGTTACATCACGTCCAACAAGTGGATGCGTGCTGGATATGGTGAAAAGACAAGAGAGTTCTTTGCCAACAAGACCAATCCCATGTTGCTGATTGACTTTGCCGGAGTGAAGATTTTCGAGAGTGCCACGGTTGATACCAATATTTTCCTTTTCTCTAAGTCAAACAACCAGCACGAAACAGTCTGCGCTGTGACCAATAAACAAAACAAAGACAGCGTAAAGAATTTGAGCGATTTCGTGCAGCAACAAAATGTGGTTTGCGATTTCTGCACATCTGATAGTTGGGTCGTGCTTTCTCCTATTGAGCAAAGCATCAAAAAGAAGATAGAAGCAGTTGGCACACCATTGAAGGATTGGGATATAAACATCTATCGAGGGGTGCTTACTGGTTGTAATGAAGCTTTCATTATAGACACCGCAAAGCGTGATGAGATATTGGCTAATTGTCAATCTGATGAAGAGCGAGCTAAAACGGCTGAACTTATACGACCAATTCTAAGAGGCCGCGATATCAAACGTTATTGTTATGAGTGGGCAAAGCTATGGCTTATTGCCACATTTCCATCTCGTCATTATAATATGGACGATTACCCATCGGTAAAGGAATACTTATTGTCCTATGGTATTGAGAGACTGGAGCAGACAGGCAAAGTCCACACTGTCAATGGAGAGAAAATAAAAGCCCGTAAGAAGACCAACAATAAATGGTTCGAAACACAGGACAGTATCAGTTATTGGGAGGATTTTTCACGGCCAAAAATAATCTGGAAGAGAATCGGTTCGATTTTACGTTTCTCCTATGATAATAGAGGTTGTCTTGGGCTTGACAGCACTTGTTTCGCAGTTGGAGAGCATATAGAATATCTGTGTTGTGTGCTCAATTCTCTGATGGGACATTATTTATTGAAGGATTCGCCTAAAACGGGGACGGGCGACTTATTAGTAAGTGTACAAGCGATAGAA
>JAEEGL016568554.1_pt1 | contig 15570 bp, 12 predicted proteins | sample 9134231 | NCBI WGS metagenome assembly JAEEGL01 (sample SAMN16246548, study PRJNA631951) | gut metagenome | biome: gut microbiome; feature: rumen; material: fiber-attached | host: Bos | place: Iran: Karaj | collected 2018-10
ACTTGGTTCGCTTGTCAATGGCGACTCAAAGTGCACTTATACCGTTCGTCTTGGACAGCACGTCGACCAGAAGAATGTCGAGGTGCGCGTGGTGCCAAAGAAGGGACTCCCGAAGCTATTGGCCCCTGAGGCAAAGTCGACAGCCGACTGTCTTGTCTATGAGGTTTACCCCTCTGCCTACAGCGATCAGTTTGCCATGGAGTTGTCCTATAAAGGGCTTAAGCAGAGCCTCACACCTTACGTGGCACCCAAGCCCGAAGTGGTGGAGCAGGAGGTAAAGACAACGAACTATACGGCTACAGGTAAGGTATCGGAGGAGCATGCCAAGCAACAGGAAGTCGCCAAGGCTCTCGTGGATCAGACCACTCCTGCCAAGGTTGAGACGCCCAAGCAAGTGACTCCCCAGCAGCCCGTATCCCAACCCGAACAGAAGCCACAGCCCGTTGCCAAACCTGAGCCGAAGCCTCAACCTGTGGCTAAGCCAGAACCCAAGCCCCAGCCTCAACCTAAACCCGCAACCGACATGTCGGCTGATAAGGGCCTGATCATACGAGGCGTCTCGACGAAGAGCGATGTGGCCGACGTCAACGACAAGGTTTATTTCATTGTCGATGTAGGCAACGAACTCGCGTTTGTACAGAAGGGTAAGGTGACGCTTTCCGTCGGCGGCAAGGAGTATTCGCAGATGGTCGATGTCTCGCCCAACGGCACCAAGAAAGTTCGTTTCACCGTTCCAGGCATTACGCAGGAGCGCTTTGTCAAAGTGTTTGCCAGACTCTCCAACGGCAAGTCTTCGACACCCCGTCAGATTCAGTTGAAACCATTCTATTAAGCAGCCATATCCCTTTATATATAAATAAGGTGTGGCTATAATATACGCATATATATACAAACGATGTCAGAAATCAAATTAAAAGGTAAAGATCGTTGCACATATGTCTTCGACAACTCCAAGAACATCCTCGGTGAAGGTGGTATGGGAGTAGTTTATCTCGGTAAGCGCATTACCGAGACAGGCATGGAGAGTAAGGTCGCCATCAAGGAAATTAAAATCAAAGACGAAGAAGTCATCAGTCGTGCCCGTCGTGAAGCCTCCATCCAACTCAACAACGACAATCTCGTCAGGATGTACGGCATGATAGAGGTGCAGAACGACGATGCCCTGCGCACGAAAAACTATTACGTCATCAGCGAATATCTGGAAGGAGTGATGCTCGATAACGTCATTGCCGGACAGCTCAAGAACCGCGAAGGCAAAGTGTTGCCCGCCATACAGGAGTTCTACGATTCCTATATGAACGATCGCAATCGCGTGGCTACTCACACCGTGAAGTGCATCCTCTCTGGTGTGATGGCTCTTCATGATGCCGGCTATATCCATCGCGATATAGACCCTACCAATATCATGGTGACAAGCGATGGAAAGGTGAAGCTCATCGACTTTGGTATTGCAAAGAAGGTCGATGTCATGGCAGCACAGAAGAGCGAACTTACGACTCCCGGTCAGTTCATTGGCAAGGCTGAGTATGCCGCTCCGGAACTCATCCTCGGTGACACAGGCCACCAGAATGCCTACACAGACGTCTATGCCATTGGTATTCTCTACTATCAGCTTGTCGTCGGAAGCATTCCTTTCGAAGGTTCGAAGTACGATGTCATCGAGTGCCAGCTGCATAAGAAGGTGCCGGTGAAGAATATCTCATCTTGGCAGATTCGTGATATCATCAAGACGGCAACGGCAAAGAAGCAGAGTGACCGCTACGCATCATCGGCTCTGTTCCGTGCAGCCATCGACAACATCGTCGATCCCGAGCCGCGTCGTATTCCTTGGAACATCATTGGAGGAGCAGCTGCAGCCGTTATTCTCGCAGCACTCATCTTCATGGCCATTCCAAAGGGTGGCGGTGCCGGCGAACAGACTGCTCCCGAGGAGATAACGGAGGCCATTTCGCCCCTTAAAGCATGCCTTGAGAAGCTCAAAACCGCTGATTCAGACAGCGTAAAGGCCGCATTTGAGGAACTCAAACAAATGGCTGAGGAAGGCGACTCGACGGCTCTTGTCGAAGTAGCCCAGACCTATGCCCTTTTCTTGAGTCCCGATGCTGAGGAGCTGAGCACTCGCCAACAGAAGCTGGGCTTCCTCGGCGACCTCGAACACACCGACCGCGCACAGGCAGTTGAGGCTGTGAGGTGGCTGAAGAAAGCCATTGAGAACGACGAGAACAACTACAAGGCCAAGTACAAGCTTGCCTATTACTACTTTGGCGGTTTTGGCGGTCTGGCCAATAACAATTCACGTGCATTGGCTCTTAGTCAGGAGGCACTCCAGTTGGCCCGTCAGGCAGGCGACGATGCCTATGCCATGAGTATTAGCACTTTTATGAACTATATCAAGGAATAATAATATGAAGAGATTGTTTGCATTGTTCCTGACACTGGCAACTGCAGGGTTGTCTTATGGTCAGGTGGCTCATTGGGTGTTGCATCCCAAGTACGACGAAGTAAAAGCCTATGGCAACGGTATGTTCCGTGTGCTAAAGGACGATGGTAAGTACGCCATCTATAACAGTGATGAAGAAGAGAAATACGTTGCTGACAGCATCACCGACTATAGCGATGGCTATGCAGTGGTGGTCGACAAGTCTACCCACCGCGTCATAGAGTATCTCGATTCTCGTGCCGACAAACATTCGTTCACGCAGAAGTCATACATCGATGGCAAGCGCCAGATCGTCGTCGATTCCGATTACGAGTTGGTTTCCGATGAAGGAAGGTTGAGCGATGGCTATATTTTCCTGCGTGGCATCATGAGTGGACAATACTATCTTGTAAATGCGCAGAGTGGCGTCCATCATGGGCCATTTGCCTCCGTTAGTGCTTTCTCCGGTGGCTTTGCCAATGTCATAGCCTATGTAGACGATTTGAAGATGAAAGACGAGTATCGTACTTACTTCTGTGCCAAGACCGAGAAGATAGAGGTGTTGAAGCAGGAGATCAATCCCAGGGATATCGACTTCCTTTCGGCACCCACTAAGGATCAGGCCTTGATCTGCGTGGACAAGAAGTTCTATGTATTCCATTTCGATACCCGTCTGCTTGAGGAAGTACAGGACTCCGTACTGAAGAAGAAACCCGTTGCCGTGAAAGCACAGAGCCACGACCTGTTGCTTCAAGAGGCTGAAGACGGCTTCATCTTGAATCCTGCTCCTGAGCATAACATGGTGATTAAGTTCGACAATCAGATGCACCTAAAGTCCATTGTCTATCCCAGTGGCTATGAGCGCATGTTTGAAATCGAACAACCTCAGAAAATCGTTATTGAATCAAAGATCAGTGGTGTTCGCGAAGGCGATCGCTATGCCCTCTATTACAATGGTGAACTGCTGCTGCCTCAGCAGTTTGAGGCCGTCGATCCTATCAGCGAGGATATGGCATTGGTGAAGCGTCGCGACAAATGGGGCGTCATTCGTGTAGACCCGCGTGAGAATTTCGTCATCAAGGTCAACGACAACAAGCCTCTGTTGTTCCCCCACGAATTTGTGCAGGCTCCCATTGTGCTGCTTCTGCCCACAACCATCAAGCACACCGATGTGGAGAGCCTGGTGGCTAAGGACGATGACCTTTGCGAACTGAAGGTTGAAAACCGCAGCGGTCAGGATGGCGTGCAGGTGAATACCGTGCGTTACAATGGCTGCGAGTTCTACATCACCGATGATATCACCGACGAGCAAATCTCCGTCACTTACGATTTCGTCATCAACTACGACGGACTGATTTCCAAGGACTACAGCGTCGACGTTGTCGAATGGTTCGACAAGTCGCTCTATCGTGCCACAGTCTCAAATCAGGAGTTCAAGGATGGCATTTTGACGATTGACATCAATATTGACTATTCTGGCGATGCCAAGCATAAGTATACGGTTGAGGTGTTGCCTTCGCCCGACGACGAGACGATTGGACGTCGCACCGACCAGATCACTCCCTACCAGTATCGTGCTCAGCTATGGGGATTCACCGGCAGCTTGAACTACGAGATTGAAGTGGGCGAGGAGAACTGTCCCACGGTTTCTTTCCCTGGAGTCTACCTGACCAAATCGCAGAAGTCGCAAGAACGTGTTCTCGAACAGACCACCGTCAAGCAACCTACGGTGAAGAAGCGCAACAGCGGTCGTCCGTCACCACGTCCGAAGGCTCAGCCCGAGCAGAAGAAGTTCCGCCAGTTCTGATGATGTAGGTCCGTATATAAAAATAGGTGAACCATGGCAAAGGAATGGCTCTATTTCAATTCGCGCGACGAACTGCTGCGTGTTGATGTCTCTAAGATTATGTGCTTTGAGGCTGACGGCAACTACACAAACATCCTGATGACCAATAACATGCGTGCTTCGGTATGCATGAATCTGGCTGCTATGGAGAAGATGCTTGCCGACAATCTCAAGGAGAAAGCCACACGCTACGTTCGCATCGGTAAACGTTACATCATCAACCTGAACTATGTCTATCAGCTCAATGTGCTGCGTCACAAGTTGGTGTTGAGCGATTTCGATACGTGCAGCTACTCTGTAGAAATATCAAAGGAGGCATTGAAGAAACTGAAGGAGATCGTTGTCAAACTGCGAATCTGACAGTTTCTGCCTTTGCCTGACTTTCCGCAAACTTACCTTTAACTCCACAAATACTAAGAATCATGGAATTGATGATAGGACGCGACCAAGAAACCCGTCGTCTGCGTGTGACCAATGGCACGCAGTCGAAACTCTTCGGTCCAGAGGGCTCAGTGCCCGACTATGTGAGCCGGCAGCATGCAAGGCTCACCATCGACAAGAATGGCGAGTATGTCCTTGAAAACCTCAAGGCCAATAACGTGACGTTCGTCAATGGACTTTGCGTCGAGACAAAGCGTGTCACCGAAAACGACCGCATCGAACTGGGTGCTTCCCACTACCGTCTTGAATGGAGTTTCCTGCAGCAGATGCTGCCCACGCTCATAGATATTCGTCCTCTTGAGCAGGTGTGGAACAAGTACCACGAGACGAAGATGAAATATCAGATAGCCGAACGCCGCTTCAATGCACTTCGTTCAGCAACGGGTATCATCACCATGACGGCTATTCTGCTTAGTATGCTTGGTGGAAGAGGTACCGTTTACTACATCCTCTATGGTCTCGCCATTGGCATTACCCTCATCTTTACCATCAAGGCGTGGGTCAGCTCGTCGAAGGTGCCTAAGCAGAACGACGATCTTGACAAGAACTTCAAACGCGAGTACGTGTGCCCCAACCCACGCTGCCAGCACTTCATGGGCTATCAGTCCTACGACATCCTCACGCAGAACTCTGCGTGTCCCTATTGCAAAGGGCAATACCGAAAATAAAAACTGGACCTGCACTGACATTTCATACAGAAACCCCTATGCTTTGTACAGGATGCAGAAAAAAGCTTGCAAGACGACATTTTTCGTTGTATCTTTGCACCAGAATCAGATAAATAACATGTTTAACAAAAAAAAATTACCATTATGAAAGAGAACATTCAAAACCAGGGACAGCAGAAGACTGCTAAGAATCTGAAGAAAGTGCAAAACCTCAAGGTTGCTGTTGCTACAGCACTTGGACTTACCGCCGGCACAGGAGTTGTCATCGCTGCCGACCAGTTGCTAAACAACGAGGATGTGGTTGCTGAACCCGCCGTTGAGAAGGAAGAGGTAGCTGCTGCTGCCAAGCCCGAACCTCAGCCCGAACCTCAGCCCGAGCCCAAACCGACACCCGAACCAGAGCCCGAACCCGAGCCAGAGCCCATTCCCCCAGTGCCCGAGCCTCTCCCCAACGAGATTCCTGCTTTCGCAGTGCTCGAGCGCGAGACCTACACCGACGAGGAAGGCAACGACGTAGAAGTTGCTTATGGCGTCACAGAAGGTGGACACGTCTGCGTAGTGATCGACGATGGAAAGACGGGCGTTGCCGACCTCTTCTGGGAGGATAAGAACGACGACCTCGACTTCCAAGAGGAAGAAGTCATCCCCCTGGCCGAAAACGGCATTGAGATGAACATGGCCGATCTTATTGATTTCTCTGAGAACGAAGAGATTGCAGAGCCGGAACCCGGAACCGATTTCGTTGCTGAAACCGATGTTGTCATCGCCGAAGACGATACTGAAGATGTCGATGCCGAGGAAGCAGAAGACGACACGGTTGGCTTTGCCGAGATGGTCGATGATCCTGTAGTGGTCGACGAGCCCGATTTGGCTACCGACCTGTTCGATCAGGTGGCCGATGTCGTGGAGCCAGAAGAGCCCGAGTCGTTCGAGCCCGTCATCGAGGAACCCCTCATGGCTGAAGATACACCGGCTGTCGATGAGAACGTCGCCGACAACGACTTCCTCGCCAATCTCTAAGCATTGGCTGAACCCTCTCGCGATGATCTATCACTAACGTACATCCATCACCTAACACGCACAATAGTTATGGCTATCAATACTGAAGACACCATCTTCGATGGCGCAATCAACGAACAGGCAAAGAGTGTGGCCAGGGCTGTAGCCCCCAAGAAGCGCAAGCCTCGCAAGCCCCTCACCTTTGGACAACAGGTAGCAATAGGCGGAACCACCGGCGTGCTCTTCGGAGCCGCCGCCACCTACGCCGCTAAGGCTTATCTGCACCACGAGCACGAAGAGCAACCTGCTGAAGAAGCCTTTGTGGTGACCGAAAATGGGTTGAAGCTCGCTCGTGTCAACGACGACTTCTCGTTCACCGACGCCTTCCAGGAAGCCCGCGATGTGGTAGGACCGGGTGGAGCTTTCATCTGGCATGGCAATGTCTACGGCACCTTCACGGCTGCTGAGTGGTCGGCTCTTGATAAGGCCGAGATGGATGCTTTCAATGCAAAGATCTCCGATAGTCACCTCGTCGATGCCTTTGACGACGACCTCAATGTAGTGGCTTCTGCCGATGGTGACGAACCCGACCTGATGGCTTCTGTAGAGGTCGACGACGATGCTGCCGACGTTCAGATCGTAGGACTCGATGACGATGCTGACGTAGTGGCTATGGGACAGGTGGTTGGCGATGCTCATGACGTCTATCTCGTCGACATCGATGAACCAGCTCAGGTCCAGTCCGTTGACGACATGCAGTCGTTCATGGCACAGACCGATGATGCTTCGCAGGCTGACGATGCCGCTATTGCCATCGACGCCGATCTCGCTTAGTCATCCCAATAGAGTGGGGAGGAACACTGTCGAAACGCTGTCGGCAGTATTCCTCCCCTTTTGACCTTTTGAACGCTTGAACCTTTGAACAGCGCCTCAGGCGCTTTGACTCTCTTCTATCGCGCCTCAGGCGCTTTGATTCCTTGAACCCTTTGAACCGCTGCGTTGCAGCAATAGAACCGCGCCCCAGGCGCCATGACCCGTGCAGACGATTCGTATTAAATGTCCAAAATGTGGTGTGCTCCTTGATGTCCGAAACACTGGCAACGAGGCAGAGCGCACCATTGGTTGCCCCAATTGCAACTCCCACCTGAAGGTGAAATTCAAAAAGAAGCCCGATCTTCCTCCTGTCGATGACGACGATGCAGAGGAGTTCGGTACCAACATCATGAGTGGCATTGCCAACACCAATGTCGGGAAGTTGCTTTACGGCACAACAGAGTACCCCCTCATCCTTGGTATCAACACCATAGGCCGCAAGGCCACGACTTCGGCCGCATCGTTGCAAATTCCTACCGACGATCGCTCCATGAGCCGCATGCACTCCATCATCGAGGTCGGACGCCTTTATGACGGCAGTGTGCGCACCGTTATCAAGAATGCCGACAACAAGAACCCGACCTTTGTCGGCGGTCAACGTTTGCTTGATGGCGACCGCATCGTGTTGCGCAATGGCGATGTCATCAAGATGGGCAACGTCGTTGTTACCTTCATCAACGAATAATTCTATTCTGACCACATGAAATATACATTCCATCAGCCAGTATCAGTATTCGAAATAGGACGACGAAAAACGCAGGAAGACGCACTCTTCCCCCTTCATAACCAAGCTACCGCTGCCGACCGCCTCTTCGTCGTCTGCGATGGTATGGGCGGCATCGCGCGTGGCGAAGTGGCCAGCAATACAGTAGCCACTGCCATTGGACGTGCCGTCAGCCGACTCGATGTTGAAAACGCCGTGTTCACCGACGACCGTTTTCAGCAGGTCATGGACGAAGCTTATCAAAGCCTTGATGCTGCCTACACAGGTGGCGAGCCACGTATGGGAACAACCCTGGCCATGCTATGCTTCCACCGCGGAGGCTGCCTCATGGCACATCTTGGCGACAGCCGTATCTATCATTTCCGACCGGCAACGGGCGACATTCTCTATCGTTCGCGCGACCACTCCTTGGTCAATCAGCAGTATGAACAGGGCGAGATCACTCTCGAGCAGATGCGCACTTCGCCACAACGGAACATCATTCTGCGCGCCATGCAGCCCAAGCAGGACCCACGAACACCTGCCGACATTGTCCATACCACCGACTTGCGCCCTGGCGACTACTTCTTTGTTTGCACCGATGGCATGCTTGAGCGCATCTACGACCGCGAGTTGTTCTCGTTGTTGGCCGACGAGTCACTCACCGACCAGCAGAAGGCACAGCGCTTGTGCCAGCTCACCGAGCGTAACCACGATAACCACGCTGCCTACATCATTCACATCGAGTCGGTCGTATCCGAGGAAATGGATGCCCAACAGCCCAACGACGAAGCTGCTGCACGCGCCCAATGCCGTGCACTCAACGATATGTCGGAGGAGGTTGAGGTCGAAGTAATCGATGACGATGCGAACGACGACGACGGAGCTACCGCCATGACGTCGTTCATCGGTGGCGACTCGCCCTTCGTGCCAGCCGACAACGTGCCCGATCCGCCACCAGTCTCCACGATGGAGGCCCCGCAGCTTGAGCGCACCAGCCGTTCCTCGCTGTCAATGTTCATCTTTGCCGTTGTCGCTGCTATCGTGTTGTTCCTTGGCTACCTCGCTTGGGGGCACTTCAAGTCGCAGCCCACTCCGCCTTCCGACACACCTCCGGCTGCTGTTGTGGTCGATTCGCTATCATCCGATTCTCTTGGCTGAATCTTTTGGCGATCCGTGCAAACCGTTCTCACCTATTGTTGACCTTGATGAAGCAGGTAGAGATCTGTTTGCACGGAAACGCCATTTTTAATATAACAACTTAATAAAAATGTTGGGAATCGCGGGCTCACAGCCTGTTCTTCTCGGCATTACCAGCGCCGGTGCCACGATACTTCGACGGGGTGACGTTGAAGCGATAGCGCAGCGAGAGCGAGACGTAGCGCGAGTCGTTGTCCTCCATTTTCCGGAACATCATGCGATTGCTGTAGAGCGTGAAACGATTGATGCCGCCATTGAAAAGGTCGTTGCCAGTGAGTTTCACGTTCAGGCGACGTTTGAAGAAGTCTTTGCTGACGCTCAGCGAGAGCAACGCATTGGTGCAGTCGAACCATGCGTTCTGCTGGCAGCCGTGGGTGTGCATGTTGAAGTCAGCCTGCAGCAGCCAGTCGTGCGGCAGGGTGACGACATTTCCAAGTTGCAGGGCCAGCATTGGGTGGTTGAAACGCTTGTCTTCGTCAAGGAAGGTTGACTTGAACCACGGTTTCATGAGCATGACGTTCCATTGAGGTGTCCACGTGGCTCCTCCGAGTTTGACGTTTTTCTGTGCGCCCAGCGTGATGGAAAGCCAGTCAGCATGGTCATAGTTCTTGTAAGTCACGAAGTTCACCTTGCTGTCCTCGGGCAGGCTTTCGGCCGTATAGAGGATTGGGTCTATGCTTCTGGTGAAGTTGGTCGTTAGGTAGAGCCACTTCCACATAGCCGTTAGATTGACGTTATGATATTTCACGGGTTGCAGGTAGGGATTGCCCGTCTGCATGTTCAGCCGGTTCTCGTAGACCACATCGCTGCTCAGCTGCCAGTAGCTGGGACGCGTGGTGCGCTTGGAGTAGCTGAGTGAGAGCCCCATTCCCGCTCCCTCCCCACGGAGGGGGAGTTGTGTGGAGACAGCCAGCGATGGGAACAGGCCGTCGTAGGTGCGGCTCTGGTCGTCACGCCGCTTTCCGCCGACGAAGTATTCCGATTCCACGTGTTCATAGCGCAGGCCAGCCTGCAGTTGGAATCGTCCCAGCTGCTGACGTAGTTCCACAAAAGGAGCCATGTTTCGCTCATGCTGCTCGTTGTTGCTGTTGGCAATGTAACCCTCTTTATTTTTGAAGTCGTTGGTCCACTGCGTATAGGTGAATTCCTCGCCAGCCTCAATGCGCCCTTTCCACAGCGGGTGGCTCACGGTGAGTTTCTCGGCCATCATACGGCTACGAGTCAGGTTGTCGATGGTCACGTCGCGATCATCATACTCCTCGCTCTGCTCCTGCTGCGTGGTGCGGTTGCGCTGGTGGCGGAAGGTGTAGTCTGCATTGAAGTCGATGTCAGCCTTGCCCATCTTTCCTACAAAGTAAAGGTTCACCTGATGGAGCGGCATGCCCTTGGCTCGTTTTGTGCTGTGGTTCGTCAGATGATCGTAGATGTCGCCATTGGCCAGCAGTTCGTCTTCATCGGTACCCCAGGTCTTCACATAGTCGTGAGTATGCTCGTAGAATCCACCGAAGGAACTGTTGTCGTTCAGCTGATAGTTGAAGCCTGCACGCCCTTGCAAGTAAGGATTGCGCGCGGTGAAGTCCAGCCGGTTCTTGACAACCCACAGCGTGTCAGCGAAGACTGTCTGCTCGAACTCGCCAGTCTGTACCCGTTTGTTGTAGGCTCCGAAGAGGTTGACGAAGAGTTCCAATCGGCCCGTCCGATAGGTCAGGTTGATGCGCTCGTTGTTCTGATAGCCTTGGCCCTTGCGGCTCCACGATGTCAGCTCTACGCCCAGTCCCTCGCCGGCGGCTCGCTTGGTGCGAATGACGATGACGGCCTGTACCGATGCATCGTAGCGAGCTCCTGGGTTCTGAATCACTTCTACGCTTCGAATGAAGTCCGACTGGATGTTCCGCAGTTCTTGAACGTCGGTTAGTTTGCGGTTATTCACGTAGATGAGCGGTGTGCCCTTGCCCAAGATTTCGAGGCTCTCGCCTTTCTTCGAAATCATTGGCACGCGCGAAAGAACGTCCTCGGCGGTGCCCAGTCGTTCCATCACTGTTCCTTCCACATTCATCACGAGCGTGTTTCCCTCCAGTTTCACTTTCGGGCGTTCGCCCTCGACAGTCACGCCGTTAATCGTGTAGCTCTCGGGCTGCAGGCGAATAGTGCCGAGGTTTTCCTTGTTGCTGAGTCGCCACACGGTTTTATAGCCGACAAAGGAAATGCGGGCGAGAACAGCCCCCTGCCGACCTTCCCCGACTGTGGGAGGAGCCTCGTAGGGAATAGCGAAGTAACCACTTTCGTTCGACACGCCACCGCTGAGCAACGTGGAGTCTGCAGGATTCATCACGGCCACGTTCGCATAGGCCACAGGCAGTCCTTGCTCGTCGACGATGGTGCCCTTTAGGTGGCAGTCGGTCTTGTGGGTGCACTCCACATAGATTTCATTTTCTCCCCGCATGACGACACGGATGGGATAGAACCCGACTACCTGCTGAATGGCGTCCGACAGTGACTTGCGTTTGATGTAGGTGGTCACTCGGAAGTCCTCCAACTCGTTGTACAGAAAACTGATATTGTAGTCGCGCGACTGCTGGTTGAGGTCGCGTAGCACTTCAGGCATTGCAACGTTGTTGTAGCTGCGCGTGATGTGCTGCCCACGGATGCCGATGCAACAGCACAGGGCAATGAGAGTGGTAACAAGGTGTTTCATCATCTGACCATCAGTTTTCCGTTCTCAACAGCCAACGTGACGTGCTCGAACATGTTCAACTTCTCAACTACCTCCTGCAGGCTGTCCTTCTGGTTCCATTCAAAGAAGAAACGCAGCTGGCGCGCCTCGTCGTTCTCTATCTCCATTGGCAAGTGGTGATAGGCGGCAATTTCTTTGGCAATGCTGTCTAATGCTACATTGTCGAAAACGATGGAAACACCCTCTGCTTCCACAGCGGCAGGGGATGGAGTGGCAACACTTTCAATCGTGTCTTCCACGAGTGCGGTGTCGTTGCCCTCGTTCTTTGGTGATGGAGTGGGGGCGATGCTCCACAAATGGATGGCAGCAAAGGCGAATCCTGTGACGAACAGGATGCCGATGAACGTTGCAGCAACCTTGCTGAATTGGTAATTGAAAATGGTAAATGGAGCATGGAGATGCTCGGAATGATTCTCGCTACTCATTTTCAGCTTCTCATTTTCCAGCCGTTTCCACGCCGTTTCAGCATCAGCAGATGTCTCATCCTGCTGGTGAATATAACCCTGCTTGACAGCTACCAAGAGGCGGTAGGCCTGGCGCGTATCTTCATCATGATCGATGATGTCATGGATTTCCTGCTCGGAGTATGTTTCGGGATTCTCGAGCATTTCCAGTAGCCGGGTGATGTTTGGATTCGTTTCCATAACTTCTGTTTTTTTTAATGTCTGAATTGTTTCTGAACGTTTTGAATTGACTGGCTTAGATACTTGAAGACTGTTTTGAGGTTCATGTCCAGCTGCAAGGCGATTTCATTCAGCGTCAGCCCCTCTTTGAAGCGGAGTCGGAAAATGGTGCGGTGAGGTTCGGTCAGATGGCTTTCTGCGTAGTCGCAGACGGCCTCCAGCTTCTCAAGCCGTTCCTCTACATAGCGCAAGTCGGCTTCGGCATCTATGGAATAGAGGTTTTTCACCTGTTCTGTCAGACTTTTCTGACGGATGCGATTGATACAGCTGTTGCGCACAGCAGTCATCAGGTAGGCCTTTGCATTCTTCGGGGTTGCTCCCATTCGTGACGCCTCCACAAATCGCACGAATACGTCTTGCACCATGTCTTCGGCTTCTTCTTCAGTGTACAGCAGTGTTCTGGCCAGATGTTTCATCTCGCTGTAATACTGGCAGAAGAGGCTATGAAGTATCGTTTTGTCAATCATTTTTCTTGTCGTTTTATGGCCCCCATTGCAGGGGCTCCTACAATATAGACAATCCAAAAGTATGCTTTTTCTACGGAAATGCCAACTTTTTTTTGTTTATCTTTCGCTTATAGTTGTCGTTTTTGTTAAACGTTTATCATTGCGATGATACTCTCTTAAACAGCCATGATGCTAATTTTAACAGCTTATTTAGTACAAAATAGGCGGTTAAAAAGTGTTTCTAATTTTGCTTAATTCCTCCAAATTGCTTAACAAATGTTATTGCACGTCCGTTGCTAATCGTCTTATTTTTGCCGCTTCAGGAGTTGACTTTTACAGAAAATACTTTACATTTTGAGTTTGATGCTTCGTGCTTGGGGGAACTGTCACTGAGCGGCAGAAAACAAGTACCAAGCCATCAGCCTTTTTTGCAGATTATTATTGGTAAAGGCATAGCTGTTCTTGCTCCGTTACTCTATGCAAGCGTCCCTACGGGCCGAGCGGGCACAAAACGTCCCATAGGGGCATCATCCCTTAGCCCAGAGTAGCGCCCTGGGTAGTGCAGCACAAGAGGAAATTGCGCCCTACAGGGGCAGAATTGTAAAACGTGTACCGAAAGGTTTTGCCCTTACAGGGCGACGATGGGGTGGGGCATCCCACCTCAGGAAGCCCACCCCTTCCTGCCCTCCGTCGCGAATGGGGGATTCGCTCCCCTTGGTGGGGCCGCAGCCACACTGGTGGCTGCTCTGAAGACCCCAGTCGCCCAAAGGGAGGGTGCTTTGAATAGCCTTGGAGGGTGAAACGACGCACCACGTGTAGGGGCAGACTCCTGTGTCTGCCCGCCTGTCCCCCAAAACCGCAGACGATTTAGGTAATAGGTTATAGGTAACAGGTAATAGGTAAACTGGGAGCCACGACTGCTGAAAACTCGGGCAGACACGGGGGTCTGCCCCTACACGTGGGGCCGCAAATTGATCATCTAAACAATTTATAAACAAACAATTATGAGCAACGAAACAAACAACGAAAAAAAAAGAACTGATGGCGAAGAAAGCCTTCGTCCTCTATCCAGATCAATGGCCTGCGCTGAGTAATCTCTCAGCGCAGGAACTTGGCTGGCTGCTCGAAGCGCTGTTTCGTACAATGAACGGTGAGCGGGGGGTAAATTCGAAACTTGATGGAGTAGTAAAACTAGCCTATGACTTTATGATGACGCAGATCAATATCGACTACGTAAAATGGGAGCGTTCGAAGGCACTCCACAAAGAGCGCCAGAAACGTTATAGGGAAAAGAAACATGTGACGTCACGTGATGCTTCGCCTATCAAAGATATAGATATAGATAAAGATAAGGATATAGATAAGGATATAGATAGCACTACCTCCTTCGTCGGTAGTGTAGATAATAGCGGCAAGGCCGCTATAGGAATTAGCGATACCGCTAATTCCCAAAAAGAAGCGGCGGCCGAGCCGAAAGATTTAGAATTTTTCGAAAGGGTGTTTAAGCCTTATGTGAACAACATCATCAGGGACAGCAACATTCCGCCGATCCGCAAGATAACGCCCGAGCGGTATGAGAAAATCCTGAAGCTGCGCGAGCAGTACACCAGCGACGACATCTACAGGGTGTTTCAGATTGCGGCGCGAAGTGACTTCCTCAATGAGCGGGGCCGGAAGCACAAGTTCCAGGCGACGTTCGACTGGCTCATCGAACCTGAGAACTTCCTGAAGGTGCTGGAGGGGACGTATCGGTGAAACGTTAACGAAGGTTAATGCTGACAAAAATCGGCCGAAAATTTGGAATGGTCGTCATTGCGTCGTAACTTTGCAGTCGTGAATCGGTGGTGCGGAATTCGGGGGTACGAGGTACGGAGGTGCGATGGTCAGAATTCGGGGGTACGGTGGTGCGGGGGTACGGTGGTACGAGAATACTCTTTCCGCAAGAGCAAGGGCACCAACCCAGAGCCCCAGCCCGAAACCACGACCGCCATGTGTAGGGGCAGACTCCCGTGTCTGCCCGCCTGTCCCCAAGCCGCAGACAAGCCACCGAAACACGGGCAGACACGGGGGTCTGCCCCTACAGTGAGCAGAAAGGCTAATCTCGGACCTACGGCCTCGAAGAGGCTGACCCCCGAACTCCCGCACCACCGAGACAGACAACGAGAAAATTGAAGCTTCAATCGTAATAAAAGTTCAACCCTTAAAAACCAACAAGTAAAATTATGGCAGTTATCTATCAGCTCTATCAAGACAACCGCGAGAAATCGCTCACCCGAGGCAAGTGGTATGCCCGTGCCAAGGTCCAGCAGACCTTCGACCTCGACAAGCTCGTCGAACACATGTCGAACCACGACTGTCCCTTCTCGCCCGGCACCATCCACGGCGTTCTGAAGGACGCCATCCGCTGCATCCGCGAGCTTACCCTCGACGGCAACCAGGTCAAGCTCGACGAGCTGGCCATGTTCTCCATCGGTCTGATGACCAAGCCCGCCAACTCCGCCAAGGAGTTCATGGCCTCGAAGAACATCGTCGGCTACCGACTCCGCGCCCGCGCCACC
>JAEEGL010497132.1_pt1 | contig 15569 bp, 10 predicted proteins | sample 9134231 | NCBI WGS metagenome assembly JAEEGL01 (sample SAMN16246548, study PRJNA631951) | gut metagenome | biome: gut microbiome; feature: rumen; material: fiber-attached | host: Bos | place: Iran: Karaj | collected 2018-10
GTCGGGAGAAGGTGTTGCTTTTGACGGTATTGTTTCTAATCCTGACCGCCAGCAGCTTACAAAGGATAATATTCTGAACACGCTTTATATAAGTGCGCTTACGGAGATTAATAACTTCAGTTTGAACCGTTTTATGGCAGTAAAAAACAGCAACAACGAGGTTACGGCAACGCTTTCGCTTTCGGGAACGCTTGAACATCCTTATGTTATGGTAAATGTAGATAAGCTTTCGTTCCTGCTTGCCAATGAAATTGTTTATGCCGGCGGTGTTGTTACGCTTGAAGATAATGAGCTTACGATAGATAATTTTGCTGTTAATCAGTCGGCCTGGAGTGTAAAAAATATTGCAGGTAACCTTTCCCTTAAAGATTTTACCGGCGGTATGGAAGCGGTTTTTGAAACAAAGGGGCAGCAGTTTGTTTCTATTCCAATGACGCTTAGAGTTCAGGATTCTTATGTGGCAGAGGGGAAGAAGCTGCCGGATAATATGATGATACAGTTGAGCTCTTCGGGAATGGGTGGCTCGCTTGTAAAGAAATCTGCTCCTTTTGACATAACTGCACTTTACAGTTCCGATTTTGTTTCGTTCTATTCTTCTGATAATCTTGGGCTTACCGGTACTTATACTTTCTCAGATGGACTTTATGCAAATATTAATGCCGACGAAAAGTTCTCCTGTGGTATAACCGGTAAGTTTAAGGATAACGATCTTGATATGTGTTTTTCAAACATTACCGTAAATCTGCCGGTATTGCTTGATTGTCTTGCACTTGATGAAATGTTTGCTATGTCGAAGGGTGTGCTTGAAGGTAATCTTGCTATGACAGGAACCTACGATACTCCTGAGTTTGACGGTTCTCTTTCTATTGATAAGCCAAGCTTTACGCTTCCTTCTGTGTTTAAGGAGCCTGTATCTACAGACCAGATTGTTCTGACTGCAAGGTCGAATGAGTTTGAGCTTGTGGAAAGCATTTATTCAATTGGTAAAAAGCAGGTTTTTAAGCTTGGTTCTAAGGTTTCTTTGAATAAATGGGTGCTTGACCAGTTTGATGTTGCTTTGAGTACGCTCAATAAACGTTATCTTCCGCTTAAGTTTACAAATCCTTATGTTGATGTTGAAGGAGATGTTGCCTGCGACCTTAACGTTAATATGACGGATTCAATTATTACTCTGGCAGGAAGTATTTACGGAGATAAGCTTGATATTGAGTCTACTCTTCAGAATATTTCAAAAACAAGCTTTGAACCGGCAGACAGCTCAAAAGAAATCTTCATTAAAACGGATCTTGATTTAACACTGGGAAATCATATTTCCTTGAACTTTAATCCTCTTTTGCGGTGTGTTTTTGTACCTAATACAAGGCTTAAGATTGCACTCGATTCTATTACAAAAAGCTATGTAGTTGATGGAAAGCTGAGCCTGAAGTCTGGAGATGTTGCTTATTTAAATAGAAGCTTCTATATAAAAGAGGGAAGTATTAAGTTTAATCCACAGGAGATTGCAAATCCAAAGATTACCTTAAAGGCAGAAACAAGGGAAAGGGATTCAAATAATCAGAATATAAGAATTATTCTAACTGCCGAAAACCAGGATCTGCTTGATTTTAATCCGCGCTTTTCTTCTGTGCCTGCAAAATCTGAAAACGAAATTATGTCGCTTATTGGTCAGGTTGTGATTGCCGACCTGAACGAAATAGAAAACCGCAGCGATGTAATTCCTGTAATTCTTTCTACAGCGGGCGACTATGCGCTTCAATCTTTTGCTACACGCCAGATTGAGAACAAGTTGCGTGAGTCCTTAAATTTTGATATATTTTCTATACGAACTAATATAATTCAAAATACTATGAGTTATGTAAGAAGTAATCAGGCTAACAATACTGGTAACTCAATTTGGCTGGGTAACTTTTTCGATAACTCAACTGTTTATATTGGTAAGTATTTGAGCAGTGCTATATATGTGGATGCAATGCTGAACCTTTCTGTAGGCGAAAACATTGCAAATTTTACAGATGCAAGAGAAAAAGGTTTTATCCTTCAACCTGAAATAGGCTTTGAATTTGAAGTGCCGTTTACTAATGTGAATTGGCGTAATATTCAAGATATGGATGCCAGCTTCAGAGTAGGGATGGCTATGGATGCAACCTTTCAAAATAAAGATTTTAATTATCTGTTTAATCCATCTTTCACAATGTCACTTCTCTGGAGATTTTAAAAAAAAGATATTTTATGGAGTTGTATATGAATCGACGGTTTATTTCCGTTTTATTTATTTCCTTTATTACATTTTTTTCCATTTATGCCCAGGAAGATGAAGGTGACTGGTTCTGGAATCAACCGATTACAAGAATTGAGTTTGAAGGCCTTGAAAATGTAAAAAAATCTGAACTTACGGGAATTATCAGCTCGTATATTGAAGAACCTTTTACCGAAGATACATACAATGAGCTTCTTGACCGTCTTTATGCATTGGATTTGTTTGAAGATGTTGAGCCTTACGCAAAACACGATTCTAAAAAGAACGGGAGTGTTCTGCTGGTGTTTAAGGTTGTAGAACATCCTGTAATCAGCAAGATAAACTATTATGGAAATCAGAAAATTAGAAATGGAGAGCTTAGAGATCTTATAAAATCTAAGGTTTCTGACATTTATGTAGAAAGCAAAATCCTGCTTGATGAACGTACAATTCGTGAGCATTATATAGAAAAAGGTTACTCTGACGCAAAGGTAAGTCATAAGGTTGTTCAGGGTGATGAAGGAATAACAGTTAACTTTATTATAGATGAAGGTTCTACAACTGTTATCAGAGAAATTAAGTTTTCCGGTAATACAATTGTAGCAGACAGAGTCCTTAAATCAAAAATCTCATTGAAGGAAGTTGGACTTTTAAGAGACGGTGCTTTCCAGAATACATCACTTGAAATGGATAAAAAGACTATCGTTTCATATTACAAGGAACGTGGTTATGTAGATGCTACAATTCTCGATGTGAAAATTGAAAATGAGATGAATGACGAAAAGCAGAGACAGGAACTCGTAATCACTTTTTACATTCAGGAAGGTTATCAGTATGTTTTCTCAGGGCTTACTATAACGGGTAATGTGGTTTTCTCTACAGAAGAGCTTGCTCCACTTATGAAGCTTAAGGAAGGCTCTATTTTTAATGAAACTAAGTTTGAAGAAGGTATTACTGCTATAACCGGTAAATATTACGAGAACGGTTATATGTCCAATGAGTTCTACCGTATTCCGGATAAGGATGTTGAGCGTAAGGAAATTGCCTATACTTTGAACATAAATGAAAGTGTAAGAAGCCACATTGAAAACATCCTTATTAAAGGAAATAATAAAACAAAGGAATATGTAATCCGACGTGAGATTCCGCTTGATTCCGGCGATGTTTTTGCACGCGAAAAAATAATCAGTGCAGTACGAAATCTTTACAGTCTGCAGTATTTCTCAAGTGTTCTGCCGGATGTTGTTATGGGCTCAGAGCAGAATCTTGTAGACCTGGTTTTCAACGTAGAAGAACAGTCTACTACATCAATGAACTTTGGACTTACATTCTCCGGTGTATCAAATCCAGAGGAAATTCCTATTTCCCTTTATTTTAAGATTGAGAATTCAAACCTTTTTGGTGAAGGAAAATCAATTTCTGCTTCAACAAATATTTCTACAACAGAGCAGTCTGTAGATTTGTCTTATACCCAGGACTGGCTTTGGAATATTCCAGTTGCTTTCAGTGAATCACTTTCTTTTGCTCATACAAAATCATACGCAAAATCAAATATGATTTCTCCAACTATGAACCTTAATCAGTATAACTATTATATGGGTCTAGAAGGCTGGACTGCTTCTTTAGGAACAGTCTTTTCCAGAAGATGGTTCCCTGATTTTGCAATTCTTACCGGTGCAGTTGGTATGAACAATTCGTTCACAAATTATGTTTATGACGAAAATATTTTTACACCTGTAGATTTGGGTATTTCAATGTTCGCAAACAGATGGGGAAATACAAACTCTGTCTTCACAAGCTTCTCTCTGGATGCAAGAGATATAAACTACGATCCTTCAAAGGGCTGGTTTGCAAGCGAAAGACTTGCATGGTTTGGTCTTATTCCAAAATGGGAAAAGGAATTCTTCTTAAAATCAGATAGTAAGCTTGAAGGTTATCTGACTTTGTTTGATATTCCTGTTTCTGAAAACTGGAACTTTAAGGGAGTCCTTGCTGCTTATACCGGCTTTACAGCCATGTTCCCAATACCAAATTCATACGTAAGTGATATGAACAAGCTTTACATAGATGGTATGATTAACGGTCGTGGCTGGAGTGATGCCTATAAAGAAAAAGGACAGGCAATGTGGAGCAATAAGCTTGAGCTTAGGTTCCCTGTAGTTCCTGGTATTATTGGACTTGCCTTGTTCCATGATGCTATTGTTTTAAAGCCTGATGTAAACAACTTCTTTAATTCACTTTCTATTGAAGATTTCCACTTCAGCTTCGGACCAGGCCTTCGTTTCCTCATACCGCAGCTGCCACTGCATCTTTGGTTTACATGGAAGTATCAGGTTAAGGACGGACAGGTTAGATGGGGCGATGCAAACGGAGATAATAAATTCCAGTTTGTACTTTCATTTAATTTTGTTAACAGGTAAAATAGTATATAGTTGTAAAATAAAAGAGGTTTTTATGAAAAAGCTTAATAAAATTTTATTGATTGGTGCGGCATTTTTCTGTTTCTGCTCAATTGCAGCTTCAGCACAACAGATTACGAAATTTGGTGTAGTAGATACAAATAAGGTTTACAGTGCATATTTCAGAAACTCGGCTCCAATCCGCAACTACGAAAAGAAAAAGGCTGAGTTCCAGGAAGAAATAAACAAGAGAACAGAGGAGTTGCGCCAGCTTCAGCAGAAAAAGCAGGATTTTGAAGCAAAAGGCAACGATTCACAGGCTCTCAGAACAGAAGCAGAAATTACAAAGAAAAAGGATTATCTTACAGAATATACAAATGCAAAGAATGTTGAGCTTGAATCAATGCTCAAGTCGCTGCAGAATTCCGATGAGTTTTATAAAAAGCTTTACAGCACGCTTGCAAAGGTTGCAGAAGGCGGCGGTTACAGTATGATTTTGAGTCTACAGGAATCAAATGCAATTCTCTGGTACAGCAATTCTGTAGATATAACAGATCAGGTAATTTCCGAGCTTGGTTTGTAATGGATTCCGGAACTGAAGCTCTAACCCCGATGATGGTTCAATACCAGTCGGTAAAAAAGCAGTATAAAAACGAAGTTGTATTTTTCAGATTAGGTGACTTCTACGAAATGTTTAATGACGATGCCGTAGAAGTTTCCAGACTTTTAAACCTTACACTTACACACCGCGCAAACCAACCGATGTGCGGCATTCCTTATCACGCAGCAAAAATCTATATAGCACGGCTTTTAAGACTTGGAAAAAAAATTGTAATCTGCGAACAAGTTGGAGAAATCCCAAGAGGCGGGAAGGGCATAACAGAAAGAAAGGTTGTAGAGATAATTACACCCGGAACTGCTGTAGAGGAAGAATACCTGGATGGTAACCGTGCAAATTATCTTGCAGCACTTTCTCTTACAAAGGGTAAAGCCGGTTATGCCTTTATTGATGTAACCACCTCCTCCTTCAAAGCAACATCCTGGCCCGCCGACCGAATGTACGAAAACTTTTCCAAAGAGCTCAACCGTTCTTCTCCAAGGGAGCTGCTGCTGCCTGTTTCCCTAAAAAACAATAAAGACATTCAGGCAGTTTTAGGTGTACGCACCGATATTTCTGTTTCCTATTATCCGGACTGGGATTTTTCCACAGATTTTTCATTAAAAAGATTAAACAGACAGTTTGGAACCGTTTCGCTCAAATCGTTTGGGCTTGAAGATTTTTCTCCAGAAGTTGCTCCTGCCGGTTTTCTGCTAGACTACCTTGATAAAACAACAAGTGCAAAGCTTCCGCATATTACGGAAATACAGATTTACAGCGACACCCAGTTCCTTGTAATGGATGATTCCTCCAGACGAAATCTTGAAATTACCGAAAACATGCGCGACGGTACGGTTCAATATTCACTTCTGGAATGTGTTAATTTTACAAAAACAGCAATGGGAAGCCGCCTCCTCCGCAACTGGCTGCTTTTCCCGTTAACAAAAGCCGCTCAAATTAAAGCCCGGCAGCAGAAAATCACAACATTTTATAACGACAGAACCCTGCTGGAAAAACTCCGCAACGATTTATCTTCCATTCTTGATATTGAACGCCTTGCCGGTAGAATTGCAATGGACAGGGCTCATCCAAAGGATTTACAGGCCTTACGCCAGAGCCTTGAGCAGTGGGTCGAAATTAAAAACTATCTGAACGAATACGATTTTTCTTTTATCTCTTCAGATGATTCAATCAAAATAATCGAAATTATAAAGAATGCCATTCTGGATGACCCTGCAACCTCTATTACAGACGGTGGAATTATAAAAAGCGGCTGGTCAGAAGAACTTGATCACTGGCGCGGCATTCACGATAACTTTAATCAAACGCTTTCGGAATACGAGCAGGAAGAAAGAGAAAAAACTGGTATTTCAACTCTCCGAATAAAATATACAGGAAACGCCGGCTATTTTATTGAAGTAAGTAAGGGAAAGCTTTCTTCTGTGCCATCTCATTTTATAATGCGACGGGTGCTTGTAAACGGCGACAGATACACAACGGAAAAGCTTCAGGCTCTTGAGATGGAGCTTAATCAGTCATCTTCAAAGATTCTTGAGCTTGAGCGCGATTTATTCCTTGAAATCCGGGATTCATTGCACGCGTATATAAATTACCTTTTGCAAATTGCGGAGGAGGTTGCAGATACAGATGTTATTACAGCTCTTGCCTTTGCCGCTATCCGAAACAAATGGGTTTGTCCGCTTATTGATGAATCTACCGTTTTTGAAATTACTGAGGGAAGGCATCCTGTTGTAGAAAATCATCTGCCGACCGGAGAGTTTGTTCCGAACGATTCTCTTTTAAGTGCTGATAATGATGGAATCCCTTCTTTTAATCTTATTACCGGTCCGAATATGGCGGGAAAATCAACCTATTTAAGACAAAATGCCCTTATTGCGCTGCTTGCACAGACCGGTTCTTATGTTCCTGCAAAAAAGGCCAGGATTGGAATTACAGACAGGATTTTCTGCCGTGTTGGAGCGTCGGATAATCTTGCAAAAGGGGAGTCAACTTTCCTTGTAGAAATGATGGAGACAGCTAATATACTTAGGACAGCAACAACCCGTTCCCTTGTAATTATGGATGAAGTTGGACGCGGAACTTCCACAGAAGACGGACTTGCAATTGCCCGGGCCGTTTCTGAATATCTTATAGATTCAATTAAATGCAGGACTTTGTTCGCAACTCATTATCACGAGCTTACGCGAATGGAACATCCTTCGTTAAAAAAGCTTTGCCTTGAAATCTCCGAGCAGAATGGCACTGTTGTTTTCTTAAGAAAGGTAAAGGAAGGCATTACAGAAAACTCCTATGGTATTCATGTTGCAAAGCTTGCCGGTATTCCTCAGAGTGTGATTGACCGCGCAAATACAATTCTTAGTCATATTCAGGCAACTGCTGCAGATAAACCTGTGCTGCCGGAAGAAAAAGACATTCCTTCTCAAAAGGTAAACACGCTCAGTGCGCCGGGACTTTTCAGTGATGAAGAGATAATTATTGCCGAAATCCTTTCTGCCGACCCTGATAATATGACTCCGCTTGAAGCCTTAAAAATTATAAGCCGCTGGAAAAAAGAGTTGTCGGGACTATAGGAAAAACACCTAATTAGTATTTGAAAAATACTCCCGCAAAAAATCGTATTTTTCAACACTAGATAAAGTTTTTTGCGCTAAATTAATGTATAGTAAAAAGTGTTAATAATCTTAAATTTTTTAATTATTTTCAAAAATCATTGCAGTTTTTCTTCAAGTTTTGACTATTAATAGTATGTGAACAGAATGTCATTTGCAGGGGTTAGAATCCTAAAAAAATCTCTCCTTGTAGTATTTGTCCTGATTAATGGTGGGAATCATTGTGTTGTTTGTGGTGGCAGAACGTGGTGGTATCCGCTTTGCAGGACTTGTCTTGATAAGTTTTTCTCTGTCGAGACATCATCTTTGTCGCTAAGATGTAAAACTTGCGGCAAGGAACTAATTTCTACAAAAGATTTCTGTTTACAATGCCGCACTAATCCTGTTTTACTCCACACAGATTCTGTATGGCCTTTGTTTTCTTATCGTCTTTGGAATAAGGATCTTATGTTTCTGTGGAAAAATGTCGGTTTACGTTCATTATCAGACATTTTTGCAGGATTTTTTGCGGCTGCTTTGAAAATTAAAGGCATAAATATAGTTGTTCCAGTTCCGCCCCGACCAGGCAAAATACAGGAAAAAGGCTGGGATCAGATAAATGATATCTGTATTCAGCTTAAATACAGATATGGTTTTTCCATCCTGCCGCTGTTAAAGAGAAGAACTACGGGACAACAAAAGAAGCTGGACAGGGAGGATAGGCTTAAAACTATTGGCAAGTCGTATTTTCTTGCCGGAGAGAAGGAGGTACAAAAGGTATTAAAACCGTTTGGCGGAAAGTTTCCTAAACGTGTCTGTATTGTAGATGATGTCTGTACAACAGGTTCTACAATTGAAAACTGTGCTGCTGTATTAAAGGAAGCAGGAATTGAAACTGTAGATGCAATAACGCTGTTTACTGTGGATTAGTTTTTGCGGTTTATGTTGCAAAACCTCAATTTTCGGAGTATTATTAAAGGTGATAGAATATTCTTTAATTAGGAGTAATTATGGCTGCAGAAGAATCTCAATTTCAGTTAGTAACATTCCAGCTTGGAGAAGAGTTATATGGTGTCAATATCATGGATGTAAAAGAAATAGTAAGACTTCAGAATGTGCGTGTTATTCCAAATGCACCGTACTATGTTGAAGGTATTATTAATCTTCGTGGAGAAATTATTCCTATTATTGATTTACATAAGAGATTCAGAATCCAGGCACTTCCTAGAGATGCAGTCGATTTTGAAGGTGGTTTTATTATCCTTAACATTGATAATAGTAAGATTGGTATTATTATTGATAAGGTTGCCCGCGTTGTAACGGTTAAGGCAGAGGATGTAAAGGATCCGCCACAGATGCTCAGTGGAATTGGTTCCGAATATATTGAAGGAGTAATCAGGGAGGAAACAGGTTATCTGATTATGCTCAATATTCGGAAGTTGTTTAATGCAAAAGAATTGCAGAAAATTATCGAAATACAATAAATGATACAGACTTACAGTACAACTATTCGTAGAAAAGAAATGGATGCCGTATTGACATGTATGGTCGATGAAAAAATTGGTCCAGGCGAGTTGAACGGCAGATTAATCCAGCAGGTAAAGGAATTCACTAAATGCGACGGGGCTGTTGCTCTTAGAAGTCCTTCTATAGCATTAAAATATGCACTTCAGTCCTTAGGAATTGAACGGGGTTCAAAGATTTTGATGTCTGCTCTTGCTCCAGCGTGGCAGTATCAGGCTGCACTTGATCTGGAAATGGAGCCACTGGTTCTTGATGTTGATGACACAACAGGAGTTCTTACCGAAGAAGTAATTTCAAAGGGTGTAGAGAAGGGTGGTAGACTTCTTCTTTTGCATGAAACAGAAGGAATTGTTCCAAAACTTGATGCAATTTGTAGAATTGGCATACCTGTAATTGAAGATATATCTCAGAGTGCCGGAGCTTATTATTCTGTACGCGATGAAAATGATGTGGAAACAGAAAAGAAGCTTGTTGGTTCCTTTGGTGTATATACAATTATGGGCCTTGAAGAACGAGATGTAATTACTGCAGGCGGAGGAGCTGTTTTGTTTGCTGCCGGTAGACGAGAATGGATTGTCCTTAAAAAGTTTGCCGATGATGCACCAAAAACAGATCTTTTACCGGATATAAACTGTGCACTTGCCTGTGTGCAGATTAAAGAATATGAACGGAATGAAAAAGCCCGCAAAGAAATCTTTACAATGTATCAGCATGCATGCATGGCTGGACGACACAAAATGTTTGCGCGCGAGCTGGATGAGTTTACAACAATCAGCTCATTCCCGCTTATTCTGAACAGTCCTTTTAAGGATGTAAAGCAGTATGCTGCAAAAAAAGAGATTGAAATTGAACCGGCCTTTGCTGGCTCTATAATTTCAAAATATGAAGAATTGTCTGAAGAATGTCTTCATTCAAAGTCTCTGTATTTAAGATGCGCTCATATTCCTTTGTACTCACGCCTTACTCATTCAGAGACAGCTAAGATTACAAAGGTTTTGGGAACTTTGCCATAACGGTTTACCGGAACGGTTATAATACTTTAGAAAAAGGATTACATGAAAAAAGTTTTAATCATTATCAATTTAAGTAAGGAAGAATCAAAATCTCTGGCAGAAAAAATATCGGTTTATTTGAATGAGCGCGATATTAGTACTGTTCTTTTTAGTTTTGACGGCTTCTGCGATAATGTTCCTTTTTCAGATTATGATTTTGTAATTACACTTGGTGGCGACGGTACTGTTCTTTACGCTGCCCGCAATTGTGTTGAATACGGTGTACCTGTTTTTCCTGTAAATCTCGGTCAGTTTGGTTTTATGGCTTCCGTTCAGCAGGCAGACTGGCAGAAATCGCTTGAACTTTATTTGCAGGGAAAATCACCGTATCAGGAAAGATGCCTTATAAAAGCTTCTCTTATACGCGAGGGAAAAGAAGTAAAAAGCTTTCTTGCCCTCAATGATGTTGTTGTAAGTGCAAAAAATACTGCCCGTACAGTTGCACTTCAGGTTAGATACGACAATACTCATCTTTGTAATCTAAAATCAGACGGTGTTATTATCAGCACACCAACCGGCTCAACCGCTTATTCTGCTTCGGCTGGCGGCCCTATTGTAGATCCAATCCTGGATGCAATTGTAATGACTCCGATAAACTCGTTCTCCTTATCTTCAAGACCAATTGTTCTTAATCCTAACGGAATTATGGAGATTTTAATTCAACCGTGCAGAACAAAGGAAATCTGTATGATTGTTGATGGACAGAAACCGGAAAGCCTGACTTCCGGAGACTGCATAAGAATAAACCGTATAGAAAAGAAAATAAAACTTATAGCCTGCACACAGGAGCAATTCTATAATGCGCTTCGTTCAAAACTGAACTGGCGGGGAGAGCCTTATGCTTGAGGAACTTACAATTAAAGATTTTGCTCTCATTGAATCAGATTATCTTGAGTTTACTAATGGGCTTACAGTTCTTTCAGGCGAGACCGGTGCCGGAAAATCAATCCTTATTGGAGCACTTTCTTTTTTACTTGGTGGCAAAGCTGAGCTTTCTCAAATACGAAGTGGAAAAAACGAAGCATCTGTAAGTGCAGTTTTTGTTATAAAGCAGCCATCCCAGAAAAGAGAACTGACAGAAGATGATGAACCACAGAATGCTGTAGAATGGCTTGATCAGCATGGAATAACTATAGAAAACGACAGAGTTTTGTTAAGGCGCTTTATCCGTGATAATGGAAAATCTGGTGCCTGGATAAACGATACGCCTGTTACCCGGGGTGAGCTTGCCCAGTTTTCAGCATTTTTAGTTGATATTCACGGACAGCATGAGCATCAGTCGCTTATGAGGGTGCCGGAGCATAGAAAGTTTCTGGACAGCAGAGCAGGTATTACTGCGGAGGCAGAGGAGTTCAAGCGTCGTTATGCCCTGCTTGTAGCAAAACGAAAAGAATATGATGAATATGTTTCTACAATGACAGAACGGCTTAGAAAGCTTGAGATGATGACTTATGCCGTAAAAGAGATTTCTGAAGCAAAGCTAAAGCCGGAAGAAGATGTTCAGCTTGAAGAAGAAGAAAACAGGCTTTCTTCTTTTGAAAAGCTTTATTCTGATGTAGATTCCATTACTTCAATGCTTTCGGGTTCTGAAGATTCTGTTGTAGATTTACTCAAAAAGCTTCGCAGAACAGCCTCTCATGCGGCAGAAACAGACAAGGCTTTGGCAGGCTTGTGCGAGCGTGTTGATTCTGCTTTTTATGAGCTTTCTGATTTAGCTGATGAATATGGTGATTATGAACAGGAGCTTGTTTTTGATCCTGCCAGATTAAAGGAAGTACAGGACAGGCTTTCTTTAATTTACAATCTTAAGAAAAAATATGCTTCCTCTGTGAATGCGCCGTTATCGGAGCTGCTTGCCTTTTATGAGGATGCCCAAAAGTTTATAGACGAAAACTCAGACAGCAACAGTAAAGAAAAGCAGCTTGCTGGGGAAATAAAGGATATTGAAAAGGATGTTCTTGCCCGGGCCGAAAGCCTGTCTCAAAAGCGAAAAGCTGCAGCTGGTCAGCTGAAGACAGAGGTTGATGAGATTCTTGGAAAGCTTGGGATGAGTGGTACGAGCTTTGGCGTTAGTATTACTGAAAAACAGGGAACAGATGTTGCCTGGACCTGTGGACCGTACGGTAAGGATGATGTTGAGTTCCTTATCAGCGCGAACCCCGGAAATCCTTTGCTGCCGCTTGCGAAAATTGCTTCGGGGGGTGAGCTTTCGAGAGTTATGCTTGCCTTAAAGACAATTTTTGCCAGAAGCGATTCTGTGGATACCTTAATCTTTGATGAAATTGATACAGGAATTGGTGGCGAAGTTGCGGTTGCAGTAGGTGCACATTTGAAGAATTTAGCACAAAATCATCAAATATTTTGCATTACACATCTTGCAAGTATTGCAGTTTATGCCGATAATCAAATTAAGATTGAAAAAGCTGTTTCCGGAGGCATTACCTCTTCAAACGTATTCCTGCTTGATAACGAGCAGCGAGTTTCTGAAATTGCTAGAATGCTATCTGGAGATTCAAATACTGAACAATCACTCGAGCATGCCCGTGCTATGCTGAATAAATATGCAGGAGGTTTCTGATGTTTAAAATCTCAGATGAAGCAAGGCTTCAATACAGTACATCTATAGAACCGTATAAAAAGAAAATAAATGCAATTATGGAAAAAGAGAAAGCTGTGAAAAACACCATGCAGAGTAGTGCAGGTGTAGAATATAAAAAGCTTCTTCTTTGCGAGGATATGATAGATGCCGCTTCACTGTATATTGCTCAGAACAGCCTGTCGCTTAAAATAACAGAAGTAAAAAACAACGATGCCCTCAACGACGCGCGAAAGATTCTTTATAAGGCAATCATTTATCTGGAAGAAATTGTTACAAATCAGATTGATGTTTCTTTTGCAGATTTAAGCGAATATCACGATTCAATCAAAAATATTTCAATTCAGCAGCGTTATACCTTAATCAGAAAGCTTGGCCTCACAATAAATATACTTAAAGATGCCTTTGGCGATAACAGTAAGTGGAAATGGTCTTTTGTTGAGCTTGAAGGACGCTTTGCAACAGTTGCCAAAAACCTTATCGATATGAAGGCTGCTAACAAAGATTATATTGATGTTCGTTCTCCAAATTACGATATTACTGTTCTGTATTTCAGGCTTATTACAAAGCTGTTGAACAACTCTGCAACAAGCTACCGCGATAAGTATGAGCTTTCTACCAGACGAATTGATGATATGCGAAATGCAATAAAGTATCTTCTTGCTTTACGAAAACTTTATGTGCTTATTGGAAACACCGAACAGGCAGAAGAAGTAAAGAAAAAGGCAGTGGTTTGGAAAGATAAGATGGATGCAGACCACAAAAAAGGTATCAGTAACTAAAATAATAATATGAATAAAAATCTCGTTCTTAGAATATTCGAAGGCTTTTCAATCCAACGGTGGAATGATTTGGTGCGCCCTTTTGACCTGGTTGAAATGGATAAGGCTGCCGAAAAAATGGTGCTTACGTACATAATCGGAAAACATGAAGAAAAAAAAGGTGCTGAGATTGACTGGTACTGGATGATTTATGCCTCCCTTTTTGACATTCTAAAAAAAATAGCTCTCTGTGATATAAAAGCTCCCGTTCAGCAGATGCTTAAGAAAGAATATCCTGATGAGTATATGCGCCTTAACGAATGGGTTTTAAATCAATATCGCCAGCTTATTAAGGATGATTCTCTTTTTTCTAAGTTTACGATTTATATTGGACAAAAAGCAGGCTCACTCAAGGTACCGGAAGAGCTAAAAAAATCAATGCATATTTATAATGCTGCCCACAAGTATTCTACAATCAGGGAGCTGGAAATGCTTTCGGTTGTAAACGAAAAGGAAAGGCTTTCTAATATTGATAATGAGCTTAAGGCAGAAATCCAGCCGTATCTTGACCTTGAAGGACTGCAAAGGCTTATTACACATCAGAAGGAGTTTGATTTCCTTTTGAAGATTGAGCAGCTTCGTTTTCAGACAAGGTGGAATCAAACTCCAAGAGTTCCGCAGACTTCTGTGCTTGGCCACTGTTTCTTTGTTGCAATTCTTACTCTTCTTCTTGGTCGCGAATCTAATCCTGCAATGTGTACAAGACGTGTAGTAAATAATTTCTTCAGTGCGTTATTCCACGATTTACCGGAATCCGTTACAAGAGACATTATTTCTCCGGTAAAGCAGGCTACGGATGGTCTTCCAAACATTGTTAAAAAAATTGAAGATGAAATTGTAAACAAAGAGCTTGTTCCGCTTATGGACAAATCCTTTGTTAATGAAGTAATTTATTACACTTCAGACGAGTTTTCAGACAGGATAATGAACGCCGGCTCCGTAAATAACGTTACCTGGGACGAATTAAATACAAAATATAATTCTGAACAGTATAATCCGGTTGATGGAAAGCTTGTCCGAATCTGCGACCATCTTTCGGCTCTTATGGAAGCTGATATTTCTATAAAACACGGTATTACCTCTTCTCATCTTACAAGCGGAAGAGACGGCCTTTTAAATCATTATGGTGAAGATGAAATAATAAGCGGAATTAATGTAAAAGAGCTTTTTAAAAGTCTCGTCTGATTTTACCTTTGCTTCGCATACTTTTTACGTCAATTTTTTGCATTTTTTTACCGATAATCAATGTATGAGAATGTCTGATAAAAAATATTTAATCGCCTTATTTACAATTTTAATTATTCATTTTGCTGTGTTTGCAGACAGCGTGCATAAAGTTGAAAAGGGAGATACTCTGTATTCAATAAGCAGAAAGTATCAGATTACAGTGGCAGAGCTGAGGGCGGCAAATAATTTATCAGAAAATGACGTTATAAAAATAGGGCAGAAGCTTATAATTCCAACTGCAGATATAACTACAGCCGTTGCACTTGCAGCCGACAATTCTCAAAAAAAAGATAATGATAAGCCGGCAACAACAAGTACTACAAATGCAAGTTCTACCAGTTCAGGTTCTACCGGTTCAGGTTCTAAAGCCTCTTCAGCTGACAGTGTTTATGTTGTAGAAAAAGGTGATACTCTTTACGGAATTGCCCGCAAAAACGGTATAACAGTTGCAGAGCTTATGAGCATTAATAATCTTAATTCATCTGATGTTATAAAAGTTGGTCAGAA
>JAEEGL011091972.1_pt1 | contig 15569 bp, 14 predicted proteins | sample 9134231 | NCBI WGS metagenome assembly JAEEGL01 (sample SAMN16246548, study PRJNA631951) | gut metagenome | biome: gut microbiome; feature: rumen; material: fiber-attached | host: Bos | place: Iran: Karaj | collected 2018-10
AAATCGACAACTTCATCAAAGCCTACCTCATGCAGTTCGGTGCCGACATCTAATCCGCCCTATCCTTTTTTTCAAATAATGCCTTTTTCCATCCCTGACGAATAGTAACTTCGCTCGTTCAGGGGTATTTCTCCCATATTTTTCCCATATTTCTCCCATACGGGATGGGAGAAATATGGGAGAACTGACGGAGAAGGAACGGTGAAGGAGCGAAGGTAGGATGGTTAGAATTTACCATAGAACCCCACTTTGAGGTCGCGGAGACGGGAGGGGATATAGCCTTCCTTGCCTGTTGAGTCGCACGGAACGTTGAAGGTAACATGCGAACGGCGGGAGGCAAAGATGCCTACGCCCCCTTGAATGTTGGTGTAGGTGGAATGTTCCTGCGAGCCGAGGATGATGGGGTCCTGCGAGTTGATATAGGCATTGAGGTCTTCGTTGCAGACAGCGATGGTGATGTCAACGTTATTGACATTATAGAGGGTGTCGGTGTTGCCCTGAAGCTTGCGTTTGATGAAGGAGAAGAAATAGTCTTCGGAAAAGGGTGTGAAAACCATGCGTCTGGCATTGTATGGATTTTGTGTCGCTTTGCCGGGGATGTCGAAGTGGAGCGTGTCATGGTTTTTCTCATAGTAGAAGGTGATGATGGGCTGATAGCGTCTTCCGCGCGGGAGGGTGTTCCATTCCAGTTTACCGCGGCAACCAATGATGAAACCAAACTCATGACCTCTGACCCAGTTAGGATTGGTCAGGACATCCTCGACCGTGTCGCGAGAAGTAACTTTCTTGGGGAGGAACCCAATCATGGTGGTGAAAGCCGAAGCAAGGGTGTCGCCGGAAGGGTTGCGGAGGATGACAAGTTGGAAAACACAAGCGGTGTCCTCGATAAGACGCTGGCCTGGGACACAATAATAGATGGGTTGGGGGCCAGAGGGGAAATTGCCCTCGGGCTTACCCGGACGCTCGGTATAGGACAACTCCCAACGGTCGACGAGCTGATTGGTGGCGGTAAGGCTGTTGTAATAGCCTCTGACGCCTTTCCATGCCAGCAGGTGGACGGAAATGTCGCCAGGCAGGTAATAGTTGGAGTCGGCAATGGAAGAATAGTTGTAGAGATTGTCCTCGCCGAGATAGCAACGCTGCACACGGGCCCAGACGGTGTCCTCTTCGGGATCGAGCACACAATAGACAGACGGAACGTCACGCCACGCGGCGTTGGGGCTGAAATCGACCTTGCACGACGAGAAGGCAAGCAAAAGGATGGCTGAAATGGGGAAAAGCTTTTTCATTGCAATGGTTTTGACAAAATTATTTTGATGACTTCGGCAGCCACGTGGCAACCGAAAAGTGGAGGCATATAAGAGATGGTGCCGACAGTGGTGAGATGGTTGTCGGAGGGGTCTTCGACGATGGCTTGCCGGGAGACTTTTTCGGCAGAGAAGACCACACGGATGCCCGAAACCACGCCCATGCGGTGGAGGCGTTTGCGCACCATGGCGGCGAGACGGCAGGTGTGGCTGTCGGCTATGTCGGCGGAACGAACCTGCATGGGGTCAAGTTTGCCACCGCTGCCCATACTGCTGACGGTGGGAAGCCCGAGGCTATGGGCATGATAGAGAAGGAAAACCTTGGGCGAGAGGGTGTCGATGCAATCGACCACACAGTCGAAAGGTGCAGACTGCAGCAGCTGAATCATGCGGTCGTCACGAAGAAACTCCTGCAGGGCAGTAATCTGACACTGAGGATTGATGTCGCGGAAACGGTCGCGAAAGAGGAGCGCCTTGGGTTGTCCCACGGTGGAGTGGAGCGCAATGAGCTGTCGGTTTATGTTGGTTGGGGAGACCGTGTCGCCGTCAACAATAGTCATGCGGCCAATGCCGGCACGGCACAGTTGTTCGGCGGCGTAACCTCCCACCCCGCCAAGACCGACCACAAGGACATGTGCCGACTGGAGTCGTGCAACGCCCTCGGAGCCGAGGAGCAACTGGGTACGGGAGGAGATGTCGGTCATTATTTTGATATCACTTCTTCTATCTCTATTTCATCAATCATAATCCAAGGGTTGAGTCCTTTGGCACGATGCCAGTCGGGAATGTGTGCAATGGGTTTGGCAATCACTTGGACAAAACGGACTTGGTCGAGGTTGACAGGGATGGTGACCACTTGGAGTTGTGTGGTGTTCATTTCCTGGTCGGCAGGGTTGTAGGTGATGGTGGCGGGAATGGGGTCGCTGAACTCCTTGCCGTTGGAGGAGACCCGCACTTCGACTTGCGCTGGAGCGAAGACCCACGCGTCGGGGACATGGGCAAAGCGCAAAACGACATTGCCGAGGTGGATGCTTTTGCCGAGTTCGAGGTCGGCCTGCACATTGTGACCGGAGAAGCCCAGCCAGCCATGGGACAGGTCGTTGACATCGCCCAACTCGCCGTCGAAGAGGGCGCGTGCGGCATTCTTGTTATAAGGAGTGTTGGGTTTATGGGCAAAATTGCACGCTACAACATAGTCGAAAGTGAACTGCTGTGTGGCCACGAAAGATGGGGATTCACCTTTCTTGAAGGCTCGGGCGCTGACAACAGTGCTGTTCTGAATGGTAATGGGTTTGGTATAGAGAGCGGATTTCTCGTTGGGGACGGAACCGTCGAGAGTGTAGCGTATCTCCACATTGGGTGTGGGGCATTTGATGGATATTTGCATAGGGCCGTCGAAACGGTCACGGCTTTTGGCAATGACGGGCATTTCGACAATGGAAGAGACCACTTGTGGGTAAACCACGCGACGGAAGTCCTGAGCATTGTATTCCATGCAGTCGAAGGGGCGCAGATGGAGGACAAAATGATATTTATGGTCCTTGACCAGCATGGCCTCGCTGAGGTTCATGTTGGCCGCGGCACCACCAACGCCGGTGTTGCGGAAATCGAGAGACAGAGTGTCGGAGGAGATGGAGAACTGGCAAAGGGTGTCGATAATGTCGACATAAAGACCCGAGAGACCGTTGCGGAGTGCAATCCAACGCACCTCGGTATGGTTGCCGGAATGCTGTGGCTCATCGGGATAACGATATAACACATCGCCGACAGGCAGGGTTTGCTGGGCAATGCGGCCTGCTGAGCATCGGTCAGGATAACTTTCGATATTCCGTCCAAACCATTCGACAGTGTCGAGTGCGGGATTGAATGGTAATTGGAACCCCACACGGGCAATGGCTTTGACCAAGTCGGAAACGGAGATGTCGCTGGAGACAAGAAGGTCGCCAGAAGCAAGGACGAGGATTGTCTGCCTCACGTCGAAGAGGTTTTCGTCCTTGTCGCTGCCATAACGGAGGAGAACATCGATGCCCACCGTGCGTTCATCGACTTTGCGGACATTCGTGGCGAGGGCATGACCGTTAAGTCGGTCAAGCCCATGACGAAGCCACTGACGGAGGCCGTTGGGGTCTTGCCTGTCGTTGGGAGAAGGGGAACGCATGAAGTTAAGCTGCACGGGACGGGTAATCAACTCGGTACCCCGAAAAGAAAGCGAAGAAATAACTCCGAGACTGTCGTTGAAACGGAGTGCGAAATTGTCGTTGGATATGATAATAAAGTGCGACGAATCGTGTTGGACGGTGAGGGGTTGGCAGTTGGACTGATTGAAAGGAGAAAGATTAGTATTGTCGGAAGGCAAGGGGAATTGGGCTGTGTAAAGCACTGTATTCTTCGGGATGGAAACAGTGTTGTTGCGTTGACGAAGAGTGAACTGAATAAAAAGTTCCTCGCCAGCGTAGAGGTTGAGTTTCGGTATTTTGAGTTTGATGTCTTTGGTTTCGCCGGGTTTGAGAGAAAGGGTTATATCGCCGGCGATAATATTCGGCTTAAGGTTGGAACAAATGACATAGTCGAGCCTGTAATCGGCAAGGGTGCGGAAATCGCAAAGGTTGGTGATGTCGAATTCGGCAGCGTCGGCACTGACCGAAGTCAAATGCACATCGAAGGGACGATAGAGGTGTTTCAGCTCTTCGAGATAGGGTCGTCCGGAAAGGGAATGCCAAGCCATGCAGTTAAAGAATCCCCCCTGAATGCCGGCGTGGTCGAGAACCATCTGCCACAGGGGATTCATGCCGCCAAAGGTGTTGCCCTCCATTCCACCATAGGAAAGCATGACAAGTGAACGCGACTGGGATTTGGCAAGGTATTGCCGCAAGAGGTCGGTATTGACCTGTAGCGGGGCAATGAGGTCGGTGTTTTCGGCATACTGAGCACCGGCATAAAGCACTGGCCGGGTGGGGTCGAGTTGGCGCAGGGTTTTATATGCCATGGACATGCAGATGCCGTTGTCGCTGCTCTCGCCGAGCGACCAGGCGATGATTGAAGTATGGTTTTTGTAGCGGTGGTAGAGGTTGTGCATCCTGTCGGCGAAGAGATCGGTATATTCATTGTCGGTGGCAACAACCTGACCTTGGAGTGAGACCGGGAAGAGATTCGCGTCGCAGATGACATAAAAGCCGAGCTCGTCGCAGAGTTCATAAAACTTGGGGTCTTCTGGAATAACGCCTGCAGTGCGGATGGCATTGATGTTGTTGCATTTCATCTGCACCATCTCGGAACGAAGGGCTTTGGCTTCATCGTCGTTGAGCGTGCCAAAACCACCGAGGGTAATGCCTTTGAGGGTGACAATACGACCGTTGACAGAAAGACCGTTACGATAGGATACTGAGCGGAAACCGAAGCGGGTACCGACAATGTCCTGCAGTTGCATCTTCTCGTCAAAGAGCCGGACAACGGCAGTGTAGAGACGGGGCGTTTCGGCAGTCCACGGAAGGACATCGGGCAAAGAAGAAGAGATGGTGTGGGTAGACTCGTTGCGATTGTCGAAGAAACACCATTTGCCCAATTTGTCGACCTGTTGGCCTTTGGTATCCCAAATCTCGACCTCGAGAAAACATTTGCCTTTGCGTCGCTGGTTGTAAAGAAGTGCTTCGAGAGAATAACTGCCCGTAGAGGAGGCGGCATCGTAGTCGGCAAGAATCGTATAGTCCTGGACATTGAGAGCAGGTTTGAGGAGAATGGCACAGTCGCCGGTAAGAACATTGTCCGCGGCTTCGAGGAGAGCACCGTCGTCACCCTGGGTGTAACGGAGGGTGAAAAGGTTGCTTTTGCCGAAACGGACAAGGTCGGTGATGTCGAATTCGGTCACCGCACCGGCATCGTGGCTGCATCCTACAAACTTGTTGTCGACATAGAGGCCATAGCCTGGAAACGCCTGAAAACGGAAAAAGAGACGATAACCCTTCCAGTCACGAGGGAACTCGTAGGTCTGGGAGTACTCGGCAACGCCGTTGCTCCAATCCACATCCCAGTCCTCCATGAGGGAGAGATAGTCGGGAGAGTTGTCGTAGCGAAGATGCTCAATGTCGTTTTCGTCTTCATAAGAAATGACATTGGCACGGGGAGCCATGCGCAAGTCGTCCATGCCCACTGGCTGTTGCGCCTGAGAAAGACCCAGACACAACAGCATACCTACGGACAGAATAAATCTCTTCATAACAGAATGCTTGACAGAAAGTCAAGTGCGTAATGTGTTGATTCTATTAATGCTTGATGTAATAATTGAACCCCACACCTGCTTTGATGTTTTGCAGGAGGAGCGGAGTGCCAATGCCGAGTTCGCCATCTTTGTAACGGTCGACACGGTTGAGATGGATGCCACGGTAGCCGACAAATGCACTGACAGCCATATTGCGGTTGATGGCATAGCGGATGCCGGCATCAAAGCCCCACATGGCACCACCTTTGGCGATTTTGATGGCATTATCACCACCACTGGTGGAACCCAGAGGAATGGAATAGCCAACATAGACAGAAGTGAACGGAGTAAGCTGGCTGCGGAGGAAGTGGCTACGAAGTTCAAAAAAGACGGGGAGTTGGTTAAACGCTCCCGTGGGGTCTTTCAAAAACTCAACGCCGATACCTACACCCGACTCTTTGCGGATTTGCCAGCCTCCCACGGCATAGAAGCCGTGGAAGGTAGCTTTATCCTCGTATTTCGTCTTGTTGATGTTGGTAGAGAAGTCGTAGCCAGCGACACCATAGAGACCATGCCAATAAGTCTCGATATGTTTTTGCTGGGCCTGAGCCGAGAAAAAGACGGCAACGGCTGCCAACAACAAAAATGCTTTTTTCATAGGATAAAAATGACTAAAAATGAATGAAAACTACTTCATCTCCTTGAGGTCTGGCGAGATGATGAGGGTAGCCTCGGTGGCAGCCTGCACCTGCTCGACAGTGAACTCGGGATTAATTTCGGTAAGGACGATACCCTTGGGGGTGATTTCCATGACACCCATCTCGGTGATAATCATGTTCACCTGACCTTTGGCGGTGAGAGGGAGCGTGCATTTCTTCAAAATCTTGGGGTTGCCCTTTGCGGTGTGTTCCATGGCGAGAATGACCTTTTTTGCACCTACCAGCAAGTCCATAGCACCGCCCATGCCGGGGGTTTTCTTGCCAGGAATCATCCAGTTGGCAAGGTCGCCCTGCTCGTCGACCTGCATGGCACCGAGGACGGAAACATTGACATGGCCGCCACGGATGATGCCGAAAGAGGTGGCACTGTCGAAGGTGCTGGCCTCATCGGTATAGGTGATGTAGCCACCGCCGGCGTTGATGAGCCAGGGGTCTTCTTTACCCTCTTCGGGGGTGGGACCCATACCAATCATACCGTTCTCGGACTGGAGGATGACATGTACCCCTTCGGGGAGGAAGTTAGGGATGAGGGTCGGAAGGCCGATACCGAGGTTGACGACATCGCCGTCTTTGAGCTCTTTGGCAGCACGACGGGCAATAAAGGGTTTAATTTGTTCTTTTTCCATAGTTATTATTATTTAATGTTATTTTTTCAATGATTCGATGCAGGGGTTACTTCATACCGCGCTTGACCATTTCCTGGGCAATGAAAGAAGCCTCATCGTCGGCGTAGGTGTTCATGCCGAAACCGGCATCATAACCCAGTTCTTTGGCGAGTTCATGGCTGATGCGGGGGCCACCGCAGATGAGGATAATCTTGTCGCGGAGACCTTCGGCTTCGAGCATCTCGACCAATTCGGTGAGGTTTTTGATATGGATGTCTTTCTGGGTGACAGTCTGGGAGACGATAAGAGCATCGGCATGGAGTTCAATACCTTTGGCAATGAAGTCCTCATTGGGTACTTGGCTGCCAAGGTTGTAGGCGTCAATCATGTCGTAGCGTTCAAGCCCATAGTGGCCTGCATAGCCTTTCATGTTCATGATGGCATCGATGCCGACAGTGTGGGCATCGGTTCCGGTGCTGGCACCGACAATGACAATTTTGCGGCCAATGTGTTCACGAATATACTCGTCGCACTCGTGCATGTCCATGGTTGTGGACTCAACCTTGGGGACATGAATGGTGGAATAGTCGACGGTATGGGTGCAGCTGCCGTAGCAGTTGAAGAAGGTGAAACCTTCGGTCAATTCTTTGCTGTAAACGACCAAAGGGTTTTCGAAACCCATCTTCTTCATCAGCTGTTTAGCAGCCTCGATGGCCTCGTCGCCGGCAGGGACGGGGAGTGTGAAACTCAACTGGGTTTTACCATCGTTCATGGTATCGCCATAGGGTTTTATCTTGGTGAGGTCAAGGGTTTTGTCGTAATCCTTTGCCTCCATTGAATACAATCCTTCACTCATGGTATTGCGTTTTTGATGGGTTTTACTTCTTACCTTTCATAATATCGATAAACGGGTTGAAATAGTTGTCCGCCTTGAGCGTGACACCGTCGAGACCTTTACCTCCGTTCTTGGGACGTTTGACGTTGGCAAAGATGCCCTTTTCGAGAGCGGAGAAGAGCCCTTCGCTCTCCATGGCCTCGAGGAGTTTGGTGGCATCGTCAAGCACCTTCTTTGCACGGTTGCGAACAATACCGTTTTCTTTGAATTCCACTTCCTCGCCAATATCCTTCATGTTGTTGAAGATGTATTTGGCGTTCTCGATGGAGAGATAGCGGTCGCTCATAAAGGGGGTATGGATGGCTTCGGTAGGCATGCCGAGGAGTTGCAGCCCCTGATGAGTCCACTGTCCAATGATGTTGAAGAGAGCGTCCTGAATATGGCCACGGAAAATGTTTCCGGTCATGAACTTGGTGGGAGGCATGTATTTGAGCGGTGCCTTGGGGAAGATTTCGCGCAGCATCTGAGCCTGTGCCAGCTCGTAAAGAAAACCATTCTCCAACATGGGATCCATTTCGAAAGCATGACCAAGACCCTGCTGTTCTTCGGGAAGACCTGCCAAGAGAGCCAACTGCTCGTTGATGAAGTCGGAAGCCAAAACGGTGTGAGCCTCTTCGTAAGCATCGGCAGTGGTGAGGTAGTTGTCTTCACCTGTATTGATGATAACACCTGCAAAGCCGTTGATGATGCGGCTGAAATACTGGTCAATCAAAGTACGCTGCATGTTAATATCGCGGAAGAGGATGCCGTAAAGAGCATCGTTGAGCATCACGTCAAGTCCTTCGAGAGCACCCATGGCCGCAATTTCGGGCATACAGAGACCGGAACAATAATTGCAGAGACGGATATAGCGTCCTACCTCCTCACCAACTTCGTCGAGGGCTTTACGCATGATGCGGAAATTCTCCTGAGTGGCGAATGTACCGCCGAAGCCTTCGGTGGTGGCGCCATAGGGGACATAGTCGAGTAGGCTTTGTCCTGTGGTGCGGATGACGGCGATAATATCGGCACCCTGACGAGCACCGGCCTGTGCCTGGACAACGTCCTCGTAGATATTACCTGTGGCGACAATGATGTAGAGATAAGGTTTGCTGCCTTCACCAATGGTGGCGATATACTCTTCCCTACGTTGACGACGGCCGCGGATGCGGGCAATGTTGGCATCGATAAAAGGCTGCAAAGCACCTTTGATTTCCTCAGTACTGTGTACCGGCAACCGTGTAATGTCCAATTTTCCGTCGCATATTGCTTCGGCAATTTCCTGCGGAGTTTTGCCGGTTTCAAGGACAGCGTTACCCATGAAGAAACACACGCCCTGCCCCAAAAGGCCTTTGCTTTTCAACTCGTCCACCACGACATTGGGCAGGGGGACCTCGTTGGCATCGATGCCGTCGATACCAAGAAGACGACAAATAGTACGTTCGACCGCAACTGTGGTATAATTGCCCACAAAATCCTGCACTTGGTTGGCAATTTTACGTGCCACACCCCGTGCATGTTCGACTTTTTCAAAATCAAGTCCTACTTTACTTTGTTGCATAAATGTCTAATTTCAATTACTAAATCATTATTATTCAACCATTAATACACACCTCCTACGTCTTTTGCAGATGTCGGGAATGCCTATTTTCAGACTTGCAAAGTTAATGATTTTTTTACAATTAGAGACATTTTACGAATAAAAAAATATTCTTCAAAGTCTAAAGGACTGAATTTCGATGCAATATAGGTAATATCAAGATGACAAAACTACGTGGTAAGAGAAATAGACGAACACAACAAAACACAGTCGGAGACTCGACTTTTGAACACTGAGGAAAAAGACAGAAAAAACATCAAGAAAGAATCAATCCTATCCCCCGCTCTACCGCCACTTGTTTAAAATCAATGAGCGAAACATAACAAATAATGGTTCTCTTTTTGACATATTTTGTAGGCATGAACAAACCCACATCACTATTTTTTATTGGGCGCCGATGTTTGACTTGTATCTTTAGCCCCATTGGATGAAGCGGATTGACTGGATTTGTCCTTCTTCACTTGGCGTCGGGGCATTTTGATGTCCTTAAGGCTATGTTTGGGATGGAATTTGTCAAGGTCTACATCACCAGCTATGCCCGGTATCCGCCCGACAGTGCTATACTGCCATAAGGTATATCGGATTTCGGGTTTTCCCTCATACTTGGCAACAAAAATATGATATTTAGCATAACGTTTTGTGGCAAAATGCTCATTATACACCTTCTCGCTGGTGTAAATGATAGGCCTGGCTCCATACTCCTGTTCCATCAACTCCAGCAATTTATTCACACGCTGCATGTTGAGACGACCGCTATGGTGGCCTTCTATGTCAAGAACAGGAACAAGGTCTTGCTTTTTCTTGACAACAAGTGATTTAAAATTGGCAAATTGTTGATAGGCCGTAGTCTTACTGCTGTAAACATGATAACTCCCCACAAGAATGCCCGCTTTACGTGCCGCCGCCAAGTTGGTTTTGTAGTAGCTGTCGCGTATTGAAGCACCCTCAGTGGCACGAATATAAACAAACTTAACCTTTTTGCTTTTGGCCACTTTTGACCAATTGACTTTGCCTTGATATTTTGACACATCAATACCTTGCGCCCATGTAGCAGAGGAATGAAGCAACACAAGCGCAAAGAAAAAAACAAGTGTCCTGAAATGGAGTGGGCTAAAGAGCAATTTCATCGCCCGAAGCATTGAGGAACTTATAACTCAGAAGTCCATAGGACTCGGAAGACCTGACTTTAAGACGAACTCTGTACTTGTACATCCATTTAAGGCGAATACTTAACAAACCTTTGGTAAGATAGGCATAAACATAGGGATGGACAATAATGGTGAGTTGCTTTTCATTTTGAGAAGAACAGAGGTAGCGCAAGTTCGATTCAATTTCATCCACAACCACAAGACTTGATTTGATGGTGCCCGTGCCATCACAGAAAGGACATTTTTCTTGAACGTCCACTTCAATGGCAGGACGGACTCGCTGACGCGTGATTTGCATCAAACCGAATTTGCTGAGAGGCAAGATTGTGTGACGAGCCTTATCCCTTGACATCTCAGCACACATCACCTCATACAGTTTCTTTCGGTTATCGGTTTTCTGCATATCAATAAAATCGACTATGACGATGCCACCCATATCACGGAGACGCAACTGACGCGCAATCTCTTTTGCCGACTCTATATTGACCTGCAAGGCCGTGTCCTCTTGCCCTGCACCGGCCTTAATATGGTTGCCGCTATTGACATCAATGACATGCATGGCTTCGGTGTGCTCGATATAGAGATACACTCCCGACCGAATGGTTACTATTCGCCCAAAAGCTTTGCGGATATCACGCGAAACACCAAACTGTTCAAAGATAGGTGTTTCCAGTTTATAATACTTTACTATATCCGCTTTTTCGGGTGCCACAGAACCGATATAATTACGCACCTCGTTATATACCGATTCATTATTGACATAGATGGTGTTGAAGTCATCGGTAAGCACGTCTCGAAGCAAGGCGGACGTGGTACTGAGTTCTGAAAGAACTTTCTGAGGGCCAGTAATATGTTTTAGACTTTCGGTAAGGCTTGTCCATTGAGCCATCAACTGCCTAAGGTCTGCATCAAGTTCCGCCACATCCTTGCCTTCTGCAATGGTACGAACAATGACCCCGAAATTGGCAGGTTTAATGCTTTGCATCAAACGACGCAAACGTCCCCGTTCTTCACTCCCCTTTATTTTCTGGGAGATTGATATCCGGTTAATAAATGGGTTGAGAACTAAATATCTACCTGCAAACGAAAGGTCACCAGACAGTTTAGGACCTTTAGTGGATATCGGTTCTTTTGCCACCTGGCCAAGGATTAGTTGCCCTACCTTGAGTACATTTGACAGGTTCCCGACCTTGTCAAGTAAAGGTTCTATTTTGAAATTGTTAAGAGTGCGTACTGACGAGTCGCCGTTCATGGCCAGTTTCATGTATTTGGCCAATGAATTGTAGTTGGCACCAAGATCAAGATAGTGTACAAATCCATCCTTGTCCTCTCCGACATCAATGAATGCAGCATTCAATCCTGGCATTATCTTCCTCACCTTCCCAACAAAAATATCACCAACATGGATTTTATTGCCGGTTTTGTCTTTATGAAGCTCCACCAACTGCTTGTCTTCAAGCAGTGCGAGCTGGATTTCACTATCAGTGGCAGATACTATTAGTTCTTTGTTCATTCTTTTAAAAGTAAAAACAAATTACACAACCCGGCGATAATCACCGTTGTGTAATTTGTTTTAGATGTTAGATTGGTTTTTAGACTGGAAGCAGCAATTACTACTTCTTCTTATGTCTATTCTTGCGCAAACGTTTTTTACGCTTATGAGTAGACATCTTGTGTCTTTTGTGTTTTTTTCCGTTAGGCATTGTATAACAAATTAAAAATTATTTTACACTCTTTTTCACGTCGTTGACGAAAGTCTTTGCAGGCTTGAACGAAGGAATATTGTGAGCGGGGATGATGATGGTAGTATTCTTGGAGATGTTACGACCTGTCTTCTCTGCGCGCTTTTTGATGATGAAGCTACCAAAACCACGGAGGTAGACATTCTCTCCTTCAGCGAGAGACTCTTTCACAACATTCATAAACTCTTCGACGGTGGCCTGGATGGCGACCTTTTCGATTCCGGTTTTTTGTGCAATCTGTGCAACAATTTCTGCCTTTGTCATATTATATTTCTTTGAGATTAATTATTCATTTTTACCCTTCCCTTGAAGAGCGAAACGGATTGCAAAAGTACCAAAAATAATTGATATACAAAAGTTTTTTTTCAACTCCAGTGGCCAAAAATACGTCAATAATTCACAAGACTTTTATTTACAACACCTTACATTTGGAGTTTTTTTTTATTTTTTTTCAGTAATAAACTGAAAGATAAGACCTCATACTATGATTTAGAAGGCTGTTTTGACCCTTTTTGAATGAAGTAAACCACAAAGAGAGCAACGGCTGCAAGCGTACACATAACCACAACCGACCACGTCATCTGCAATGGCTCGGAAGGAGAGGCTGTAAGCACTCCTTTGTGATAAAAAAGATATAGCAACACAACAACTGCATTATTGAAAAAATGGGCACAAATGTTCACCAGTATCGACCCGGATAAGACAAAGAAATATCCCAATAGCAAGCCCAACACAAAACGGGGAACCAAACCATAAATATCGCCATGCGCTACCGAGAAAATCAATGCCGTAATTATCACTGCCAGGTGTCGGTTACCCACCCAGCATTGGAAAATCTGCTGGAGCGTACCCCGAAAGAACAACTCTTCACAAATAGCAGGAACCAAAGCAACGACCAACAATTGCAACACAACATCTCCAAAAGAGGAAAGCGAAAGAAGTTGCTCCATTATCTGTTTCGACTGATTTGACAACCCTCGAGACAAATCATCAAGACTCCCCAACTTCCAATTCTCATTCCAATAGGTTATCCAGTCATTCACAGGCACAAGCAATAGTAATATCACAATAGCCACAAACGACAGCCCCCAAAATTTGCCCTGCAAGTTAGCCATGAAATAGTTTTTAGGACTACCTTGGAACAAAAAGGCAAATAGCAGAGCAGGGACAAAAAACATTAACAACTGTGCACCTGCTTGCACCAACAGTTGCATTCTTATTGAGGAATCGTCTTTCCCGCCAACCGGGAAAAGGCTTTGTATAGCCCCTGCCGCTATCAATCCTACAACAAAAAGAAAAAAAAGCCCCATAAGCTGGACAAAGGGCTTTGAGTCTTTAAAAAAAACAGAGATATTCTTCATTATATGATGTTTTTGTGCCTCCTGCGGGATTCAATGCCACGAAAGCCTCGGGAAGGCTTCCCGCTTTGGATTTTAATTGATTTCTGACCATTAATTATTTTGCAACATGCAGTTTTTTTACCTGCTTTCCGTTTCGTTTATTATACTTTTTGATATAACCTCATCGGATATGATGTTTTCATTATAAATTTTATTGAGGATTAAGTCTGTTACTTCATGATTAAATAAGTGTAATATGGACCGGAGTCGCTCAGAGGGCTGAAGCCGGTCCATTTGTTCTTTAGTTCTTGACGTCCGTTGATGAAGTACTTCTCAACGGTGTTAGCATTGCGTAGACTGCTGGTCTTGTATTTTACCACCATGCGCTGCCATCCGAGGCGGGCGTGTTGTCTGGAGCGGCGTTCGGGATTGGAAGTGATGCCAATCTTTACCTGAGAGTAATAGCGTTCAAACTGGCCGATGCTGCAGCTGAGTCTGGCTGTCACGGTCGACGGTTGTCCTGTGAGGTATCGATAGCAGAAATCCATAAAAAAGGCTTGTTGCTATTGTTTGGATGTTAAATTCTTTATTGTCTCTGACAGGTTGTTTATGGTCTGCTGCTGGCAGGTGATAAGGTTGAGCAACTCCGATGGGGTATTGATGGTCATGTCGCTATTGCTGGCTTTGGATTGAGGGGAAGCGGCTACGGCCATGTTCTTGGCACTGTTTTTGCGTAGCATTTCGCCTTTTTCGAGCAAAAGCCAGTCCGGGGAAAGTTCAGGATAAACCTTCAAAATTGTGACAATATTTTCACTTTTTAAAGAACTATACATGGCTTTACCGCTAAAATTAGAGGGAGAAAGTGAAATTTTTTCATAAAAATCACCCATGATAAGTTTCTGTTCTTTTGCAAATTGCAAAAGACGCATCTTAATTTCATCAATATTTTGAAGATTTTTATCTTGCATATTCAAAACATTTATCATTTTGCAACTTAAAGCAGATACAAAACAAATACAAAAATACAACAAAAAACACAAATACGTAAAAATAACACATCATTTACCCCAAAAGTGAAGGACATGAAAAAAAACAAACACCCGAAATCCAAGTCATCGACGCCCGCATAGAAAAAGGCTTCCAACTCTCCGGCCTCGACCATTCCGACCACCCCGGAACCTCCGACATCGAAGGCATAGTGGAGACCTCCTCGATATACTGCTGACCAATAAAGGCAATGCGTAGGTGGCCGGGGAGGCACCCGTCACAGGGACGGGACACACTCGCCGGACTGGGTTTCACCCCCGGAGTCACAGGAGGATGAAAAGGAAAATTGCACGCCACTCCACCAATGTAAACGTCGGCATCAGACATGACGATATTGCAGTGATGTATAGTATTACAGCCAAAAGAGAAAAAAAAATGAAAAGGTGCCCCACCACGGGAGCTGAAACTCCCTTTGGGTGGAGCACCTTTCAATTTGCAAAAATAGAAAGACGCCCTGCATCAAGCGGAATTTCATCCATATGCGTTTGCCTACAATGAGACGGGCAACTTTCATTCGCACTGCAAAAATACTATTTTTTCCCAACATACAGAAAAAAAACACCATGAAAGTCATATACGCCACCACCGTCAGCGAAAAGAACTACTGCGCCGACCTCCCCTACGGCGCCAAAATCGACCCCGAAACCATCTTCAACTTCAAAGCCTGAATCCCATGAAAAAAGAGACCATCGTCATCCTCATCCTCGCCGTGCTGCTCGTCGTCGCCGCCGCCGCGCTTGTCATCCAGCGTCAACGCTACAACGCCCTCCTCTCCGCCTACCAGGAAGCCGTGGCCAAAAACAAAAACCAAGGAAACACCATCGGCGGCTCCGTCGGCAGCCTCGTCGACTCCATCATCAAACTGTTTGTATAGAATGGCCACAAAGAGCAAAAATCTGAGCGTAGAGCAACGTGCGTATGTAAAATTGCGTGCATCCTTCGCGGAATTTGACCAAGTAGGATATATCACCTCCCCACCCATCTTGATTGGC
>JAEEGL011791819.1_pt1 | contig 15569 bp, 18 predicted proteins | sample 9134231 | NCBI WGS metagenome assembly JAEEGL01 (sample SAMN16246548, study PRJNA631951) | gut metagenome | biome: gut microbiome; feature: rumen; material: fiber-attached | host: Bos | place: Iran: Karaj | collected 2018-10
ATCCTCCAACATATGAATCAATCCTCAGGGAAACGAATATCTGTTTTGAATTAGGGTTTAAAAATAGTATTCTGTTAAAAATGTTGGATGATGTCTTAAAAGAAGTTTCATATAATGGCGATGAGCTAGATGAATTGGAAAATATTAAAGAGGGCATCGAATTAAACTGATTATTCTTCTTTTTGTTCTTTCTCTTTAATATTCTCTAAAACGTCTTTCCCGGTGTCGGTTAATCTGTATAATCTACCCTTACGGGCTTCTTCATTAATACATTCTACAATTTCCTTGCTTTTTAATTCACTTAGAACTTTTGAAATATGATTGGTCCTAATGCCGCTGTCATTAGCGATTTTTGTTGGTATTTTAACGTCGTCACCAATTGACTTTAAAGTTTTTTCACGGTATTTAGAAATCTGAACATATGAAGTTAATTTCAAAAGTTCGTCGTTATCTTTCACCATAATAAAATATTTGTAATTATGATATAAAATATTTTATAACCTTATATACGCATTTTAAACACATCTTAGGTTCATAGTAATATATAAATAACTACATATAGGACATGCATCAAAAATAATATTAATTGACTTTTCAATTGATTAGTATGAAATGTAGTAATTGTGGATTTGAAAATAAGAATAATGCCAAATTTTGCACTAAGTGCGGAAATTCATTGGAGGCTACAGAATCAGTCAGCAAATCTTCGGATAACACAAAATATATCATAATTGGATTAATAGCAGTTATTATTCTATTAATTGGAGTATTCGGTTATCTTCTGGGTAATGCAAATATGGATCCGATTCAAAGCAATGACAATACACAGGACAGCAATAGCACTCAGGAAGTTCAGTCTGCTGATGAATCAAGTGGCGATTCTGATTCTGCAAAAACAACTACGGTTTCTTCATCTAAAAGTCCCGCTAAGGAGTGGGTATCGATAGGAAGCTATTCAGGTTCCGGATCAGGTTCACAGGACATTACAGTTCCGGAAGGTAATATTAAAGTGGAAATCTCTGCTTATCCAATTTTGAACTATGCAACAAACCACGTATATGTGACAGGTTCAAATGGAGTGTCCGGAGGGGTAGATTGGGGCCCAAAAAGTGATGTTGAGACAAGATACGACTCATTTACATACACTTCATCTTCCGAAGAGGTATTCACAATAGACTATTATGAGACCGTAAGTTGGAATGTCGAATTTTATAGATACCAATAAGTGATTTAATATCACTTATCTTATTTTTTTTAAAAAATTATTAATATATTGACCAATAAAATAATTACTATGTTTTTTGATTTAAATATTAAGGGAAGTAGCTTGGAAAATAACATCAAACTCGCTGCGGAAGCTTCCAGATATGGATGGGAGCACATTAACTTTTCCTACAATCAGAATGATTTTCAAAATGCATTGGATTTAAAAGAGGACTTGAGTGAAAATCTGGAGGATGTCATCAGCTTTGATTATACCCTGGAAATTAAATCAACAAACATCGATGAGATTAGAAAGAACGTCAACAGGTTCAGAAGCAAGGCATTATGCATTTCCGTTGTTGGCGGAGACTTGAAGGTCAACAGGGCCGTTTTGGAAAATGTCAGGGTAGACGTATTGTCAAGACCGTATCTGAAAAGATATGACTCCGGAATAAACCACATTCTTGCAAAGGAAGCAGTATACAACAATGTCGCCATCGAATTGTGTTTCAAGGATATCCTGAGAACTTATTTGGCTCCAAGAGCCAAGGTCATCTCCAATTTCAGAGACATTTACACATTATATAGGAAATTTGATTTCCCATTGATATTGTCCTCAAGAGCGGAATCTGTTTTTGATATAAAGACTACACATGACTTTATTTCTGTTTTCAAGCAGACAGGATTGACAGATGAGGAAATCGATAAGTCATTTAAAACCGCTGAAGACATTTTGGAATTTAACAGAAACCGGGACAATCTAATTTTTAGAGGAGTCAGGAGGGTTGATGATGAGGCTTAAGGTTTTGCCACCCACACTTAGAAAGAACAACCGATATCTGACATTGGACATCAAAAGCGTCTCACCGCTCACAAAGGATGAGCTTGTTGGAGTAATCTGGGATAATTGCGTAAGGTTTCACGGAGAATGCGGAACCTCTAATTTTAACCTATGGGTCATGAAATTCTATGAAATCGAAAAGACAGAGGACTACCTTCATTACAAATCAATTGTAAGATGCCAAAGGGGCTTTACTGAAGAGGTCAGATCAGCACTGGCATTGGCCAACAAATATAATTCAAATAATATTTCCATCACAACAATAGGATTGTCCGGAACCATAAAGGCTTCCGAAAAATTCATTTAATTACTTTTTGTAAGAATAAAATAGAAAACTTTATAAATAATATATATTATATATAACAATTGAATTTATGGAAAAAGAATAAAAAATATTTTAATCCACTATTAATTTGTGGTTAAAATTAAAATTTGCCTTTTCATGGAAGATTTGGTTTTATTTTTTTTAAGTTGTCGAAATATAAAACTATAATGTTTATAAAAATATGAGGTATAAATATGCAACCTTTACAAAGCGCTGGATATGACAGGGCTATTACTGTATTTAGCCCAGATGGAAGATTATTCCAAGTAGAATATGCAAGAGAAGCTGTTAAAAGAGGAACTACATCTATTGGTGTAAAAAGTTCAGAAGGTATTGTTTTAGCTGTAGATAAAAGAACCACTTCAAAATTGGTTGAAGCTTCATCTATAGAAAAGATATTCAAGATAGATGAGCACATTGGAGCAGCTACTTCAGGTCTTGTCGCTGATGCAAGGGCATTGGTCGAAAGGGCAAGAGTTGAAGCGCAAATTAACAGAATCACCTATAGTGAACCTATTCGCGTAACCAGCTTGTCTAAAAAATTATGTGACATGTTACAGTTATATACCCAAAATGGTGGAGTAAGGCCTTTCGGTTCTGCTTTAATCATTGGTGGAATATATAATGGAAAATGCAAACTGTTCGAAACTGACCCAAGTGGAGCTTTAATTGAGTACAAAGCAACTGCTATCGGTTCAGGCAGGTCTGCTGCTATGGAAATATTTGAAGAAAAGTATACTGATGACTTAACATTGGATGGAGCTATTGAATTGGCTTTAACCGCCATTAACCAAGCTACTGATCATGAGACTTCTTCAAACAATGTGGAAATTGCAGTTATCAGACTAGATGATGAAAAGTACGAGAAACTTCCTAAAGACGAAGTACAAAAATACATTGATGCTGTACTTCCTAAAGAAGAGGAAGAAGAGGAAGAAGAAACTGAAGAAGTTGTAGAATCTGAAGAAGATTCCGAAGAAGAATAATTATTTTCTAATTAACTAGTTAGGGGATGCTTTGATGGTAAATGTTGATGAAGCTATAATCGCTAAATATGAGTATTCAGGAGAACATTTTGAAATATTAGTTGACCCTGATTTGGCAGCTGATTTCAGAAATCCGGATGGTCCAGATGTTGCCATCGAAGATCTTTTAGCTGTCGAAGAAATTTTTAAAGACTCTAGAAAAGGAGATAAGGCTTCCGATGAAGCCATGAATAAGATATTTGAAACCACTGACCCTATTGAAGTTTCAAAGATTATTCTTGAGAAGGGAACAGTTCAGCTGACTGCAGACCAAAAGAGGAAGATGCAAGAAGACAAAAGAAAGCTTGTCATCAATAAGATTGCTAAAGAGGCAATAAATCCTCAAAACGGTCTTCCTCATCCTGCCCAAAGAATTGAAAACGCATGTGATGAGGCTAAAGTCAAGTTTGATCCTTTCACTTCAGTAGACCAACAGGTTCAATCCGCCCTAAAGGCAATCAAGCCACTTATTCCTATCAGATTTGAGAAGGTTAAGGTCGCTGTCAGGCTTCCAGGGTCTGCAGCAGGTGGGGCTTACAATGTCATTCATGGATTTGGAGAGATTGTAAACGAGGAATGGCAACAGGACGGCTCATGGATTGCAATCATCGAAATGCCAGGAGGTCTTCAAAATTCATTTGCTTCCAAAATGGCAGAGATTTCTGGCGGAGAAGCTGAAACTAGAGCTATAAAATAAATAATGTTTATGGGATTATTATGATACATGTAGAAAATAAAGATTTAGTTATTCCAGGTCAAATATTGGCCGATGACGAATACTATTCAGGAAGAGGTACCTTTAAAGAGAATGGTAAAGTTTGCTCTTCTTTATTGGGACGTGTTTCATTAAGGAATAAAAAAATTAGAGTAATTCCTTTGAAAAGCAAATATGTTCCTAAAAAAGGAGATGTTGTAATTGGTAAAATCAAGGATGTTAGATTCTCAATGTGGGATGTAGACATCAATTCACCATATTCCGGAATTTTACCTGCTTTTGAAGTGTTTGGTCGTGAGAAAAAAGAGCTCAACAGAGTATTTGATGTTGGGGATGTGCTATTTTTAAGAGTTGTCGAAGTTGATGAAATCAAAAAGGCAAAACTCGGCTTAAAAGGTAGAGGAATGGGTAAATTTAAAGGAGGAATCATCGTAGATATCGCTCCAACCAAAGTTCCTAGACTAATAGGTAAGAAAGGATCAATGATCAACATGATTAAAGACAAAACAAAATGTAAGATTGTCGTTGGTCAAAACGGTCTTGTCTGGGTTAAAGGAAACGAAGATATGGAACAACTCACCCGTGAAATTATCCATTTAATTGAAGCTGAAGCTCATACCTCAGGTTTAACCAACAAAATCAAAAACAAATTATACTTGGCTATAGACGGTGAATTGCCACCTGAAGAAGTTGAGGAAGAAGCTGAAGAAGAGGAATTTGTTTTGGAAAAACCTAAACTTCAAAACTTTAAAGAAGAGTTAGAAGAAGAAGAAAGACAAGCAGAAATTGAAGAAGAGGAAGAAGAAGTAGAAGAGAAAGAAGATAAAAAGGAAAAACCAGACATTGGTGAAGTTATAGAAGAATTCAAAAGGAAAAATAAAAGCAAAGATGGCTCATTATCCTATAGCGATAACTCCAATAATTCCTTTATATTGAATAATAAATGATTCTTTTCTTGATTATGAGGTTGATAAGATGTCAGATTTGATAAGAGATGATGGTAGGAAATTTGATGAATTACGTCCTATTAAAATAGAAGCAGGAGTTCTTGAACGTGCAGATGGTTCAGCTTACTTGGAAGTTGGTAAATAAAATATTAGTAGCTGTTTATGGTCCTAGAGAATCATACATTAGAAGATTACTTGAACCAAACACTGGTGTTATCAGATGCAGATACAACATGGCACCATTTTCTGTAGATGACAGAAAAAGACCAGGACCTGACAGAAGATCATCTGAGATTTCTAAAATTACCGCTGATGCTTTAAGGCCAGCATTAATGTTAGAAAATTATCCTCGTTCAATGATTGACGTTTACATAGAAGTAATAGAAGCTGAAGGTGGAACCCGTTGTGCTGGAATTACAGCAGCTTCCGTTGCACTTGTTGATGCAGGAGTGCCTATGAAAGATATTGTAGTAGGCTGTGCTGCAGGTAAAGTTTATGATGAAATCGTTCTTGACTTATCCGAAAAAGAAGATAAGGAAGGACAAGCTGATGTTCCAATAGCTATGATGCCAAGAACCGGCGAAATCACTTTATTACAAAGTGACGGTAACTTGACTGAAGAAGAATTTGCAAAAGCAATCGATTTAGCTATGGAAGGATGTCGTAAAGTAAACGAACTCCAAAAAGAAGCTTTAATGAAAAAATATTCTATAGAATAGTGGGGGTGGAAATATGGAGATAGTACCAGAAATTACAAGAAGAAGTATTGAAAACCTTGTCGGAAATGATAAAAGAGAAGATGGCAGGGCGCTTGATGAATATAGGGACATTTCTATTGAAACTAATGTTATTTCCAAAGCTGAAGGTTCCGCTCGTGTAAGACTCGGAGGAACTCAAGTTATTGTAGGTATCAAACCACAACTTGGAAGCCCATTCCCAGACACTCCTGATTTAGGAGTTCTAATGACTAACTGTGAAATGTTACCGATGGCTGATCCTAACTTTGAACCAGGACCACCTAGCGACGATTCAATTGAACTTGCACGTGTAGTTGACAGAGGTATCCGTGAAAGTGAATTGGTGGAATTAGACAAGCTATGTGTTGAAGAAGGAAAACACGTTTGGATGTTATTCATAGATTTACACATTATCGACAACTGTGGAAACCTTTTCGATGCATGTGAATTGGCTGTAATGGCAGCATTGAAATCCACTAAATTGCCTGTTGCAACTATCGTTGATGAAGAAGTCGTCATCAGTGAAGATGAAACCTTCGATTTACCAATCAACAACGAGTTAGCATTATGTACCTTCGTTAAAATTGGTGACAAAATGATCATTGACCCAACTTTATCCGAAGAAAAAGTAGCTAGCGCCCGTTTAAATGTTGGTGTTACAAAAGATGGTCACATCTGCTCCATGCAAAAAGGTGGAAAAGAGCCATTAACAAAAGACGATATTCTTTTCGCTGTCAATATGGCAGTGACAAAAACAAAAGAGTTAATAGAACATCTTTAAATGTCCTCTGGACGATTAAGATTTCTAAATTCTTTTTTTTCTATTTTTTTATTATCAATTAAAACAAATTTTGTATCTATTTTTTCGATGAGTCCCTTTATGTGAAGGACATCCTCGCCTATCAGCTCTTCAATTTCAGGAATGATGTTCCGGTTATAGATTGAATGCAGTGGCTCTGATGTCTTCAGTCTGTTTTCCAGATCATGGCAGGGAACAACTGCCTGACAACCTTCATCGATTTCACTAAAAATGGTGTTGATGTAATCTGCAGAAACATAAGGGCTGTCGCAAGGAAGTACCAATGCATAGTCACCATTGACTTTGCCGAGTCCGGTCATTATTCCGGGCATAGGTCCCTTGTCTTTGATTTCATCTTCGCAAAAAAGTAGTTTGAATGAGTAATCATTTGGATTGATGAACTCATTATATTTCGAAATTCTTGTTGCATCATTTAAAACAATTACAACTTCATTAATTTGGTGGTTCAAAGTAGTAAGAACGTGTTTAATCATAGGTTTGTCTTGAATAATCATAGACCCCTTATCCTGACCCATTCTGCTACTCTTACCTCCACATAAAATTATGCAAGATTTAATATTTTCGCCATTTTCAATTCCGCTAGTCATATTAAATCTTCTCCAAAAAAATTATTTTACATAGACATCAGCATCGGCATCAAACGGATTGGTACGAACGACCAATGCAATCATGTATGGGTAATGTTTGTAAAGGTATTTCAGATAGTAGACCCATTCATAGACAAGCTTGTCGTATACCCTTTTCATGTCTCCATTCAAATGGCCGAAATCGGTATCTGTAACCAAAGCCAAATTCTTTCTGTGTTCCAGTTCCTCATCCAAGTGAAGAATGGCGTTGATCAATTCGGTGAATTCCTCTTTTTCAAGCAGATTAGGATTGTTTATTAGGTTGATGATAAATTCCCTTTTGCTTGAAAGGAATGTTGTCATATCCTGCAGGAATTCTTCACGCTCTTCAGGTGAAATGTCTGCCTGGAAATCAAGTGAAGCACCTTTTAGCTCGGCCAATTTATTGTCGAAGTCATTTTCATCCCAATCCTTGATGGATTTTAGGTTTTCGGTACTTGCCTTATATTTGTTTGCTGTGCTCAATTTGTTGATAAGTTCGTTTCCGACTTCTGAAAAGAAAGTGCTCATAAGCATGTCAAGTTTTTCAAGCATGGCTTCCTTTTCCTTTTTCTCAATAATTTCGTCAAGTATGAATGCTACAAGCAATATGTCCACTGGAATAAAGCCCAAGTGGGTCCAAACATATGATATGATATGTTCGGCATCGCCCAGAACAAGGTAGTTTGATCCGTAGATGATAATTATCAATAGGATCATTACTATGGAAAACTTCATTTTCCAACTTAATCGTTTGCTCATTTTATATTCTCCAAAAATTTATCGTTTCTGTGCTGTAATGATAGCTATAGGGTTTTCACTCATCATAAGTATTCCGCGGTCAAGGATTCTTCCGTTTGAAACGTTGACTTCCATAAGCTTAGGATTGTATCCCAAGTCCTTAAGCTTATTGACCGCCTCGACTTTAGTGTCAACCAGAATAGCTGTAATGATGATTCTTCCTTTTGAATTTAGCTTTTCATGAACAATGTCCAGAATATTTTCCAGTTGCCTGCCGCTGCCCCCTACAACGGCAATGTCAATGCCATCAATATTCTTTAGCGCATTTGCTCCATCATCATTGATTAATGTGACATTATCTCCAAGTCCGAACTTCTTAAGGTTCTGGGAGGTTATCTCAATCGCTTCGGGATTGGTGTCGATTGAAATCACTTCTCCTGCCCTTTGGCTGAATTCACATGTAATTCCGCCTGTTCCGCATCCGCAGTCCACTACCTTATCGGCGGAAGTGACTTCGGATTTGTATATGATTATAGCCCTTATGGCTTCTTTTGTTGGTCCTGGAACATCACAGGATTTGATGAAATCCTTATCTTCTAACATCTATTCCCACCTTTTAAATAAGTCGTTTTCAATTTTGAGGGAGTCCAGTATTTTTCCGACAACGAAATTTACCTGGTCCTCAACAGTATCATGTGTTGAGTAGAATCCCGGCATTGCAGGTAAAATTATGGCCCCTTCTTGTGATAATGTTAGCATGTTTTGTAAATGAATGCTTCTAAGCGGAGTTTCGCGAGGAACAATAACGGTAGGTCTTCTTTCCTTAAGGCTCACATCGGCCACCCTTGTTATTGTGTTTGCTCCATAGCCGTTTGCTATTGAGGACAATGTTTTCATGGAGCATGGCACGATGGCAAGCGCATCCGCTTTGAATGACCCGCTGTTTATTGAAGCGGTCAAATCGTTGAAGTCATAGTAGGTGTCTGCCATGTCTATAACGTCTTTTACAGTATAATCGGTTTCTGATTCAATCACGATTTTTGCGGCATCGCTTATTACTAGGCTGTTTTCAATATTCAATTCTTTCAGAGCTTCAAGGAGTCTTATTCCATATATTACTCCGCTTGCTCCTGTTATTCCAACTACTATCATTTTATTCTCCTAGAATAGTTTTATTTGGTCATAGTGTATTCCGTGGAATTTTTCACGGTCGATTTCCGGTAAATCGATGTAGTTTTCCAATTTCAGTTTGGTGAACTTGGATTTTTCCTCTTCCGGAACATAAACGCTGATGTCTGGTATGTTGAATCTCGCTTTGCTCAATGCACCTATGATATTTGAGATTTCACTCAATGGGAAGAGTCTGCCATCGACGCTCACTTGAGTTTTCATCTCATCAAAGCGAGGGTATTCAGCAATATTAATAAATACATAATCTTTATCAAGCCCATAGTCTTCAGCTATTTCTTCTTCAGCCTTTCTGAGCTCTTCAGCTTTGATTTTATACATTTTTTCAGGGAATTTGAAATTATCCAAACGGATTGTCTTGACTCTTTTCGGAACGATCCTGTTGTCCAGCCTGTACATTATGTCGTTGACGTATTCGTTTTCGCAGCTTCTGAATTTTGCGGTAATGTCCGAATCGTCGTATTTGTACATTTCCCTCTCATCGATTATTCCTTCGTCAAAGGTCTTTTTCAAGGCCCTTCGAAACATTGAATTGACGATTCTTGTTGTGTGGTGCTGGTATACGCTTGGATACATGAAATATCTTGATACCAATGCCCCTTCTGCGGCCTGAACACCTTTAATGTCAAGTATCAAACCGTCATCCAGAGTAAGGTTTGAAATCAGCCTTTCATAATCGATTATTCCATAGGACACGCCGGTATTATGTGAATCCCTCAAAAGATAGTCCATCCTGTCGACGTCAAGGTCTCCTGAAACGATTGGGCCTAAATATCCCTTTCCGTTGATGATGTCGACGATTTCATTTACGTCGAATTTTTCCTCGAGCAGATCCCTCATGGATGTTTCGGTGATTACGAATTTTGACAGTTCTTCATGGGGAACGGACAATACACCTTCGGAAACGTGTGAGAATGGGCCGTGTCCGATATCATGCAGGAGTGCTGACGCCCTTATCAATTCGAGTTTATCCTCATCCAAATCCAATTCCTCGGAAAGCTTTGATCCAAGGTGCATGGCTCCGATGCAGTGTTCAAATCTGGTATGTGTAGCGCCAGGATATATCAAACTGATTAATCCAAGTTGCTTGATGCGTCTTAAACGTTGAAATTGAGGCATATCCATTATCCTTACTTCAAATTCGTTTAAGCTAATGTCTCCATAGACGCTGTCCCTGATAAATTTCTTTTTTTCAACCATTATATCAGCCATCCGTGTAAGTTGTTATCAATTCGTCCGCACCGTCTGTCCATTCGGTTATCGTATCTTCAATGTTATTTGTAATGTTCTTTAAAGTGCTGTTTGTGCTGTTAGTTGTATTTGTATCATTTTTCGGTATGTATGTTTCCACATAGTTTACCTCTTCCGGTTCAAATGAGTCATCCTCAATATGTATTAGTTTGTATGAGTCATTATCCTCGTGTATTGTAAGTGCTGCAAATGCTGAACTGATACAGAAAGCAATCACAGCTATAATTAAAAATACAATTAGATTTGCCTTAACTGAGCCTCTCATAATAACACTTTTTTAATTTATACTATTATTATTTTTTTTTAAAGATTTATTTAATGGTTTGGTTAAAATAAACATCTTTTTGAGTTTTTTATTCATTTGGCAAATCTTTATATAGAATGACTACCAAATAGTATTATCGGAAGGATACTTCCGACAGTATACTTCCGACTAATAAAAAAAATTATGAGTTTAGATAATATGGATATGTTTAGTGCTGGTGACACTGCATGGATTCTCATATGTACATTACTTGTACTTTTGATGAGCATTCCGGCAGTAGCATTTTTTTACGGAGGATTAAGTAAACGAAAGAATGTTTTAAACACAATGTTTTTATCTTTCATTGCATTTTCAATAATCAGTGTACTTTGGGTAATATTAGGTTATCAATTTGCATTTGGAAGTGACGTTAATGGATTAATTGGTGCACCGACCAATTTCTTCCTACAGGGAATTGGTCTGGATGACTTGAATGGAACAATTCCAACATTACTCTTTGTAATGTTTCAATGCGCATTTGCAGGCCTTACATGTGCAATCCTGTCAGGAGCATTGGTTGGAAGGATGAAAACCAAAGCATGGGTCATCTTTGTTCCGCTATGGGCATGTCTTGTCTATGTCCCTGTTGCCCACTGGGTATGGGGCGGAGGATGGCTGATGCAGATGGGAGCCCTTGACTTTGCAGGAGGCGCTGTAGTTCACATCAACTCAGGTATTTCCGCTCTGGCTGTTGCATTAGTTTTAGGAAAAAGGAAAAACGCTGCATTAATACCACATAATTTAGGTTATGCAGTACTTGGTGCTGCTCTTTTATGGTTTGGATGGATGGGATTCAATGGAGGATCCGGTCTTGCGGCTGACGGTCTTGCGGCAAACGCTATAATCGTGTCAAATGTTGCTGCAGCAACCGGTCTCATTGTCTGGACAATAATCGATGTAGCAAAAATTGGAAAGCCAACAGTATTGGGCGCTATATCCGGTGCAGTTGCAGGATTGGTTGGTATCACTCCTGCTGCAGGATTTGTAGATGTGTTTGGAGCACTCTTCATTGGTGTTGTAGCTCCTATTGTATCATACTACTCAATCAATTACTTAAAACCTAAGCTTGGATATGATGATGCCCTGGATGTATGGGGCATTCACGGAATGTCAGGTGTATGGGGAGCACTTGCAACAGGAATCTTTGCTGTCCCTGCCATTGGAGGAGTTGCAGGATTGATTGCAGGAAACCCTTATCAGGTAGTGGTACAAATTATCAGTATAGTTGCCACAATCGTATATTCATTTGCAGTAAGCTATATATTGGCAAAAATACTAGATAAATCATTAAATGGAATTAGAGTTGAAGAACATAAGGAAATTGGCGGACTCGATTCAAATCTTCACAAGGAATCTGCTTACAACTTTAACTCATAGGAGGAGTAATCATGAAACAAATTATTGCAATCATCAGGCCGGAAAAATTCAATGATGTTAAAAATGAATTGGTTAAAGCCGGTTGTGAAGGAATGACAGTTTCTGAAGTAAAAGGAAAAGGAAGCCAGGGAGGAGTAAGGGAATCCTACAGAGGATCCAACTATTGCATTGATCTGATTCCAAAAACACGTATAGAAATTGTCTTACAGGATGATGAACTCGATTTGTATGTTGAAGCAATCAAGAAAGGAGCGCATACAGGCAACATTGGGGATGGAAAGATATTTGTCCAGCCTATCGAGGATGTTATCAGGATAAGGACTGGTGAAAAAGGGGAAGGGGCTGTATAGTTCAATCCCTATAAAACAATTATTAGATATCAGCCGGAAAATAGTGCTTTGCATTATTTTCCCTTTTTTTTTAAAAAAAGAAAAATTTAAGGAGAATTCAATCTCCTTATTTAACGATTACTTTTACTTTGCAGGATGAAGCTTTAAAGTATTTGTCCGCTTTGAAGTTAAGGATTCCTGTGAAGGTGCCTTTTTTCTTAAGGTTTTTAACTTTAAAGATAGCCTGACCTTTTTTGTTGGTTTTTACTTTGTAGGTTTTCTTGTTGATTTTCAAAGTAACGTATTTGGACTTCAAGACTTTATTGCCGTTGAATTTCAAGATGGCAGTTACTTTTTTAGCCTTAACGCTCACTTTGACGTTAACCTTTTTAGCGGTCAATTTTGTTTTTGCCTTATTGACAACTACTTTAACCGCTTTGGTTGAAGCCAAGTAAACTCCGTCTCCAGCAAATCTAATTGTTGCTGGGTAGGATGTAGGGGCTAAGGATGAAACATCAACTGAGATTTGACCTTTGCCGTTGGTGGTCAATGTTTTTGTAATTGTTCCAACTTTAACGGTTACTCTTTTACCTGCGAGTATTCTGCCATTAGCATCCTTTAAAGTTATTACTAAGTTTTTAGCAACTTTATAGGTTGCTGTAACAGGTGAAGCGACAATTTGGGTAGCCACTTTTTTGACGTTCACTGTAAAGATATCTGAGAAGAATGGACTTCCGATAGCGTCGGCCCCATCAGCACCATCATTGAAGTACTGAACAAGTATTTTATGGGTGCCTGCAGATAAAGCGTCCAATTCGATATATGGGTTATCTTCGAGGAAGTCAATCAATTCCCATCCCCACATCTCAATCCTATCTTCAGAGTCTAAATCGCCTTCCTCAGTTAAGAAAGGATCGATGAATATAATCAATCCTGTGCTGTCTATTTTATCGTTATCAGGTCTAGGTGCTGAAATTGCAACGTTCACGCCATCTAGGGTTGTGACTGCAGGAGGAACGATAACTTCAACATTGCCGCTTGTGGTTTTGACTTCAAATGAACCTTCATAGGTTTCATTTCCTTGTTCGCTAACACGGACAATTTTTGCATTGTATACTCCAGGCCTTAGGGCTCCGTATTCATCAAGCAAGCTTGGATTCAAGTCCCTGAACATAAAGTCGTCACACTCGATTCTGGTGCTTCCAGCCTCTATGCCATTGAGATATAAGATAAACTCAGCATCTAGTGGAACAGGTGCGGTAAGGTTTGTTGGGTAAAGGAAATTGTCGCTGTACAGGTAGATTATATCACCAAATGCGAAATTGTTTGAAGCCACTTCAACATGTATGTTGTGGTTTATGGTTCTTGTCATGACCTGCTCGCGGTCATCAGTGGCTTCGACTTCCAATTTTATTTCATGGTCACCGCTTTCAGTTATATTCAGATAGTTTAAAGGAATGTTGAAACCACCCATGCGGTTCCAGCTGCTGTATCCAATCCATTCTAATGTCTTATTGAATACTTTTTTTCCATCGACATAAATCACTACATTACCTGAAGCGTCATCATCCAGAAGGATTCTGAACACTGCGGAGGTGATTTGATCGAGGTTGTCACGTGCGTCGATAGTGAAGTCAACCAATTCGATTGTGCTGTTGTAGTAAACGGCTTCACCGTTTTTGGTCATTTTAACGCTGATGTGATAGGTTCCATACTGTTTTAAAAGATTTAAATCTTCCAATCCGAAGAACCAACCTTGATATTCATCATCTTCCTCATCTTCAAATTTATAGTCATCCATTTCTTCTCTAGGAAATGCATGATCATAAACGGGTTCGGATTCACCATCTTTTGTAATTGTTATCCATAAATACTCATCTTCAAATGCTAGTGGCAATTCAAGGAAATGGATGATTGCCTCTTCTTGGACATTCTCAACTTCGCCGCTGCTAATGCATGGGTTTTTGTAAACCCAACTTTCGCCTTCGATTTCATAACCATCGCTGAATTTGAATACGAATCTTATATTAGCATCGGTCATATCTTCCATGAAATCGGCAATGTCTAAATTACTGCATTTCCATACGTAGAATCCTTCTTCATTTCTTTTAAGTTCGCTGATTTTGAATGTGAGTTCTTTTTCATCTCCCCATTTGTCGACGATTATTATGAATTCGTCGTCAACGCCTTCAGGGAAATCAGCGACTTCAATAAGAACTTCATCGTCCAGGAAATTACCATCTTTGAAGTTGATTAACCTGAAGTCTACATATTCATCGTCTTCATCATTGTTAACTACATAAAATTCGAATTTTGTAATGTTTTGCACATCATTGGTGAATGTGAAGTTCACGAGGTCTCCTGAGTTTAGGCCATTAAGTGTCAAGTCACCGAATTTAATCCTGAACTCGTAGTTTCTGCCGTCATTATCGAAATTCATGTCCTGAAGGGATATCTCTTTTGAATATATTATCCTTCCTTTAGATGTAATGCTGATAGTTCCGCTGTAAATCATGAGCTTTTCAGGAATATACATGTCAATTACAGTATTTTCATCATCTTCGCTTCTGAAATCGTCACCATTAATGTTAACAGTAACTTCAGTTGCCATAAATGGCTCAAATGGTTCATTATCATACCAGACACCTGTTTCATAAGGTTCTATCAATTTTTTGTCGCCGTCAAAAATTCCAATAACAATAAATTTTTCAATGCCCCTTTCTAATCTTATTCCTTCATAGCTCAAGTCAATCCAGTCTCCACAGTTTTCAGGACTGACTGTAATATTCATGATACTGACAGGGTTCTCATCATTCCACTCATCTTTCATGAATATTGCTATTTTTGACCCTTCACTGCCTTCAGGACAGAAGATATTGAACAATTGGGCAGGATGGTTTTCAATTACTCTGAAAGTGTCATTGTTTGGTTCAACAACATTCAAGTATCCTTCTATTACAGTTAAGCGTGGGGAGTCTGCATCATTTGCATATTCAATAGTGACATGGTATTGGCCTGCTTCAGTGATATCGAATGAGCTTAATACCCAATTATGCATGTCACGACCTTCCTCATCAAAGTGTGGCTGATATTGGTATTCTTTGCCGTTAGCTGTGATATAGAAAATGCCGTTCGCTGCAGGGCTGCGGACATCAATTTTG
>JAEEGL012108926.1_pt1 | contig 15569 bp, 14 predicted proteins | sample 9134231 | NCBI WGS metagenome assembly JAEEGL01 (sample SAMN16246548, study PRJNA631951) | gut metagenome | biome: gut microbiome; feature: rumen; material: fiber-attached | host: Bos | place: Iran: Karaj | collected 2018-10
ATGGCTGTCGACTGGATATCAGAGCAGTTGGTCGACCGCGGTGTAAACGTATTACGCATTGGCAATCCCACCCGTGTGAACGACAAGATGCTTTCGTTTACCTATGAGCGGCGTTTTGAGGCCCATCCCGACTATCCTCAACTATGGAGTATACGCAAGGCCATTCGTGAGTTGCGCTCACAGCGCAAACGTGGTGAGTCTTACCATCAGAGGCTCGACCGACTGCAGGGACGCGCCACCGAATTGGAAATACGCATCAACAGCCAACTCTTCGGTGAGGCCCGTGTCATTGCATCTACCCTTGTCGGTTCGGCCAACCGGTTGCTCGACGGCCAGAAATACGCCACACTTTTCATCGACGAGGCGGCACAGGCTTTGGAGGCGGCCTGCTGGATAGCGCTGCGCAAGGCATCGAGGGTGGTTCTGGCAGGCGACCACTGCCAGTTGCCTCCCACCATAAAGAGCATGGCGGCGCTGAAGGGCGGTCTGGGTACAACCTTGATGGAGCGCATCGTAATCAACCATCCTGACGAAGTGGTGCTGCTCCGCACGCAATACCGGATGAATGACCGCATCATGCAGTTCTCCTCCAACTGGTTCTACCACGGTCTACTGGAGAGCGCGCCACAAATCAAATATCGGGGAATTCTCGACTACGACAATCCCATGGTGTGGATAGACACTTCACAAATAGAAGGAGAGGAGGTATATAAAGAGCAGTTCGTGGGCGAGTCGTTCGGACGTGTCAACAAGGCGGAGGCCAACCTGACGCTCAAGATATTGGAAGACTATTTTCGAAAGATCGGACGTCAGCGCCTGTTAGACGAACGCATCGATGTGGGGATTATATCTCCCTACAGGGCACAGGTGCAGTACCTGAGGAGTCAGCTGCGCAAGAAAGAATTCTTCAAGCCCTACCGCCATTGCATCACCGTGAATACAGTGGACGGTTTTCAAGGACAGGAGCGAGATATCATCCTCATCTCGCTCGTACGTGCCAACAACGAAGGCCAGATAGGATTTCTTCGTGACCTGCGCCGTATGAACGTGGCTATCACACGTGCCCGCATGAAACTCTTCATCCTGGGCGATGCCCCAACCCTCACCCGGCACCCCTTCTACAAGCAGCTCTATGAGTTTGTCTGCGAAACCGACAATACCACCATATAACCATCAAACATTACCTGGCATGTTACAACAAGACTATATCATGCGGCTCATAGCTGAGTTTTTCAAGGCTTTGGAGCGTCTGCTTAACAAACGGGAACCTGAGATGCGGCGCGAGGCCCTCAAAGAAATGTACCAACAGTATGTGGGCGATTACAGTTTCTTCCATACCGCCGACATGGACAGCATTATGCGTGAAATGGAGAACCATGAGGCCGACAAGCGCATCTACAAGTTGGAAATGCTGGCCGAGTTGTTCTTTGTCGACGCTGACCTTTCACCCTATCCTGTCAATCAGGAATTGTTGGAGAAATCACTCGCTCTATTCCGTTACATTGATTCCCACAGCCGCACTTTCTCCATTCAACGTCTGCAGAAAATTGCCGAAATAGAAAAGAAACTGTCTGTCACAGAACAGCATCCATGACCGTTACCCACGACATGACCGTGGGGAAGCCTTCGCACTGTATTCTGCGCTTTGCTCTCCCCCTCACGGCCGGCTATCTGCTTCAACAACTCTATACCGTGGCCGATGCTGCCATAGTAGGACACCAGCTCGGTGTGGATGCTTTGGCGGCCATCGGTGCCTCATGGTCGGTCACCTTTCTTATCATGGGGTTCTGCAACGGAGCCTGTGCGGGATTCTCTATCCCCGTGGCACAAGCCTTTGGGGGAGGCGACTATAAACTGATGCGCCGCTATGCTGCCGCAGCAGTACGTATGGCCACACTGGTGACGGTGATTCTCACCCTCTCCACCACCGTCACATGCGGACCCATTCTTCAAATGGTGAGCACACCTTCAGACATCTACCACGATGCCTATATTTTTCTGTTGCTGCAACTTTTGGCCATTCCCTTTACCATGGCCTACAACCTGCTGGCAAGCCTCATCAGGGCATTGGGCAATGCCCAACAACCATTCTACTTCCTTATCATGGCATCAATGCTCAATATCGGACTCGACATCCTGTTCATCGTCGTTGCCGGTATGGGGGTCGAGGGAGCCGGCATCGCCACTATGCTTTCCCAAGCCGTGGCGGCATGGCTGTGCTTGCGGTTCATAAACCGACAGTTACGTCAACTGATTCCACAACAGGACGAGTGGAAAGCCGACCGCAAACTTACATTACACTTGCTGGCCAACGGCATTCCCATGGGTCTTCAGTTCTCCATCACTGGTGTGGGTATCATAATGCTGCAGAGGGCCAACAATGCCTTGGGCACAGCGTGTGTGGCCGCTTTCACCGCATCCATGAGGGTGAAGTACCTCTTCACCTGTGTGTTTGAGAACATAGGGGCCACGATGGCTGTCTACTGCGGTCAGAACATCGGTGCCAATAAGTTGCCGCGCATCTCCTCTGGCCTGCGCGACGCCCTGCTCCTCTCACTGTCTTACTTCGTTCTTACCTGCATCATCATACAGCCTTTTGCTCCACATATTATGTTGCTTTTTGTGGAATCTGGCGAAACCGAGATTATAGCGAAGGCGGCCATGCTTATCCGAATCAACTGTTGGTTCTACCCTGCTTTGGGCATCCTCACAGTGCTACGCTACAGCATTCAAGGCTTAGGTTATGCCCGACTGTCCGTGCTCTCCGGGGTAATGGAAATGCTGGCCAGGGGTGGAGTAAGTCTTTTTCTTGTACCTGCCCTGCATTTCCTCGGTGTATGCTATGGCGACCCCGTAGCCTGGCTGGCCGCTGATGCTTTTCTCATTCCTGCCATCTTTTTCATCCTTCATAGGGAGCGCGGAAACAGGCTTAACCCATCAAAATAATACCATGAAATATCCGTTAACAATACATATTCTTAAAATGATATACATCCGCATGAAAATCTCTTTTCTCCTTCTGCTGTTGTGTTCTATCACATCGCACGCACAAACCATCCAACAGGTGCCCGACTCTGTGGTGCATGTCAAAGCCCGATGGTGCAAGGGCGACACCATGCGCTATCAATATGAGCAGGCACAGTTCAGAATCAACCGACACGACACACTTTGCACTGAGTACACACGCCAGGAAATGACTTTCGTTGTGTGCGACTCCACCAACAAGGGGTTTCTCATTGAGTATGTTCCCACCCTTTTGGAATCAAGACTGCCGTCAGACACCTCACAACAGGCTGTCCGTACCCATATTATCCGGCAATTGCACCAACAGCACGTATTGTTCAAAACCGACCGCACAGGCGCCGTTCAGCACATCGAAAATTGGAGGCAATTGAAAGACACCCTCCAAACCTGCTTAGGGCAGTTGCTCGATGACACCTACAATCAGGGAGCCGGCAACCTGATGCCCCGCAAAAGAATAGAGGCCCTGCTCTGCATGGAGTTTGCCACTGAGGAAAACCTGCGCAACAGTTTGGAAGAACTGGAACTGCTCTTCGGCCTCCACGGAATCATGTCACCCATCGGCCAGCAAACCCTACACGAAACGGCGGAATATCCCACGGAGGGTCATATAACAGCATCTTACGGTCCCTACGGCAAACAAGGATTCACCGACGATTATAGTCTGTTCATACAATCTCACACCAAGGTGCCCGCTGACGAAGCCAAAGGAATGGCCGACCAAATGATGGACATCGTGATGGCCGATAACCTGATTGGCAAGGTGAACCACCTCATAGGCGGCAGCAAAGATGATCTGGACATCGCCAACAACGAGGAATACCATTATTTCTTCAACGGATGGCCATCCATGATTATGAGGCAGCAGAACATACACTACGGCTCTGTGCAAAGCATCAAGATGAAACGGGTGGAATGGACCCGCCGCACATGGGCAGAACAGCCAACCTATGGACGCAAGGACAAAAACATGTAAGTCAAAGAGGCTTAAACAGAAAAAAAAGTGTACCTTTGCAGCCAAAATTGCAAAACATCAATCACAACGGTTATGAATATCGAGACAGGATTACGCAAGTCGGCCCTGCAGGCCATACAACAACTATACGGACAGAATGTGCCCGAACAAATGGTACAGTTCCAAAAAACACGTGCCGAATTTGAGGGGCATCTCACCCTTGTGGTCTTCCCCTTCCTGAAAATCTCACGCAAGCGCCCCGATGAGACAGCCCGCGAGATAGGTGAATGGATGAAAGCCAACGATTCGGCAGTGGATGGTTACAATGCCGTCGGCGGATTCCTGAACCTTATTCTGAGTTCTGCTGTGTGGACCGGACTGCTCAACAGTATACATGCCGAACCCCATTATGGTGAACGTCAGGCCGATGAGCAGTCGCCACTTGTCATGATAGAATATTCCTCACCCAATACAAACAAGCCCCTGCACCTGGGTCATGTGCGCAACAATCTGCTGGGTTGGTCATTGGCACAAATCATGGCAGCCAACGGCAACAAGGTGGTGAAAACCAATATTGTGAACGACCGCGGCATTCATATCTGCAAGTCAATGCTGGCATGGCAGAAATGGGGTAATGGCGAGACTCCTGAAAGCAGCGGCAAGAAAGGCGACCACTTGATTGGCGACTACTATGTGGCCTTCGACAAGCATTACCGTGAGCAGGTTAAGGAACTCATGGAACAACACATTACGGAAGGTATGGATGCCGAACTGGCTGAGAAAAAGGCCAAGGAGGAAGCGCCGCTGATACGTGAGGCGCACGACATGCTGGTCAAATGGGAGAACGGAGATGCAGAGGTGCGCACGCTTTGGGAAAAGATGAACAATTGGGTGTACGCCGGTTTCGACCAGACCTACAAGGCAATGGGCGTGTCGTTCGATAAAATCTACTATGAGAGCGAAACTTATCTGGTGGGCAAGGCCAAGGTGGAGGAAGGGCTGACGAAAGGTATCTTCTTCCGCAAGGATGACAACAGCGTGTGGGCCGATCTTACTGACGCCGGATTGGACCAGAAATTGCTGCTACGCTCCGACGGTACTTCCGTCTATATGACACAAGACATTGGAACGGCCGAGATGCGTTTCAGGGATTTTCCCATCGACAAGATGATTTATGTGGTAGGCAACGAGCAAAACTACCATTTCCAAGTACTTTCCCTTCTGCTCGACCGTCTCGGTTTCAAATGGGGCAAGGAACTGGTGCATTTCTCCTATGGTATGGTAGAACTGCCCAACGGCAAGATGAAGAGCCGTGAAGGTACTGTGGTGGATGCCGATGACCTGATAGCCACCATGATAGCCGATGCCCGCCGCATGAGTGAGGACAAGGTGAACAAGTTGGAGAACATCAGCGGGGAGGAGAAAGACGAGATAGCCCGCATCGTAGGCATGGGTGCCCTTAAATATTTCATCCTCAAGGTGGACGCCCGCAAGAACATGCTCTTCAATCCTGAGGAAAGCATCGACTTCAACGGCAACACAGGACCGTTCATCCAGTATACCCACGCCCGTATACGCAGCATTCTGCGTAAAGCCGCCGCCGAGGGTGTTCAATTGCCCGCTGAAGTACCGACCAGTATTGCTGTCGACACAAAGGAGATAGAACTGATACAGAAACTGAGCGAATACGGCAATGCTGTGAGTCAGGCCGGCAAGGACTACTCTCCCAGTGGCATAGCCAACTACTGCTACGAACTTACCAAAGCATTTAACCAGTTTTATCATGACTTCAGCATTCTAAAAGCCGAAAGTGAGGAGAAGAAAATCCTTCGTCTGGTGCTGGCCGCCAATGTGGCCAAAGTCATCAAAAACGGAATGGCTCTTCTGGGTATTGAAGTTCCCGAACGTATGTGACATCTGACATGCCCGACCAGCGACCACTGACCAACCCGCCCGACTACCGTCACGACACCGTGCTTCCACTTCCCATGGAAGTACGGGCCGATGCGTGGGCAGTAGACGCAGCCTGTTCAGGCAATCCCGGACAGATGGAGTACCAAGCCATCGATTTGGCCACAGGAGCCCAGGTTTTCCATTTCGGGCCTGTTTTCGGCACCAACAACATCGGCGAGTTTCTGGCCATTGTACACGCTCTTGCACTGATGGAGCAGCGTGGCATTCAGAAGGCCATCTATTCAGACAGCTACAATGCCATTGTCTGGGTGAACAAGAAAAAATGCAAAACCACCTTGGAACGTTCTCCACGCACCGAGCATCTTTATCAGATTATTGCCCGGGCGGAGAACTGGCTCCGCACCCATGGCGTGCGGACACCCATCATCAAATGGGAAACACAGCAATGGGGTGAGATTCCTGCCGATTTCGGCAGGAAATAAATTACTAAACAGTTGTTTCCCTACAAGCGGAGAAACGCTCTATCACATTGCCATCCACCTCTTCTCTAGACAAAAGCACTGCCCCTGTAGGAATCTTCGGGGCAGATGTGCCATCGCCAACAGAGCGGCCGCATGTCTCCACCCTTATCTCATCCCAAAGACCAGCCTCTATAAACGAACGCAAAGTGGTGCCGCCTCCCTCCACCATTAGCGACTGAAGGGATTGTTCCCGACAGGTAGACAGCACCTGTTCTATGCCAAATTGGTGTGAAAGCACCATCTTCTGTGGGTCGGGACCACTCCAATAACGCACATTGAGTTGCGGATGCTCACGTTCCTCGGTCACCCGTCCCACCACAATGGCCTCATATTCTGCCCGTAGCTGGTGAACCAGCATACGGGTGAGTGGTGTGGAAATGGATGTTGCCTTGCCGTGGTCATCAAGAAAGCCATCGGCCGTCTGTGCCCATTTCAGCAGGATATATGGACGCTGATGCTGGTGAAAAGTGAAAAAACGACGGTTGAGCCAGTGGCATTCTTTTTCAAGCACACCCACTGTAACCTCAATACCGGCATCACGGAGCATCTGGATTCCCCTGCCCTTTACCTTGGCAAAGGGGTCAACACACCCCACCACGACACGGGCCACACCCTTTCGTATAATCAGTTCCGCACAGGGGGGAGTCCTGCCATAGTGGGCACAAGGTTCCAGACTCACATAGATAGTAGCCTTGGAAAGCAGCGCCTCATCCTGTCCACTCACCGCCGCAAAGGCATTAACCTCTGCATGGCCCTCACCGCACTTTGCATGGTAACCCTCACCGATAATCCGTCCGTCGGCCACTATCACAGCACCCACCATTGGATTGGGGCGGGCACCATAGAATCCGCAGCGTGCCAGTTGGAGGCACCGCCGCATATACATCTCGTCAGTTACTGTCTGGGGCATAACCATTATTCTTTCCATAGTTTCCAATTATCGGAAATCATGCAAATATAAACAAAAAGTATGAGACCGACACAACTTGTGGTAAAAAGAAATGCGAATCTGTCTGAACTCCAACTGATACATGCCACAAGAACGGACTAAGCCTTGCTTTTTCCAGCAAAAATTTGGCTTATGCGGTTTTCTTTTGTACTTTTGTACTGATATGACACAACCAAAAGACCTTTGGAGCCGCCTAACTCCACTTTATGAGGAGAGAGAAGCCCGCGCTGTCGTGCTGCTGCTTCTGGAAGAGCAGTTCGGACTGTCGCTGGCCGACTTATACAGTGGAGGACTTGATACTCTCTCCGCAGCCCAGAACGCCCGGCTCGAAACACTTATGAACCGGTTGGAACAGGCAGAACCCGTGCAATACGTACTGGGGGCGGCCTGGTTTGGCGGCAGGAAATTTCGTGTGGCACCCGGTGTGCTCATACCCCGTCCCGAGACCGAGGAATTGTGCCGTCTGGTTATAAGTCATGCCAAGGCATGTCCCGAGATACTTGACATTGGAACCGGCAGCGGCTGCATTGCCATCACCCTGGCTTTGGACACCAATGACCCAGATGTGACCGCATGGGACATCTCACAAAAGGCGTTGCAGATAGCAAAAGAGAATGCGGGCAAACTCAATGCCTCCGTCAACTTCTGTGAGACCGACGCCCTGCATCCCCCTCACGACACCGACCGATGGGACATCATCGTGTCAAATCCTCCTTATGTTTGCCGGACTGAAGCGAGTGGAATGGCTCGCCACGTATTGGAATACGAGCCCCACGAAGCCCTTTTCGTAGACGATGACAGTCCGTTGCTTTTCTACGAAGCCATAGCCCGCTATGCTTCCAAGGCACTACGATGGGGCGGGCAATTGTTTTTCGAAATAAATACAGCCAAAGCCCTGGAGACAGCTCAATTGCTTAAACAACTGTCTTTCAGCGGTGTGACCGTCCATAATGACCAGTTTGGCTGCCCCCGCTTTGTCCAGGCTGTCAATTTCTGACACCCTCATACCTCTTTATTATGACCGAACAAGAAATACTGACCAAACTCACAGCACTCTGCGCCCATGCCGAGCACTGCTCTTACGAAATGCGGCAGAAAATGCGCAAATGGGGCGTGGAGCCATCTATTGAGGAAAAAGTGCTGGCATATTTGGTCAAAGAAAAATACATCGACGACAGCCGTTATGCCCGTCTGTTTGTGAAAGACCGCATACAAAGCAACAAATGGGGTCGCCGCAAAGTGGAGCAGGCACTCTTTTTGAAACAGATACCCAAAGATATCATACGCCATACACTCGATGCTGTGGAAGATGAGGTGTATCTTGCCATCCTTCGTCCTCTGCTTAAAAGCAAGCGACGGAGCATCAAGGCCAACAGCGAATATGAGGCCAATGGCAAACTGATACGATTCGCCATGGGACGGGGATTCACCATCGACCTCATAAGGCAATGCCTCGGTGGTGCCGACGACTATGATACAAGCAGCGATGGATACGAGGATTAGTTTCTGGCACAGGGTGCTGAACCTTATCTCACCACAAGCCTGTGTGATTTGCGGATGCCGTCTGGGCATCAGCGAGGAAGTGATGTGCACGCCCTGCAACCTGGCCTTGCCACGCACGGGATTTGCCCAACAGCCTTATGACAATGAAATGGCGAAACGTTTCTACGGCAGGCTGCCCATAGAACGGGCCGCCGCCTTGTTTTATTATGAAGCGGGCTCGGAAGCCAGCCGTATCATCCACGCCATGAAATACTTCCACCATCCCGAAATAGGACGGATAATGGGCCGCATGATGGCCGAAGAGATGTCTCCTCACCATTTCTTCGATGGCGTTGATGCCCTCGTGCCCGTTCCCTTAGCAAAAAAACGCCAGCGGGAACGCGGTTACAACCAAAGTGAGGAGATCGCCAAGGGGGTTAGTGAGGTGACGGGCATCCATGTCGAGACGGGCATCGTACGCAGAAAACATTTTGAGAGCAGCCAAACCAACAAAACACAGGCGCAGCGCCTGAGCAATGTAGAAAACTCCTTCGAACTGGTCGACGCCACGAAAGCCTCGGGAAAGCATCTGCTCATCATAGATGATATCGTGACCACCGGCTCCACCATCTGGGCCTGCTCGCGCCCTGTCACCGAGATTTGCAACTGCCGCATCAGTGTGCTCTCCATCGGCGTTGTCCGGGCATAAAGACCGCCTACTCTATTCTTGTTTACAGAAAAGTAAACAACAACTTTCAAAAAGAATCTCCACCAGACCACAATTGTCGGCAAAATACTGTAACTTTGCAAAGGAAACAAAACAGTAACCATCATAACAACCATAAAGATATGGATATCCTCAAGAAACAATTCGCATCAAAACTGCTGCAGATCAAGGCCATCAAGCTGCAGCCTAACAATCCCTTCACATGGGCATCGGGATGGAAATCACCCTTCTACTGCGACAATCGTAAGACACTCTCCTACCCCGATTTGCGCAGCTATGTGAAACTGGAGCTCACCCATGCCATTCTGGAGCATTTCCCTGAGGCAGAAGCCATTGCCGGTGTGGCTACCGGTGCCATAGCACAGGGTGCACTTGTTGCCGATGCTCTCTGTATGCCTTTTGTCTATGTAAGGAGCAAACCCAAAGACCACGGACTGGAGAACCTTATCGAGGGTGAACTGAAACCCGGAACCAAAGTGGTGGTGGTGGAAGACCTCATATCCACTGGCGGAAGCAGTCTGAAGGCTGTGGAGGCCGTGCGCAAGTATGGCTGTGAGGTGGTGGGCATGGTGGCCAGCTATACCTATGGATTCGGCGTGGCACAGGAAGCCTTCGACCAAGCCAATGTGAAACTGGTTACACTGACCGATTATGAGCATGTAGTGGCACAGGCCCTTGAGACAGGCTACATTGCCGAGAGTGATGTCGAGTTGCTCAATGATTGGCGCAAAGACCCCGCCCACTGGAAACAATAAAGATTCAAAAACCTAAAAAGGACTTATGGGCAAGACCATTTTGGCGAGTCCATAAGCCACAGACTAAAAAAAATACAATGGAAACCAAATTTGAAAGCAGCGTAAGAGAGATACCCTATCCCCAACAGAACGTATATGACATGCTGAGCGACCTCAGCAACCTACAGCGGGTTAAAGACCGTGTGCCCGAAGGACAACTCAATGGACTTGAGTTCGACTCCGACACTGTGTCGATGAATGTGAACCCCGTGGGCACTATCTCCATGCGTATCATCGACCGCGAGGAGCCCAAGTGCATCAAGTTTGAGACAGTGAACTCTCCCCTTCCATTCAACTTCTGGATACAAATGCTGCCTGTGACGGAAAGCACGAGCAAGATGCGGCTCACCATCAAGGCAGAGCTCAACCCCTTTATCAAAGGCATGGTGTCAAAGCCCTTGAACGAGGCTCTTGAGAAAATTGCCGATGCCATGGCCATGATGAATTACGACCCGCAAGACTGACCACAAACACAACACTCTGACTGATTATGGGCACCAAACTATGGGAGAAAAACTTCCAGATGACCGATGAGATAGAACGCTTCACCGTGGGGCGCGACCGTGAGATGGACCTCTATCTGGCTCCGTACGACGTTTTGGGCTCCATGGCCCACATCACCATGCTGCAAAGCATCGGACTGCTCACCGCCGATGAACTCACACAGTTGCTGAAAGAACTGAAAAACATCCATGCCCTCTGTGAACAGGGACAATTCACCATCGAGGAGGGTGTTGAGGATGTGCACTCACAGGTGGAACTGATGCTGACCCGCCGTCTGGGTGACATGGGCAAGAAGATACATAGCGGACGCTCACGCAATGACCAGGTGCTCGTCGACTTGCGACTATTCATCCGCCATCGCCTGATGACCTTGGTGGAGGACATCAAGACACTCTTCGATGCCCTGCAGCACAAGAGTGAACTCTACAAGCAGGCGCTCATGCCTGGTTACACCCATCTGCAGATAGCCATGCCCAGCTCGTTCGGCCTATGGTTCGGCGCTTATGCCGAGTCACTTGCCGACGACATGCTCTTCGTGCAGGCCGCCTACAAGATGGCCAACCGCAACCCACTGGGTTCAGCAGCCGGCTATGGCAGTTCCTTCCCCCTTGACAGGGAGATGACCACCCGTCTCCTGGGCTTCGACTCAATGGACTACAATGTGGTGTATGCACAGATGGGACGCGGAAAGACCGAACGCAATGTGGCCTTTGCCATGGCCACCGTGGCAGGAACTCTGGCCAAACTGGCTTATGACGCCTGCCTCTTCAACTCGCAGAACTTCGGTTTTGTTCGCCTTCCCAAGGAATGCACCACCGGCAGCAGCATCATGCCCCACAAGAAGAACCCCGATGTGTTTGAACTCATCAGGGCCAAGTCGAACAAACTGCAGGCTCTTCCCCAGCAGGTGATGCTCATCATGAACAACCTGCCGTCGGGCTATTTCCGCGACCTGCAAATCATAAAGGAGGTATTCCTGCCCGCTTTCGACGAACTGGCAGAGTGCCTGCAGATGACCACCTACATTGTTGACCGCATGGAAGTGGACGAGCACATCCTTGATGACCGCCGCTACGACCCCATCTTCAGTGTGGAAGAGGTGAACCGCCTGGCTGCAGAGGGCATGCCTTTCCGCGATGCGTATAAGAAAGTGGGACTGGAGATAGAAGCCGGCACCTTCAAGGCATGCAAAGACATTCACCACACCCATGCCGGCAGCATAGGATGCCTGTGCAACGATGAGATTGCCCGTCTGATGGATGAAACGCTGCAGGGTTTCCATTTTGAACGGATAAGAGACGCAGAAAAAGCACTTCTCTCATGAAACGGCTGTTTGTCATACTGTTACCCTCACTTCTCCTCCTGCTATCGTGCGGTGACGCTGAAAATGAGTATACTATAGGATCCTGCTACCTGGCTTTCGACAACGGGCAGCACAATGATGCAATTCTTGCCAGTGCTATGAACATCAACGCACCCGGCATCTTCTGCCTAATCAAGAGTGAGGCTCAGTCGGGTGCCACCTATTTCTCATTCACCAACAATACAGGCCAAAGCAGCCAGTCCATCCTCAATGCTATAGACCAGCGACGCACCAACATCATTGGCTACAACAACGGAGTGATTGTTGGCTATGGCAACTTGGACTATCCCGCCGTGTTCTACGCCTTCGACAAAGAGTGTCCCAACTGTTTCGACCCCAAGGCATTGCCCGTCAGGAGCAAGCCTCTAAGCATGAGCAGCAACGGGATTGCCACCTGCAAGGTGTGCCAGCGGCAATACAACATGAACAGCGGCGGCAATGTGGTGGCAGGTGACAACGGCCACAAAATGACCCGTTACCGCGCATCCACAACAGGCCCTTACGGTATACTCGCTGTCAACTGATAACGCTTTTTCAAAAGGAAAAAATATTAAAATGTGTAAATTTGTTGGTCATTTCGATTATTTGGCCTAACTTTGCGATTCGATTGAAGCAAATATGTTTTGCGGAAATAGCTCAGTTGGTAGAGCACGACCTTGCCAAGGTCGGGGTCGCGGGTTCGAGTCCCGTTTTCCGCTCTTTCCTCCGACGGTGAGGAATGGCTTCATCCTTGATATAATGGATGCCGCAATGGTGGAATTGGTAGACACGAGGGACTTAAAATCCCTTGGCCAGTGATGGCTGTGCGGGTTCGAGTCCCGCTCGCGGCACCTCCTTTGTCACCCTTATAATTGTTGCGCCATGGTTCATCCCCCCTCTTTTTTCTCCTTTTTCTGTCGGCGTCATTCCCTTTATTCACTTTTATCGTGTGCCACACTATTGGCCTTGTTCACAGCCTGCGGCGGACGTAACGGCTATTTCAAGGTATCGGGCCGGTTGGCCAACATCGATCAAGGCGAATTCTATATCTACAGCCCCGACGGTGCCATCAACGGGTTCGACACCATTCATGTCACAGGAGGACGGTTCACTTACGAACGGCCTTGCGAACGCGAGGCCCTGCTGCTGTTGGTGTTTCCCAACTTCTCAGAGCAACCCATTTTTGCCGAGCCGGGTGAGAAGGTGACCATCAAGGGCGACGTGTCGCATCTTCGCGATATAGAGATTGAGGGCACCAAGGCCAATGACCTGATGACAAAATTCCGCAAACAGACACTGAGCAGTCTGCCTCAACAGGCCCGTGAGGTAGCCGCCCGCACCATAGCCGACCATCCTGAAAGTCCTATCGGTGTATATCTTGTGAGGCGCTTTTTCCTCAGACCGCCTTCAACCGACTATGCACAGGCTGCCAGCCTGATAGACCTCATGCTGCAGAAGCAGCCTCGCAACGGCAGTCTGCAAAGACTCAAGAAGCAGGTCGACCCACTGGCAAAAGGAAGCGAGAAAATGCGTTTGGCCACCTTCAACGTGACCGATGACAATGGGGCGGCATTTAGCAGCAGCGACCTCTCCAAAGGTTTGGTGGCCATCAGTGTTTGGAGCAGTTGGAACTACGAAAGTCAAGAGCAGCAGCGTAATTTGCGCCGTATTGCACGCAACTCAGGTGGACGTCTAAAAGCCGTCAGCATCAGTGTCGATGTAAACCACAAGGAGGTGAAACGTCTTATGGAGCGCGATTCCATACAATGGCCCAATGTGACAGCCGACCAGTTGTTCGAGACACCTCTATTGCAAAAACTGGGAATAAGCAACGTGCCCGACATGATTGTGGTACGCGACGGTCAGATTATCGACCACAGCATCACCACGTCGAATCTTGAGGAAAAACTTAACCAATTGTTGAAATAATGCTTGTCAAGACCTACAGCGCCGCCGTGATGGGGCTTCAGGCTATCACCATCATGATAGAGGTAAGCATCACACGCGGTGTGTTGCTGCATCTGTCGGGACTGGCCGATGCCTCGGTGCGCGAGAGTTGTGACCGCATACGGGCTGCCTTGCAGAACAACGGCTACAAGATGCCTGTAGCCGACATCACCATCAACCTTTCACCTGCCGACATACGCAAAGAGGGTAGCAGTTACGACCTTCCGTTAGCTGTAGGAATCATGGCTGCCAACGGACAGATACAGGCCGAAAAACTGCCGCGTTTCATGATGATGGGCGAACTGGGGCTCGACGGACGGCTCATTCCCGTAAGAGGAGCCTTGCCCGTGGCCATTCGTGCCAGGAAAGAAAAGTTCGAAGGACTCATTGTGCCCAAAGCCAACGAGCGTGAGGCGGCCGTTGTGAACAACCTTGATGTTTACGGCCTTGAAAACATCAACGATGTGATAGCATTGCTCAACGGTACCAAACAGTTTGCTCCGACCATCGTGGACACCCGCCGTGAATTCTACGAGCAGCAATACAGCACCGACCTTGACTTTGCCGACGTGCGTGGACAGGAAAGTGTGAAACGGGCTCTTGAGGTGGCTGCCGCAGGTGGTCACAATCTCATAATGATAGGCCCGCCAGGAAGCGGCAAGTCAATGATGGCCAAGCGTTTGCCAGGCATTCTTCCACCCCTTTCACTGTCTGAAAGTCTGGAAACGACACAGATTTATTCTGTTGCCGGCAAGTTGAGCAGCGGCACCTCGCTTATATCGCAGCGGCCATTCCGCTCACCCCATCACACCATCTCGCAGGTGGCACTTGTGGGCGGCGGTGCCTCGCCCCAGCCTGGCGAAATCAGTCTGGCCCACAACGGTGTGCTGTTTGCTGACGAGTTGCCGGAGTTCAACAAGCAGACACTGGAGGTTCTTCGACAACCGTTGGAAGACCGCATTATCACCATCAGCCGTGCCAAGTACTCCACACAATATCCCTGCTCGTTCATGTTCGTCGCTTCGATGAACCCTTGCCCCTGTGGCTACTATGGTGACCCTACCCACACCTGCGTCTGCACGCCCGGACAGATACAGCGGTATATGAACAAAATCTCCGGTCCATTGCTCGACCGTATCGACATCCAATGTGAGATAACACCAGTGCCCTTCAAAGACCTGTCGAAAGCGCATCCAGGTGAGCCAAGCGAGAACATACGCGCCCGTGTGATTGCCGCCCGGAAAATACAGGAAGAGCGCTTCAAGGGTATCAAGGGCATTTACTGCAATGCCCAGATGACGGAGCGGATGATACACCAATATGCTGAGCCCGACACCACAAGCCTCGATATGCTCCGCATGGCGATGGAACGGCTGAAACTCTCCGCCCGTGCCTATAACCGCATTCTCAAAG
>JAEEGL015648568.1_pt1 | contig 15569 bp, 10 predicted proteins | sample 9134231 | NCBI WGS metagenome assembly JAEEGL01 (sample SAMN16246548, study PRJNA631951) | gut metagenome | biome: gut microbiome; feature: rumen; material: fiber-attached | host: Bos | place: Iran: Karaj | collected 2018-10
CCTGTTACGTCCTTCCTCCTCTTTTTTACCCAAGGCATCCGTTCATTGCTCTTAAAAAAATTTTTCTTTCGAAAATAATGTAATATATTATACTACTGTTAAGTACCCGCATCTGCATACGTGTCTAGACGTGTCGTCTTCAACGTTGCGATGTCTATCTTATAGAATTGCCATAAAAATGCAAGTGTTTTTACGATTTTTTTTTGATAGGTTATTTGAGCCTTTACTGAAAAAAATGGGAACTTTTTTTGTCAAGATAAAAAAATCTGATTAAAAATTTTTATACTTTTTATTTCCAAAATATTTCTTAAGTATATTAATATTATATAGACAAAAATTTTTAATCCTGTATATAGTTTTAATTCTCAGTATGTAATTGGACATGTTGATTTTAATTTTTAAATTATTCTTTATATAATAATTCATCATCTAAATCATCACTTTCTATAAGATTTCTTATGATTTCTTTAGTATGTTCTACTCAATTTGTTTTTATACAATCTGTTCAAATTGTAAATGGTGGATAATCATTTCATCCATAGAAAATAGCATCTCAAATGAATAAAATATCTTCTAAATTGAATGGATTGTATTCCATAATCTTTCTTATTGCAAATGCTTTGTCTACTCATTTCATAGTAATATCTATAGATGTACTTCATCAAGAATTAATAGAAAAATTTGGTATTCTTTTTTCTAATTCTGCTTTTATTACTTTTCTTTTTTTGAAATCAGGATCCCATACTATTTTTTTCTCAAGGGGAGCGTTTTGTCACAATGCTGAAAAAGTTATTTGTGATCATCTATCTTCCACAATATCTCACCGAGTTTTTTCTGGTCTTAAATCTAACAAATCCATAACTTCATTCATACTATCTAATATTTCTTTTTTTTCTTTTTCTGAAAAATCTAAACTATATAATTTATTTCGTTGTCCATTTTCATATCTAAGCATTTTTGTTCCACAATTTGGACAGGCAATAAACCTATTCAATAGGTTCTCATTTGTAGTAATATGATCAAAGATCTGTCTTTGAAAACGATCTGGTCATCATCATGTAATAACAGACATGTAATATTTTTCTAATAACTGATTTACTAACCCAGCCATTTCATCATCTAATCTTTCTTTACTTGGAGCCAATGTACCATCTAAATCAAAGCAGATTATTTTTTTTATATTATATAATTATAATATAAAATTGTATACAATTTATGTAACTAAAAATATCGGATTTTCAATTAATTTTCTATTTTTTAAAAAAAGATCTTTATGTTAAAATCTTTATAAACTAAATAACCTTTAAACTACATTAACCTTAAATTTAATGGCAAATCTGATTTTAAACTTTCCCAGTCTGGTCGAGATGGATTATTGAGCTCATCGCACCATTTCACAACCTTTTCCATCTGAAGAATATATGATGGAGAAACATACCATTCATTTTCTAATTTATTTTTTAACGTTTGAGTTGTAGCTTTTATACTTAATAAATCTGCACTTGCACGATCTGAATACCCGAAACTTGAAGCAATTGAATTTATACGATTGGCAAATTTTGAAATGTTTTGGCTTGCATTATCTTGATTATAAATTTTTTCAAATAAATCCATAAGGAAGAAGCTATTTAAGTTTGTTTTTAATGTCTGCATTTGAGTAACATTTGGTACCTTTTGAGTATCATCTGATGATAGTCACAACTGTGAAACCACGTTTTCATCAATTGCTAGTGTCTCCTTCTTTTCAGAAGAAATTACCTCCTTTATTCCTTCTAATAAAGGATCTTTTTCTTCTGTATTTGTAACTACTTTTTCGTCAGGTAAAGTTTTTTTCTCTTCGGTTTTTATATTTTGTGTAACGTCCTTATTCCCTTGCTTTGTTTGCATTACAACAAAACTATTCTTTTCTTCATTTTTAACTTTTGGCCACTCTACTTTCTCTGTAGATAATGTAAACGTTGCAGATATATTATTTTTTTCCATAAAGTTCAACATCACTTCAGAATTTTCAACGATATTTATCTTGTCTGAATTTGTATTTATAGCAACCAATTCTGAAGAAATTTGTTTAACTGTAGCTTCTTGTTCTGATTTTTTTGTTTTTACTATTATTTTGTCTCAGTCGTTTTTCACTAACATTTCACCGTTGTCTTCTTTGGCGATATGTAAGTCTAATGTCTGATCTTTTTCTTGAGAAATTGAAAAATCTGGAGTAATTATCTCTACATCTGACATACATTCTGGGCAATAAATTCTGAAAAATTTACCATCAAATAGAGAAATCTGATATCATTTTTCGGTTTTAGTGATGGAGAATTCTGCAGGTCACACTATTTTTGCTTTTGTCCCATCTTCTAAATTAAATATAAGATCTGTTCACTCTGGGAAAGAAACGACATCTCAATCTTGAATTGTGTTTATTTTATCAGAATTTAACACAGTTTTCCCATCTCTAACTAGAGAATACTCTCAATTAAATTCAACTATTTCTGCTACATAATCAGCAAAAACTCAATTTGGAGTATTGTTTTGTTTTACTGAAAATATTCCAAAATCAATTACTTTTGACTTATCGAGCAGCAATCATCCAAAAACTACAAAAACTAAGATTGTAGCCAACGATGCGTACATAATTCTTTTAGATGCAAAGAAAAATGTTTTTGATGAAATTTTAGTAGAAATCTCTATTCAAGTTTTTTCTTTTTGGATACGAGAAAAAAGCTCGCTCTTAAGGTGAGCTGGCATTTTTTGTGAATGTTGTTGCCTAAAATACTCTGAAAGCTTCATTCTCCCAAATAAAAAACATTAAACCTTTTCACTATGGTGTACGACATAATCGACATTTTGTGACAAAAATGTATATATTTTTTAATAAAACTTTCTCTGTATTTTTTTGCATTTTATCGTTTTTAGAATATAATGAGTTATGTGAATTTATTTTATATTAATTTAAAATGATGGATAAAACGGTGAAGAGGTTGTGGTGAAAGGTAAAAAGATTTAGAAGAAAATATAATTCAAATCGAAATATTTTTGTGGTATGTGTAGCTATAGTTATGATTTGGAGATGAATTTGGGATCTTCTTGATATGTATATTTTCCCAAATTATCCCCTCATTAGTAATTTAATTTGTATAGGTGTTGGAATTATCATTCTTCTAATCGATGACTGAAGGCTTTGAGAATTGAAACAGGAAGATTCTCATAAAGAAAAAAATATGAAATAAATTTTTATACAAAAAATTTTAATGAAAAAAAACGTTTATCAAACAGAAATTACTAAATTGCTTGAAGAGCTAAAGACTTCAAAATTTTGAATTTCTGAAAATGAAGCAAAAAAAAGAAATGAATTATACGGACCTAATGCAATTCAATCAAAAGATAAAAATTCAACTTTTAAAATTTTATTACAGCAATTTACGTCACCACTGGTGATAATCTTAGTTATTGCTGCAATAATTTCTTCATTAATCGGAGAATCTGTAGATGCTATTATAATATGTGGGGTTGTCGTTTTGAATGCTTTACTTGGATTTTTTCAAGAATATAAAGCCGATAAAGCGATTCAATCATTAAAAAAAATGGCTGGATTAAAATCAAAAGTCTTAAGGGACGGAAAAGAAATGTTAATTGAAGCGAGTGAATTAACTATTTGAGATGTAATTTTATTGGAAGCCTGAGATAAGATTCCTGCCGATGCTAGACTTTTCGAGGTTGTAAATTTGGAGGTAGAGGAGGCTATTTTAACATGAGAAAGCGTTCCTGTGGAAAAGCATATTGCAACAATTGGGGAGACATCAACTTTGGCTGATATGAAAAATATGGTGTTTAGTGGAACTATGATTACAAAATGACGCTGAAAGGCAGTAATTACTGCAATTGGAATGGATACAGAGATATGAAAAATCGCTGAAATGTTGGAAGATGCACCGGAAAAGACTACGACGCTTGAAAAAAAACTAAACAATCTCTCAAAGATTTTGTGAATCGCGGCTGTTGTGATTTGTATAATTATTTTTGTTGTATATCGATTAGTTTCTCACTTGGAATTTCAACAAGCCTTTTTAGCTGCTGTAGCCTTAGCAGTAGCCGCAATTCCTGAATGATTACCTGCTGTGGTGACAATTTCTTTGTGATTATGAGTGAAAAGATTTGTAAAGAAAAATGTGTTAGTTAGACGCTTATCTTCTGTAGAAACACTATGAAGTGTTAATATTATATGTACAGATAAAACATGAACATTGACAAAAAATGAGATGACTGTAACTAAATTATTTGTAAATGGGGAAGTGGTTGATGTAAGTGGAAGATGATATTCAACTAAATGAAGTTTCTCTGCTCCTGTTGAATGATTATGTCCATTATTAAGTATTGGAATGTTATGTAATACGGCTAAATTACATCATAATCAAGTGATTTGAGATCCTACTGAATGAGCATTACTTGTGAGTGCATATAAAGCATGAATGAAAGAATCTGATTTTTATAATGATTGGGAATGGATTGATGAAATTCCATTTGATAGTGAAAGGAAGAGAATGAGTGAAATTTTTGTTAAAAAAACTTCAACTGGAAATACTGATAAAATTAAAAAATCATATATTTGAAAATTACCAAAAACTCTGATTTATACTAAATGAGCAATTGAATGATTGTTGCCACTATGTGACACAATTTTGATTAATTGAGAAATTAAAAAATTAAACAAAGAAACTAAAAAGCAAATTTTAGATCAAGCTGCAGAATTCTCTGAACAAGCTCTCAGAGTTTTAGGATTTGCTTTTGGTGAATGAAAAGAAGAAAAAAATCTTACTTTCGTATGATTACAGGCTATGATTGATCCACCACGCGAAGAGGTGAAAGATTCAATCGCTAAATGTAAGAATGCATGAATTCGTGTAATAATGATTACATGAGATAATAAAGTGACTGCATGAGCTATCGCAAAAGAACTCTGAATCGAAGGAGATGTAATTACCGGAGAAGAATTTGAAAACTCTAGAAATAAAACTGAATTACTTGAGACTGTATGAGTAATTGCTAGAGTAAATCCATCAGATAAACAGGAAATTGTGAATATTTTAAAATGAAGATGAAATGTGGTTGCAATGACATGAGATGGAGTAAATGATGCACCATCAATTAAAGCTGCTGATATTTGAGTATGAATGTGAATCACCTGAACCGATGTAACTAAAGAAGCTGCCGATATGATTTTAACTGATGATAACTTCAAGTCAATTGTAAATGCTGTAGAAGAATGAAGGTGAATTTATGATAATATTCAAAAATTTGTAAATTATATGATAGTTTCAAATATATGTGAAATCGCAATTTTATTTATTGCAAGTTTAATTTGAGTACCAATTCCATTATTAGCAATTCATTTGTTATGGTTGAATGTGATTACTGATTGATTGCCTGCAATTGCATTATGAGTAGATCCTATTAATCCTAATGTAATGAATCGCAAACCTCGTAAAGCTAGCCAATGATTAATAGATTGAAGAATGATATTAAATATAATCCTGTTATCTAGTAGTGTAACAATATGAACTTTAATTTTATTCCTTAGATGGCAAAATGTAGATTTAGAAATGGCAAGAAGTGCTGTATTCTTATTTATGGCAGCTAGTGAATTAGTTAAAATTCAAATTATTCGTTCTCAATATGGACTAAGTTTCTTCAGTAATAAATGGCTAATCTGGGCATTGTTGTGAGCATTCGGTTTAGCATTTAGTATAGTTTATATTCCTGGAATTAATACATTATTCGATCTACAGCCATTAAGTGCAGAAGTTTGGGAAGAAATGTGAATCATTTTAGCTATATTTATTGGAATTTGAACAGCACTATCTATATATATGAGAAAATCAAAAAGTTTTCAAAGGTGGAAAGATGGAGAAATTTAATATAGGTTATAATTTCTTGGTTCTCGCTCGATAGAAAAGATATTCTTGTGCTAATCATGCATAATTTCAAAACTTTTCACGGGCGAGTTTTTGAATTTGATTTTTATTTATCACGCATTCATCTGGATTATGAAAATATAATTGATTCATAACCCTCCTAACTCGAACATCTATAGGAAAAGCTTCTAACCTTTTTAAGTCAGAAAATAATAGAATACAATCCGCCACTTTGGGTCAAATTCAACTTAGACATAAAAGCTCATTTTTTACAGATTCTGTATCTTTTTGATATAATGAGTTTAAATCTATCTTTCAGTTTAAGACCGTTCTCGTAGTTTCATACAATCTCTGATCTCTAAATCATAATCAAAGCTTTCTGTAATCTTGAACGCTAACATCTTTTAGTTGTTCAACAGTTGGGAAAGTGAAATATTGTTGTCAATTTCGTGTGATTTCAGTTCAATATTTTTGAGATAATCTTTCAATGATTCACTTAATTCTAGGAATATTATTATTCGCTGATATAATGAACGAAATAATAGTCTCTCGTAGATTTTGATTTAAAAGTCTGATTCCATGTCAATACTCTATACTTTCTTTCATATAAGTATCTACTTTTGAAAGCTGAGTTTTGATTTTATTGTAATCTCTATCTATGTCAAAATATTCATTCACAATGGTTTTAATATCTCAATCAACAATTCATTTAAAAATGATTGAATTTAGCTTTTTCTGGACATTTAAAACCGTATTTCAGAAAATTCATGTATAACTTCAATCTGGTTGAACATTCCAGCGAAAACATTGCCCACAATCAAATATGTGGTTTAATTCGAATGAATTGATATTTCGAATTATATATTCAGATTGTTTCATTTATTACACAATACAATAAAATTATGATTTCTTATAATTTACATGATTGTTTTTAAAAATCAATTTTTTTGTTTTGATGAAAAATCTGTAAAAATTTGCATTTTTGTTAGAAATGATATATAATTAATATGTTTTATATACTACTTATCAAAAATGATAATTAAGTACGGTGAGAATTGACCAGAATCAGACTTTGACTTTAAGTCTTATATTGTTCGTAATAAGGATAAGTTATGATGACTTAGAAAAGCTGTGGAAAAAAATTCCAATGTTGATTATGTTGACGTTGATTGATTAAAATGTGTCAAACCTGAGCCTACTGATACTATAAATTCTCTTTCAAAAAAAACTGGTGTGAAGACCGGCGATCGTACAATATGATATAATCTAAGTCAAACTGATTTTAACACAATGAAACGCAATAGGATGCCTATAATAGTTCCTCAAACCAATAAAGAAAGAGAGATTGCAAATAAAGAATTCTTTGATCTTTGCAAAGAGTCTATTAGTAACATGGAATCTAATAGCATCTATTGACAAAGAGTTACTGAATTAGTTAACAAAATATGAAAATCAAATTTAGCGCGTGTCATGGCTAGCTTTGCTAGGGTTGAATCTGCTGGAAAAAACCCTAAAGCAAACCTATGAACTTTTGTACTTTATCGTTACGAAAGTCCAACATTATATTCTCTTTCATATTTTCACATTCTTGTAGACTGACCTTGAAAAGTGGCTTTAAACAATCTATGATTAAATCAATGAGATGTTTATAATGATCCTGTTAAAGCTGGAATGTGGTTTTTATGATATTGGTGTGAAAAAGAATTGAATTGTAGAAATACTAAAAATAAATTTAATATAGAGAATTGTCTAAATCCTAATGAACAAAATCGGTTTTTAAAAGCTGCGAAGGTCTATAATGGATGATCTCACACTTATCCAAGTTCTTTAAAAGAAGCTTATAGTATTTTTAAAGATATGGAATAAATATAAACTAAACATTTTTGTTTGATTCCGTAGCCACATTAGGAATAATATAATCTAGAAAAATCAAAATTTTGCAAAAAAAATAAAACGATAATCGTTAGAATTTTTTTGTTATATTTTGTAAATAATAAAATAAATTAAAAAGTACAAATCAACAATAAATTAAAACATATAGAAAAAGAGCTCTCGTATTTGAGAATATTTTTTTATTTCAAAAAAATCCTCAACCGAAGCTGAGGACTTTTGCAAAGTATTTGGTTTATAATTATTTAACCATAGCTTTGAATTCAGATCCAGCCTTGAAAGTAACAACTTTCATTGCAGGGATTTTAATTTTTTGTGAAGGATTTTGAGGATTAACTCCTTCTCTTGCCTTTCTCTTTGAAGCTTTGAAAGTTCCGAATCCTTGAATTCTAACTTCTCCTTCTTTTTTAACACCATTCATTACAGTGTCGATGAAAGCGTTTACTAATTCAGCAGCTAGTTTCTTTGAAACTCCTAATTCTTCTGCTAAGCTAGCGATTAATGCAGTTTTAGTCATTAGTACTAATAAGTATGAAATAAAAAGTACTTCGTACATCTAGTATAATAGGAGATTTCCTTTAAAATTCAAGCGTTTTAGTAATTAAAATAGACAACAACACGAATTATATTTTTTTTATAAAATATAGTTCATAACTGATATTTATACATATATTATCAATGAGGCGCCATATGTTCATCTTGACTTTTTAAAAATAAGATAAGAATATGAGTTATAATTCGTTTTTTCTTCTAGTTTTTTAATTTTTTGTTTATAAAAAAATCCTGAATTATATCAGGATTTCTATAATATTATTTTATTCTAATTTTAAAGCATGCTTTGCTGCAAATTCTTCCTGTACTTCTTGTAATTTTGTAAATTGTTGGTTCAAAGCATTTTGAGTTTCATTTAAGTCGCTTACTGTTGAATTATAATCTTCTCTGTCTTCTTCTGTTAAATTGTCTATATTCCAATAACGACTAGTTGAAGAAAATTTTTGAAGATAATCAATTTCCAAAGCCAATAACTCGACTACCGCATCTTTCAAACTACTATCTTTCTCATAACTTCACAATTGAGATGCTTTTACTTGTGAGTTTTGACATATAGTTACACTATCTTGTATGGATTGAACTATAGAATCAACACTCGCTTCATTTGTATTGAAATTTTTAAACAATTCTTGATTTGAATCTGTACATTCTTTAACTGTATCCACCAAAGAATCATTGTATTCCACGATATTCATAGATCATCCACATCATGATAGAAATAATACTCATAATAATGATATTATTCACAAACTTTTTTTCATAACACAATAATTAAACTATAAAACTAACATCTAGATAATGATTTATTTTTACATTTCAAGATTTATAATGTTTAGTCTTTATTATTTCTATTCAACACTAAATATATTATTGGTAAAACACCACAAGTATTGAATATGAAAATAAATATAAATCGTATAACATTACTTTTTTGTCCTGCTTTATATAGAGCTATAGCTTTCCATACTAAATCCCATATAGATAATCAAACACATAAGACAATCATCCATGATTCTCATTCGAAAAGATTAAGCATATTTGTAGTCATCGTGGCATATATTAACTAAATAATCATTTATTATTTCATCATGAAAGCATTCTTCATTGCGTAGTTTTTTCTATTTTTCATAATTTAAGCAACAATGGTTCAATATCATCTTCTACAGCTTTTTCTCACATTCATAATTGTGTAGCAATTACTCTAAGTCATATTGGTCTATCATATTGAGCCAAAACTTCCAAATATCTCTCATGCAGGGGAGTTAATCCTCAATCATGAATCTGGGCATGTTGGAAAAATTCCAATAACTCTTTTTTAGTTATGTTTTTTATTCATTTTTCTACACAATAATCACGTATTTTTATACATAAATTATGAATTTCTCTCGGAACCGAATCTACTTTTTTTGCGATTTCTGATGGAACTGAAGAGTCATGATTGACATCATAAACTTGAAGATATCTTTGAATAATTACAGATTTTTCTGCATCAGTATAATCAACCAAATGAAAGGAATAAACGAAACGATTCTTCATTGGTTTAGACAACATTTCAGGTTTGGTTGTAGCTCAAATTAATGTAAATGGATTAATGGGAATTCTGATATTTCATCACTCTGGCATAACCATATCTACTACAAAATCTTCCATAGCTGTATAAAGAACTTCTTCGACATTTGGTTTAAGACGATGAATTTCGTCTATAAATAATATATCTCATGATTCTAAAGCGTTTAAAATGCTAACTATTTCACTAGGTTTAGAAATTGCATAAGCTGTAATTACTTTATTATTTACTCATAATTCTTGAGAAATTATATGAGCCATTGTTGTCTTTCAGAATCCACTGGGTCATGAAAATAATATATGTCATAATGGTCAATTCCTTTTCTTTGCGCTAGTGATGGCTGTTTGTAGCATTTTTTTGATATGGGACTGTCCTACAAAGTCATCAAAAGTATCTGGCCTAGTAGCAAGGATTGTTTGTTTCTGAGTGGTTGTATCTATCTTTTTAATTTCCATGTATTATATGTAAGAATTTTTGATAAACTTGGTTTTAAGATATTATTTTTTTTATTAATTGCAAGAGAAAGATTTTTTTGACAAAAAAGAAAGGATAAATAGAAGGCTATATATCAATGTTTTATATCTATTCAGTAGAACTGTTTTTCAACAAAACAAAAAAAAGCCCTCAAATATTTGAGAACTCTTTCATATATAAATTAAACTCTATTTTAAACTTTTATAGAACATCTCAAACGCCTCTCATCTTGTAATATTTCTGGATGGATTTCTTATGTCATCAATTAATCCATGATTATAAGCGGCATATAAATGTCCTTGATACCAATGTGATTCATCCATCACATTTTGATTTCATCGCAACATTCTTGACACTATAACTGATGCTTCAGCTACAGTAACTGGTGAATATGGACGGAATTTATCTAGAGCATCTACTCCATTAGATTGGTATCACATATATCATAATTCACATGTATTAACAACAAAGTTTCTCATATAATGAGTTAATTTTGTTAAATCAGAAAACTTAGAACAAAAGTTTACTTTACTCTCATCTGGATTTTTACCTAAAAACTTCATTGCAAAAATTGATGATATTTTTGCCATCTCTGATCTATTCAAAGAATCTCCTCATCTTGCATCTTCAATATTGTCAAATGTTGTTAGTCAATTTTTGTAAGCCCATTCATATGTATTATACCGTTTATCGTTTTTTGGATCGTATGTATCAGTTTTATCGCTATTATCTTTTAGTTCTTTGTTTTGATTATTATCAATATCTGATTCAGAAATGTTATTATCTCATGTTAAATTTTTCTGTTCTTGTGTGTCTTCTTCATCTAATGTTGTTTCCTGATCTGAATTATCATGACTATGACCTCATCATCAACTATATCAACCTCATGATTGTTTTATTTCCTCCCACTGTGCTGTTATTATGATATTTTCTGCTGGTATTGTTGCAGGAATATCTCTATCCCATCCTTTGAATGTATATCCTGCTCTAGTTGGATCTGCTGGTGGAGTCACCCCTGATCCATAATCTCATGAAAATATATAATCATCTTCTCAATTTCATTTAACGAATGTAATTGTGAATTGCTTTATATTATACTGTGCCGATCATGTTATATCATTTGCTGGCATCGTATCTGGGATTCATCCCCATTCTGTAAACTCATATCATTCTCTTTCTGGAGCTTCTGGTAATACTATATCTGCCTTTGGTGTTCCATAATCGTAATTTGCTCATGACACCACTTCTCATTTCCAATCCACAAATGTTATTGTATATTGATTTACTGCCCACCAAGTATATATTTCAGTATATTTTGTGATAGGCTGAGAGAAATCAAATTCTATTGTCATTCATGAATCTGCATAGTATTGTAAGTAATATCACGATTCTCGTTCAATTTCGTTCGATGTTAACCCTGTTACTGTACTTCATTTTGAAACTCATGTTGTATATTGAACAGTTTCGTTATTATCGTCATCAATATTGATGAATTTAACTGTGATATTACCAGCATCTGTGAAATATCATGGATTACTAGGTGCATCATCTATTCTTGCATATTCTTTTTTTATATAACTACTACTAAATGTTGTTCATTTTCATCATACTATACTAATTGCTCACCGAAACATTTGGTTATCTGTTTCTAAATTCGATAGATCAAATAAATTACTTACATATATAGTTTTTAAATTAGTTGTTCAATAAAACATTTGAGAACCTGATGTTACATTACTTGTATCAAATTGACTAAGGTCCAACTCTGTTAAACTGTTACAATTTTTAAACATTGACGTCATGTTTGTTACATTACTTGTATCAAATTGACTAAGGTCCAACTCTGTTAAACTGTTACAGTCATAAAACATAGCTTGCATGGTTGTCACATTGCTTGTATTAAATTCTGACAAATCTATTTCGTTTAAATTATGAAAAGTAGAAAACATACTTTTTGAATTTGAATTTAGATAAATTGTCGTTGCTTCTGTATTATAATATATTGTCTTTGATCATGAATCATACCATATATAAACTTCAGCTCATGATTTTGATATTTCCTTGTAACGTGTCGGATCCTCTGGTTTCTCTTGATATGTACGCTTAATTTTTTCAATATTATCAAGACTATTATTTGCTAGTGTTTTCATATGTCATCTAACTGTTTCTCATGCCAACAATGTAGTACTCGATTCCTGGGCATAAGTGATTGATGTAAAAATAGTTATAGCTATCACGGTAGTTAAGAGTAGGTTTGCAACTTTCTTAAACATGTTTTATATGATAATTAAATAAAATCACTAATTATTTAATTATATTCATCGCCTCATATTTTGTCAAAATTTTGATGACTTTTTCTAAGTTATAATGAAATTTTTTCATCACATTTTAACAAACAAAAAACATATTTATTAAAAAAGCTAACCTCTTTTTTGAGATTAGCTTTTTAAATCATTATTTATTTTATTGTTTATAAATGCTTAATGCTGTTGTAAAGTCTTCTGCACCTGGAGGCATAGTAGACTTACTAAATATTGATGGTGAATATTCGATAAGTACGCTTGCTCAATTCATTACTGATTTCTTTTTGTTGTTTTCATTGAACCAATCATTCAAATGAGACCTACTATTGTTCATTAAGTTATCAAAATTGTTTCAAATTAATACTCACTTAATATGAAGTCATCCATTTGTACACCGAACATTTTGATTTATGTTATCATTCCTCTTTTTTGTTGTTTCTCCTCTATTCAAATTACCTTTAGCATAGAAGATTCATTTTACTGTCTGATCTCCTGTACAACTTCATTCAAATCTTATATTTCATTTAGTTAGTAACATCATATTGTGTTGTACGTTTCAAACTATTGTAACTGTTTTGGTTTGATCTGTTTGCACAATAGTAAATGGAGTTTTTATCTCTTTTCATCACTTAACTGTTAAATCTCCTGCTACAAAATAGATATTTTTTCATGGAACCTTTTTAACCTCTCTTCATTGTAAGAATGAACTGTCTCCTAAATCTACTGTAACAGCCAATTTTGAATACTTATTAATAAATGATTCCATCGCTTTTTCAACATCATTATTTGATGCATAATCTGTAGTTTTAATCGCACTAATAAGATCTGAGAATACACCATCTCAACTTAAATATTTATATTTACTTAGTTTTTCAGTTGAAGCTGTAAGATTTCCTGATGGAGTTTTTTGTACTGTATATGAATTTGTAAGTACAAAATTACTCTCACACGGTTTAAAATCTGCATCATCAGCGGCGCTCTTTTGTTCCCATTTACCTCAAACACATTTCAAATATTTTACATCTTCTAATCTAATCTGATATTCTCCATAAGGAGCATTTTTTTCTGTGTCTTTATTGTAACTTAATCATCGATTTCATTCCCATGAGCTTCCATCCAAACTCAATTCTGCTCATGATCAAAAATTCTTAATATAATATACTGCTGAAGGCAACAAGCTTTTTGATCAGTCCCTGGCATCATTATATGAGAAATAACAACTTTTTGAATCATTACAATATTTAGCTTTCATTGCATTATACCAAGCTTTCAGCAAATTGTTATTTTCTAAAGGTTTCTTATTTGTGAGGCATGGTCACTCTATTTTATATAATGGATTTTTGTTACCTCCACCATAATAAATTTTGAATGTACAAACCATAGAGTCTTGTGCAATATTTCCATCTGTACAATCAGCATCATCATATTTGTTCTCATAATTCTCAGGAGCTTTTCTATAATCAGATGTTACCTGCACATAGTTATCTCTATTATCTTTTATCCAATTCTCCATATTGAATAGATTCCAATAGAATGGGAAAATCTCTCACTCATGGATAGAGAAGTTTCAAGCATTTACATTGAAACATTCTTGTGGTCATGTATATCCACCCTTCTTTTGACACGTATCCAGTCTTGTACCGTTCTTGCTATCAAGCACCTCACATATTATTGTCTCTGGACAATTCACACCTGTAAATTCTCGTTCTGTATCTCTTGATGTTGAGTGTCATATTATATTATTCTCTCAACATTTAAGTCTAAACCATGCTGATATACCATTTGTTTTACATGTTACAGTGCTATCATTAATGTCCATACTTTTACACAATGGAGTTTTTGGACCATCAGGATTATGAGGAGGATTATCTGGATTATCCTTTTTTATACTATGCCAAGCATTGTCACAATCAACTAATGTATCATCTAGATAAATACATGCAAAATTTGTTGTATTATCTTGATAATCACTTTTAATTTCTCCTGTTATGATAATATATCATTCATCTCCTGGTTTTAAAGTCATTCATCCATAAATTTCAATACGTACTCCATCAACAACTTTAAATCATTTAACAAGATCCATATCTCATGCTTGAGTACCATCTCCATGAGTTGATGCTCTATCAATATGTATTGAACCTGATTTATATTGTACATTTTTTGGTAAAAAATCTTTAATTGATGTGATAGTTGCATCTACAGATCCACTGTTTCCAAAACGAATTATGTATGTGATTGTATCGTTTTCTTTCAATTCTATGCTCTTTACTTCTTTGTTATTTTCGTCTAAAATGAATTTTTTGATTCGAAGTTTCCCATCCTTTGGCTTATCATCATCACAGTCTTCTATCTCATCTTTTATTACACAAGCCACATTTTTATAATCATCTTCTGATGTTGGCATACTTACTACTTCTGTTGTTACTTCTAATACTAGTTTATGACCTTTTTTTAGTGTTCATTTTACATTCCATGTGTATACATTATGCTTTCAATCACTATCTAACACTGGTCATGTTGGATTCCCCAAATTTAATCAATCTACATTTTCTACTACGTCAATTTTCTTATATGCTAATGCTACAGGCACTTTATCTTGTAGCGTAAAACCTGATACATTTCAGCCACTAGCTGTTACTTCTATTTTCCATTTTAAAATATCTCCAACTTTTTCTACTGTCTTATTTCAAATTAATGTCTTTTTGATTATTGGTCTTCATTGTGGCTTGTCATCATCACAATTTTCTATCCCATCTTTTATTACACAAGCCACATTTTTATAATCATCTTCTGATGTTGGCATACTTACTACTTCTGTTGTTACTTCTAATACTAGTTTATGACCTTTTTTTAGTGTTCATTTTACATTCC
>JAEEGL015729870.1_pt1 | contig 15569 bp, 10 predicted proteins | sample 9134231 | NCBI WGS metagenome assembly JAEEGL01 (sample SAMN16246548, study PRJNA631951) | gut metagenome | biome: gut microbiome; feature: rumen; material: fiber-attached | host: Bos | place: Iran: Karaj | collected 2018-10
ACAGGCCATGCAGGATTCCTATGACAATGATGTAACCGATGAGTTCGTGCTCCCTACCGTCATAACGAACGAGGACGGCACCCCGGTGTCTTTGGTAAAGCCGGATGATTCGATCATATTCTTTAATTTCAGACCTGACAGGGCGCGCGAGATAACGAAGGCTTTCTGCTTTTCTGATGATGATATCAAGGCTCAGGGCGGAGATCCTTCAGATACAAAGACTATCGCTCATCTTAAGAGAGCGAAGGGCTTCATGCCTCTCACCTATGTATGCTTTAAGGACTATGACGAGACCATACCCAATAAATACGTGGCCTTCAAGAAGGAAGAGATAGTAAATACTCTCGGCGAATACCTTGCAAAGAACGGGCTCAGACAGCTTCGTCTCGCTGAGACAGAGAAATATGCCCATGTGACCTTCTTCTTCAACGGAGGACTCGAGGATCCCAATAAGGGAGAGGACAGGATACTCGTCAATTCCCCGGCAGTAGCCACATATGATCTCAAGCCTGAGATGAGTGCGCCTGAAGTATCCGAGAAGCTTGATGCCGCTATCACCTCGGGAGAGTACGATGTGATCATCATAAATTTCGCAAATCCCGACATGGTAGGCCATACCGGAGTTCTTGAGGCGGCTATAGAGGCTGTTGAGGTTGTTGATAAGTGCGTTGGCGAGGTTGTAAATCTTGTCAATGAAGTTGGCGGAGCGATCTTTATCTGTGCCGACCACGGAAACTGCGAGCAGCTTATCGACTACACCACAGGAGAGCCCTGGACTGCTCATACGACAAATCCCGTTCCTTTCATTCTTGTAGGCGCAGGAGATGTCAAGCTTCGTGAGGGCGGATGCCTTGCTGATATCATTCCCACTCTTATCGAGGTAATGGGAGAGGAGCAGCCTGCTGAGATGACAGGAAAATCCCTGATCGTTCACTGATAATTTAAGCTTTTACGGTAATTGCCCTCCATTTTTACCGAAATGAAAAAAAGTCTTGCAAGATAAGGACTTCTGTGGTAGTCTATACAAGTTGACAGCATTTATTGAACTATAAGTTCATTTACAATTATTTCAGAGGTTGATAAAATGGTTTTAAGAACAATCCTTACAGTTGTATTTATCATAATTTGTATTGCCCTTACTCTTATCGTTCTCATGCAGGAAGGTAAGTCCGCAGGTCTTGGCGCTGTTGCCGGAGCTGCTGAAACATACTGGGGCAAGAATAAAGGACGTTCCATGGAGGGTAATCTTGTAAAGATAACCAAGATTCTGGCGGTGCTTTTCCTTGTGCTTGCGATCGTTTTGAATCTGAATCTTTTCTAAGATCTGTTTATTTCACTCCCTGGACTTTTGTTCAGGGAGTTTTTTGGTACTATTTATGGGAGACAAGAAAGAGTCGTCAAGACTCATAGCCAACAACAAAAAAGCATTCCACGACTATTTCATCGATGAGAGCTATGAATGCGGTATCGAGCTTGTCGGTACCGAGGTCAAATCGCTCCGCATGGGAAAGTGCTCGATCAAGGAAGCCTGGGTGCGCATAGATGACCGCGGAGAGGTCTGGGTATACGGTATGAATATCAGCCCCTATGAGAAGGGCAATATTTTCAACAAGGATCCCCTCAGAGTGAGGAAGCTCCTTATGCACAGATCCGAGATCAACAAGCTCCTCGGCAAGACAAAGGAAAAGGGTTATACGCTGGTTCCGATAGAGGTGTATTTCAGCCATGGCAGAGTCAAGGTTAAGATCGGCCTGGCCAGAGGTAAGAAGCTATATGACAAGCGCGAGGATATCGCGAGAAAGGATCAGAAGAGAGAAGCAGAAAGAGATTTCAAGGTAAAGCTCAAGGTTTAATAATTTAATACGGGGTAGTAAAGGTTTCGACAGGGGCTTTGAAGCTGGAGAAGCTATCCGGTGCGATCCGTTAATCGCAAACCTAAATATAAACGCTGACGAAAATCAGTACGCTCTTGCAGCCTAAGCTGTAAGGGGCTGTCGCTTTAGCGACCCGTCCGTCCCGGTGCACTCACACATCGGGGTACGGGCGTCAAAGATGTGAGAAACGACGTGCGTTAAGCTTTGCCCGCACGGGCGTATCATGAAGCTACTTTTTTGTAAGGTTTGTCTGTGGACCTTATGACGAAGGAAACGGAGCGATCCAAAACCACCGACTACGATAGTAGAAGTACTGTGAATGGGTCTTTGGACACGGGTTCGACTCCCGTCTACTCCACTTAAAGAGAAAGACTGCAAACCATTGATTTATATGGCTTGCGGTCTTTTTTTATAAAAAATTTTTAATAAAACTATATTAGTATAAAGTCAATGTTTATTATGGACTGCACGAACCGAATATTTGTATTTTATTACAAGAAGATGTATAATTATGAAGATTATAAGTAGATTCTATTACCATATGCACTATAAGGAAAGAATTGCATGAATATACTCAGGATCGTTTTTGTCATTTTGCTTATGGGCGCTACAGCCTGTACGGTCGTAGGAGCCCTGGATAAAAGAAGAAATGTCGGCTTTCTCATTACTTCAGTATGCATTATGGCTTCCAATGTAATGTGTTTTATCCACCTTGGTGTTCAGAATCCCAAAGAAGCTTCAAATGTTCTCTATCCCTATTATATTCTTCACGCATGGTTTTTGTTCGCATTCCTTTTTATGCTTACAAATATAAACCATATGCGGAAATTCTTTTTTATGCTGATCCCTGCTGGTCTGGCCTGTCTTTATCAGACTTACCTTGTGATCAGTCAGTATATGGGAGCCCGGATCTTTCTTGTGCAGAAGAGGATCTATTTCCGCACAGCTTTCTTTATTGTGACCGATGACTCAAAGAATTTGGGACTTTTCTTCAGCTACAGATCATACAGGATCATGTCATATCTTGTCCTGGCGATGATCATTTTCGTTCTTGCGATCTGCTTTAATAGGAGCAATAAGGTATTCAGACCGGGTTATATTGCACTCTTTGGAGTTGTTGCCGGTTATTCCATCACGGAGATTCTTACTATTAAGTTCTCATTCCCTATTTGGATGCCGGTCATTATTCATAATATCATCCTTGCCGTGAGCATGTTCTATATAGTTTTCTTTGCCAGAAACAGGCTTCGCGGCTGGTCGCTCAACAGCTTTGCCAACGATATGACCGATGGGCTTATCCTTTATGACAGATATAACGATCTCGTCCATATCAACGACATGATCCGAAATACCTTAAGCGAGGATCTGGTAGAGAGCTTCGAGGACAAGAAGAAATTGGAGAAATGGCTCTCCGTTACGGAAAATGATGATAAGAAAAAGATCATCAGATATGAAAACGGAGGGAAATTATATTACTTCAGCGTTACCGAAAAGAATATCGGTGAGAGCAACAGATATATCGGTACTCTTTATATTCTGCATGATACAACCGATTCGCTTGTAAGGATCAAGGCGGTCGAGAAAGCCAATGCCGAGCTTGAGAGAGCAAGCCGCATGAAATCAGATTTCCTTGCAAATATGAGCCACGAGATCCGAACTCCGATGAACGCGGTTATCGGAATGGCTGAGCTTGCTATGAGAGAGAAGGAACAGGCAAAGCTTCAGGATTATCTCCTTCAGATACAGAATTCGGGCAAGAATCTTCTCAATATAATCAATGATATCCTTGATTATTCAAAGATCGAGTCCGGTAAGATGGAGATAATCGAAGAGGAATATGAGCCCTTTACCGAGTATTCTGATATCGCAAATGTTCTTGCAACGAGAATAGTCGATAAGCAGATCGAATTTTTCTTTGTTATCGACGGTATTCTTCCGCATAAGCTTCGCGGCGATGCGATGCGCATAAGGCAGGTCATCATTAACCTTGCAAACAATGCGATCAAATTCACAAAGGCGGGAATGGTACAGATCCGCCTTAAATGTGAGCCTATGGAAGACGGCAGAGTGAATATGGTCTTTCATGTGACGGATACAGGTATCGGAATCAAGAAAGAGGACATAGGGAAGCTTTTCGTCAGCTTTCAGCAGCTTGATTCCAAGCGTAACAGGAATGTTGAAGGTACCGGACTCGGTCTTGCGATCTCGCAGAGGCTTGTTCAGGCGATGAACGGCACTATCGGAGTTGAGAGTGAATACGGAAAGGGTTCTGATTTCTGGTTTACCGTCCCGCAGACCGTTATCGATGATAAAAATGAAATCGAAGTTGAAAATGCCGCTGATAAAAACGCCTTTGTCATCGAATATACCGATGGAGATAAGGCTGAGCGGTTAGTGGAAGAACTCAATCGTCTGGGTGTTAAGAGTACGGTTTTGGGAGCTGCCGGAGGGTATGTTCCGACAGGCAGGAAGGATTTTGTATTCTTCAAGGAACATGATTATGACGAGAGGATAAAGGCCCTTCTTGATAACAATAGATCCCTCGTCGGCATTGTGCTTGTTGAATTTGATTCAGCATTTGTGCCTGATAAGGAAAATCTCCATATTATGAGAAAGCCGGAAACCTCAATGAATATGGCAAATATTCTCAATGAGAGGTTTGATGAGCTCAGGAAAGCTGATGAAAAATCCGTATTCCGTTATGATTTCACTGCTCCGTCGGCTAAGATACTTGTTGTCGATGACAATGCGATCAATATATCGATCGCCGAAGGCCTCATGGCTCCGCTTAAGGTAGATGTCGATAAAGCCGGAGGCGGTCAGGAAGCTATAGATAAAGTTAAGGCGGGCTATTATGATATTGTTTTTATGGATCACATGATGCCTGAGGTTGACGGTGTAGATGCTGCGAAGCAGATAAGAGCCGCAGGAGACAGTATTCACCAGCCCGTGATCATAGCACTTTCTGCAAATGTTATGGAGGAGGCAAGAAAGCTTTTTGCTGAGGCCGGGATGGATGACTTTGTCGGCAAACCCATAGATGTAAGAGTGCTTACCGGAAAGCTTAGAAACTATCTGCCCGCCGAAAAGATCATCGAGGGCGGAGCGGAAGAAAATGCCGAATCACAGGATAATGTTTTAGCTGAAGATTCTTCCGGAGCTGTCTGTGACTCCATAAACATTGAAGGTGTTGATGTGTCTTATGCTGTAAGAGCATTCGGTTCATCGGCGCTCTATGATAAGATTGCTGCAGAATACCTGCGCTCCGGCCCTGAAAAGCTTAAGGGGATCGAAGATGCGTTTAACAGCAGGGATTGGGCGGATTATACGATCAAGGTTCACGCGCTTAAAAGCAGTTCAAGACAGATAGGAGCTATGGCTTTAGGAGATGAGGCCGAAAAGCTTGAAAAGGCCGGGAAGACCGATGACATCGAGACCATAATGTCAGATACGGACAAAACACTTGATATTTTCAAAGACCTGCTGACAAAGCTTGATGTTTATTACGGAGAAGACGGAGATGATTCGGATAAACCGCCGATCGATAAGGATACGCTTTCAGCACTTTGTGATGAGCTTGATGCTTTCTGTGATGAGCTTGATATGGATGGAATGGAGAGCGTGGGCGGAAAGCTAAAGGAATATTCCTTTGACGAGGAAATGAAAGAAGATATCTCTTCGCTTTTAACGGCGATCGGAGATATGGACACTGACGGATGTACTGAAATAACTGCCCGTTTAAGGCAGGCATTGTAAAACAGCCGGCGAGACGGAGGATGAAAATATGAAAAGAAAGCTTATTTCGGCTCTTCTTGTAATGACTATGGCTGCAGGAATGCTTACAGGCTGTACAGAAAAGGGGGGCTCCGGTAACAATTCGGGACTTTCCGACACCAATAAGGTTGATCTGGCGCTTATGAATGCTTCTGTTGTAGCTGATTCTACCGGTTTTACATATACCGGTACCGGACCTATAACCGAAGACGGAGGAACTTTAAAATTCCTGGCACAGACTTCCAATATCTCCGGCGTTGATATAACCAAGGCACCTATTGTCCTGAAGGTATTTGATGAAGCCGGAGTCAGCCCGTCATGGGATCTGCATAATTACGACAGCTATGAGGCAGAGGTTTCACCGATCATCAGCTCCGGAAAAACGGATGCGGATATTATCAAAATTCCCGATTCCGGAGATCCCAACCAGATTTATATCAAGTCGGGTATTTTCATTCCGCTGGATCAGTATTTTGACTATATGCCGAATTATGTAGAATGGCTTAAGTCACATCCCGTAGAGAAGGCTGAGCTTACTGCGGAGGACGGACATATCTACTATGTGCCCGGACTTAATGTTGCGGACGATTATCAGCCCTGCCTTATGTACAATCAGGTTTGGCTCGATGCAGCGGGTAAAACAGCTCCGGAAACTCTTGATGATTTCGTAGAGCTCCTAAGATATTTCCGCGACAATGATATGAACGGAAACGGTGATACCACCGATGAGATCCCGATGAGCACTATGAAGGAGTTTCTTCCCTACATGTTCGGACCTGCTTTCGGGCTTGATCTTGTCAGCGGTTTCCAGGCCGATGATACAGGTAAAGTTACATATGCATACGCAGATTCCGAGAACTACAAGAAATATCTTGCTTTCATAAACAGTCTTTATACTGAAGGTCTTCTTGAAAAAGATTATACTTCCGTTGACAGAGATATGGTCATCGACCGTATTTCAAAAGATCTCACAGGTGTTGCCTACGATTTTTCCTGGGCTATGTCAATGATGTACTCTAATGTACTTCCCTACTATGATGGCACAGCTGACAAGGCATTTGTCGGAGTTGCGCCTCTTTCGGGTGATACCAAGGGCTTCTATGTGGGAAGAAATTCTCTTGCAGGTATGTTTGGCGTAAACAAAAGCTCTTCTCAGATCGAGCTTGCGGTAAAGTTCCTTGACTATGCAATGTGTGATCACTGCCAGGATTACTATCAGTGGGGCATCGAGGGAGAAAGCTATATAGTTAATTCCGACGGAAGCAGAGAATATACCGAGAATGGCAAGGATAATGACTGGCTTCAGTCATTCGGTATTAACCCCGCATTTGTTCTTCCCGCAGCTCAGTCGGTGGAAGCTACCGATATTCTTGTAGCTGACTGGCACGCTGAGATAAACAGGGAGCTTCGCGCATATATCAAGCATCCGTGGCCTGATATCTATGCGACCACAAAGGAGAGCGATACCGTTAATCTCTATATGCCGGATATCCAGCAGATAGTTGATGACAGCGCGGATAAATTCATAAAGGGACAGCTTGATCTTGAGGGAGATTTTGATTCATATATCGCGAGCCTTGAATCAAAGAATCTTTACGAAGTAACCGAGGATAAGCAGAATCAGTACGACAGATATCTGAAGGCTCTCGGTAAATAGACGGATAATTATATGTGAACTTAAGATATAGTAGGCGAAATTATTTGCCTACTATATCGTTTTTCAAACAGGAAAAAGCTATGGCAAAGAAAATCAATTCCCCGATAATCGTCAGCGGCTATGCTTTCTACAATGAGCAGGATGCGGTCCTGGCGGAGACGGAAAGAAAAAAGGTGGAGTACCTTCATACCAATCTCAATACTTCAGATCCCGAAAAGGTTCTTGCTGTATACTCAAAGGCCGTATCGGATCGTATCTTCAAGACTCCGATCGGTATTGACTTCCTGCGCGAGATGCAGACATACCTGATTGAACAGTGTGATTATTCTCCGGATGATGTGCCGCCGATCCCGCTTTATGTTGAGATCGAGCGTCAGCTTCGGGAGACGGAGATCACAGATCACAAGAAGATCAATACGAAAAAGAAGGATAAGCCTAAGGAAAAGGTTCCCTTTATCTTTATTTCGGTCGTGCTGAATATCGCACTTATCGCTGCGGTCATTGCAATGTTTGTTATCACGATCAATTCCGAACAGCCCAATATCTTAAATTATGAAACTGCTCTTAAAAACAGATATTCCTATTGGGATCAGGAGCTTACGGAAAAAGACCGCGATCTGAGGGAGAGGGAAAGCATTATCAAGCAGAAGGAAATCGAGCTTGGACTTGATAAATAATCGAGTTCACATTTTTTACACAAATATTGTATATTCTAGGTTTATCGGAGGTATATATGAGCAGAGCCAGGATACTTGTTGTGGATGATGAAAGCAGAATGAGGACCCTTGTCAGGGATTTCCTTGTAAAGAATGATTATGAGGTCATTGAGGCTGAAGACGGCCGAAAAGCGGTTGATATTTTCTTTGAAAATAAGGATATTGCCCTTGTGCTTCTTGATGTCATGATGCCCAATATGGACGGCTGGGAGACATTAAAGGAGATCAGGCAGTACTCTCAGGTTCCGATAATCATGCTGACTGCAAAGGGTGAGGAGCGCGACGAGCTTCAGGGCTTCAAGCTGGGAGTTGATGAGTATATTACTAAACCTTTCAGCCCCAAGATTCTTGTGGCAAGAGTTGATGCTGTGTTGAGAAGGACCGCCGGTGCCGATAAGGATGAGATAATAGAGTGCGGTATTATCAGGATAGATACGATAGCCCATCAGGTTTATGTTGAGGGGAATCCTGTGGATTTAAGCTTTAAGGAGTTTGAGCTCCTTGAATATTTCGCAAAAAACAAGGGTATAGCGCTATCGAGGGAAAAGATATTAAACAATGTCTGGGATTATGATTATTTCGGAGAGGCTCGCACGATCGATACCCACGTAAAAAAGCTGCGCAGCAAGCTTGGAGACAAAGCAGGCGAAATGATCAAGACTATATGGGGAATGGGATATAAATTTGAAGTGAATTAGTGAGTATGGTTTGTATATGAAGGGCTCGTCAATGAATGAAAAGAAACCGAAAAAAACCATATCGATACGTATACAATTCTCGCTCATATTCATTGGACTGATGGCGGGAGTTGTATTGTTGTGCATGTTCATCAATACCTTCTTCCTGTCGAAGTTTTACATGTGGGACAAGGAAAAGCTGTTGAAGAGCGTTAATGAACGGATATATTCGGCAACACTTGATGAGAGTCTTGAATCCGACGAATTCCGTACAAAGATCGATGAAATATCCAGGGCAAACAATCTGTCGATAGTGATAATAGACGAGAACTCGGATACTCTCTTTTCGACTATGAATGGCGAGAGGGACATGGAGTTCAGACTTCTGGGCTATATCCTCGGCAGGAATAATTTTGAACCCGGAAATCTCCATATCGTCGAGCAGAATGAAGACTATGTTATTAGGCGTACTCCCGGCGGCGCTGTGGGAGGAGAGGCGCTGGAGTTGTATGCAAGATATGATTCCGGAATATCTCTTTTGATGAGAATACCGGTATCGAGCATCAAAGAGAGCACAAAGTTTGCCAATAAGTTTTTTATCTATGTCGGTCTCATAGGAACTCTCCTTGGAGCCTGCATAATCTGGATAGTTACAGGACGTGTCACAAAGCCCATAATGGAACTGAATGATATTTCCGAGAAGATGGTGGAACTTGATTTCGACGCGAAATACACGGGGCATTATAAGAACGAGATAGGGCTTCTGGGCGATAATATGAACAGGCTTTCCGATTCGCTGGAAAAGACCATCTCGGAGCTAAAAACGGCGAATTTAGAGCTGCAGAAGGATATCGAGAAAAAGCAGCAGCTCGACGATATGAGAATGGAGTTTATTTCCAATGTCTCGCACGAGCTTAAGACGCCGATAGCGATCATCCAGGGATATGCTGAAGGACTGAAGGAAGGTATTTCCGACGATCCCGAGAGCATAAATTATTACTGCGACGTTATAATGGATGAGTCGGTCAAGATGAATTCAATGGTAAAGCAGTTCCTGACTCTGAATCAGCTTGAATTCGGCGGAACAACGATAAGTCTTGAAAGATTTAATCTTACCGAGATGATAAAAAATTATTTATCTTCAGCGTCGGTTCTGGCCCAGCAGAGTGAGATCATGCTTGAGTTTGATGATTCCGAAACAGTATGCGCCTGGGGAGATGAATATAAGGCTGAAGAGGTACTTACAAATTATTTCTCAAATGCTGTGCATTACTGTCTTCCCGGTGAAGACGGGATTAAGAAGATAAAGGTCTTCCTTGAAAAAAACGGAGATAATGTAAGGGTAAATGTGTATAATACCGGCAAGCCGATACCGGAGGAATCCCTTGAAAGGCTTTGGGAAAAGTTCTATAAAGTTGACAAAGCCCGCACAAGGGAATATGGTGGTAGTGGAGTAGGATTGTCGATAGTAAAGGCAATTCAGGAATCCTTGGGAAAGGGATACGGAGTAGAGAACAGACCGGGAGGAGTAGTATTCTGGTTTGAATTAGAGGTGAAGTGAGATGAATCTATCGTTTAGCACATATTACGAACAGCTTCTTTACGAGGTAGGCGCTTTGAAACGTATTTCAAGAGAGCCGGAGTTTTCCGCATATCTTGATTCGGTTTCATCGAGAGCTGCTACAGCTCCTGCCGCATCTTTGGAGCTTCGCAGGGAAATGATCCAGAATTATATGATTTATGCAAACCGCCGAAGAGCTGTAGGAGAGCAGGTCCCGGCATCTTTCATGGAAGCTGTATATCCCGGTATGGAGGCTCCTTTTGTTGCACAGCAGGCAGAAAAGCCGCAGTCCATGCCGCAATCTATGCCGCAGCCGCAGGTTGTTCAGACTCAGTCCCGGATGCAGCCACAGGTTGCTCAGCCACAGCCTCAGATGGTACAGTCTCAGCCACAGCCTCAGGTGGTACAGTCTCAGCCGCAGATGCAGGTTCAGCAGCCACAGATGACTCAGGCTCAGCCGCAGATGCAGCCACAGATGATGCAGCAACCGAGCCCCTTTGCACAGCCCGTGCAGCCCGAACAGCCTCCGAAACCCAAGGCTGAGAAGAAGCCCGGTGCGGAGTATGCAGTCGGCGGCATAGTTCTCAGCGTACTCGGTACAGTTCTTATCCTTACCGGGTTTATCATGCTTGCCGTCAACTTCTTTGAGAGCTTCTGGCAGGGGATGTGCCTGTATGGAGTATGCGTTTCACTTATTGTTATCTCGGAACTTTTGATCAGAAGGCTTGTCAAAAAGCTTTCATATGTTTTCACAAGTCTCGGTATAGCGGGATTCTTTGTTGTTACACTGGTAAATTACTACGCCCTCGGGCTTTTCAATTTCTGGGTGACAATGATCCTCCTGCTTGTTTTTACCGCGCTCACAGTTGCTTTTGCAAGGTTTAAGAAGGCTCTTTTGTTTAATCTCATCGGATATGCTTCGGTATTCGTTAATATCGGTCTGGTCGGAAGCATCGAAAGCGAAGCACAGCTCTACACGCTTTTTGGAGTTGTACTTCTTGAATCGGTGCTTTGGATCGCATTTCCGGTATCGGACTTTGCTTATATTTTCAGTATCATTCAGACCGTAGGAAGTCTTGTTTTCATGTTTTCTCTTGCGTCCTGGACACCTGTTGCACAGGAACAGCTTTTAAACGAGACACAGGTTGATATAGTGAGGACGATCTTTATAGCCGCTAATTTCATTGTACTTCTGATCGGCACAACCCTTGCGGGCTTCAGGCTTTATTCGGATGCTCCTGTCAAAACAGACAGCGAAGGTAATTTGCTTCCGGCAAAGAAGCATAATCCCATCGCGGTATATATACTGTTCCTGACTTCATCGTTTTTCCATATGCTGCTTAACGCATACTATTACAATGATGTAGTGGATAATCTTGGGGTTAATATGAGCGCTACTTTCTCCGTGCTTGCCATACTTATATGCGGGACTGCGGCGATTTTCTTCCTTCGTAAAAAGAATTGTACACTCTGGACTGCTGTACTTTTTGCTTCGTCGCTAATTATGATGACCTGGCTTCAGTGCATCATCGAGAAAGCATTTACTGTAGTCGGAATGGTAATTATCGTTCTGGCTGTGGCGGCTTGTGCAAGATTCCTTAAGGATTATGTTTTCAAGATCCTCGATATTATTCTTAAGGTGTGGATTGCTGTAAGCGGAATTATCATTGCACACGATAACGGAAACAGTGCTGCAAATTATATTCTTATCGCCGGACTGGTATTGATCATTGCAATCGGAAGCGGTTTCCTTGTTCCCTCCGAGATCGTACTTACCGGAGCACTTATTTTCTGCGTATGCCAGGTTGCAACCTACAAGCTGTGGCTGATGCTGATTTCCGGCATAGTCATGCTGGCGGTATTTGTTTTCCACAATGTAAAATGGCTCAAGCATAAGTACATTCTTGTATTTGATATATTTGCGCTTGTAACTACCGTATTTGTGCTCGGTTTCCTTAATCATCCCTTCTACAAGGAGGATATGATCACAATACTGATCGTTTTCTGCTTTGGACTCGGAATTCTTGTACAGTACCTGCAGAAGAGCTACGGAATGTTTTTTGCCGGAAACATGATGCCGATCGCACTTTATCTTTCTTATTTTGTTCTTGTGCTCAGGCTGAAGGATGCGTTCGTAACCAGTGCGATCTTAATGGGCGTTGCACTTGTCTGCGTTACATTGGGCTTTCTTATGAAGCAGCGAGCGATAAGGATCTACGGTCTTGTGCTTTCGATGCTTGTATGCATAAAGCTTGTATTCTTTGATTTTGCCGGTGCGGCTTCGCTTGTAAAGACTATCATGTACTTTGTTGTCGGCATAATAGCACTGGGTATTTCGGGCGTTTATATAGTTATGGAAATGCATCTTCAAAAACGTTCGCAGGTGCAGAATAAAATTGACAATTCAGATAAAAAACCTTAAAATTGACTATATATTTGCCTCATAAATAATCAGTCGAAAAGAGAAGAGTATGAGAAGATTAAATCCCAAAACAAGCAAAGTGATAATTATATTGGGGATGTTACTTTGCTTTGGCATTATACTTACATCAGGTCTGTTCATTTCAAGACTCGGAATCATTCCGGTGGGTGAGTTTTTCATTCCTGCTTCCAGTATAAACGGAACGCTTCAGGGATTGTCTTTTTTAATATGCATCATAATGGTGCTCTGCGACTATAATTTTGGATTTATCATGTCGATGGCAAGCATCGGTCTATCTCTTTTCGGAACTGTCAGAGGCATATTTGTGGATCATTCGCTGGCTTCGCTTCCCGGAGCCATCAACTGCATCATGTATATAATCGCTTTGGCACTTATCAGCTATCAGTTAAGGCTTAGCCGCAAGGCAGAGCTTACCGATAAGCTGACCGGCCAGATCAACAGATACGGTTTTGAAGAGATAATCCACAGAAAGATCCGTTCTTTTGAAAAAGGATATATTCTTTTCATACATCTCCAGGGACTTACCGATATCAATATCAATCTCGGCAGGAGCAACGGAGATATCGCTCTTAAGACTATTGCGGCAAGGATCGACAATATTGTCGGAGGCTTTGGGGAAAGCTACAGACTTGAAGGCTCTGAATTTGCCGTATTTATCAAAGACGGAATCGATTGCGAAGAGATCGTTCAGAAGCTCATAAAGAGCATTGAAGGGCATATCGAGATCGATTGCGACGATAACCTTGTCAATGTATATGTTACATGTAAAGTAGGTATCGCTGATTGCATCAACAGATATGTAAATCCCGATACGCTTATGAAGAATGCCGATATAGCGATGAATCATGCGCTTAGATCGGATGATCTTAAATACTGTTTCTTCAATGAACGCATTAAGAAGAGTGCTGAGAGAGAAAGAGATGTCGAGGGAATCGTTAAGGAAGCTCTCGAGAATAACTATTTCTATCTTGTTTATCAGCCTCAGTTTTCAATATTGGATAAGAAGCTCCGCGGTTTTGAGACTCTTATCCGTATGAAGCTTCCGGACGGAACCTTTATCAGTCCTTCCGAGTTTATTGCGGTAGCTGAGCGTTCGGATCTTATCCTTCGCATTGACGAGTTTGTTATCAGAAAGGCGATGGAAGAATTCAAGGAAGTCCTTGAACAGTATTCTAACAGCTTTGTCCTTTCGATAAATGTATCGGCAAAGGATGTTGCACTTACGGATTTTGCAGACAGGCTTCTTGATGTTATCGATCAGGTCGGATTCCCTCATAAATGTCTTGAGATCGAGATCACTGAGTATTCGCTGGCTAAATCTGCAGAGGCAACGATCGATAATATCTGCAAGCTTCGCGAGCATGATATCATGATAGCACTCGACGATTTCGGAACAGGCTACACATCACTTTCACAGCTTCTCAACCTTCCTGTCAGCCTGCTTAAGATCGATAAGTCGCTTATCGACAATGTTTGCACAAATGAAGCTAACAGCGATTTTGTAAATGCTGTTATCTACATGGGACATCTTATGAACTGCGAAGTTATTTCCGAAGGTGTTGAAGAAGAAAGCCAGCTTTCGGTATTAAAGGAACTCGGATGTGACTTTGTACAGGGATATGTATGGAGCAAACCGCTTGATTACACTTCTGCCTTAGAACTCTGCAGGGAAAGTATTAAATGATCAGAAACTCTATTAAGGGAAAACTGAATATCTGCCTTGTGCTTTCGGCAGCTGCTCTTATGGTCGCCGGCTGCGCCAACGCGATTCCCGATATGTCGACAGAAGTGGAGCAGCAGGTAGGCGAATACGCCGGAGTTGTCATGCTCCGTTATGATGCCAACCACAGAAGCAGACTTGTAGATATACCTTATGAAGAAGAAACTGCACCCATAATCGAGGATGAGGAGCCTGTTATTGAAATAATCGAAGAAGAACCGGAAGAAGAAACCGCGGAGGAAGAATCCTCGGTTACTGTCATCGATAATACTTCAGAATCCGCTGATTCTTCCGAAAATGTATCGCCGGAGGAATTCCTTAATCTCCCTGCGGGAATGTCTCTTATCTATCAGGGATATTCAGTAGCACATTCATATCCCGAGGACAGTGTTTCCTCTTATTTTACACTTGATGCTTCCGAAGGAAAGAAGCTTCTGGTACTTCATTATAATCTTTACAATCAGTCAGGTGCTGATGTAAATGTTAATTTCCTTGGAGACGGATATGCATTTAAAGCTGTCATCAACGGAAGAACCACCAGGACTGCACTTGTTACCATGCTGATGGACGATATGTCAACTTTTGTCGGCAATATTGCTAACGGACACGGAGAAGAACTTGTTCTTATATTTGAAGAAGATATTAATACGGATATTAATTCCATTGAATTAAATATCAAGAGTCAGGACGGAAAATGCGTTGTCGCTCTTGAGTAATCCGTATAAATATACATTATTTGAACTGTTTTATCGATCTCCCCGATAGCATTTATCGGGGAGTTTTTTTACCCTTAAAAATTTTTTTGAATTTTTTTAAAAAAGTTGTTGACATTTGTTTTTTATAGTGATATTCTATCAGAGTTGTCGCCGAGAACGGCGCAGCGAAAAGAAATGATCCTTGATAACTGAACAGCAATGCAACCCTGAAAACATTCCAATGTTTCGGTTTTTATCTGAGAGCCGAAACAGAGAAAAATTTCAGAGAACAAAACCTTAAGAAACAGTAAAGTTTCGGAAAAGCCAGATAAACTGGCTGAGATTAAACTTTTAAACATGAGAGTTTGATCCTGGCTCAGGATGAACGCTGGCGGCGTGCTTAACACATGCAAGTCGAACGGAGTTTATATGAAACCTAGTGATTATAAACT
>JAEEGL010027959.1_pt1 | contig 15568 bp, 10 predicted proteins | sample 9134231 | NCBI WGS metagenome assembly JAEEGL01 (sample SAMN16246548, study PRJNA631951) | gut metagenome | biome: gut microbiome; feature: rumen; material: fiber-attached | host: Bos | place: Iran: Karaj | collected 2018-10
CTGATAGGTCGCCCTACTTTCCGCCGACGTCACATCCATTTCATCCATATCGACCTGGACGCTGATATGATTCTTTGCCTCTGAAAGTTTGGACAATAAACATACCGTCTCGACATGCACCGTCTGCGGGAACATGTCGACCGGCTGGACGATCCGGGGCGTATATCCGCCTTCCCTGAAAAGGGCAATATCTCTTGAAAGGGTAGAAGAATCACAGCTCACATATACGATGCGCTCCGGCTGTGCTTTTAAGATGGTCTCGATGCAGACAGGGTCAAGGCCTTTCCGCGGCGGATCCACAACAACGACATCGACTGCTTCCGCAGCGCCGTCCGCCACCTGCGGCAGCAGTTCTTCCGCTGCTCCGCAGTAAAAATCCGCATTGGAAATGTTGTTGAGGGACGCATTCTTTTTTGCGTCTTCGATCGCTTCCGGAACGATCTCGATCCCGGTCACCTTTTTGGCTGCCCTGGCAAGGAAAAGTGAAATAGTGCCGGCGCCGCAGTACAGGTCCCATACATTCTCCTGTCCCGTCAGTCCGGCAAATTTCAACGCATAGGAATACAGTTTCTGTGTCTGAAGGGGATTGACCTGGTAAAAGGCCATGGGTGAAACAGCATACCGCATCGGCACAGATAAAGCCTTACTCTCTCCGAGAATGGACGGGTCGGGATAAATGAGGTCTTCCATCTCATTTTTCCCCCACAGAAGGCGCAGTTCTTTTCCGAGGATCACATTGGTCTTTTCAGGATTATAATTCAGGCTGATACTGACAACGCCGGGCCTGTTTCCGGATCTGCCGTCTCCGCTGTCCGTTTCATAGCCGCTCCGGACGATCTCTTCGGCCAGTTCCTTTTCGCACGGGAGTTTCTTCACAGAGCTGACGATACAGACACTGACTTCACCGGTATGGTATCCCTCACGGACCAGGATATGCCTGATCATACCGCTGCCGTCAGCCTCACTGTAAGCAGGGATACCCTTCCTGTTCATGAAATCAAGGATTACGGATACGATCCGGCTGTGGGCGGGCATGCTTACGGCGCATTCCTGTACAGGAATGATCCTGTGGGACCTTCCGGCATAAAAACCGGCCACAGCCAGGCCGGTCACGGGATCCTGCTGTACAGGGATCTGCAGCTTATTCCTGTAGCCGTAGATCCTGTCCGCGCCGGCAATGGGCTGGATGATACTATCTGCTTCTTCCGGCGAAAGGCCGCCGATACGGATCATGTTGTTCCGTACCAGCTGCTCCTTGAACAGGAGCTGTCTTTCATATGACACCTGCTGCAGCTGGCAGCCGCCGCAGGTACTGCTTACAGGGCAGACCGGTTCGATACGGTCCTGTGATAATGAAAGGATCTGTTCTGTTCTCGCGAAAGCGTATCCGGATAAGGGTTTTGTGATATGTGCGACGACTGTATCGCCGGGAACGGCATTTTTGACAAATAAAGTATATCCGGTATCGGTCTTTCCGATACCGGACCCGTCAGTGGAAATATCGGTGATGGTGAGCTTCACCCGGTCATTTTTCTGAAATGGGGCTTTCGGCTTCTTCTGCCCGGCCATATCAGAATATCGTCCTCCTGATGTTGCTGCCCAGGAAACTCTGGTAGCCTACCCAGGCTTCCTGCGGCAGTGCATTCTCGAAAGTTTCCTTGAATATTTCAAATTTGGCATCCGTATTGTCCGCGAAGAAAAGGGCGGCTGCTTCGACCAGGGCGGGCTTTTTCGGCGATCCGAACTCCAGCTCGCCGTGATGGGCAAGGATGCAGTGTCTTAACTGTGAGGAAAGTGCCTGGGGAAAATCCGGTATTTCTCTCAGCTTGTCGTTGATCATTTCAACACCCAGCACGATATGGCCGATCAGCTGACCGTCGTCAGTATAATCGTTCTTCGGAAACAGGGATAATTCCCTGGTCTTTCCTATATCATGCAAAAGTGCTGCCGGTACCAGAAGGTCTCTTCTTATGATGGGATACGCACTGCTGTAATAGTCGCAGAGCTGTGCCACGCCCAGCGTATGCTCCAGAAGGCCGCCGACAAAACCGTGGTGTACCGCCTTTGCGGCGGAACTCTTTTTAAAGGCCTTGATGAAATCTTCATCTTCCCTGAAGAACATTTCCAAAAGCCTTTTCATGGACGGGTCGCCGACCGAATCCACGAGGTCCAGGAGCTTTTGGTACATGTCATTGACAGACATGCCGGAAACCGGCAGGTAATCTGCCGGATCGCACTCGCCGTCCCTGCACCTTCTGACCCTGCGGATGTTGAACTGGAGATGCCCCTGGTAGGAGGTGATGTTTCCGGTCGCTTCAATGTAATCCAGTTCGGAGAACTCATCGATCCCCATACTGTCCGGTTCCCATATCTTTGCGTCCAGCGAGCCTGTCTTATCCTGCAGTGTAAGGCTTTCGTACGCTTTTCCGGCTTTGGTCACCAGCGACTGCTTTTTCTTGCAGAGATAGATCTCGGTGATATTGTCTCCTTCCCTCAGTTCCTGAATCCACTTCATCCTCTGTTTCCTTTCCGTAATCTTGATATCGTCATGTTCCGGATCACTGTTCTTCCTTCAGATCCAGATATTCTTCCGCTGTTTCCGGCATTACTTCGATCGTCACCGGGGCATAGGAGGAGCCTGATGAACGCATCACCTCGATCAGGAGAGGATCGTTCTCGTCCCAGTCCCAGAATGCATCTATGACCGCTTCCATACTGGCTGTGGGCGTGCTGTTGACAGCAACGATCACATCCGCATTGCGCAGACCTGCAGCCATGGCCGGGGAGTCCATATCCAAAGCCGTGACATAAACGCCTTTGACGTTCTCACTGTCTGTCCCGTTTTCTTCTTCCGGCACCCTGTCGGAATCGTCTTCCGCCGTACCGGCAGCATTTTGGGTGCGGTCCGGCAGGACGAAATCCGTTCCGTGGATCCCCAGGTACGGCTTCCGGTATCCTTCCGCAAAGCGCTTTATCGTTGTTTTCAGCTCATCTATCCCGATCGCGCACAGCTGGTTCTCCAGGCCTTTTTCATTAAAACGCATATCAATGATGCCGAGTATCCTGCCGGCCGTATCTATGACCACACCCGAAGCGTCGGTATTCGTATAGATATCTGTGGAAAGCTTGATATAATCCGAATCGGCAAGATCCAGCCTGCCGCTCACCCCGCTCAGCACACCGTAGCTGACCGATCCGAATCCGCCGGCCGGCGCGCCTGCCGCGATAACGGGATATCCGGCCTGTGACGGAGAAGAGGATTCTCCGAGCCTGCATGTCCTGATATATCTGAGCATATCCGCACTCAGTTCTTCCGGCTTCACGCTCAGCATACAATAACCCGAGGCAGGTTCACTGCCGGTGACAGCAGCTTCTACAGCCCTTGCTTCCGAGCCTTCCTCATCCGTAAAGGTCACTGTGATCCTGTCAGCATCTGCGAGAGCCTCTCCCTGGCAGAAGATAAGGATCTCCTGCGAGGTCATATGGGTGATGATCCCTGCGACAGAGGTGTAGGTCTCGTAACTGTCCAGCCAGCTCCGGCTTTCTCTGGAACCGGTTACGATGACAAGGCTCCGGGATGCCTGCGAGGCGACGACCATGAGCGAATCATAGATCTCTCTTAAGTGCTTGATGTTCACCTCGTTGGACGAAGATCCCGAGATCGCCTCCGCCACCATGGCATTCATCTTTGCCGTCAGGGATTCCGTAACACTTTCCGTTACATTGGCTGTTATGCTCTGTGTCACTTCCGGAATGACCGTTTCCGCTGCCGAAGCCGCCGTCTTCTGGATCTCTTCCTGAAGGCCCTGCTGCAGTTCCTGCTGGATCTCGTTCTGCAGTACCTGCTTCTCATCCGCAGCCGTCATCATGTCCTGGGGAGACATTTCCTCATCCGGTCTCTCCTCCGGCAGCTGTATGCTCTCCGCAGGCACTTCTCCGTACAGAAGCGCGCTGACTCTCGGCTCCAGGACCAGGAAGCTGATACAGGCAACGATACCGAAGACGACCGCCAGCGCCGCCGTCACCAGGAGCTGCCTCAGGAGCTTGCGGCGGTTGATGGGCCGACGCTTTATCTTCTCTGTTAAAAAATCAGTATTTACGGCATTTTTAGCCGGATCTTCTCTGTTTTCCATGCCCATAAGTATATCACACATGCCTTTCATAAGTGCTATACTCATCATATGAACGAAAAAGTCCTGAAAATACTGGAATTCAACAAAATACTGGCTTCCCTCTCGGACCGGGCTACCTCCGCGCCGGGCAAATCTCTGTGCACGGCACTTGCCCCGATGGATGAACTCTATGACATCGAAAAAGCGCAGGATGAAACTGCTTCCGCGCTGATGTACCTTTTGCGCAAAGGCAGTATAAGCTTTGGCTCCAACAGGGATTTTTCCACATGCTTCAGAGCGCTTTCCATAGAATCGGCACTGACAGCGGGCGAACTGCTGCACCTTGCTTCCTTTCTGGAAAACGTCGACAGGGTCAGGCGCTACAGGGTCTTTGAAAAAGACGCGCCGGAAGAAGATGCCCTGCGGGACGTATTCGACGCGCTATACCCGGTCCCTGACCTGCTGCGGGAGATAAGGCACTGCATCCTTTCGGAGGAAGAGATCGCGGACGACGCATCCCCTGAGCTCAAGCGTATCCGGAAGAATATGCAGCAGACCCAGGATCGGATCCATACCCAGCTTACGAAGATGGTCAGCTCCAGCTATGCGTCCTATCTGCAGGACGCGGTCATTACGATCCGCGGCAACCGGTACTGCATACCGGTCCGGGCCGAGCATAAAGCCCAGGTCCCCGGTCTGATCCTGGACCAGTCCTCTTCCGGTTCCACTCTCTTTATCGAGCCGGCTGCCATCGTCGAGATGGATAATACCCTGCGCACACTGGACAACGAGGAGAAGAAAGAGATCGACCGGATCCTTGCGGGGATCTCCTCCCTGGCAGCTGCGCACTTAAGTGAACTGAAGTCTGACGCTTCCGCCATGACGGCGCTCGATTTCGCCTTCGCGAAAGCGTCGCTCGCCCTGGGACAGGGAGCCATGCGTCCTGTTTTCAACGATGAACACATCATTGATCTGAAACAGGCAAGGCATCCCCTCATCGAAAAGGATAAGGTCGTCCCGATCGATGTCGTCCTGGGCATAGATTATGACATGCTGGTCGTCACCGGGCCCAACACCGGCGGCAAGACCGTATCACTCAAGACCACCGGACTACTGACCCTGATGGGTATGTCCGGCCTGCATATACCGGCAGGGGACGGCAGCCGTCTCTCCATATTCCGCGAGATCTTCGCGGATATCGGTGATGAACAGAGCATCGAACAGTCCCTCTCCACGTTTTCCGCGCATATGACTTCCATCGTGGACATTTTCAAACGTGTCGACAGGAACTGTCTGTGCCTGTTTGATGAACTCGGTGCCGGGACCGATCCGACTGAAGGCGCCGCCCTGGCCATTTCCATACTGAATTTCCTGCATACGCGGAAGATCACGACTATGGCCACGACGCATTACAGTGAACTGAAAGTCTACGCCATGCAGACCGAAGGTGTCGAGAATGCCAGCTGCGAGTTCAATGTCGAGACCCTGCGTCCGACATACCGACTGCTGACCGGCATCCCCGGCAAGAGCAACGCTTTCGCCATTTCCAAACGTCTGGGCCTCCCGGGCTATATCATCGAGACCGCGAAGGAACAGCTTTCCCAGGAGACGCAGAATTTCGAGGATATCCTGACGGATCTGGAGATCGCCCGCAGGGAACTGGAACAGAAGCAGCAGGAACTTGACCGGGAAAGAGCCGCCTTTGATAAGGAAAAGCAGCAGCTGAAGGAACGCGAAAAACAGCTGGAGAAAAAGCGCGACGATATAATCCGCAGGGCTAACGAAGATGCAAGGGATATCCTGGCCGGCGCCAAAGAGACCGCCGACAACGCCATCAGCGCGATGCGCAGGAGCGGAAAGGGTGCGGACCTGTCCGATATGGAGCGGATCCGGACCGGTCTGCGGGAAAAAGTATCCGAAAAAGACAGCAAACTTGCGTTTTCTTCCGGCAGGAATAACACCGCAAAAAGATCTTCGGCACCGGATGAGATAAAACCTGGCGACAGTGTCCGCGTCATCTCCATGGGGCTGACCGGCATCGTGCAGACAAAGCCCGACAAAGACGGGAATCTCTTCGTCCAGTGCGGTATCATGCAGACCAAGTGCCGCCTTTCCGATCTGGAACCGGTCGACGATACCTCTATTGCGGGATCCGCTCCGCAGAAGAGTTCCTCCGGAAGTTCCCTGAAAAAGGCATTCCAGAAGGGTGCTTCGGAAGGACATATGGATCTGTCCCGTTCGGCTGGCATATCCGCCGAGCTGAACCTTCTCGGTATGACCACCGACGAAGCGATCATGGAGCTGGACAAATACCTCGATAACGCCAGGCTTTCCCATCTTTCCAGCGTACGTATCGTACACGGAAAGGGGACCGGCGCCTTAAGGAACGCCGTTCAGAACTATCTGCGCCGCCAGAAGTGGATCGTCTCCTACCGCGCCGGAGACTTCGGCGAAGGAGATGCCGGCGTCACGATAGTCACTTTAAAGAAATAAAACATGCCGTTCTATGGCACGTGTCAGCAGTACAGGCATGCCTGACACGCTTCCGCTCGGACCTCGCTGGTCGCGTTACATAGCGTGCCACAATACGGCACGCAAGTAACGACCGCTCGCTACGGTCAGTCATTGCCTGCACCGACTGACACGCGCACAGGAAAGGCATTTTATGTCCATTAAGCAAAAAATACTGATCGTCGACGACGATGCCAATATAGCCGAACTGATCAGTCTCTATCTCACAAAAGAGATGTTCGATACCCAGGTCGCGCCGGATGGCGAAAGCGCCATTGCCGCCTGCAGGAGCTACGAGCCGGACCTGATGATCCTGGATCTGATGCTTCCGGGCATCGACGGTTATCAGGTCTGCCGTGAAGTAAGGACGTTCACAAGGATCCCGATCATCATGCTTTCGGCTAAGGGCGAGATCTTCGACAAGGTCCTGGGGCTGGAGCTCGGTGCTGACGATTATATGGAAAAGCCCTTTGATTCCAGGGAACTGGTCGCCAGGGTAAAAGCGCTGATCCGCCGTTCAAAAGCGACGGGCGAACTGAATGCGGCGGCGCAGGCGCCTTCGGACCAGCAGATCGTCCGTTTCCCCGACCTGGAGATCAACCTCACGAATTATTCCGTGCTGTATATGGGCAGGATCGTGGAAATGCCTCCCAAGGAACTGGAGCTTCTGTATTTCCTGGCTTCTTCACCGAACCGCGTATACACCAGGGAGCAGCTCCTGGACCAGCTTTGGGGTTATGAGTACCTCGGCGATACACGTACGGTGGATGTCCACATCAAGCGTATCCGGGAAAAGATCCACGACCATGCTTCATGGCGCATAGCGACCATCTGGAGGGTCGGCTACAAATTCGAAGTCAGCTCGTCAAACACCTGATCCCGGGAGTATGGCCATCCGATGCGCAAGACTCTTTACCTGAAATTCGTGTTAGCCTATATCCTGTTCGGTATCTTCGGCTTCATCGTCGTGGCTACTTTTGTTACCCGTATGACAATGGAACGCTGCCGGCGGGAAGAAGCCGCGGGTATGTACAGGGAAGCAATGGCCCTGGCCAATACCTATGCCGCCGACCTGTACAATTCCGAAGTATCACTGGATACAGTCCAAGACCAGATCACACTGCTGGCCAGCTACCTGGACTCAAAGATATGGATCGTCAATCCTTCCGGCAGGCTTGTCGTCACTTCGGATGAACGGGTCCCTGATCCGTCGTCCGAAGAATACATTGAAAACTTTTCCCCCGTTTTCGATGAAAGCAGGAATTATGTCACAGGGGATTTTTTCGGTTCCTTTAATGAAGAATACCTGAGCGTACTGGCCCCTATCACCAGCGATTTCAAGATCCGGGGCTATGTCGTGGTCCATACGAAGACTTCCCGTATCGCCGCCCGGGCGAACGCTCTGCTCAACATTTCCTATCTTGAACTTTTGATGCTCCTGCTCCTTTCCCTCATCATCCTGATCTTCTTTACGGAGATCATCTATATCCCGCTGCGGAAGATCACGACCGGTGCCGAACAGTACGCTGCCGGCAACTGGCACTACAGGACGAGAGTCGACAGTGACGACGAGATGGGCTATCTTTCCGATACGCTCAATTATATGGCCGGCGAGATCGCGGGCGCCGAAGATGACCAGAAAAAATTCATTGCCAATGTTTCCCATGATTTCCGTTCCCCTCTGACGTCGATCAGGGGCTTTCTGGAAGCCATGCTGGACGGGACCATCCCTCCGGAAAGCCACGACAAGTACCTGAATGTCGTCCTGCAGGAAACGGAACGTCTGACCAAACTGACCAACAGTCTTCTGTCCATCAACAGCTTCGGTTCCACCGGCATGCTGCTGACCTATACGGATTTCGACATCAACCGCGTGATCCGTGACATTGCCCTTTCCTTTGAACAGACCTGCCGTGCCAAGAATATCTCGATCGACCTGCTCCTGTCAGGGGATGAACTGTACTGCAGTGCCGATAAGGAAAAGATCGAGCAGGTCCTCTACAACCTGATAGACAACGCCATCAAATTCAGTCCTGCCTCTTCCAGGATACGTCTGGAGACCACCGAACGGCAGCGTGATATCACTGTCTCCGTCAAGGACAATGGCGTCGGTATCCCTTCAGATGAGCAGAAACTGATCTGGTCTCGTTTTTATAAGTCGGATCAGTCCCGCGGCAGGGACAAAAAAGGGACAGGCCTCGGCCTGTCCATAGTCCGTGAGATCATCCAGGCTCACGGGGAAACGATCAATCTGATCAGCACGGTAGATGTCGGCAGCGAATTCGTTTTCACCCTGAAACGCTCCGGCCTGAACGATGAGCTGTGATCTGATCTTATATCATTCTTTATTCCTGAGCCGGTCTACAAATTCTTCCAGCCTGTCCAGAGCCTTTTTCAGTGCCCTGATCGAATAAGCGTAGGATATCCTTAAGTATCCTTCCCCGCATTCACCGAAGGCTGTTCCCGGTACGATCGCCACTTTTTCTTCCTTCAGCAGTGTCGTGGCGAACTCTTCGCTGCTCATCCCGAATTCCGATATGCACGGAAATACATAGAACGCGCCGAGGGGCTCGAAACACGGCAGGCCCATTTTGCGAAGCCTGTCCAGTACAAAGCGTCTGCGTTCATTATAGGATTCCCGCATTATGGCAACGTCGTCATCACCGTTCCTGAGGGCTTCGACAGCCGCGTACTGGCTGGTGGTGGGCGCACACATGATTGCGTACTGGTGGATCTTGGTCATCTGGGCGATCAGCCATTCGGGTCCGCAGGCATAACCGAGCCTCCAGCCCGTCATGGCATAGGCCTTTGAGAACCCGTTGACGACAACAGTACGTTCCTTCATCCCCGGAAGCTGCGCAATGGAAACATGCCGGCCGCTGTATGTCAGCTCACAGTAGATCTCGTCGGACAGCACGTAGATATCATTTTTGATAATGATATCGGCTATCGCTTCGAGATCGCCTTTTTCCATGATGGCGCCCGTAGGATTATTGGGATACGGCAGCACCAGTATCTTGGTCCTGTCCGAAACGGCATTCTCAAGTTCCTGCGGCGTCAGCCTGAAATCATGCTCTGCGGAAAGCGGGACGATCACGGGCACCGCATCCGCCAGCACCGCGCAGGGCAGGTAGGATACATAGCTTGGCTGCGGAATGATGACTTCATCGCCCGCATTGATCATGGCGCGGAACATCAGGTCGATCGCTTCGGAACCGCCGACCGTGATCAGCGTCTCCTTCAGCGGTTCATAACTGACGCCGATGCTCCTCTTCATATATTCGGCTATTTCGACCCTCAGTTCCTTAAGGCCGGAATTGGACGTATAGAAAGTACGCCCTCTTTCCAGGGAATAGATACCTTCTTCACGGATATGCCAGGGCGTATCGAAATCCGGTTCGCCCACACCCAGCGAGATAGCGTCTTTCATCTCGCTGACGATATCGAAAAATTTCCTTATGCCGGAGGGGGCAAGGCCGAGGGCCTTGTCTGAGAGCACACTGTTTTTATTATCGCTGCTGCCGGGATTATTCATAAAAATACTGCCTTATCGTTCGCAAATTCGATTTCCTACCACCATTTTCTTACGCGGTCACGATCTCACGGGGATCTTCGGGCTTCTTCTCCATGATCGTGCCGTGGTCCTTGTATTTTTTCAGTATAAAGTGTGTGGCCGTACTGATAACGGTATCCAGGGTCGAAAGCTTCTGGGCGACAAATCCCGAGACTTCCTTCAGGGACCTGCCCGCCAGGATGACCATCAGGTCGTAACCTCCCGAAAGCAGGTAGACCGAATCGACTTCCGGATACTGGTAGATCCTCTCCGCGATCTCGTCAAAGCCTTTCCCCCTCTGGGGCGTAACACGGACCTCGATCAGCGCAGTCACTTTTTCCACACCGGTCCTGTCCCAGTCGATCATCGTATGGTATCCGCAGATAATGCCTTCCTCCTCCATTTCAAGGAGGGCGCTGTTGATCTCTTCTTCACTGACGCCGAGCCGGACGGCCAGTTCTCCGCTGTCCACGCGGCTGTTCCGCTCTATTACCGAAAGTATCCTGGTCTGCAGTTCATCCATGTCATTCTCCATTCTGAATCGCGTAATTTAATTTCTGAACCATTATAAGCCCGGATGCCCTAAAATCCCAGTACCGGATAAAGTGTATCCGTCTTCGGGCGGTCCAGGAATCTCTCTTCGTCATCATTTATAAGAATACGGTCGTTCCCGGAGACAAGCTTCCCTATGCATACGGCCGGAACGCCGGCTTTATCCATGCACTCCAGCACCGGGCCGGGGTCAGCTGCCGCGATAAGGAGAGATCCTGCCGACTGCATGCCGTAGGGATCCACCGCCAGGGCATTGCTCATCTCCACCGTTTCCTGCAGGATGGGTACCCGGTCAAAATACACACGCATACCGCAGGACAATTCCTCGCATATCTTCCAAAGTCCCGCATATACGCCGCCCTCTGACAGCGATACCGTATGGATCGGTGCCCCCGTCCCGAGTGAAGCCAGTGCCTCTGCAGCCGCCCTGACAGACATCATGCCGCCGAACATAAGCGCAGCCTGCTCCGTCAGCTCTGCGGAAAAGTGTTCATGCAATTTACCGGTACATTCCGAAGCCATCAGGAAACTCCCCTCCGTCCCGGCATAGCCGGTCATGATAAGGGACAGCCCGTCCACGGCAGCCGCTCCGGTTATCTTACGGCTTTTTTCCGCATCCGTCTCCCGCATGGGGATGCCTGCCGCCGAAGCGCAGACGACCGGCCGGGTGACCGCGCCGGTAACTTCCGTATGCCCGCCGCAGATCTTTATATTCTCTTCCTCTGCTGTCCTGGCCGCCTGGGCAATGATCCGCCTGAGCTCCTCTTCCGTACTGCCTTCCGGCAGAAGTACGGTCAGCGTACACTGCCTGGGCGTATATCCTTTCGCGTACATCCCGTTGCAGACGGCGTGTACCGCCAGTTTCCCCGGATATGACGTACGCATCGTGACCGGGTCGGCATTAATAAAAAGGGCGTCATCCATACCGGAAACGCCCCTTATCAGCCTTTTTACCGATCTGTCCAGAACTGTCGTCCCGGCCTTGCCGGGTTTAAGCATATGGTCGTCAGTTAACTGTTCCATCAGATTCCCCGTCATCATAACCGTCGTCACCATTGCCTTCATCGGTGGATCCGGTGCTGTCGGTACTGTTATCGGTATAGTCCTCATTATCGGTACCCTGACCGGCCTCATTGCTGTCCGAAGATCCCTGATCCTGGGAACCGGAGCTTTCGCCATTGGCGGCGGCAACTACCGCGTTGGCGGCATCCTGTGCCTTGTTCATGGCGGTTTCTGTATCCGCTCCGTCTGCCAGGGCAGCTTCATAAGCTGCCTGCGCGGCATAGGAAGCCTGCTCCGCAAGAGGTCCTCCCGACTGCATGGACGCGGCTACCTGCGCCGCAGCCCTGATCGCGGCAAGGTCTTTGGACTCCATCGCCGCGCGCAGCCCGGCCGTTACTGTCCCGCCGGTCCCTACCGTGACCGTATCCGGAGTCATGTTGTAGTTGCTGCGGTTGAACACATCCCTGCTCAGCTGCAGGTCGTTCTCCGACACGATCTTCCACAGCTGCGCCTTATAACCGGTATGTCCTGTCTCCAGACTGACATACCCTACGGGCTGCGTAGGATCTTCGACTACGTCCAGGCCTTCCGGCGGTATCGTTTCCAGGGTCTCGCTCTCAAAGCTTACCTTTCTGGAACGCGCTCTGGTCTCTGTGCCGTAGATATTGAACGTGATCGATTTATTGCTCGTATATCCTTCTACATAGATCGGATGGTCCGTAGAGTTCACAAAGCGGAAATCCATATTGGCAGACTCGGCTATGGCAGCATCCATCGAGGGCTGTACATATCCGACGATCAGGGAATGGTTGGACCTGGCCGTCACTTTAAGTTCCGCCCGGATAACAGCGTTGTACAGTGTAGTCGAGACCTGGCATATACCGCCGCCCAGGCTGTCCACCACCTTGTTGCCAAGATATGACCCCGCCAGGAAATATCCGTTCTCTTCGGTGAACGGTGTAATATTCTGCAGTACGGAGAGTTCTTCCCCGGGATAGAGGATCTTGCCGTTCAGGAGACGGCAGCCGTTTTCAATATTCCCGCATCTGGCGGAACCGGAGGAAGTGTAGCTGGTCGTAAATGTGCCGAGCAGGTCCTTGATCCCGCTGAGGTCTTCCGTCCTGCCCCTGGGTTCGTCCACGACAAAGGTCATATTGACCGATACAGGCTGGCCGTAAAATCCGTTTTCCAGGACTTCAGCAATAGCATCCGCCGTAACGGCTGAATCCAGTATATATCCTTTCTGTCCGACCTCTACGATGAATGAGCCGTTCTCCCTTCTGAGCAGGGGCTCCTTTGCCGGCTGGTCAAATTCCCTGCACCTGCTGTTGACAGCCGCCGTCAGGATATTCCTGTCTATGGACACGGAGAAGTCGTAGTTCCTGCCTTCCCGCTCCAGGTCCTTCTGCTCCTTGTAACGCTGGATGATGTTCTGCGCATGGCCGAAGGACATGGCTTTGTCCAGCGCCTCACTGAAATCGACCGTATATCCCAGTTCGCCGGCCGTCAGTTTGATCTGCTCGTTCTCTTCCGGACCGATCAGGGTCACCGGCGCCGTTTTCCGCTCGGCCACGGTCTCTTCAAGGGCGTTTCTCGCTTCGGTATAGGTAAGGCCGGAAACATCCATGCCGCCGATCGTGATGCCGGCTGTGATCCTGTCCTCATCTGCGCCCTGGCCTTGGTCGGCGCTCTCATACGACGGGATCGCTTCCGCAAAAACGGCCTGCTTCCCGTATCCGGAGAATAAAAAGCCTGCTGCCGCAGTCATCACGGCGCAGACAGCCACACAAACAATAATGGAAAACCTGTGCTTCATTCTATCCTTTCATACCGCTCCCGGCGGCCTGTCCTTCTTATCACGTGCTATATATTGTAAAAGCATGCGCAGGCAATTGCAATTTAAAATAACCTGTATTCATCAGCATTTTCTTTTGCGGCTGGGGAACATTGCTGATAGAATACGATTTGACCCGGAGATAAAAATGCGCAGGCTGTCCTGTATAGTAAGAAACGGAGATAGAGATCAGGAATATGCATAACAAGCTGACGAAAAAAGATATTGAGGAAATGCAGAAGGAGATCGATTACCGCAAGACGGTAGTACGCCCCCAGGTCCTTGAGGAAGTCAAGGAGACCAGGGCGCACGGCGATCTGTCCGAGAATTTTGAATACCATGAGGCGAAGCGCGTAAAGAACCGCAACGATTCCCGCATCCGCTTCCTGGAAAGAATGATCAAAACAGCGGATATCATTGAGGACAACGCGGCGGACGACGAAGCCGGCATAGGCAAAAAGGTCACTGTCCGCTTCCTGGACGACGGTTCCGAAGAGACCTATACGATCGTCACCACCATGCGTGAAGACTCACTGCAGGGCCTCATCAGTGTGGAATCTCCTCTGGGCCGGGCGGTATCCCGCCGCAGGGCAGGCGAGCAGGCGGAGGTACATACCGGCGCTTCATCCTTTACGGTAGAGATCGTCCGGGTGGAATCCGCCGGTGAAGACGAACAGGGAACGCTCAGGAATTTCTGATCCGGCCCAGGATCACCAGATACAGACGTACCGGTCATCCAGTATATCCTGCAGTTCGTCATAATACAGCGGCAGTTCGATCTCGTATCCGTCATCTGTCCCCAATTCATCCCTCAGGTAAAGAGTGATCCTGTCATACTCGATCTCAAAGCCCGTTCCGCCTTCGGATTCGGGCTTTTCCAATGATCCTGAAAGGGCTCTGCGGTAATCCGCGGAGTGGAAATATTCCCCGTAACTGTGATCAGGATAATCATATTTCTTATCCAGCGCCGCGCTGACTGCCCCGCAGAGCGCATCCGTACTGACGAAGAGATCCGAAGCGCTCATCAGTTCTCCGTCCGCGGTGCCGATGCAGTACCTGATATAGCGGTAATCCCCGTAGCCGTGCGGGCCCAGTCCGTACGCATTGGAATGGCCCTCGCTGATCCAGAAACTCATCCATCCCCTGCCGTATTTGAACCTCAGGGGACTGTAGAACGAATAGGAAGTCCGCCTGTCCGTTTCAGCCCTCGCGTTGACAGACGCATCCTTCATGATCTCATCTTCTTCTACGACATCCGATCCGGAATGGTCTTTATAGAACGCGGAGATCTCATCCAGTGTCTTTTCCAGTGCCTTCAGGTCCGTATCTTCCGGAAATTCTTCTTTTTCCTTTTCGACGGTGAATACCGGGTATTCGGAATAGACTGTATAATCGTATTCTTTCCCGCTGATCTCTATCCTGGCGCCCGAAGACGATACGCTGTATCCCCTGTCCTGCTTCAGCTCCGGATCCGCCATGAGCCTTTTCATCGGCTTGGTGGAATGGAATTCCCCTGTCCATATATTGTAGCCGGCTTCCGGGAAGGCATCGTACAGGAGCTTGTGCATCTCCCTGCCTGCCGCATCGGCATACCAGGCCGCCGGTATGTCCGGTCCGTTTGCCCGGGACCTGAGCATAGAACCGTCCCCGTATTCGATCTCCAGCTCGTAATACTCCGTATCATCCGGCATCTCTTCCGTCCAGATATCGATCCCGTTGATCATATCGATGCTTTTGTCGGAGAGGATCCTGATAAGTTCTTCCATCCTTTCCGGACCAAACTCCACTCCCGGAGGATAAAAATCGGATGTGACAAGGGCTTTTCCTTCCTCATCTGTCTTCAGTTCATAAGAGTACTCTCCCTGTGTCGGCGGCTCCGGTGCCATATCGTAGCTTTCCCGGTAGGGTTCATATACATACAGGGTCAGATGACGAACGTTATGGTTCTCGAAGACATGCTGCGCATCCGGATCGCTCCTGTCCTTTCTCTCGCCGTACACGGGC
>JAEEGL010114115.1_pt1 | contig 15568 bp, 17 predicted proteins | sample 9134231 | NCBI WGS metagenome assembly JAEEGL01 (sample SAMN16246548, study PRJNA631951) | gut metagenome | biome: gut microbiome; feature: rumen; material: fiber-attached | host: Bos | place: Iran: Karaj | collected 2018-10
CATCCATATTCTTTTTCTATATCTTTAAATATTATAGAATTATTTATACTAGATATTATTTTTCTTTTATTTCTAATAATATCTTTATTATTTAATAACTCTTCTATCTTACTTTCATTATAATTTATTATTTTATTTATGTCAAAATCATCATATGCAGTTCTAAAAGACTCTCTTTTATTTAAAACACACTCCCATGATAAACCCGCCTGAAAAGATTCAAGTATTAACATTTCATATAAATACTTACTATCTGTATTAAGTATTCCCCATTCTTTATCATGATAATCAATATATTTTTGATTTTTTAAATTACACCATTTGCATCTTTTCATATAATTCTCCTAAAAAAAGAACTATTAAAATTTTCTTTCAATAGTTCTTTGAAGTTCTCTTACTCTATCATCGATTTTATCTATATCACTTTCGATGTTTTTTGTCCTGAAGATATTCTTTCAAGTTCTCTTTTTAAGTCCTTTGTAACATCTATTAATCTATCAATTAAACGTGCTATATCACTCATATCAGTCATAGTAACCTCCCGAAATTAAGAACTATTCTATCACTATTATTTCTACTTTTCAATATCAATTTTCTTTTAAATAATAATGATTAATTGGTTTTAAATTTTCATCTAATTCATACACAAGAGGATTACCTGTTGGGATTTCTAAAGATACAATGTCTTCATCGCTAATATTATCTAAGTATTTAATAAGACCTCTTAAACTATTACCGTGAGCTACAACAATTACTTTTTTACCACTTAAAAGTGCAGGCTTAATATCAGATTCCCAATATGGTATTACTCTTAAAACTGTATCTTTTAAACATTCTGTATGAGGAACATATTCGGAATATTTATTCTTCATTTCTAAATATCTTTGGTCATCATCTTGTAAACTTGGTGGTTGAACATCATAACTTCTTCTCCAAATATGAACTTGTTCATCTCCATATTTATCAGCCGTTTCTTTTTTATTCAATCCTTGTAAAGCACCATAATGTCTTTCATTAAGTCTCCAACTCTTATTAACTTCAATATCTAAGTTTAATTCTTTTAAAATATACTCAAGAGTGTCATTTGCCCTTTTTAAAACAGAAGTATAAGCAACATCAAAAGTATATCCTTTTTCTTTTAATACCTTTCCAGCTTCAATTGCTTCTTCTACTCCTTGCTCTGACAAACCAACATCAGTCCATCCGGTAAATTTATTTTCTAGATTCCACTGACTTTGTCCATGTCTTACTAATACTAATTTAATCATATTTATTCTCCTTATATATTAATTATAACATATTATTTTAATTTACTAAAAACTTCACCAATTGGCTCATGCATTACTAATTCTGCTTTAAAATCATATGGGGTTTCATCTTGATTTATAATAACTAGTTTTCCAGGATAATTTCTAACTAACCCAGCAGCAGGTTCAACAGTAAGTGAAGACCCACCTACTATAAGTAAATCACATTTACTTATATAATAAGCTGCCTCATTATATGAATCATTTAGCATTTCGCCATATAAAACTATATCAGGTCTTACTATCCCACCACACTCACATCTTGGTATTCCTTTTGAATTAAATATAAAATCACCATCGTATTGTTTATTACATTTCATACAATATGCTCTTCTTGTAGTGCCATGAAGTTCAAATATATTTTTACTTCCAGCATCCTCATGAAGCCCATCAATATTTTGAGTAACTACTGCCTTTAGTTTTCCTTCTTTTTCAAGTTTTGCTAAATAATAATGTGCTGAATTTGGTTTTACATTTGAAAAATGCATTTTATCTTTGTAATATTCAAAAAATAAATCTGGATTTGTTATTAAACATCCAATACTAAGCATATATTCTGGATCATATTTATATTGTTTCTTTTCTTTATATAGTCCATTTTTTCCTCTAAAGTCTTTAAGCCCACTTTCTGTTGATACCCCAGCACCTCCAAAGAAAACAATATTATTAGATTCATTAATAAGTTTTTGTAATTTATCTATCATAAATACTCCTAATCACTACTATCAATATCACTTGTTATTTGTATTTTATAATCATTATATTTTTCTTTAACTTCATTATATATAGATTCATATATTTTTTCTGGATGAGAAGTACTAAAGTCAATAATAATATCAAAACTAATAGTCATATTTTCTTTGTCTAAAAAGAAACCATGCATCTCTAATATTTCTTTATGAGAAAATACAATTTCACTTATATCTTCTCTAATCTTTATTGCATCTTTATCTTTAGTGTTAACAGAATATACTCCAATTGTATGAAGTATTACTCCATATTTTTCTTTTATTGTCTTAGTAATTTGTCTTGATAATCTATCAATATCACTAACTTTTAAAGTATCATTTACTTCAATGTGAACAGAACCTAAATATTTATCTGGTCCATAATCATGAAGTATTAAATCAAATGCTCCATGTACACCATTTATTTTCATTATTTCTTTTTTTATCTTTTTAGCAACACTATTATTAACTCTAGATCCAAGTATTCTATCAAATGATTCTTTTACAAGTTTTATACCAGTAAAAACTATATATAAAGAAACAATACATGCTACGTAAGACTCAATATTTATCTTAGATACAAAATAAAACATTAATGATAATAATACTGATATAGAAATAATAGCATCATTAAATGCGTCTTCTCCACTAGCAACTAAAGATGTTGAATTTGCTTTCTTTCCTCTTGATTTAACATAAATTCCAAGAAAAAATTTAATAAATATAGCAGCAACTAAAACAATAATAGTAGATGCTTTATAATTAAGAATTACTGGTTCAATTATCTTTCTTACTGCTTCAATAAATGTAGAAACTCCTACATAAATAATAATTGAAGAAATTAATAAAGATGCCATGTATTCTATTCTTCCATGACCATATGGATGTTCTTTATCTGCTCTTTTATTTGCTATTTTTGTACTAATAATAGTAATAAAACTAGAAAAAGCATCGCTCATATTGTTAACAGCATCACTGATAATTGCAATAGAATTAGAGGCAATTCCAACTATCATTTTAAATAATGACAAAATAAAATTGCTTATTATTGCAAGTATACTTGTTCTTATAATTATTTTTTCTCTTTGTGTGTTCATATTATCACCATGTAAATATTATATCATAAAAAAAGAAATCCTAAGATTTCTATTTTTCTTTACAAGTACATTTTTTACCTTCGTGGCATCCACATTTGCAATCTTTGCATGTACATTCTTTTCCTTCTTGACACCCACATTTGCAATTTGGACCACAATTACATTTCTTTTCCTTTTTCATTTTTTCCTCCTTTATATAATTGGTGTATCTTTTTTATACTCTATTGATTTATCTATAAAATGAAATCCATTTGTAATTAAGAATGTAAATACTCTTAGAACTACTAATGAACTAGAAGCAAGTACAAAACTAATAACAACACTAGACCAATTTAATACAGATAAGTTAAAGAATCCTGGCATAAATATTATTGCTATTATAAAGAATAATGAAAGTGTTGATACAAGCACTTTTCTAAGTGTTGTAAATGGCTTACATATTTTAATTAAATAAATCATTCCAATAATAGCAGTTAAATATACAGAAACTGTACTTTGCATTTCATAACTTATTCCAACCATCATTGAGAATAGTGAAACAATTACTATATTATATAAAACTGTTATAGCAGCAGGTAAAGATTTAGCTACAATTTTTAATAGGAAGTTTCCTCTTACTAATTCATTATTTGGTTCAAGCCCCAGTACAAATGATGGAATACCAATTGTAACTTGAGTAATAAGAGTTAACTGAATTGGAATAAAGAAGTATTTTTGAGGAACTATAATACTAAATATTACAAGTAATATTGTATAAATAGTCTTAACAAGTAACAATGAACCACTTCTTTCAACATTATTAATTGTTTGTCTACCTTCCTTAACAACATTTGGTAAACTATTAAAATCATTGTCAAGAAGTATTAATTGGCTAACGTTTCTTGCAGCATCTGTTCCACTCTTAATTGATATTGCACAATCACTTTCCTTAAGTGCCATAACATCATTTACTCCATCACCTGTCATTGCAACTGTATGGCCTTTTGATTTTAAGTATGACACAATCCATTTCTTTTGCTCAGGTTTTACTCTTCCAAATATTTGATATTTATCAACTGCTTCTTCTACTTCTTCACGACTAAGAGAGCCAATATCAATTCCATTAGCATCTTTTAAATCTAATTTATGAGCTATTGTTGTAACTGTTCTTGCATTATCTCCAGAAATAATCTTAACATTTACATTATTATCTCTAAAGAATTTTAATGTTTCTTTTGCATTACTTCTAATAACATCTTCTAAAAGTGCAAAACCAATTATTTCCACCTTAGCTAAAGATTCATCAATATGTCCACTCTTTTTGCCAAGAGCAACAATTCTATAATCATCTACATATTTATCAATTATATCAAGTGAATCCTTACATAAAACTGTTGGTGCTCCTAAATATAAAGTATAATCATCAAATTCAAGAGCACTATATTTCTTTTCTGATGAAAAGAATACTTGATCTTTAACATCTAATTTATTACCATCATATTTTTTCCTTAAAGCTGCAATTGTTGGGTTAACATCCTCCATAGATGAAGCATATATTGTTAAATATTTTTCTAAATCACTCTTATCATAATTTTTATATGGAATAACATCAACAACCTTCATATTACCTTCTGTTAGAGTTCCAGTTTTATCAAGACACAATGTATCAACTCTTGCAAGTGTTTCAATTGCATATAACTGTTGAACTAACACATTAGATCTATAAAGTTTAATTACTCCAACGGCCATAACAGAACTTGTAAGTAGTACAAGCCCATTTGGTATCATACCAATTAAAGCAGCAACACTAGTAAATATACTTTCTTGTATAGAACCTGTTACCCTATATTGTGTATATAACATAACAATTCCAATTGGTACTATTAAAATTGATAATACTTTAAGCAATTTTTCAAATGAAGATAAAATAACTGAACATACTGGTTTATCATATTTTGCTTCTGCTGATATTTTAGATATATAGTTGTCTTTTCCTACATTTACTACCTTTCCAATAGCGCTTCCAGATACTACAAATGAACCAGATAGCAAGTCATCATTAACACCTTTACTAATTGAATTTGATTCACCAGTAATATAAGACTCGTTTACTTCTAAAAATCCAGATACAACGACTGAATCAGCTGCAATTTGATTTCCTGGCTTATATAAAACTATATCGTCTTTAACTAGTTCGTGTATTGAGATTTCTTTTTCTTTTCCATCTCTTAATACCCTAACCTTTGACTGATTAATAATCGATAATTTATCAGTTATTCTTTTTGATATAACTTCTTCTACAACACTAATAATAGAGTTAACAATAATAACTCCCATAAATAAACAGTTCTTAAGTCCATCAAGAGCATTTCCATTTATTGTTCCTGATATAAAAACTGCTAAACCTAGTGCTAAGTTTAAAAAGTTAAAATAATTTAAGAAATTATCTTTTAATATTTGCTTAATTGTTTTAGTTTGTGGAGTTTCATCATAGTTTACAAGACCTTTATCTATTCGTTCTTGTACTTCTTTATCACTAAGTCCACTATACACATCTTTTTCCTTTGCCATATGATTACCTCCGTAAATATTTCATAGATATTATAACATTATTATCTATTTTTCTCTATATCTTTTACTAGACTTTTTATGAAATAATCTATAAAAGCATTCCCTTATCATATTTATTTCACCTTTTTTAATTGTCCAAAAAGGAATATGATCATAATACTTGTTGCCTTCTTCTATCTTATCAACAACAAAAGATTCTTTTTTATAATAAAAGTCTTTTACTTCTTCTTCTAGTTCATTTAAATCATATTTATAATATTTCTTTGATAATTTAATAACATGAATAAATGATAAAATCATTGAAACAAATGTTATACAATTTAAGCTCTTATATACTTCAAAACCATGAAATATTGTGGTTGTTACCATTGATAAATAATTAAAAATGTATTCTTTATCTGTTCTTGTTTCTTCAATAAAATCACAAATTTTCTTATATTCATCCTTAGTTATTGGAATTCTATAATATGTAATTTCAGCTGGCTTATTTTTCATAAGTGTGTAATTACTTTTATAGTCAACATTAAAGCCTGCAATTAAAGAACTTTGATGATGCTGTGTTGCAAAGGCAAAATATTTACCTTCTTTAGGATCAAAAGTCACACTAATATGAGAATATTTCCAACCAGTAACTTTTCTTATTATTGCCCCTACTTTTGTATTCGTTTTAATAAAAGCAACATACAAATATTTACTCACCCTTCTCACTTCCTTTAAAAATACTTTTTATAAATCCTTTGATATAATCACCATAATCTATGAAATCATATACGCCTTGTTTTTTAGCAAGTAAAAATAGTTTTATAAGCAATATATAATAATATAAATAATACTTTCTAACACTTATTTTAGTTGGCTTAAATGTGACATGCAAATAATCAAAATCCTCTGGATTATTAGTAATCAATTTATCTTTATAATCATTATAAATTAAAGTTCCTCTAATTGGAGTAAATATTGATATCGCAACATGTTTTAACTTATTTTCTTTTACCCAATTATACATATTTTTAAAGTCTTTTTTCTCAAAATCAACATCAACTATAAACATTCCCATAATATTAATGCCAATTTCATTCATAAATCTAACACATTCTTTATTAACTTCAACACTAGTTAATTTATTATAACTATCTAGGTGATTATCATTAATAGCTTCAAGACCTACTAATATATAATAAAAACCAATTTCTTTTAATTCTTTAATTAATTCTTTATGACTAACAATAAAATCTGCTCTACCAAAACAAACATATCTTTTTTTGATATTTCTTTCTTTTATTAGTTCAATCATTCTTTTTATTCTTTTAGGATTTAGTAAAAAATCATCATCAACAAAATAAATATTATCACATTGTATTTCTTCTATTTCATCTACTACATCTTCTATATCTCTATAAACATATTTACCACAATTAAGTAAGTTTCTATAACAAAACTTACACTTAAAAGCACAGCAATAAGCGGTTCTTACTTGAGCACATGGATATAGTTCTAAATATCTATAATGATCTAAGTGGTCGTAAAAGTATGTTCTATCTGGGTGTGGGAGTCTATTAATATCAAATACTTCAGGATCATTTATTATCCAGTTCTTATTATTTTTATAACAAACACCACTCATATTTTTAACACTTTTATTATTAACTATTTGTACTATTTTAAAAACATCAAAAGTTGTTAATATATAATCAACTTCATCCATAAAAAATACATCATAATTCTTTTGCGCATGAAGACCTCCAACTATTACTTTAATACTTGGATTTGTTTTTTTAGTATTTTTAATATGATCTTTCATAAAATTTTCTTGTTTAATACGACCACACATGTATAAATAATCTGGTTTATATTCTTTAATTTTTTCACTTAGAGTTATTTTTTCTCTTTGAACATCAAAAATCTCACAATCAATATTTGCGTCATTTAATACTGGAACTATATATTCTAATTCTAATGGTTCATTTTCAATAATGCCATCAAAGTCATACTTTGAATGAGAGATTTCTGGATGAACCAATAATACTTTCTTTTTAACCATAACTCATCTACCTGTTTTTTAATATCAATTTTTTAACATTTTCATATAAACATTCATTAGCATCTTCAACACTTAAAGAAGATACATCTAATAACTCGCCAAATTCAATTCTTAAATTATCACTATTAAATTTATAATCTCCAGTAATTGAATATGGAATTATTTTACTATTTGTTCTTTTAGCCATTACTACTGCTCCATATTTAAATGGAAGTAATATTTCACTGGTCTTATTTCTTGTTCCTTCTGGAGAAATGTTAATAGCACAATCATTCATTAAGTAACTAATTGCGGTGTCCATTGCTCCTTTATCTACTGGAATACTACCAACACCTCTAAAGAACCATCCAAACTTTCCATCATGTAATGATTTTTTAGCCAGTGTGTAAACTGTTCTTTTTGTACATACATCAACAAATATTGGATCAAGAGCATTCTTGTGATTGCCTGCAATAATTATTCTTCCAGTTTCTGGAATAACTTCTGAATTAATTATAGTAGGATTATAATAACTCATAAAAGTTGCATAAAAAATTGGTCTACACATTTTATATAATACTGGTCCTTGCATATTATCCCCCCTAAAGAACAGTAAGAATATTATAACATAAAAAAAGACCCATTTGGGCCTTCTTTACATAATTACTGATTAATTGGATATTTCTTTGTTAATTTTAATACTTCTTCTTTTAATTCTTCTTGAACATTAGAATCTTCAAGATTTGTTAAACTTTTATAAATAATATCACTAATTAATTCAAAGTCTTTTTCTTTTAATCCCCTAGTGGTCATAGCTGGAGTACCAATTCTAATACCACTAGTTACAAAAGGTGATTCACTATCAAATGGAATTGTATTCTTATTGCAAGTTATATGTATTTTATCTAATGCCTTTTCTGCTACATTACCTGTAATATTAAATGATGATTTTACATCTACTAAGAATAAATGATTATCAGATCCACCAGATATAATCTTAACATCTTCACTTAAGAATCTATCAACCATTGCTTTTGTATTTTTAACTATTTGTCTTTGATATTCCTTAAATTCAGGTTGAAGTGCTTCATAAAAGCATTGTGCTTTTGCTGCTATTACATGCATTAATGGGCCACCCTGAATTCCAGGAAATACTGTTTTATTTATTTTTTTAATTAATTCTTCATCATTAGTTAAAATAATTCCACCACGAGGTCCTCTTAGTGTTTTGTGTGTTGTTGATGTTACTATATCTGCATATGGAAATGGACTTTGATGAAGGCCAGCAACTACAAGGCCAGCTATATGAGCCATATCAACCATTAAATAAGCACCACATTTATCTGCAATTTCTCTAAATCTTTTAAAATCTATTTCTCTTGAATATGCACTACATCCAGCTATTATCATTTTTGGTTTTTCTTTTATAGCCATTTTCTCGAGTTCATCATAGTCAATTCTTCCACTAAATTCATCAACATTATATGACACAATATCATAATCAATTCCACTAAAGTTAATAGGATGTCCATGAGTTAAATGCCCACCATGAGAAAGATTCATTCCCATTACTTTATCTCCGTGTTTTAATAATGCTCTATATGCTGCCATGTTAGCACTACTTCCTGAGTGTGGCTGTACATTGGCATATTTACAATTAAATAATTTAGTGGCATATTCAATTGCTTTGTTTTCAAAAATGTCTATATACTCGCATCCTCCATAATATCTCTTGCCAGGGTACCCTTCTGCATACTTGTTTGTTAAAATACTTCCTTGTAATTCTAAAATACTTTTTGAAACATAGTTTTCAGATGCGATTAATTCTATGTTTTCTTCTTGCCTTTTTCTTTCCTTTTCTAGTGCAAGCGCTAATTCTTTATCCATTTTTCTATCACCTCTATTTTATTATACATCACATAAATTAAAAAAACTCTAAAATTAGAGTTTTTTATTCATAAACTACATTACTCAAGAAAATACGTTCAAGTCTTTCTTCTTCTTTATTTGCTGTAAAGCAAAATACATACGTCTCTTTTCCGAATGTATAGTAGAAAAGATAGGTATTTGCTCCATTATAATTCTCAAAATGTACCTTTACATACTTTACACCATTTATTTCTACTTCTTCTTTTGAATCATAAGATTCAGTAGTATCTTTAATCGCATAATCAATATTTTTATTTGTATAATGGAATAATCTAATTATAAAATTTGAAGAAGATTTATCCTCAGTCTGTCCAAAATAATTAAGAGCATTCCCAGTATCGGTTTTTCTAAAGTTTATATCTATTTTATATTTTAAACCATAACCAGTGTCATCAGCATTTAGTTTATATAATACATCATTAACTACAACTTCATCATCTGCTAATATTGTTTCATTATTTTCCTTTTTACCACAAGCACCAAGAAATAATACACTAACTATTACAAATAAAGCAAATACTATTTTTTTCATTTATACCTCCAAAAATAACCCAACAATTGCTAGTATATAGATAAATGCACTACTAATCATTGTCCATTTACCTATATTCTTCCATTCGTCTTTACTAAGGTTTTTAAATGCTGGCCTAAATGTCATAATACTAAGAGCATTACCAGTAAACATATAAATACCAACAAGTAAAACGCACGTTGCAAATATTGTCATTAAAATACTAAATCCATTCATAATTATAATATCTCTTTTTTTCTTTCATATTTTCACTATTTAAATTATAACATAAAATTATTTTATTATGATATAATTAAAATATGAGAAGTATAAAAATATTAAATAATACACATATTAAATTAATAGCTATAACACTGATGCTATTAAATCATATTGGAAGAGTATTTTTTCCAAATGAACTAATTTTTATAAAAATAGGAGAAATAGCTTTTCCATTATTTGCTTTTTGCATAGCAGAAGGTTTTTATCATACAAGTAATAGAAAGAAATACTTAAGGAATTTATTTATATTTGCCTTAATATCAGAACCATTCTTTGATTATGCATTATATGGAAGAATATACTTTCTACATCAAAATGTTTTATTTACTCTATTTCTTTCGGTATTGTTTTTAATGATATATGAATATCTTATCAATAGTAAAAAGAATGACATTGTTAAAACATTATTAATATGTTTATCATTCATAATAACATTATTAATATCAACAGTATTATTCACAGATCACAGTACATATGGAATTATATTAATATTTATTCTTTATGTATTTAGAGAAAAGCCAATAATAAAATATATTATTTCTGCTATATTATTATATTTATCATTTCCATACAAATATGCACTACTTAGTATTCCAATAATGATGCTATATAATGGTAAAAAAGGATTTAACTTAAAATATTTCTTTTATGCATTTTATCCAGTACACTTACTAATAATTGCAATAATAAGGCTATTAATAAAATAGTCTTTTTTTAATGATATTTTAATGATACAATTATTAAGGTGATAATATGAAAAAACAAGGTTTTACTTTAGTTGAATTATTAGCAGTTATTGCAATTCTAGCAATATTAGTAATAATTGCTCTTCCAAATATTATGGGAATGTTTAATCAAGCAAAAGAAAATTCTTTTTTAGTTGAATTAAAAGAAATATATAAACTAGCAAAAGAAACATGGATAAATGATTCATTAACAAATACACAAGAAAGAATATATGCTAGAAGCAAAAGCGAAGTTTGCAATAACCAACTAGATTTAAGTGGAAGACAAGAAATAGAATATTATATTAAAATAAACCAAGCAGGAAATGTTACTGAATACTATGCTACTGATGGAACATTTGGATTTAAGTATGAAGGTTTAAATCTTGAAGAAAAAGATATAAAAGATGTATTTAGAATGGCTGATTTAAGTGAAGATGATCTATTTGAGATAAAATGTAACAAAGTAGAAATCACTGCTAATACTCCACCAGCAGGTGCAGATTTATTAATGCAGGAATACAATCCTATGTCAACAACTGAAACATTTATGAGAACTAGAGTGTTAAAAAGTCAAATTGAAAAATTAACATTTACTAATAGTTTAGAAGGACATGTTAAAAATAATGTTGATGTGTTTGATGCGGGTAGTTATGGAAAAGGAAAAATATTATCGTGGGTTGAAGATAAAGACTCAAATGGTTTATACGAAATAACTATTGGTAGCGAAGAAAGAATATTTCCATCCAGTTGTTCTTCACTATTTGCTCAATTAACAAACTTAAAAGAATTAAAAGGTTTAGAAAATATAAATACTTATAATTGTGATAATATGATGTACATGTTTTATCAATGTAACACCATTACTTCATTAGATTTAAGTCGTTTTAAAACAAAAAATGTTACTAATATGAAAGAAATGTTTCATAATTGTAAAAACCTAAAAACATTAGATTTGGGTAACTTTAATACCAGTAATGTTACTGATATGTATGGTATGTTCTCCAGCTGTAGAGAATTAACAACTCTAAACGTTAGTAGTTTTGATACAAGCAATGTAAAAGATATGAGATATATGTTCTATTATGATTATAAATTAAATAGTCTTGATATTAGTGGCTTCGATACAAAAAAGGTAACACATATGAATTTTATGTTTTATAACACTGATTTAGAGTACATTGATGTAAGTGGTTTTGATACAAGCGAAGTAAAAAATATGGAATGTATGTTTGATGGTTCTAGAAAACTAAAAACATTAGATTTAAGTAATTTTAACACATCAAAAGTAATAAATTTTGATAATATGTTCCAGGCGTGTAGTAACCTTGAAAAAATATATGCTAGTGATAAATTTGTTATTAATCCTAGTGGTACATCAAGAAGAGTATTCTGGGGATGCAAAAAATTAAAAGGTGGCAGTGGCTCTGTATGGAATGAAAACAATATAGATGGATCATATGCACATATTGATGGCGGGCCATCTAATCCTGGATACTTTACTGCTAAATAAAAAAACAACCAAATGGTTGTTTTTATTTGAATATTAATATCAAAATAGCAATAACGATTATTAAAGTAATTCCAGTAATGATACCAATCATTACATTCTTTTCTTTGTCTTTTCTCTTTTGCTCTTCTATTTCCATATTTTTAAGTTTTATTTCAAAATCACGAGCAAGTTCTTGTTCACGAACTCTTTGATTATGCTCTTGCTCACTTTCTTCTAACTTAAATTGGTGTTTGTTTTTTAAATTTTGATTGTGACTATCTATAGTTTTATCTATAACACCCTTTGTAGAATCTATCCCTTTACCAATTACTTCTTTAGTAGCATCAATTTTTCTTTCAACTACGCCAAATCCTTTGTTAACAGCATCCTTAGTAGCATCAAATCCATGCTTTATAACATCTTTTGATGCATCAATTGCTTTTCCAATTGTTCTTTCAGTATGATCAGGATTAGTTTCTGTATCTATTTCTCTTTTTTTACCCTTTATTTTTATCTTCATACATTACACCCAAAATAATTATATCAAAAAAAATAAAATAAATCTTTAAATATCTAATGTTAAATAATAATTATTATTTTTTTGTTAATACATATTTTTTATCATTTACCATATCCATAAATGCATCTGGCCATACATTAAAAATAGCTGCATATTTAAGACTTTCTTTATCTTCTTCATTACTATTTTCTAAATACTTTTCAACTTGAGAATTTAAATATGGTTCATATTCACTATATATTGAATTATCAATACTAAGTCCATTTCCAAATCCCATATATATGTGCTTATATTTTCCTTTATAATTTTCTTCGTTTTTATGTTTTAAAATGTCTTCCCACTTTGGAAATTGTTTTATAGCATCTCTATATGAAATTTCTGCATCTCTTTGATACATCCATCCATCAACTCTATAAACAGTAAATTCATTACCTTTTCTAATAATAAATGTACTTCCATCTTCATCCCCCATTCTGCCTGGGTTAGTTATGAACATTAAGTTGTCTTCATTCAAATCAAGGAATTCAGTTTTAGTTATCTTATTAGTATTCATTTTAGCCTCCACTTATTACCTATATTATAGCATATAAAAAGTAGGTTTTATCCTACTTTCTAATCATCAAAATCTTCATAGTCTATACTATCTTTTTTCTTCTTAATCATCATAAATACAAGAGTTGCTATTATTAATACTAATAAAACACAAACGCATATTAAGATTGTTACTATTGGCTTTTTCTCTTGCTTTTCTCCTATAGTTGTAGTATCAGTATTCTTTTTATCATCAATTATAGTTGTATCAACTTTTTCTTCTCTACTTACATTGATTACATATGTACTAGTGTCTCCATTTTCTGCTGTTACTACAACATTTAAAGTATTTAGACCAACATCTAAATCAAATACATCTTTATAATCAACCTTGCATCCTTGCGCTTCACATGCTGCTTTTACTTTTAGATAGTTTATATCATTTACTACTTCTACATTATAAGTATAAACTTCTTTATTAAATTTTAATTCAATCTTTTCATCTTTATTATCAGTTAGTTCTAACAAACTTAAAACTGAAGAATTGTTAGGAGATTGTCTATTAATATTAACAGTATACTTTTTTGTATCTCCTGTTTCAGATGTAACTTCAATTTCAACTGTATTGTTACCTACATTTAATGATTTATTCATTTTTCCATTATTGGTAGTTTTGCATCCAATACCACTACAAGCATAATTTAAATTAACTGATTCTGTTTTATATGGAACAGAAATATCATATTTTGTAACATCTTTTTTAAATAATAAATCAAATCCTTCAATACTAAGTGAACTTAAATTGTTATCATCAGATTTAGAATATATCTTAACTGGAGTATAACCATCTTTATCATTTTCAAATAAAGCATATATCTTTGTTTCTTGGTTTTTAACACCATCTTTTACCTTTAACTGAATATTGCCTATTATTGATGCTCCAGATTCATAGCATTCTCTTGTTAATAATTCTGCTTCACTTTCATCAAAAGTATCCCAAGCATATTCAAGTGGTCTTATAGTTCCATAGATTTTATCAGTAGAACCACCATCAGGTTCAAATTCCCAGCCTTCTCTTATAGAAATATCTCCTTTGTTTACAAATTCAAATATTTCTTTATCATAATCAAGACCAACTTCAAAAGGAGCATCTTCATATTCATCAGCTAGACAAGTTAATAGAATATATGCCCTAATCGTGTCACCAGGAGCCACTTCCATTTTATCAGTTACAACATAAATACCAAAAGAATCTGCCATAACTGCACTAATTGAAAAAACAAATGCGGCTAAGAAGAACAAAATTTTTTTCATATTTCACCTCATTATCAATGCAATTATACAAAGTCATTTGAATATAGTTCAATTATTTACATTATATTTTACAATCTTATTGTAAATAAAAACAATTCAAAAAAATCAATTAATATGTTAAAATATGCTAGGAGGTTTGAATTATGGAATATAATTATAATACTCTTGTAACACTAAGAAATAACACAACATTGGGTCCAATATCATATCTTAAAGTTATTAGAGAAAGAGAAAGAATACTAGAACTAGAAAGTACTATTTATAAGGCTGAAAGATATGAAGCTGGAATATATTTTTCCTCAGCTGATAAATTAGAAATTGATCTAAGATTTATGGCTTGGAAAAGAAAAATATTTTATTTTTGGTATGATAACTATAGTGATATGGATTTTGAACAATTTGCAATAGATTTATTAAATCAAGTAGAAGAAGGAAAAAAGAAACATGTATTAAAAAAACTCTGAAAATATCAGAGTTTTTATTTATATATTAATGACAGATAAGTTTACCTGTATTAGAATTTGCACCATAGATAGTACAACTTGTTTCATAATGTAAACTA
>JAEEGL016107237.1_pt1 | contig 15568 bp, 9 predicted proteins | sample 9134231 | NCBI WGS metagenome assembly JAEEGL01 (sample SAMN16246548, study PRJNA631951) | gut metagenome | biome: gut microbiome; feature: rumen; material: fiber-attached | host: Bos | place: Iran: Karaj | collected 2018-10
ACTTGAGCATACACTGCTGCCTGCTCTAAAATCTGTTCTTTTAGACGAGTCTGAAATGATCTGTCCTGTCTTCTCCGAATGGAGCCTATTATACCAAACATTTTTTATCTCCGCCTCTTAGCCTATTCATCCCAGATTTCCCTCAATCTTTTTTTCTAACAAACAATAAATAACCAATTATCGCCGCCACCAATGCCGGAAACCCGATATCTGCTGTAACTGTGAACCGGTAACCGCTTTTTGTTATAAACTCCGAATAAATAAAGTCAAACAGATTAAAGAAACCGATCACTATTACTATAAACAAAACATACCCAAAATACTTATTCTTTATCATGTTTCATACTTCCTTTTCAGTGTATATATCTTTATAAAATACCATATTAGTTTTCGAAAACCATTTGCTTCTTCTACTAACATTCCCCTGACGCTGTCCAGTTCTCATAAATCTCGGCATATTCGCTCAGAGAAACCTTAGCCCTATCTTTAAATGCCACACCGTCTTCCGCCCCGTCAAAAGTTATTGCATTTATCAGCTTAACATCACTCTCGTATATTTTCTTAACATGATACCGCACTGTTTTTCCATCTTTTGAACGTGGTGGAGTCGACTTTAACTCCCGTTCAAAATCTGAAAGCTTCTTGTTATTCCATGCCATATCCAAAAAATTGTCTGCCATAAATAGCACTCTGTCAGATGATATAGGAAAAATAGAATACTCCCTAGCTTTATTGCCATTTAAGAGGCCACTGACTTCAACCGGATATGAATCCCCAATAATAAAATCTTCTTTCCCACGTTTTTCTGCAATGACAAAATGTAAACCCATAAAACCACAAGCGTCTCTACGCATAAATATTTTTATAGGCTTATCAATATCGGGATTACTTTCCACCTCAGCATAAGACCGACATTTAACCAACAAGCTCAGATTTCTTTTCCAAAAATCCGAAAAATCACCATTTTCCTGATACACCGAATAAAACTTCTTTGAATCCTCTAAAAGTCCTTGCGAAAACTTCTCAGCTGCACCTTTAGAGCGTATACCCATAAGAGCAAAAAACAATTTTAGCTTTTCTTCTTTCTCTACACTGATAGTGATATCCGGCTCTGTTAAAAACTTATGGATAATCTCGGAAGCTTCCCGCTCAAATACAGAAAAATCTTTTTCTATCTGCACAGGATTGTCCGGATTATTGATCGTATCACGATACAAGTTCCTAACCATGAAGACTTCTTCAGGTTTCTTATTTACATTTGCAAAACTTTTCTTATCACAGTAACAAAGATAGCCTTCACTATTACAGAACTGCCTCAATAAGAATTGAGGAATATAATGATGTCGAATCGGAATATTAGATTTCATATACCCTCTATACAAAATATTTTAGTAAACGTTTCGTCATAAAAACATTTTTAGTGCAATGTCGTGTTCATATTACAAGTTTAAAACCTAATATAGGGATACAGCATCGATGTTCTTATAATGATACCCTAAATGAATTCCGTTTCAATCAACTCCATTTAATAACTTTGAAACTCCCGAATCATTTAGAATACGTTTTCGAAATACTTCATCCAAAATATCAAGACATATTTCTGTTAATTCATCATCACCATTAGCAATATCTACCAATTTAATGATAGCGTTAACAAGTCCCTCTTCAATGCGATACTGCTGCCATGCCAACACTTTATCATTTATACTTTCAACTGCTTGCTTTATTATCATACTAAAACAAGCTATATCAACATCCTGTTCTTTTATAAACTCTAGAAAATCGTAAATAATGTCTATGTTATTATTCTTTTGTAGAACAGTCATTATGAAACGTTCATCACGCTTCATATCTATTTTTTTCTCACGAAGCAAATAACTAATATAATTGATACTTTCCGGACACACCTCCAAAAAATGCTCCAGAATACTTTGACTAATCACATGATACTCTTCTTTCTCAAATGCTTCAACTGCTTTCATACATATTTTTTCGATAGCTTCCAAAGTCCATTCATAAGTATAAAGGAAATCCAACACCTGCTTATTTGATGTTAGAATAGCAGTAATACATGTCAATTGTGCTACATGAACCGTTAACTTCGGATTTTGATTATTGCACGCCTTTTTCATATATTCAAAGTAATGACCCACTAAAATATGTAAGTCACTGCGCATTAGTAGAAAACAATGCTTTGCATACAAAACACACAAATCTTTTTCCAATAAAATATCAAGTAAATAATATGCAAAAGTATGGTCTTGTTCATAAAAAGCAGCTGCACAAGTAGTCGTAGCAAATCGAACACCTGCACTCTCATCAAGCGCTAAAGCCTCAATATATGGTTTAAACCATTCACATACCTCCAAATGGTGTATCATTAGTTTTCCCATCGTTTCAACCGCTATACTGCGTGGATTTCTTCGAACTGCCATTATCAGATCTTCCTGAGAAAGGCAATGTTCATCATCTTGTTTATAATCAATTCCTTCATTATCTATAAGATTTAGATTTCCTGTCGCTATCTGAATTAAATAATGTATTATATCTTCCGGCCAATTTTCTTCCAATCGAACATCAATAATATCTGTAATCGCCCGACAAATAGCGTAAGAAGATATTCCCATAACATGACGAATCACTTTACATATCATGTCAAAATCAATACGTTGTGTTTCTATACTGCTTAAACTGTTTAGAGCATATACATAATAATTTTCAGGACAATTCAGCGGAAACTTAAGTATCAACTCAGCAAATCTTACTGGGTCTTTTTTCACACATTTCCCAAAATCTTGGGCAAATGCACGATGTGACGATTCATAATAATATTTTTCGTCTTCTTTTTCGGGCATTCGAGAATGAATATCGGTAATATCTGCCGATACAATTTTTATCCAATTTTTATCGTTGAAATGTTCAGAATTTTTACGTATTGTTGATATAACATTCTTTGCCGGACCGCAAAGAATACCTTCATGGTAGTCATTTATTCTAACCCAACTATTTCTATTAAGAACATTTATAAGTTCTTTTGTTTTCTTTTGAGTACGTGTAGAGTCCAAAAATGGCAAAAGTGTCTTCTGTAAATGTCCCCACGTCGGCCAATAAACAGACTCACTATCCTTTGACCGATTTATTTCAAGTCTCATTTTAAATGAACTAACAAATCTTTCCCGATCTCCTTTCCAATTACATATAATATGCTCCAAATGTTCAAAATGCCCCTTAGAACATTTTAAAGAATGTTTTTTTAATATTTCTTTAGTTATTTGAAGATAGTCATAAGAATTACTTATACAGTCAAAAATATGATTATCGAAATCGGATATTAACCATTCAATCGCCCAATCACTGTATTCGAACGGAAGCTCTAGTACTGTAGCCAAGGCGAGTTCATTTGAAATTCCATTTTTATATTTATCAGTTTGTAAAATATAGCCCAATGCCTTTTCTGGTTCATTAACCGCAAGTATTTTTAGGGATATTTTTATTAAATTAACTATTTCTCTGGTGAAACTTGATTCGGGTTCATGTGGAAACCAGAATCTTTCATCATAATTTATAATTGTATGCGGAGATGGAATTAAATTTTTTGCAGCTTTACATACACGATCAAACAAAGAACAAATAATAATATAGTTTTTCTCACAGAATTCTATCATTTTTTTACCATCTATATAAACACGGTTCACTCCCACAACATAGACGTTTTCGAGAACTAATTCTAATACTTTCAATAGATGAGCTGGTTGTACCTTCTCTATGTCAATGTAGCGAATACCAGATAGTAAATTAATGTCATTTTTGTATATTTCCATGCGGATTTCGAAGAAATTGTCATCTTCTTCGCTAATCTCAGATCCTAGAAATCTAATAATTTTCTCATATTCAATTAAATGTTTTTCCATTAACTCCCGGAGTATATGTAATACAAAATTAGGAGAATAATATTTCATGGTTTCTAGCAAAGGGTATCCTTCTTCGCTAAACCAGTAAAGAATGTTTTGTGTAGATAAGTGTTCTATGAACACCGGATGACGATCATAAACTGTCTGTATAATAAAAGTATGCCATTCTTCTTTTGCAAAGTATTCATCTACAATTCTCATTACGCCACTAGTCGGGACGGTTAACTGGCTTATAATTTCAAAGATAACACTTTTAAAGTAAAAATGTATATGCTCTGACTCTAGAAATCCATATGCCTCTCGGATAAATTCATCTTGATTCCAATCGATAATATTTTGCCAAAGTGCCGCTAATCGATATCTATATATCGGCATTTGACTCTTCCACAATAGAATTATTGATAATAAACTTGCTTTTTGCGTGAAAAATACTTCTAAATCTTTTACTAACAAGAAAGTATCAAGGAAGGTCTGGTGCGCAAAAGAAATCAAACTACTGTCTTGTATAAGTAACCCACCAGAAACCAAATAATCCACTTCACGAGAGTATTTCATATACATAATTTGGGGTACAGTAAAAGAAGCTGCGTTTTCAATATCCTTAACAAGACTGTTTATACAATTATCAAGAGATACTACATCCAGTCCTTTTTCAGAATAACTATCTCTGATTTGCCCCCACCATGATTTGACCAAATCCAGAGCAGATGATAATTGATTCATTTTTCTTTTTGAATCTAATTGCGTCCAAACAAACAAAGATGCCGGAACCCTAATTAGGTTCTTAACTTTGCTAGATAGATTATTGTAGTTATCTCCAACAATTTGCATTACCTCACCGTCAGATAAAACATTAATTTCTATTTCAGACCATGGATGTGCTTGATTATCCATTTTAAACAATGATTTAATACCTGCATCATTTTCATAGTCAAATGTCCTAACCGAAAAGACGATAGAAATGGATCCACCCGCATTATTGTTTATAAATTGTGCTTGTGCTAGCATCTCTTTGCATACATCCAATGCCGTAGCAGAATGTAATGCAGTCCAACGCAATGCGTCTAACTGATCCAAAATAAGAACACATTGCCTAGTTCCCGATATATGAAACAAACTGTTAACCGGAGACTCAGGCAAACCAAGCATTTTCCCATATTTATCTGCATATTCTGAAGGCATATGCTTATCTAACGAAATTGCTAAATAACATACTTGCTTTTCCTCTAGATGCCTTATAAGTTCTCGAACACATCCACTTTTCCCCACTCCAGCTTTGCCATGTATGATTACCGAATGTCCATCTTTTATTTTGTCAATAATTTCATCCGAAATACCTCGGTGAAATAAACTTCCTTGAATAGCATTAAAAGACTCAGAAAAGCTATTATTTAAACGTTCAATGACAGGACGAATATGTCCAGCATCAAACGCAGCTCTTAATTGAACTCCTTTTCTCAAGAGATAATTTATTATATCCGATGCAATCAGTTCTTTCCTATAAGATGCTGTATCATTAACATAATTTTCTAAAAGGAGACGAGTATCCCCAGCTATTCCACAAAAGTAAACATTTATAAAACCTTCTAAATCATGTACAGTCTCAGAGTTGTTAGGAACAACAAGGAATTCACATCTTGAAAGTATATTTTTAAGTTCATCCAGTTGTTTTAAGTCATTATGGTTTAAATTCAAATATCTTTCACAAGCAGCAAATGTATTCCGAAGCTGACTATTAGTAAGTGCATATTCATGAAATTCTGTTCCTGACGAGTATTCTTTTGCTCTTTCACACAAATCATTTAATCCACTATAATATAAAGGTGAAACAAAACAGAATTCACAATTAGAATCACTTTCTAATAATTTTTTAACTCTTGAAAAAAGATTATATCGATCTAAATCACTAGGTGCCCAATGGTCTTTATCACCATTACTTCCTTTACATTGATAGTAAATCTTCTTACCATTTTTATCCTTCGTATAGAACTCACAAATACTCACTACTGTTCCTGCAGGTTCAACTACAACAGATGTTATTTCTTCAGCAATCAAACTTATAAGTTTTTTTGCTAAAAACCTGTTTTCGTATACATTTCCTTGTTTATCCGCTATCCCACCTTTTTCAAAAGCCATATTAACTATTTAATCCAGTTATTATATATAAATCAGGATTATTCCTTTCTCATATCTCAGCAAATGTTTTCTATTTATACATTAGTAATAATATATTTTCACAGATATAATTCTAATTCAGTTTTAAAATCAATCATAGTAATTACTTAACGCGCGCATGTCACAATAACAATACGCCTATTTTTAAGTAAAGTTTTTAGAAGGTCATTCTCATTATTCTCTACAACTATTTGAACACTTCATACTAAATACAACATTTTCTAACTACATTATTTATAGCTTCTATCCAATCCTTAATAGTAATAAAATATACTTCTTTTTCCAAAAAAAAGTCAGAAGCCATCATCACCCCATATACATTTTTTTTATCTTGATATATTACCTCCCATGCATATGAATGTATAATCTGATTACAAATACGAACTAATGAAATATTCTCTCTTGATGGATTATAAGTATCATAGTCTTCTATGAAAACTCTAGAATTGACAAAAAATTTATCATCCGCTATATGTTTAAATATTATAACCGGAACATCTATTTTTATCACAGCAAATTCCGGGGTAAGCCAGGTATTTTCATCTACAGATTGGTTATGTTTTTCTATAGTTTTTTCTGCATCTTTTTCATCTTCAATAACTTTTCGAATAATAGCTGCTGTAAATAAAAAAGCACGATTTACTTTATGCTCAATATACCTATCATCATAGAATAATCTTTGTTTTGTGCAAAAAGCTAATTGTCTGCTAAAGTGCTTTAATTCTTTTTTCCAATAACCATCAAGAATCATTATATTCTATAAACCCCTTAACTCCAAATTTAATCTAGTGCCCTTTCATAACAACAATTCATCCAACAGAGCATAAAATATACTTTAATTCAAAGTTGCACCAAATGCTTGTTGCACTTCATCAGAGTCCTTACCTGAAATAGTCCTACCAGTGGCACCTTCTATTGCACTCAGCAATTTCTTAGCCCTATCAACAATGAAATTCTGGAACTCGTTGTTTCTTAGCATAGTATGATCAATCCAATGTGTTTCTACATATCCGTCTAGGTCTGATGACAGCACAGAACCTTTCTTTTCAAGCTTCCCGAGATACACAGACGGAGCAACTCCGCCAATCTCACGATTACTGCTTGCAGAAATAGGTGTCTTATTTACAATACTATTCCACTTTGCCTTATCATAATTCTTGCCCATACAGTAATCCTTCGGGAAAATATGATGAATATCTATCTTCTCGTTTGAGTATGTCGAGAAATCCATTTCCGCTCCGGAAATAAAATCACGGGCATGATTCTTCAAAATCAAAGCCATAATCCCTTTGTATGCTGCTGACTGTCTTGATTGAAGACCAAGTAATCGTGTCGGATTGAAGAAGAAATCTGTTACTGTTTTCGGAAGATCTCCATTATCCGTAATCCACTTGATAACTTGGGAAATATCATTCGCATATCTTGTTTCATTTGCCGATCCATACAATTCTCCGAACACACCACACCAATACCACTGCTTTACCATATTCTTAATTGTAGTGGTATAAATCTTATTCCCATCCATCAGAACAGTGCATATAGCAGCAAGAGGTATTAGCTGTGTAGTATATGGCAGATCCCTGCTGGAGAAAATACGTTCCTCCTGCAACAACTTATCAGCAACTAAAAAACCTTTGCACAGGTCATCTGCATATTTCTTGTAAATTGTAAGCTGAAGAGCCAGAACATCCTTCTTTTTACAGCTCACCGTCCCTCCAGCCCTAAAAGAAGAAAGTAGTGTGAGTGCAGTTAGGAAATCTGTAGCTGTGATTATATTAAGTAATTCTCCTGAAAAATACTTTTCCTTACGCTCATCCCAGTCGTTACGGAGCGGGAAGTCATCCATAGCAAATATAGCAGTAACAAGCTCGAATACAGTCAATGAAACTCCACCCGTATTAACATTTTCAAAGACCTGACAAACTGCTTCTTTAGGTGTTTCCTTATCAAGCAAAATAACCGGCATTGCATATTTCTGTGTCGGCATAATAATTTTAGAGAATAGTTCCGTGAACTTCTGAATAATCACAGGGTCATAATTATAATAGGCATAATATTCATTCTGCCATCCCTGCTCTTCTCCGGAATCAAGTATAATATTTAACGGAAACATTTTCTTTTCAAATTCAAGTTGCCTTGAAGATAGATCCAGTTCAACTTTTCGTCCAAAATCAGACGTTACTTGTCTTGTAGACGGTATGGAAATAACCACTTCATCGTCATCAGCAGAAGGATCGACAGCCTTTTCGATATCCAAATAATAATATCTGTCTATCTCCTTCCCTTTGTCAGTTTTTGTGTGAACTGGATTCTTGCTGTAAAGCGCATTATAAAGTGAAGTCAGCCTTTGCTGTCCATCAAGAATTAACTCATCAGGCTCCCTATTAGGATTCGCATCAGATCCCTCTATAGGTTTGTGTTTGAAATGTATACTCTCATTTCCATATTCTAGGAACATAGCAGCTCCAACCGGGAAATTATGTATTACGCTGAGTATCAACGCTTTAATACGTCCATCGTCCCATACCCAGCCTCTTTGGAAATCCGGTAGCTGTGCCGCTCCACTGTCCACTGCTTTCATTAAATCCGTAAGCGGTCTGTCATTTGTTTTCATACTACTACCTCTCTGCTTTTATTGGTAGTGTCAAGTCTGACACTCCGTTTTTTATTAAAACTCTTTATTTTCGGGAGTTCAAAATAAAATGAGCATTGACCCCCGTTTTTTGGTATCATGTCATCGATCAAAATCACATCCCCAAAAAAGGAATTAATGCTCATGAACATTATACACTATTTACTAAAAATATTCAAACAACTTTATTTACAAAATCGCTGGTGTTAAACTTTATCTGCAGGAACATCCCAATCAAACAGTGGATCATTAACTTTACTTATCCCAAATAAAGCCGTAACTTAGTTTCTTTAATCTAAATCCCGTCTGGCAGAATGTCGAATATTTCTCTATCAATCTTGCAGTTGAAAACCTTATGGTCTTTTGCTAATCTCAGCAAATCAATAACCGTCTTTTCAATCAGATTCCTTCACCTTCAAGAAGCCTTTTTTAAAGGCATTCATATCACTCTTTTCATCTGTAATAAAGGCCTTTTCGCCAACAGCAAAACTGACATTGATCTTTTTCTCGTTAACAAATACCTTCCTGATAGTTCCTTCTCCAAACTTACCATGAATGACTTTCATTCCCTCATATAACTTAGGCATAACAAATTCATCTTTAGTGGTTATCGTAGAAGACAGATGTTTAGGTCCAGCATTATACTTCGGTTCAGGTTCAGCAACTAGAGAAATAGTAGATATCGGTGTAACGTATGTTGTCTGATGTTTTGTAGTAGGTATTATATCTTCTTCAGTCTGCGGTTCTACTATAGCATCCTCAATAGACATTGTTGCCTGTTGGTTAAAGAACATCTTCTCATATTCAGCTCTCTTGATAACAGTGTCCCAACCACCAATATCCTTGCCCTCATGTTTATCGATACCGGTATAAGAAAGACTGCTGTCCTCATATCTCTTAAAGCTGAATATAGCCTGATTCATAAGGTTGGCATTAAATACACCAAGGGAGCAGAGAAGCTCAAAATCCTTTATATCAAGACCAGTAACCTTCTTAAAGAGTCCTGGTTCCAACTGTGTGATGACATCCTTCAAAGACATTTCACGATAATCAGTAAGATACATGAAGATAGGAACTCGCGTAGCAAACTTGATAAGCTTCTCCTGTATTTGCTTACGCATGGATTTGTATTCTTTCTCTTCGGCAGACAATTCTTTCTTTTCCTTCGGTGTGAGCTTTTCTTCACCCTCCTTTTTAACCTTCTTTACATGCTCAGAACGGTTAATGATAGTCTCGATGTCCTGATTAAGCGAACGGAAGCCTTCGATGTTCATAAGGGCGTCCAGAGCCTCTTTATTGTTTAGTAATCGTTGAAGTGTGTCATTATCAACATTTACCAGCAATGCTGACTCCCAACGTCTTGCAAGCAGCGTTGCTGAAGTGCCCGCCATAGCGATATCCAGAACATCCTGTGCAGATATCTGACGCATTGTCGAACCATCATAAGCCAATACAGGAAGGAAGTTGATGAATTCAGCTACTTTCTTTTCAGGATTACTTTCATTAACATCCAGTCGGCACGAATAATCAGATATCTGACGCAAAGCACGGTCTAACGCAAAGTCAAACACATAACATTCCTGTTTCATGATGGTTTCGTTGCCTGCTTCATCTTGAACTGTCCAAGGAGACTGAACACGAAATGCGGTCTGAAAGTATGTTTCCGGTGACTTCAAATTACGTAGCATGAATACCCCGGTCCATGGTTTTATCGTTACGCCGGTGGTAAGTTTCCCACACGATAGGGTAATTGTCTTAGTTTTCAAAGGATCACCCATACTATGCTGCACCGGAGCCAAGGCATCAAGCCCTATGCCTGCTTTTGTCCCTGCACAAACATTAATCTGATAGTCATGATAGAAGGTGTTTTGCTTTTGAGCCAGCAGATTAGCCATAGCGAAACAACTGGCAACATTTGGCATAAACCATAGAGTATGTGTAAGAACATTCAAAAGCCTTGTATCAGAATAAGGCATAGGCGGTCTCTTATCCTGGCCAAGCTTCAGATCATCCACATTTGAAGGCAGATAGGAACCACGGATTAGATCCAGCCACTTCTGAACTTCATTTTCATAAACAAAGCGAGAAGATTCCGGTTTGTTTTTTTCAGTTGGTTTAGCAGAAAAGAACACGTTAAGGTCAAACTCGTTAAACTCCCCCTGTATGGCAATCTGACGTATACTGTCCGGAATACGGTAAGTCAGCATAACCATTCTCGGAAGGGATATATACGGATTACCTGAACCTACCCAGTTTTCCTTCGCTTTCTGTTCATCGGAATATGTCCAACTGAATATCTGCTCCTCAATAAATTCGCCACTATTCAAAGCTCGGAAAGGCGTACCTGATAAAAACAAGTAATAACCTGTCGTAATTGGCAGGAATGTCTCGTTATACGCATTATCAGCTTCTTCGAGCTTGTATTTTTCCATATCGAAGTCCGCAGTTGCTTCTTCATCGGGATTATCAAACAGCCTTGCAGCGTTTTCACGCCATGCACCAAAATGATACTCGTCAAAAATAACGAGATCCCAGTTTGTAGAGTGAATAAACTCGTTTTTTGCCTTAATTCCTCCCGCATCATTTGTACCAAGAAGATCCTGAAACGAACCGAAAACAACGATAGGCTTCCTCTTGTTAGCTTTTGAATACTGTTGATCAATATTGATAGACTGGTTATGTGCATCTTTATTAGAGATAAACTGCCATCCTTCAAAGTCTACATGAGAAGCCAAGTCCTCACGCCAAGCAGACTCAACTGCGGGCTTGAATGTCAGTACAAGGACTTTGGTGAATCCCATCCTTTTTGCAAGTTCATAAGCAGCAAATGTTTTTCCAAAACGCATCTTTGCGTTCCATAGGAACTTCGGGGCACGAGTAGGATCAGCTTTCTTAGCGTCTTTGAAATATTCCTCTGTACGCATTACAGCCCGTTGTTGTTCAGGGCGCATCTTAAATGTCCAGGTACGTGAAGCTTCCGTCTCAATTCCGGTCTTCAGTTCGATGATAGCAGCTTTAACATCTCCAACGGAACAGTTATACCACTCATTATCATCCGGGATATCAAGCTTCTTGTACCCTTTTCTCTCAAGGATAGCATGAACATCATGGTCCATAAAAACTGATCCATCTTCACGCATGGCAGATTCGGTATATAAAAGTTCGTAAGGAACATGTGAGGCACCGAGCTGCTCTTTTATGCGGGTATGGACATCACGTTCTGTATAACCAATCTTAACATAACCCCTATGGACATCAGGGAAACGATATACATATATTGTTGGAGAAATAGCTGGACGTTGAACAAAAAATTCAGTCGGCATCTTCATCACCTCCTGCCGGCATATCTCTTATAATCGTCTCTATAAAATCCACTTCATTGGAATCTAACCCAAATTCTGAATATAACTCTGTGTCAGTCCATGTCCTTTTGAAATCAAGACAGGGCACAAATACAAATTTTTCTCTAGAAATATCCTGAGATGTTAAAGCTTGCTGTAATAAAAATCTAAAAAACTTCGTCCTTAGATATCCAAGAAAATTTTCAGCTTCAAGTAAAGTATCAAAACTATTACCAACCAAATAACTCTGTGTGCAGACCTCACCAGGTTTCAATATTCTGTTGGAAGAAATCACTCGAAATTGTCCATTTTTATCAGGTGTACCTGCATGCTCACAAGTAGCCTTGGAAAAAATAACTTTATACTTATCAATAATATCTGAATTTCGAGTTACATCTTCCCTTGATACATAATTGGGCCCCTTGCTTGTAATTAGCGTAATACAATTTTTGAAAGGTTTTTCACTTCCTCGATATGTTGTTATAAATCCAAATGGAGTCTGAGTGCTTACCTTATCTGTAAGATTAGGGTACCCACTATCCACAATTTTATGAATAATTGAAAGGGCTTCATTATATCTAGGGAATAAAGAAAACTCGTCTAATTTTCTGATAGAAATCATTTGTTTTCCATCATGATTACTTATAAATTCGCAATCTCCTTTATGGTCACGATCCCATAAGAAATAGTTTACTCCACCTGAAATATCTACTCCTGCAAAACAATCTTTAGAATCTACAAAATCAACTATTTTTCGTAAGCGTCTATCAGTAAGCATGTTATTTCTAAAATCATCTAATCCTCGACCACCAGTAAACCATCTTGAAGGAGTAATCATAGTTAAGTATCTAGGATTTAGCTTGATAGCTTGCTCAATAAACTTTTGATAAATAGGTATAGCATAGTTTTCTTTCTGAACGCCAACATTAAGTTGGTAGGGGGGATTGCTTATAATAACATCAAATTTCATCTTAAAAAGTTCCTCCGGTTTAATTGTATGTATCCACTCATATGCATGAACTTCCATTTCTTCACGAGTATATGTGCCTTCTTTTTTAGCCACCCCACAAAAAATACATTTTCCATCTTTCCACGTGTGTTTAATATTCCTAAAACGTATATTACCTTCCTGTGAATCAAACTTAGTGACTGAAAACTCACTCATAGGATACTTTGAACAGTAAATTCCTCGCCTCGAGAGCAAGCTTGTCAGCTCAGTAATAGCTATACCAAAAAGCTGTTTATGAAAAATATGATCTATTCGTTCCTGAAGATCTGGAAACTGCGGCTCAAGTCCTTCTATCAGCCTTTTGGCTATTTCCCGCAGAAATACGCCTGTTTTACATGCAGGATCAAGAAATGTGGTGTCTGGATTACGAAACAAGTCCTGCGGAAGCATGTCCAACATCTGATTTACTACCTCAGGAGGTGTGAACACCTCGTCATTTGAAAGGTTTGCCAAACAACTTAGCACATCAGGATTATATACATTATCAAACAATCCGTTACTCATCTTTATTCAACCTCCTGTAATGTGTTATATATTGTTGAAGGAAGATACCTTCTTCATCTAGCTCTGGTTGAGCATCAGGATAAAGGTCAAACAAATTTTGTTGTTCGTCTTTCTTCTTAACTTTTTTAGGGGTTTCCGCATTTACCAATTCAGCAAAGGTATAATCTTTACGCTGAATCCTTGCATCATTGAATGGGAATGTCCATTCAGAGAACACTATGGGTTCCGTTGTATCATTCTGTTCTTCGTCCACACAAAATAAGGTTAACGCATTCCCACAAACAATATTTCTTTCAAGGATAAACTGAGCAGCAGAACGAGTCTCATCGTTGCAATCTTTCTTACAAATGATTTGATATTCCTTTGCCCAAAGTTCGTACAGCCTGTTCCTACAAACTTTTGCGTTATCAGAGAGTATATCTACTCCGTAAACACTCCCAAGGGCAAGAAGTGAATTTCTTTCCCAATCATAGGAACTACGCTTGTACTTTTTTGTAACGATAGCAAGCTTTCTACTCAGTATTTCTGCAAGAAAATTACCATCCCCGCAGGCTGGTTCTAAAAATCTTGAGTCAATTCTTTCCGTTTCTTGCTTTACAAGGTCACACATGGCTTTAACTTCACGTTCGGCAGTGAAGACCTCACCATGTTCTGCAACACGTTCTTTGGACTTAATCTGCTTTGTCATAATTCTCCTTATGCCGAAAATTGTGATTCTTCGGCAAACCAATGATATTAATGGTATTTAACCTACTTTGTGGATTCTCCTCCATTAGGAACCATTTAAGAATATTCAATATCTGAGGTTGTGTTGTCTATCAAGTCAACCATATCCACAACTTACTTTCGAGCTTTATAAACTTCTTCAAAAGAAGTAACCTCGTTTTAGATTTAATTAGATTTTCAATAATGTCATCCATCTTAATCTACAAAAAATATTATACTATTCGATTCACTACTATTCAATCATTAATTTATTAATGATTGGAATGATATAAAAAGCAAAGCACCCAACCATATAATGATTGACTGCTTTTGTAGTTGTGATTTTAGGGAAATCTTGTGCCTTCCTATAGAGACACAATAGAACTAATTCTTAATGGTTTTTTATGACTTTCTATACTTAGGCTACTCTTTTTGCTGTCCCATAATCACGCCTGTCACCCGGAACATTTGTGCTTTTTTACAGCAAAAACCACTCCTGCCTTCCGGCAAGAGCGGTCTGAATTTTTTATATTCAATTTGTGACAGGAGAACCGTCCCCTTGTCGCATCCATTAGTAATACATATCAAACCCGGTCTCCAGGGTTTTGGCATATGTTTTTCCGGCTGCTTCAAGTGCTCCTAATATATAGTCTTTATTATATCTCACTACGGATATCCGGTCATACACTCTCATTCCCATATGGCTGAGGCCTCTCTCGAACTGTGTCAGGCATTCCAGGGTTCCTCTGCCGGTACCGCCCGCACATGCTACTAGGACACATCTTTTATCTGCCATAAGATGATTTTTGGTGGCGTCACATCGACGCAGTCTGTCGAAAAACGCCTTAAAGGCTTCCGTCATATCAGACCAGTATACCGCGCTGATCCATACGATTCCTTCTGCTTCTGCAAGAGACTTGTATATATCTGCAAAATCGTCTTTTATGACGCAACTTCCGGTTTTATTACAGGTTCCCCATCCGTTCCCGCATGCTCTGCAATGTTCGACATGCTTCTTGTTCAACTGTATTTCTTCTACTTCAGCTCCTGCTTCCGTAAGTCCTTTTATTACCCGGTCCTTAGCGGAAGCTGTCAGGCCATCATCGTTCGGGCTTGACCATATTACGGCTACCTTGCTCATATTTATACCTCACTATTCCATTCCAGCAGGTTATATATTCCGTCCTCCGACAATACGCCGCGTTTAAGGTCCTTGGGCAGCATGCCGTCTTCGTCTGCCTCATAGTCTTCTTTCCACAGCGGGCTTTCGTAGTATTCGGCGAGTTTCCGG
>JAEEGL016481087.1_pt1 | contig 15568 bp, 14 predicted proteins | sample 9134231 | NCBI WGS metagenome assembly JAEEGL01 (sample SAMN16246548, study PRJNA631951) | gut metagenome | biome: gut microbiome; feature: rumen; material: fiber-attached | host: Bos | place: Iran: Karaj | collected 2018-10
ACCGGGGACCGGGACGCCCTGCAGCTGGTCGGCGGGGGAACGGAACTGATGTTTACCCGGAAGGGAATCTCCGAAACCATCCGTTTTGATGCGTCGAAGGTTTATGAGGAATATGGTTTTACCCCCCAGCAGGTAACGGACTGGAAAGGGCTTGCCGGGGATCCCAGCGACAATATTCCCGGTGTGACGGGCGTCGGGGACCAGACGGCGGTGAAGCTGCTGCAGGAATACGGAACGCTCGAGAATGTGCTTGCGAACGCCGGAAACGTGAAGGGAAAGCTGGGGGAAAAACTGGCAGCCTACGCGGACCAGGCCCGCTTCAGCAAGGAGCTGGCCACTATCCGGCGGGACGCGCCGGTGGAGTTCTCCCTGGGCGCCTGCGCGCTGCCGGATCTGAAACAGGGTATTCCCGCGCTTCAGAAACTGAAACTGTTCAGCCTGATCAAAAGGATCAGCACGGAAGCGGGCGGAAGCACGGAAACGGAGCGGCCGGACGGGGAATCCTCCGAGCCTTTCGTCAGATTCGGTTTCGGGCCGGCGGTTTCCCTCGGCACTCCGGAGGAGATCCTTGCCTGGATCGGACAGCATACGGGCGGCGAAGCCCCGCTCTGCCTGTGGATGGATGAAACCGCGGTGAGCCTGGCGGTTCAGACCGGGGAACAGCGCGGAGAACAGGCAGTGGTCAACCTTGGCGGAGACCTGCTGACGCCCGGACTGGATCCGGCGGAAGTGCTTCGGATTCTCGGGGATGAAATCCGGAAAGGCGGCGCGGCGGTACACGACGGAAAAGCCTGGCTGCGCCGGCTGGACGCCGCCGGAGCCGCGCTGCCGGACCGATTCGGATGGGACACGATGCTCGGCGCCTATCTGCTGAATCCGCAGGAGAAGAGTTACCGCCTGGGCGCGCTTTGCCCGGATCTGCCGGAGGACGCGGGAACGCTGTGCTCCCTGCAGGCCTGGCAGCGGAAGCAGGTGGAAGCGGACGGAATGTCGCAGCTGATGGCGGAGATTGAGATGCCGCTGAGCTTTGTGCTGTTCCGGATGGAGAAGGCCGGATTTACGGTGGATACCCCGTTCCTGCGGGAGCTGGGGGACAAGTATGCCGCGGAGATCGCCGAACGGCGGAGCGAAGTGATTGAAGCTTCCGGCGGGACGCCGTTCAATCTGAACAGCCCGCAGCAGCTGGGTGAAATCCTTTTTGAAAAAATGAACCTTCCCCACGGGAAGAAAACCAGCAAAGGATATTCCACATCCGCGGAGGTGCTGGAAGGCCTGCGCTGGGAAGCTCCGGAAGTGATCGAACCCCTGCTGCGCTACCGGCAGCTGGCCAAACTGAACGGTACCTATGTGGAAGGGCTGCTGCCCCTGGTGGACCGGGAGGGACGGGTTCATTCCACCTTTGACCAGACAGCGACCGCCACGGGGCGGATTTCCTCCTCGGAACCGAACCTGCAGAATATTCCCGTCCGTACGGAAGAGGGAAAGGAGATCCGGCAGGCATTCCTGCCCCGGAAGGGATGGATTCTGCTGGACGCGGACTACAGCCAGATCGAACTGCGCCTGATGGCCCATTTCAGCGGAGATCCGGCTATGATCGAGGCCTTCCGGAACGGCGAGGATATCCACGCGAGAACCGCCAGCGAGATTTTCGACGTACCGCCGGAATGGGTTACGCCGGAACTGCGCAGCCGCGCGAAGGCGGTGAATTTCGGCCTGATCTACGGGATCAGCGGTTTCGGCCTGAGCCGGAACACCGGCGTCAGCCGGAAGGAAGCCGGGGAATTCATTGCGAAATACTTCGAAAAATATCCCGGGGTAAAGCGCTTCATGGATGAAAGCGCGTCGGAGGGAATCCGCCTCGGCTACGCCCGGACGATGATGGGCCGGCGGCGTTACCTGCCGGAGCTGAAAAGTCCGAAAGCGCCGATCCGGGAGTTCGGGAAGCGGGCGGCCATGAATACACCGGTGCAGGGTACAGCGGCGGATATCATCAAGCTGGCGATGGTGCGGACGGACCGGGCGCTGCGTGAAAGCGGACTGCAGAGCCGGCTGATCCTGCAGGTACACGACGAACTGCTGCTGGAATGCCCGCCGGAAGAGGCGGAGCAGGCGGCGGAAATCCTGCGCAGGGAGATGGAAGGCGCCGCGGAACTGAAGGTGCCGCTGGTGGCGGAGGTTCACAGGGGAAAGAACTGGGCAGAGGCGAAATAATTGTCTTTTCAACGGAGAGATGATACAATAGCGCCGGCAATATCAGAGAGACGGGAGGATCGGGAAGATGCTGGAATTCAAGTTTGATACGCAGCTGCTGATTGAGGGACATGACCTGGATGAGGACGCCATTAACGACTATATTACCGAAAACTTCAAGGGCGACTGCCTGCTGGCGGTCGGGGACGACGAACTGATCAAGATCCACTATCACACCAACGAGCCCTGGAAGGTTCTGGAATACTGCGCAAGCCTGGGCGAGATCTATGATGTGGTCGTTGAAAATATGGAACGCCAGGAGCAGGGCCTGCAGGGATGAAGAACCGATGACCCGCGGTGCGGGAAATTTCATCGGTTCTGAATTCAGCCGAAAGGGAGTGAGCTTCATGGGGTGAAGTCACGACCATTGAGGCTGCGGGAGAAGAACCGATGACCCGCGGTACGGGAAGCATGAAGGGAAATCTTTTCTCCGGTGGGAAAACGAAGCCGCCTGGTCGGCTTATAATGCAAGTCAGTGGAAAAGATTCGCGAAACAGCCGCTGAAACAGTGGCAGCAGTGGGAGTTGAATAACCGTTGAGTCGATTGGGAGACCTGATCCGCACGGAACGGATCCGCCAGAAAATGACGCCGAAGCAGGTGGCAAAGAAATGCGGCGTCAGCGAAAGCTACCTGATGGCGGTGGAAGCGGGCACAAGGATTATCGCGGATGACCAGGCCCGGCGGATTCTGAAGGCAATCGGGCTGAAGCAGCAGAACGAAGCGGAATTCACGCTGGACGATATCGCCGCGACGGTGGACCTTGCGCAGGTACAGCCGAAGCTGGCGGAGGCCCTGAAAAAGAAGCCGGAGCATAAGGAAGCGGAAAAGGTTGCTTCCTCCGTGGAAGAGAGCGTGGCAGGCAGCGTCTGGCTGGACGCCCTGCAGAGCGTGCTGAAGCGTGTGCCGGTGATGAACGCCGTGATGAAACCCGTCAGCTATAAGCTGGTGCCGGTGGAAAACGGCAGGATCGAAGGCGCGAATCCGGACAAGGTTTTCTTCTACCTGGCGCCGGACGACAGCATGCGCGGTTTCCGGATTCACCGGGGGGACATCGTGCTGACCGTGCCGGCCAACAGTCCGGTGGACGGCGCCGTGATGCTGCTGAATTACAATGAACACCGATATCTCCGGAAGATCAAGGTACTGGATGACCGGACGGTGATGCTCCAGCATTACGACCGGGAATACGAGGCGGAAACCGTGCCGATCAGCGAAATCGGATTCCTTTCCCGCTGCGTGCAGGTGACTTTTGAGCTTCAGTAAGCTGCTTAAACTTCGTTCAGGATTTGTCCGGGACGAAGTTTTTTGAAACGGGGACGAAAACACCAGTGAGGAGAAGCGTATGGGCAAACGGAAATTCCTGATTGTGGTGGATATGCAGAAAGATTTTATCGACGGGGCGCTGGGCACGCCGGAAGCCGAAGCCATTGTGGACGCGGCCGCCGGCCGGATCCGGGCCTGCCGGGAAGCGGGAACGCAGGTGATCGCGACGCTGGATACCCACGGGGAAAACTATATGGAAACCGCGGAGGGCAGGAAGCTGCCTGTTCCCCACTGTATCCGGGGGACCGACGGATGGAAGCTGAACGAAAAGATTGAAGCTGCGCTGGGCGACGCCATTCGGGTGGAAAAGCCGACGTTCGGGAGCATGCTGCTGCCGGAGAAGATCCGGGAACTTGCCGGAAACGGGGATCCCGAAATTGAGCTGATGGGGCTGTGCACCGACATCTGCGTGGTATCCAACGCGCTGCTGCTGAAGGCGGTTTTTCCGGAGGCGCGGATCTCCGTGAACGCCGCATGCTGCGCCGGCGTGACGCCGGAAAAGCACCGGGCGGCCCTGGAGACGATGCAGAGCTGCCAGATCGATCTGGTCTGAACTGAAAGGAGGGGAAATATGCGGGAGGTTCATTTTGACGCGGAGCAGGTCCGGGACCGGCTGGTGGCCGCGATCCGGGAACACGCGGAGCGGGAAGGCTTCAGGAAGGTGGTGCTGGGGATTTCCGGCGGAAAGGATTCCACCGTAACCGCGGCCCTGTGCGCACGGGCGCTGGGCAGGGAAAACGTCTACGGCGTAATGATGCCGGACGGCGTGCAGAAGGATCTTGGCGACAGCCTGCGCGTATGCGCCGCCCTGGGAATCCGGAAGCGCACCGTGAATATCGGGGCGATGCATGAAGCCCTGCGCGGCGTGACGAACCAGCGGGAAATCGGCGCGCCGGAGGATGAATTTGTGATTCCCTTCAGTCCGCAGAGCGAGACGAACGTGGCTCCCCGCCTGCGGATGACCACGCTGCGCTATATTGCCCAGGCGATTGGCGCACGGCTGGCCGGTACGGGCAACCTGAGCGAGAGCACGGTGGGATACTGCACGAAGGACGGCGATACCTCCTGCGATTTCGGGGTTCTCGGCGCCCTGACCAGCATCGAGGTGGTGGAGGTCGGGCTGACGATGGAAGAACTGCCCCGGGACCTGGTGGAAAAAACGCCGGCGGACGGGCTGACGGACAGGAGCGACGAGGAAAACCTCGGGCTGCGCTACCGGGATATCCACAGCTATATCCGCAAGGGCACCTGCGGAGACCCGGAAACGGATGAAAAAATCCGCCGGAAGGAAGCGGCGAACATGCACAAGCGCCGGATGCCCAGGATCCTGGATCCTTTCGCAAAGGAAGGGGAGGCATGATGATTTCCGCCCTCGCTTTTTTCGGCGCTTTCAATCCGCCGACCGCGGCGCATCTTGGGCTTGCCCGGTTTGCGCTGGAGTCAACAGGACGGGAAAAAGCAGTCTTTGTTCCTTCCCGGGCCGACTATATCCGGTCGGACCAGGGCAAGGATTTCGCTTACGGAGACGAACAGCGGCTGGCGATGCTCCGCAGGGCGGCGGAAAGCCGGCCGTGGATGGCCGTGACGGACTGCGAACTCCGGCTGGAGCATCAGCCCCGGACCTATGAAACGCTGTGCCGGCTGCGGGAGGCGGGATATGACGCCGCGCTGCTGATGGGATCGGACAAGCTGCCGGAGCTTGAGCACGGATGGAAGCATGTGGAGGAAATTACCCGGGAATTCGGGATTGTCTGCCTCACGCGGGGAAAGGACGAATGCAGCCGGATGATCCGGGAGGATCCGTACCTGCGGACGCTGGCGCCGTATATCCGGGTGCTGGAGACTCCGGAGGAAACCCGGAATATCTCTTCCACGCAGGTGCGCCGGCTGGTGCGGGAGATCCGGGAGAAGCGGGAGGAGCTGGAGCGGCTTGCGCCGCCGGAGATCCTTTCCCTCCTGGACATGCGGACGGATACGGAACAGAAGAAAGGCGGCCTCACATGAAACTTGAGCCCATTGTGATTTCCCTGCTGGATACAGACCTGTACAAGTTCAATATGGACCAGGTGATTTTCCATAAGCATACCGACCTGTGCGGCGAATACTATTTCCGCTGCCGGAACACGGGCGTGCGGTTTACCCGGGAAATGTTTGACGAGATCAACGCGCAGATCGACCACCTGTGCACGCTGACCTTTACCCGGGAAGAGCTGGATTACCTACGGTCCATCCGGTTCATCAAGCCTGACTATGTGGAATTCCTCCGGCTGTGGCGGCCGATCCGTGATTATGTGGAAACGGACCTGACCGACGGGGGCGAGCTGAAAATCGTCGTACGGGGACCGTTGTTTTCCGCGATGCAGTTTGAAATCTACCTGCTGGAAATCGTGAACGAGGTCTATTTCCGGATGAAATATGACTACGCGGAGCTGCTGGCGTCCGCGAAGGACCGGCTGGACCGGAAAATCACGGACTTCAGGAGCGGGAAATACACTTTCAGCTTTGCCGAGTTCGGCTGCCGCCGGCGCCTTTCCCGGGAATGGGAGGAGGAGACGGTGCGCCGCCTGACGACGGAGACCGCCAACTGCGTCGGAACCTCCGACGTATACCTGGCCATGAAGTATAACCTGAAACCCATCGGCACATACGCGCACGAGTTCGTGCAGATGTACCAGGGAATCGACTCCATTCCCCTGGCCTATACCAACCACTATGCCCTGGAGGACTGGTACGACGAATACAGGGGGGACAACGGCACCGCGCTGACCGACACGATCACCACGGACCTGTTCCTGCTGGATTTCAACCGGGCGATGGTGAACAATTTCACCGGCGTCCGGCACGACAGCGGGGACCCCTATGAATGGGGTGAAAAGATGATCGCCCACTACAGAAAATACGGAGCGGATCCCCGCTCCAAGCTGCTCCTGTTCAGCGACAGTCTGGATTTCGACCGCGCGCAGGCGCTTTATGAACATTTTAAAGACAGGGCGAAGGTTTCCTTCGGGATCGGGACCTTCTGCTCCAACGACACCAGCGAAGACGCGCTGAATATCGTCATCAAGCTGCAGTACGTCAACGGCCGGGCGGTGGCCAAGCTGTCCGACGCGCCGGAAAAAGCCATGTGCCGGGACGAGGATTACCTGGAGTACCTGAAGCGTTCCGTGGCTTTCCGGATGGAACGGGAAAAATAAGCTTAAATTTCCTTTGCTTCCATATAAAACCGCTTTTCATCCGCCTCACCCATGGAGAAGGTTTTCCGCGGGAGGACGCCCAGCTTCTTCACATCGCTGAAGAAGCTTTTTTTGTCGATCTCCGGAAGGAGAAAACCGACGGCGCCGGGAGCTTTGGCCAGGGAACGGAGGGACTGCTCTCCGTGGATGTAGTCGATTTCCGCCCCGGGATGCCGGGCGAGGAAATCATCCAGGAACTTCTGGATTGTTTCGCAGGGAATCGCACCTTCCGGGTTTCCGACGGTAACGGTCCGGTCCCCGTTTGCGGAGACTACGGTAAAGGCGTGGCCGGACGCGGCATCCAGGGCCATGCCCCGGGCGGCGGCATATGCCTGCCAGTCCGCCAGGAGCGCTTCCGGATCCGTTCCGGTGACGACCCGGTGAATCGGCTCAAAAAGCAGGGCTTCATCATGGATATTCACGATTTCGCACAGGGCAAACCGGGCAGGGTGGTTTTCCCGCTCTTCTTCGGAAAGGCCTTCCTTCAGCTCATTCCAGTACGCCTTGGCAGTGGCGAGGGAATGATTGCCGTCGCCGACGGCCAGCAGCAGCGGATCCGCGCCCAGGGAATCCAGCAGGCGGTTCATGGCGGCATCCACCTGATCCAGGTCCGCTGCCTGATCCACGGCCCAGCCCTTCAGGTGCCCGCCGTTCATCATCAGGTCAAAGTCATAGAGGCTGCGCAGGGAATCCTTTTTTGCCTGCAGGGGTTCCAGGACTGTGCGTTCCGGATCATCGATGAGGATCATGATATGGGTCAGCTCCACCGGCGCGCCCCGGCGGATGACCAGCCTGGGGGGCAGACGGGAGGCAATTGTCTGTTCCGTGGGCCGCACCAGGGGCAGGGAGCCCTTTTCAAAGGAATACTGTTCAAGGTCCACCGCGCAGACCAGACCCAGCCGGGTGCCAGAGGGCACAGTCCGCTCACAGAGCACAAAACCAGGATCGACAGCGGGGGCCAGGAGGCCTTTCCGCAGATATTCGGCCATGGCGCCGTGGATGACCGGAATCCGGTCCGCGCTTTCCTTCAGGTAGACTTCCGGCAGGATCAGGCGGAGGGCGGAAGGCGCGTCTCCCGCGGCGGCAAAGGCTTTACGCCAGTATTCCGGTTCGGAAGTATACTGGTCGCAGGCAATGCAGGCCCAGGTTTCCGGGGAGACCCCGGGAGCAGGCAGCAGGATGCGGGCGGGACGGATACCGACGCGGGCAAAGGACATGGGCGGATTCCTCCTTATCATTCAGTCAGAGACCGCACCCATCCTACCACAACCGGCGGAAGCGCACAACTGAAATTGACAGGGACGGTGAGGGGGAATATATTAGTGGCAGGAAAAAGCCGGATATGAGAGGGATACGGATGAACCGGAAACACTTGGGGAGGTACCTGGCGGCGCTGGCGGTTCTCCTTGGCGCCTGCTGTTTCAGCGCGGCCGGGGCAGAGGAAGCCCGGAATATCGCGGCGGAATGCACCTATGCATACCAGCGGAATTCCGCCCGGAACATCGGAGACCTGTACAACGGAAGCTACAGCTATTACTGGCAGTCGGCCAGAAGCCGGGACCCCTGGCTGGAAGTGACGCTGCCGGAGGGAGAAACCTGCTCCGGGGTCCAGATCAAATGGCAGGCGCTGAATACGGGATGGTATATCGAGGCGGAAAAGGACGGCGAATGGATCCGGGCCGGGGAAGCTTCCGGGGATTACCTGGCGACCTGGACGCCGCTGCCGGGCGTGAATAAGTTCAGGCTGTCCGCTTCGTTCCGGAGCCCGAACACCATGAAAATCGCGGAAATGGAGGTGTATTCCGCGGGGGAACGGCCGGATTCGGTGCAGGTATGGAAACCCACCCCGGAGAAGGCGGACCTGCTGCTGGTGGCGGCGCATCCGGACGACGAATACGTTTTCCTCGGGGCGCTGATTCCTTATTACGGCGCGGAGCGGGGAAAGAACGTGCTGGTCTGCTATATCACGGAGAGCGACTGGTACCGGAGGCTTGAACTGCTGGACGGCCTGTGGACCGCCGGGCAGCGGACCTATCCGCTGATGGGAAAATTCTACGACCGGTATACGATGAACCTGGAAACAGCTTATGAGAAAATCGGAAAGAAAAAAGTACGGGATTATATGATCGAAGTATTCCGGCATTACCGGCCGGAGGTGGTGGTGACCCACGATATCAACGGAGAATACGGACACGGGGTGCACAAGGTCTGCGCGGATATCGTGATCAACGCCCTGGGAAAATCCGGGGACAGCCGGAACCACCCGGAATCCGCAAACAAATACGGCACATGGGAGGTGCCGAAATGCTATATTCACCTGTATGAAAAGGATCAGATCCGGTTTGACTGGAAGGGCATGAAGCTGGAGGCTTTCGGCGGGAAAAGCGCTTTTGAGGCCGCGGACGCCGCGTGGAAATGCCATGTCTCCCAGGCGGAAAAGGGAAAATACGAAGTCTACACGGAAGGCCCGTACGATTCCCAGGTTTTCGGCCTGTACCGTTCCCTGGCCGGGGAAGACGCGGAACACCGCGATTTCTTTGAAAATATACCGGGCCCGGAAGACTTCATGGTGGTTTCGGACGGGGATTAAAGCCGGGTCAGAACTTCAGCACAATTCCGACGACGGCTGAGGCGGCAATGAAAACCACAGGATGCCATTTCAGCTTTTTCTGCGCAACAAAGAGTACAACGCCCAGCGCGATGGCTTTCCAGAGAAAGAGGTCCCCGACGGCGCCGGAGGCTTCAAAAGCCGGGATATTGACCAGGGCGACCCGCGCCACATTCAGCCCGGCGACGGAGATCATGGCGAGGGACGCCGGGCGCAGGCCGTAGAAAGCGCCTTCCACCAGTTTGTTGGAACGGAACTTCTGCAGGAAACGGGCAATGATCAGGATAATGATTACCGAAGGCAGCGCCAGGCCGAGGGTGGCCAGGAAGCCGCCGGGAATTCCTCCGGTCCGGAAACCGGCATAGGTGGACATATTGATGCCGATGGCGCCGGGGGTGGATTCGGAAATGGCGATCATATCGGCGACGTCCGCGGAAGTAAACCAGTCGGGATGATTCGCGGACATTTCATAGAGGAAAGGCAGGGTGGCCAGGCCGCCGCCCACGGAGAAAAGGCCGGTTTTGAAAAACTCCAGCATCAGGTTCAGCAGGGTATTCACGCGTCTCCCTCCTTTCGGGAGGCGTTCCTTTTATTTTTCAGGATGGAAGCGGCAAGGCCCGCGAGGCCAGCCAGGATCACCAGCACGGCCGCGGGAATCTTTACCGGCAGCACAGCGGTAAACGAACCCAGGGCGCTCAGGGCAAGGATGACGGCATACAGGACGACGGTGAAGACATCCACCACCGACGATTTCCACAGCCGGAGCACCGCCTGCAGGATCAGGACGCAGACGCAGACGCGGATTCCCGCGAAGGCGTGCTGCACAACTTCCAGCTCGGCGAAATTCTTCAGGAAGGCGGCAAGCACCAGGATGATGGCGATGGGTCCGGTGAGAAAACCCAGCATGGCGGCAATGGCTCCGGCAACCCCTTTCCGCTTCTGCCCGACAAAGGTGGAAACGTTCAGGGCGATTACCCCGGGGGTGCATTGGCCGACGGCAAAATAATCCCGAAGCTCGTCCATGGTGGTCCAGCCTTTTTTGCTGACCAGTTCCCGCTCCAGCAGGGGCAGCATGGCGTATCCCCCGCCGAAATTGACGCAGCCGATTTTCAGATAGGTCCAGTAGAGATCCAGCAGATCCTTCATGCGGCAGCTTCCTTTCCTTCGCATATCAGCGGTCTTTGCTATTGTATCAGAAGAAGGGGGAAAGGAAAACCATCCGGAGGCGGAAAACGGGCGCGGCGCTGACATCCATGCCGGACAAACGTATCAACGGATGCAGGAAAATCCTGCGAAGGCACAGAAATTAAGAAGCAAAAAGAAAGGAGAAACGGGAAATGAAGAAGATTACAGCGGTTGTGACGGTACTGGTTCTGGTGCTCAGCCTGGCATGCGCTTTCGCGGAAAATACGATGGGCGGCTGGCAGGCGGCAGAAGATCCCACGGTGACGGAAGAACTGCAGGCGATTTTCGACAAGGGACTGGAAGGCCTGGTCGGCGTCGGCTATAAACCGGTGGCTTATCTCGGATCCCAGGTGGTCGCGGGAACCAACCATGCGTTCCTCTGCCAGGGGACGGTTGTGGTGCCGGACGCGGTTCCGTCCTGGAAGATCGTTTACCTGTACCAGGATCTGCAGGGCAACGTCAGCGTACTGGACATCGAAGACTTTGATTTCGGCGCGCTGTGCTCCTATGGCGCGGAGAAATAAAACCGCCGGAAAGGCAAAAAACCGGCCGTCCTTATGGACGGCCGGTTTTGCTTTCGGTTTTTATTTCCGGGTTGTAACCAGGTATCTTGTCTTGATCCAGCCAAGCGTTCCGTTGTACCGGACCCTGGCCCATTCGCCGCGCGTGGAGAGCACGACCACCAGGGTGCCGCCGTACAGCTGGTCCAGCAGGGCGGAATTGACATTGGGATTCTTCCGGAAGTTTACAGGTCCGATACCGGTTTTGATGTAACGGAGGCCGGTACCGATACTGGAGCCGGAGCTGCTGCGGGAGCTGGAGCTGCTGCGGGAGCTGGAGCTGCTGTCACTGGTCCGGTAGGCGGACAGGTACTGCTTGTACATATATCCGACTTTTCCGTCGGGGGTCCTGACCCGGTCCCAGCGCTTGCCGGTGGACAGGATAGTCACCCTGGTTCCGTGGCGGTATCTTCCGAGAATCGCATAATCCGAACCGGGGCCGCTCCTCAGATGGAGCACATCATAGCAAGTGATCGTTGCCGTGGTTTCCGCAAAGCTGGCCAAAGGAAGAGAGACCGCCAGAAGGACCAGTACGGTGAAACAGGCAAATAAACGTTTTCCATTCATTATGGAATTGTCACCTCCGGGATGCAATCTGTTTCCGGACACAGTTTATTTTATGGACGCTTGATACGTCAAGGGGTCGCGGGCTCCGCAACCCTGAAAATCCGGCTGTTTCATGGAAAAACCCGGAAATGTAAGAAAAACAAAACACAACTGTAACAAAATCGGAAAGGAATTCCGCGGCAGCCCTTCCGGGCAGGCTGCGCGAAAATCGGGACCTGTCAAGGAAAAGAAACAGAAAGCGTCGAAATAATATACCTTATTACAGAACGGAACCGGATCACCTGACCGCTGTTCCTGAATTCAAAGGAGGATATGCATGAAAAAGCTGCTGACAGTTCTGACGGCCCTGGTTTTGCTGGCATACGGCGCTTCCGCGGAAGCATCAGGATATGACGCATATCAGCCGGCGTCGGAACGCGCGCTGGGAGCGCTGGAAGAAGCGCTGGTCGCGGAATACGGAAGCGTTTATATTTACCGGGAATTCGGGGATACAGGCAACCATTTTACCCAGAAAGCGAAAATGTGGGGCACGGACGAATCCCTGGCGGAGGATATGAATGAAAACTGGCGGGAGAATCCGGCTGCCGGGGACAGCTGTATCCGCTGCGTCCAGATTACCCGGGAAGGAGACTGGGGCGGCTGGCTGTTCCTGAACGGCTGGCTTGCGGAAGGCGAAACCGTTCCGCGGCTGAACGACGGAAGCATGGACGGGCAGGGACTGGACCTTACCGGCGCGGAGGCGCTGACCTTCATGGCCCGCGGGGAAAAAGGCGGGGAAGCCGTGGAGTTTTTCACCTGCGGCTTCGGATACGACGGGGAACGGGGAGAAGCGCTTGTCAGGTACCCGGACAGCGAGAAGAAAAGGAGCCTCGGGGTTAAGACCCTGAGCAGGGAATGGACGGAGTATACCATTGACCTGCGCGGGGCGGATCTTTCCCGGATTGCGTGCGGCTTCGGCTATGTGCTTTCCGGCGGGGATGCCGGAACGGGGGAAAACGTGTTCTACCTGGACGAAATCCGCTTTACCGGAAATTTCACGGAAAACGGCATTCATCCGATGCTCCGCTCCTACGATACCGGCAATATCTATATCAGGAACGCGGCGTTTACCTATGACAACGCGCTGGTAGCGATGGCATTCCTTTCCGCCGGGCGGCGGGAGGAAGCGGAGAAGCTGCTGGATTCCTTTGTATATGCGGCGGAAAACGACCGGTACCGGCCCGGCCGCGTCCGGAATGCCTATGCTTCCGGGGATATCACAGCCTTTCCGGGCTGGGACGGTTCCGCGCGGATGCCGGGATGGTACGATCCGGAAGAAGGGGCATGGTATGAGGACCGTTATCAGACGGGAAGCAACGTCGGCAACACGTCCTATGCCGCGCTGGCGCTGCTTCAGTATGACGCCGCGTACGGGAATGAAAAGTATCTGAAGACAGCCGCTGCCCTGATGGACTGGGTGGCTGAAAACTGCCGGGACAGCGGCGACGGATTCACGGGCGGCTATGACGGATGGCCGGAGGGCGGCGCTGAAACGACTTATGTTTTTACCTATAAATCCATTGAACACAACATTGACGCGTACGCCGCGTTCCGGCAGCTGTACAGGCGGACCGGAGAGCAGAAATACGCGGAGGCGGCGGAAAGCGCGCTGGCCCTGGTCCGTTCCATGTACGACGGAACACGCGGCCTTTTCATGACGGGAACAGGGGATGACGGAAAAACGCCCGCCGCGGAGAATACCGTGCTGGACGCGCAGGTATGGTCATGTATGGCGCTGGGAGAGGAATTCGCCCCTTATGAAAACGCGCTGAAAACCGTGGAGCAGATGAAGCTTCCGGAAGGCGGATATCCTTTCTGCGCTTCCAACCGGAATGGCGGCTGGTGGGCGGAGGGAACGGCCTATACGGCGCTGATGTACCGTCTGCGCGGAGAAGATGAAAAGGCGGAGGAAGCGCTGGAGGCGCTGAAATCCATCCAGCTGGAAACCGGCCTTTTCCCCGCGGCAACGGTCCCCAGCCTTTCCACCGGGTTCGACCTTTTCAACGGAGAGCCCTGGGAGTACGGCGACGCTCCGCATATCGCCCCGGCCGCCTGGTTTGTAATGGCGGTGAACGGATTCAATCCCTATGTATTTCCCGGAAAATGAAAACAGGCCTGCCGCTGGCAGGCCGCGCGGCGTCACCGGGTGAAAAGGCAGACGTTTTCGATACCGGACGTCCAGCAGAACATGTCCACCGGCTGAACCTTCCGGACTTCATATCCGGCTTCCCGGAACAGCGCGGCGTCCCGCGCCTGGGTTGCCACATTGCAGGAAACATAAACAACACGGGAGGGGCCGGCTTCCGCGATCGCGCGGATAACTGCGGGATCCAGGCCTTTCCGGGGCGGATCCACCAGCACGGCGTCACAGCGGAGGCCTTCCCGGACCAGCCGGGGCAGGAGCTCTTCCGCCGGGCCGGCATGGAAAACCGCGTTGGCAATCCCGTTGCGTTCCGCGTTGCGGCGGGCGTTTTCCACCGCGGCAGGGACGATCTCGATGCCCACGGCCGAAGCGCACCGGGAAGCGGCGGCCAGGGTGATGGTTCCGGCGCCGCAGTAAACGTCGCAGACGGTTTCATCCGGCTTCAGGTCCGCAAAATCCAGCGCCGCCGCATAGAGCTTTTCGGTCTGGACGGGATTGACCTGGAAAAAGGCGGATGGGGAAAGCTCGAACCGGAGGCCGCAGAGCGTATCCGGGAGAGTTTCCTTTCCATATATAATATGAAAGAACGGTGACAGGATCACATTGGTCCTGTCCGTATTTTCATTCAGGAACAGGCTGGCGACCTTCAGGGGCTTCATTGCGTCCGCAAGCTCCTCTGCATGGGGGAGGCGGCTGCTGTTGGCGGCGACGGTGACCATGCTCTCCCCTTCCCGGCTGACCCGGATAACCAGGTGCCGGACCAGGCCGGAATGGGTTTCCTCCCGGTAGGGCTCAATCCGGAAACGCCGCATCCAGGACAGGAAGGCTTCCGCGATTTTCCCTGCCGGCGCCATGGCGTTGGGGCAGGCTGCCGCAGGAATCACTGCATGGGAACGGGGGGCATAAAACCCAAGCACAGGCGCGTCCTTTGTACCGCCGCAGGGAAGGGAAGCCTTATTCCGGTAAGCGGAGGGATTGTCCATTCCCAGGACGGGCGGGACCTCAACGGAGATTTTTCCGATCCGCTCAAAGCAGTCCCGGACCTGCTGCCGCTTCCCTTCCAGGGTGGCTTCATAGCTCATATGGCGGCAGGAGCATCCGCCGCAGCGGGGATAAACCGGGCAGCCGGGATCCCGGCGGTCCGGCGAGGGAACGGCGGGAGGGATTTCCATCCGGCCGAAGGCGTACCGTTTTTCAGCCTTGACGATCCGGACATCTGTTTCTTCCCCGGGAAGCAGTCCGGGCACAAAAACAGGCATGCCGTCCAGGCGGCAGATTCCCTCCATTTCCGCGCCGATTTTTTCCGCCTTCAGGCGGAAAATTTCATTTTTCTGCACGGAAAATCCCTCCTTTTTTCCGAAAATCCATAAATTATTCTATCAAAGGGGGAATCAAAAGTCTACAAAATGTAGGTTCGCCGCCCCCGGAAGGACCCCACATATGGGAAGGAACCCGAAGGCTTGAAAAAACACGAACGATCGGCGATTTTTTCATAAAAAAAACCGCCAAAAAAAGCTTGACAAAGGGGGGACGGTTTGTTATATTAGTCAAGCTCGCCTGCGGGGGACCGCGGAGGAGCGAAGCGAACCTTGAAAACGATACAGAAGAAAGAACGCGCAATACAGGAAGAAGACAGCGAAGATTCCAAAGAGTTTAGCA
>JAEEGL010793109.1_pt1 | contig 15567 bp, 9 predicted proteins | sample 9134231 | NCBI WGS metagenome assembly JAEEGL01 (sample SAMN16246548, study PRJNA631951) | gut metagenome | biome: gut microbiome; feature: rumen; material: fiber-attached | host: Bos | place: Iran: Karaj | collected 2018-10
ATCTACAAGAGCAGAAAGAACTCTATACTTAAGTCCGCCAACTCCAGTTTCACAAGTTACTTTTCCTGTTACAGTAACCGGACCTTCAAGTCCTGCAATAGCAGTTGTATCTGAATAATTATCAATACTGATTTCAGGAAGTACTGTATCTGCACGGAATCTCAAGGCACGAGACTCTACTGTTTTACCCTTATCTGTTTTAATTCTTACTACAACAGGATCAGAACTTCCAATTGCATCAAGAGGAATAAGTCTTATAAGGTTTCCTTCAAGTTCAACCCTTGCAAATTTTGTTGCAGGAACAAGTTCTGCTGAAGCTGCATTTGCACCAATAAGATAACCTGTTACAGGGAAGTCTGGATTACTTAAAATTGAACCGTCTTCTGCAACTGTACTGTCGGCAAAAACTATCTGAGGTTCTTCTGATTTTACTATAGTTGTATTTGTTACATAATAAAGAGCTCTATAAGTTGAAACTCGGCCGATAACGTCTTCTGCAGTAACAGTAAGGTTCATTACACCCTTAGGGCTGTCTGCAAGAATCTGCTGAGTAAATGTATATGAACCAGCATTCTTAAGTTCAATAGAGCTTTCTGAAATATTGTCGCCACCCCAGGTTAATGTAGAAGAAACTTTTACAAGCCCTACTCCAGAATTAATTCCAAGAGAGAAAGTTTTTCCACTTTCAGGATGGATTTCCATTCCATTTACAAATTCCGCAGGATCTTTTCCACCTGTAATTTTTGCATCTGCAAACTGAGGGGCAATTCCGCGTGAACCAATATTAATTACAACTGAGTCTCCAACTACATCGTTTACATCAACTGCAGTTACAGTAACTTTATGATTTCCTGCCGAAAGATCTGCTGCTGTACAAAGGTGATAATAGAATACACCCTTTGTTTCCTGAATAATCGGCTCGTTTGAATCAAGCTGAATGCGAACTTCTTTCACTCCGTCCGGATCATTTGCAATACCGCGTACAAAGAGTGGATCTTCATCTCCATAGTTCTGTCCCTCAACTGGTTCAGAAACAGAAACTACAGGTTTATCATTTTCCTGATTTAATGGAATACTCTGGCTTACATCTACAACGTTACCGGCACGGTCTTTTGCCTGAACTGTAAATTTTACAGCCTTATCTTTTATATTAAGAGTGTTTACATTAACTGCCCAGTAAGGGTTACCTGGAACAAGCTCAAATACACCAGACTGACTTCCAAAAGACCAGGAAAGATCTGTTACACCAATAGTATCTTTTGCATAACCGGCAACTGTGAAAATACCATCCATTACCTGATCGGCTTCAGGATAAACAATTGCTACATCTGGTTTTGTATTATCAATAAAATAAAGGAATGAATACATTCCGACTGAACCGGCCATATCAACTGCTTTAAACCAGAGAACTGCAGGTCCGTCAGGGAATTTTTTTGTATCAACAGAAACTGTAAAATCGCAGAGAGACTTATTTTTGTTTCCACCAAACTTAAGAGGAATAAAATTCTCTCCATTATCTACAGAATAATAAAGTTCTTTAATTCCGTTACCATCAGAAACAACACCGTCAAACTTAACACTGCCAGAAACAAGAATACCCATTGCCTTGTCCTGAACTTCTGTTACCGGCTGTTTACGGTCGAGCTGCCATGTAAGAGTATATGGCTTACTTTCTACAGGAATATCATTGATATCATAACCAATTACTTTGATTGTATGATCACCTTCTTCAAGGTCATTTGTTTCAAGATAGTATGACCAGAATTCCTTTCCTTCTGCCATTACATGCTTTTCGATAGGAGTTCCTTCATCAAGAATAAGTTCAACTCGAGAAACACCATCATCATCAACACAAGTACCTACAATATTAAGGTTACCTACAACACGCATGTGAGGATATGGGTTTGTAATACCACAAATAGGAAGATCGGATTTAGGATCGAGATAAAGATTGTGTGGACCTTCAATATGTACGTTACCGCCAAGGTCCCTGGCTTTAATCATAATATTGTATTTACCAGGTTTTCGACTTTCGAGGTCAAATTTTTCCTGCCAGCTGTTCATGTTCTCAACACTAATATCTTCGATATCACCTTTTCCGTGCGCAAAGACATTTGCAATTGAGAGAAAGCATAAAATAGTAACTAAACATACTTTTTTCATTCTTATCATCTAGCACCTCTATCTTTCGACAAAAAAAATCCCCGATTATTTTAAAGTCCTTCATTTTATTATCGGATGTATATCACTGTTTAATTAGATAAATTTGAGTTATAATGTTTTTAACTTATTTTTTAAGGAGAACATAAGATGGGCTCATCTGACATTACAATTTTACAACAGATTATTGATAAAAGCAAAAAGATTGTTTTTTTTGGTGGCGCCGGTGTGTCTACAGAATCTGGCATTCCAGACTTCAGAAGTGTTGATGGATTGTATAATCAGCAGTGGAAATATCCTCCTGAACAGATAATCAGCCGATCCTTTTTTTATCAGAATACTCCTGAATTCTACCGTTTTTACCGGGCAAAGCTTTTGCCACAGGGAATAAAACCAAATCCTGCACATTATAAGCTTGCAGAACTGGAAGAAGCCGGCAAACTGATTGCTGTAGTTACTCAGAATATTGACGGACTTCATCAGCTGGCAGGAAGCAAAAAAGTTTATGAACTCCATGGCAGTACCTTAAGAAATTACTGCCTTGATTGTAATGAGTTTTATGATGAAAAAATCATAATTGAAAGTGAAAACGCTCCGGATAAGCTTCCACACTGCCCTAAATGCGGAGGACTTATTAAACCGGATGTAGTTTTATATGAAGAAGGTCTGGATCAGCAGATAATTGAGGGCGCTGTAAATGCAATAAAATCAGCAGACACTCTTATTATTGGCGGCACTTCGCTCACAGTTTATCCTGCAGCAGGACTTATAAATTATTTCCATGGAGAAAACCTTGTTCTTCTGAATAAATCAAGCACTCCTCAGGATGGAATGGCAACGCTTGTAATTCATGAACCGATAGGCGAAGTTCTCAGCCAGATAAAAGTGAACTAAAAAATCAGAATTATAATAGAAGCTAGAAGTTCATGTTAAAGCCGAAGGAAAGTCTTATTCTTTCTTCCGGCTTTAAGTTTTTATAAGAATTTATAGCCCAGCTCAAAAGCATATAAGCCTTCATTTTAAATGAAGAATCAGCTAGCGCACCAATATTTGGATTAAAATCAAGGCCAGCCTTTAAATATATTGAATCCAGATAATAACCACGCCCGTCTGCAAGAGCCTTAAAATATTCACCAAGCAGCGCTGTCTGAAATCCGTTTTTAGAAGCAGAACCTGCAGCTCCCGTAGCGGCATAACCTAAAGCAACATATATATCATTCAGATAAAAAGCCGTAAAAACAGGAATTGCTTTCTGGATATCAATTGAAAAAACAGTAGATTCTACAAGAGCATCAAAAATCGGAGTTCCCATTTCCTTTTTATACACATTCTTTTCAAATTTGTTATAGCCGTAAATTGATGATGATGGTAAAAGGCCCGCACTTATAGTTAATGGAAGATTGTATGTATAACCGTATTTTGATTCAAACGGAAGAAGATGAGGTATGCATAATCTGATTACGCTGGAAAGAACAGTACTGTCCTGTACAACATGAAGATTCTGTTTGTTTGGCGAAGTACCTGGAAAATACGCGTCATAGAATCTTCCAAAACTTAATGCTACAGAAAAACCTTTTCTTTCAAAGCGACCAGGGCCGGCACGTTTTATTGTTGAAAACTGAATTGCGGCAACTTCTGAAAGGCTGTACAGCCCCTGAAAATTAAAAAGAGCAGATGCAGTATTTGTTATTGATATAGAAGATCTGTTTCCAACTTCAATACCGGAAGAAATTGTTGAAATAATTCCACCCTGCTTCCAGCCATTTGAGTTAAATTCTGATTTTATTTCTGTCTGAGTATTTAAGAGATTTGTAGCAGTTCCTTTAGTAATTGTTAATGAGGTTCCTAAAGTATTTGTTACAAAGTTCCAGCCTGCAGTCAGAACATAATAATCTGATGAACCGTCTGCCCATGGATTTGCAGTAATGTAAGATATTCCAGGATAGAAATTGTTAAAGAATGTTGAAGGTACATTTTCTGAAACAATACCCGTAGTTGTATAATTGCTGAGCGGAATAAGTAATCCACGTACAAGATATGGGAAAGGATTATATGGAGTTGATGGAAGCTGGGGAGAAGGAAGCTGATTTTGAATTTCTTCTGTTGTATCCGGTGTTTTGGGATTTGCTTGAAGAACGTCTTCTTTATTTCCCACTTCAGTTTCGCATGAAGACAGATTCATACATAGAATTCTGCTCTGACGCAAAAATCTTCCTATATAAATAATTTTTCCGTCAAAAATAACCGGCTCAAATACACCGCCGGAAATATCCTGCGGGCTCAAGAAAATCTGACCGTCTGGTTTTAACATACCAAGGCGAGGCATAGTTCCATTTTTCGTATAGCTGAAACATAATGTTCCAGAAGCCTGAGAACTATATGAAAGGGAGCGAACCGTCATGCCTTTTGGGAAAGGATATTCTTTTAGCAGAGAACCTTCGACGCTGTTCTCACAAATACTGAATAAAAGTCCCTGCTGCTTAATGTACGCAAAATTACCGTTGTCCAGCGGAGTGAACGCGAACGAACTTGTTTCCGCGCCAAGCACCACTTCGGAAAATAATTGAGTATCCTTTACGCGGCGACCATCGGCGCTCATAATAATTTTGTACACGACAATACTGTACTGCTGATCAAAATATTTCTGAGCCACAAGGTACCAGTCGCCGCCGCGCTTTACTACAGCGGCCTCCTTAAGCCCGGCGTGTCTCACAGAATAAAAGGCGCCGCGTTCAAAATCGTAGAGTCTCACACGCGCCTTCACCCCGTTGCTGTTTTCGCTGAGGTAACTCGCGGCAAGAAAGCGACCGTCGTTGGAAAGACGAACTCCGGTAAGGCCGGTGAAGCAGAAGAGTTCGCGGAAGGCGGGAGATTTCGGGGTAGTAGTACGAGATTTCGAGTCCGTAGAAGAGGACGGGGTGTGTGCCGGGGAACCTGGCGAGGTCTTTGAATTTAGTGTGAACACCCGCCCCCCGAAGCGGTCGAGCCAGACGAGGCGTTGGGCGGATGTCGTCAGACTTCCATACAAAGAGCCGGCATCATTCATGCGCGAATAATCACTTCCTTCCGGCTCAAAAAAATCCTGAGCGATTCCGGCGCTTACAGGATTTGCAGGTATATCCGGTACTTCATAATCATTTTGAAATCGAAGCCAGGCTTCCTGAAGTTTTATCCCAAAAGAATTCTTAAATGCTCCGGCAATAGTAATATTCTTACCATTTACAACTCTGTACCAGAATTCCGAATAAGATTCCAATCCATAATTATCCTGAAGCCACTGATGAAAAGCCCCATTAAAATAATATGCAGCACCAGACGGGGAAATGTCAGAAGAACCAGAAACATCATGATATGCAGGAAATTGATTTTCCAGTTTAGCCTGTTTTACATAATGCTTTGCATACTCATCATTAAGACGGCCTTCTCCTGAAGCACTTTCGCTTGTCAGCGTTGCACCTTCGGCCATTCCGGTTGTAACTGAAATCATTCCCGGAACAATACAGTCTCCCAGAACTTTGCTTACGCCTTTCCAGAAATCATTTTTCATATTATAGGTTACTGCATGTGTTAATTCGTGGCGAAAAGTAGAAAGTAATTTTTCACTGAAAAATGCAAGCTCTCCAGATCCTGAATAACCTGTATCATAAAGAGCAATATGATTATAAGGAACTGCTGTCCAGAATGCATTGTAATTGTCTACTGCAGGTGTAATAACAACCGGCATGCGGAAAAATGGAGTAATTCCGTATTGTGCAGTTACTTCGTCATAAACTTCATCGGCTTTTTCATAAAGAATTGCGGCGCTTTTTTCACAACGCGCAGGATAGATAATATCAAACCATTTTGTTTTTGTTACACGAAGATTCTTTTCACCGCCTACCATCCCGCTGTGAGCTGTTAATTGGCTGCACAGCAAAATGGTAATAAGCAGAACTAATAATTGTCTGCCGGTAAAAAGCTTTTTACATATCCATGATTTTCTTTGATGCATATTTGAAGTAACCCGCTCCTATTGGTGCGGAAATTATAACATATATAACACTCAAAATCACAAGAGAATATAATTTCTTTGGAAGTACAACTCCAAGTAGCACAGCAACAAGTCCGATTGTCACCATCGAAAGAAGCATTGACCACAGTACATTCAGATTCTGTTTTGTTGCCGCAATTGGTGTTTCCCAGTTTAGCTTTGGATGTATTGTATCAATAAACATATCTATAATAATCAAAAGCAGGGAAACTGAAGCAGATACCAGAACCATCAGAACGCAAACTCCAATAAACTCCATAAGAGGCAATGGTATCTGAAGTATTAAATATGCAGCTGTAAGAATATTAATTGTGATTACGGCAGCAATTCCAACATAAAGCATTGCATGCCAGACTTTTACTTTAGCAATCATATCAAACTTTACAGGCATTGCCTTAAGGTCATTCAGGGATTTTCCTTCACGTGAAAATGATGTTGTTGCAAGATTTGCAAAAGTTCCGCTGAAAACTGTAAAAGCGGCTCCAATCAATATTGCAAAATACTTTAATGTCTCTGTTGATTGTGAATTTAATTCTGCTAATTTCTTTCTTGCAGATATAAGGAGATCTCCCAGTGATTCTCCTGTAGCAATAAATCCAACAATAAAAGATATAATAAAAATTACAGGAAACAGATAAACAAAAAGCGGTCCGTTTGAAAAGAATGCAGGTTCACGTACAACATTTCTAAAATCACGTACGAAAAGAGCATGGAAAACAGAAGCAGATCGTACATCCTTATTAATTACTTCTTCTGCCTTCTGTGCCGTAATCTTCTTTGATTTTACATCTGAGAAGCCACTTAAACTTGCAACATACATTTTGCTAAAAAGTGGTACAAGCCCAAAAAGTACTCCAGAGCCGATTACTGCAAGAATCAGAATCGGAATGATTTTTCCATTCAGCGCTCCTGCTATATACATAAACACTGGATTATTTGATCCGATTTCATACAGCTTATTGATTGAAGAGCCCATCTTTTCATTTACAAAGTCTGGTGCCGAAAACGACATTGAAACTGAAGAATTCAATAATCCGTAAAAAATACAGAAAGCAATAAGAAGAACTGTTGCCACCATTGTAAGCAGCTTCTTTTTTCTTAATGCCGGAACAAAGTACAAAACTAATATAAATAGAAGATAAATAATAAAAACTGCAGTAATAGAGAAAGCCAGAGCCGAAACAAGGAATCCAAGATAGAAAAGAGGATTTGTAAGCAGCCCTTCATTATAGCCGTATACAACCGAACTGATTGTAAACATTCCCACGCCCATTATGGCATCTGTTACAAAAGAAACTGCAAACTTTGCACTAAAGAATTCTCTTGCCGTAATCGGAAGACTCATAAGAAATTCTTCTCCAGTTCCTGTGTAATATGTAGAAGCAACTGAGGTAAATCCAAAGAACATTATTACGGCAACTGCAATCATCATAGAAATTACAGGCATAAACTCCTGATTTCCATTTGCTGCAAGAAGTCTGTAAGTACCAATCATATAAAAGGTGTACATCATTATCATTACACCAAACAGATAAAGAGCCAGAAGAATCAAAAGTATACTTTTTGCTATTCCCTTTGGTCCTTTCTTAAAGCCTTCAAAAAGTCCGCTGAACGTGGATGGATTTGAATTAAGGATTTTAAAAAGTTTATAAATCATTTCCAGTCTCCGCAGCCTTTGCTGTACTTCCAATCATTTCAAGGAAAATATCTTCCAATGACTGATCTGCTTTTCCATGCTGTTCTTTAAGTTCATTCATTGTTCCCTGGAAAATCAGTTTTCCCTGCTTGATGATTCCGATTCTGTCGCAGAGCTTTTCTGCAACTTCCATAACATGTGTTGAAAAGAAAACTGTTTTGCCTGCTGAGGCTCGTTCACGCATTATTTCCTTTACGATAAATGCTGCTTCAGGATCAAGACCAACCATAGGCTCATCAAGAATCCAGTTCTGAGGATCTGTAATAAGACTTGCTATCAAAAAGAGTTTCTGCTTCATTCCATGGCTGAATGAAGATATTTTATTATTCAAAACTTCCTTTAGACCGAATTTTGTACAATAAGTTTCTATTCTTTCCTTGCGGGCATCGGCAGGAATTTTATATACATCGCCAATAAAATTTAAATATTCAATTGCTTTGAGTCGAGAAACTGTTTCAGGATTATCCGGTACAAAGGCAAATTGTCGCTTTGCTGCTACCGGTCGTTCCAGAATTGAAATACCATCAAGTTCAAGTATACCTTCATCCGGCTGAAGAATACCTGTAAGCATTCTGATTGAAGTAGTTTTTCCTGCACCATTAGGACCAAGGAATCCAAAAATCTCACCATTGTTTACAGTAAGCGAAAGTGAATCTACTGCTTTTGCTCCATCTTTACTGTAAGCCTTTGAAACATTTCTAATTTCGAACATTTTATTCTCCCAAAACAAGAAGTTTAATATACTAGCTGATTAAAACTATAGAGAATAAAAAAAAAATGTTCAATGAATAATCTGTCGATTTAAAAACTGCTGCTAACGGATACGTGCCAATGCATAAACAAATGCTGAATTCCAGTAAATTGCAACTTCGTTTGTACTGTAGCTTGGTTCTGCATCTGCAAAGCATTTAAGAGCAGGGAGGCCTGTAAGATGTTCCTTTGCATAAGCATCAAGAAGTCCTGCACATGGTCCACCAGAAAGCATTCCAGGATAAACCTTTTTGCTTGCACCACTTGGTCTGTGATGTGGATGAACAACGCTCTTTGTTCCAGCACCGGTTACATAACAGTAATTTACAGGATTACAGCCGAGTATGTAATCTATCTGAGCCTTAGCCGCATTCTTAAAATCTTCGCGGCCAGTAAGGTCATAGGCAAGAAGCAGAACATGAGCAAGATCACAAATTGCGCCATTACTTCCCCAGAAAACAAATTTAGAACAGAACTTAAAAGCAGATTCATTGCTGATTGAAAGAAGTTTTTCTGCCTGTGCAATAATTCCGCTGTGAATTTCTGCAGTTAATTCTTCCGGAAGCAGTTCTTCTTTTTCCAGAAGTGTTTCAGTTCCATATCCCGAAACAAAAGGCCATCCAAAACCTTCCTGCCAGCCGCAGTTCCAAGGATGCTTTGGATCCGGCTTGTCCTTCTTTTTATCTTCGCGATATTTAAGCGCATGTGTCAGATAATTTTTATCACCTGTTGCAGCAAAGAGAGAACACAAAGCGAAATAGCGTTCATCGCGTACATCGCGGTCTCCATAACCTCCGGTAGTAATTTCCGGCGGATTAATATACATCTCATCATCATGAGAAAAAAGATATACCTGAGCCTTTACTGCTGCATCAAGAAGAGTTTTTGCAAAGTCAGAATCTGTATCCTTATAGAAGCCTGAAGCATAAGCAAGACAGCCTGCAAAATCTGCTGTAGCCGCTGTTGAAACTGGAGCCAGCACAAGCTGATCTTTTTCTTCCTGCGGCATAATAAATGGACAGAAATGATAGCAGGAAATTTTATGATAAACCGCGCCATCTTCTCTCTGCATCTGAAGCATCCATTCAAGTTCAAAACGAACTTCACCAAGAAGATCAAAGGTCTTAAAATTTTCAGGACATTTTTTATAAGCAAGCAGAAGATCCATTACTGTTTTTGTTCCGGCAACAATATAACGTCCATAATCACCGGCATCATGCCAGCCTCCCTGAACGTTCTTTTTCTCGCCAGTTCCATAAACTTCTGCAATTCCAGTATGGCAGATTCCCTGTCCGCAGCGTGAATCTGTAAAATATTTTAGAGTAGAAAGAGCAATATCATCATAAACAGAATCTGAAAGCTTAAAGGTAAAACTTTCCTGATTTCCAATCTTTATAAAGTATTCACCTTCAGTCTGCAAAGCTGAAAAATCGCCTGTAAAATAACCTCCACCAGATTCTTCATCTTCTGGGGCGGCTGTAAGAGTTCCTGTGAAAACTGATTTTCCACTAGTCTTTTCAATAACGGCAAATTCCTGTGCCTCAGCTTTTGCGTTTTTGCTTACGAAAACGTTTTTGTTGTCGAGCAGGCGGTATCCGACCTGGTTAATAAAAATTTCTGACTCTTTCATAACTAAATGTTATAAAGGTTTGTGAAAAAAAATAATTGAATAAATGTCTATGCTAGTAGTTGAAAATAATCTGATGGCCCGTTAAAAGATTCCGCACATAAGCTGAGTAAACGGAATATTCAGAGTTTCTTTTGTACCATCTTTAGAAATCAGATTAATTTTTACCAGACTCTCTGCAACTTCGTTCGCAGCATTTTCACCGTAAAAAGAACCGACCATTTCCAGATATTCATCTTCTGTCATTTCTTCATTATTAAAAACCGGTGCAAGGAACAAATCCAATATCATGCGGGTCTGTTCATCAGAAGAGTTATAAAAATCTTCCAGACTTTTTCTTGTTATTGCGGCTATAAGACGTCCTTTGTCAGCTTTTACAATTTGTGAACTGAATATATACGAGGTCTGTGTCTTATCACTCATTGCAATTGAAACTGCCCCGCCCTGTTTCTGATTTACATTTACGTTTGAAAAACCCGCTTTTGCAAGTTCATAGGAAACGGCATCTGTATCAATTAACATTTCATTTGAAGGTGCATTCTGATTTCCAACTCCGGCTGCAGAACTGATCATTTTTGCAAATGCTTCTCCAGCACCGCCATCAAAACGGATATCAACAGAATCATCCTTCTGTAAAGTGAGAGTTACTTCTGCCTGGCAGGAAATAAAAAAAACTGCCAGAACAGATATTATAATTGATAAAATAAATGGTTTTCTAAAGTTCATCGCTTAATTAAACAAATTGCCAAGACCTAAGGTTACCCTTATACCTGTAAAAAAGACTAATCCGGCAGAAATGGAATTGGTAAACGAAAGTGCAGAATTGTCCATTTTATTAAAGACGGTATAACTGATATCCTGAACTATCTGTGCCTTTGCCTTTCCAATTGTAAGGGTTGGTGTAGAAAGCGAAATTCCAATTATTCCAGGGAAGAACGAAGGCTTTGCTTCCTCTCCTGTTACCATCATTCTTGCATTACCGAAAGAAATAACTGGTCCTGCATAGAATCTGAAATAATCATTTACAGTTGCAGTAAACATAAGTGGTATCTGGAATACTCCCATTCCAAGATTAAAACGGAAGCCTATTCCAAAACCTGGTTCCAACGGCCATTTTGTATAACGGACATTAGTATGTAAATCTATACCACGGAACTGGAACATAAAGGAATTAGGAGAAACTAAAGACCAGTCGCAGAACAACGAAGCATCTACAGCAATGGCATCGAGTCCTTGTGCATCCGGATTATAGAAACTGCTTCCTTTTATAGTGATACCGCCTTTTGAAGAAGCGTTTTCTTCATCTTCTTCATCATCAACAAAATCTTCTTCAATTACATCTGACTTACCGGAAGAAGCCTTTCCTTTTCCAGAAGGCAGGAATTGTCCACAGGCAACATATTTTGTTTTCCAATAATCCTGTTTAAGGGAAGAAATAATAACACCTGTATTCGGGCCGTCACTGATAGCGGAAATAAACTGACTGTTTCCTATATAAACACCTACATGAGTTATTGGAGCGGTATTATTTGTCTTAAAAAATAAGAGGTCTCCCACTTCTTTATCTTTATCTGGTACTATGCGGCAATAGTTATAAAGTGCCTTTGCAGTACGTGGCAGCTGTTTTTTAATTGATTCTCGTGAACAATAATAAACAAGACCTGAACAGTCAAAAGTATCAGGACCAACGGCACCAAGAACATAAGGTGAACCCACATATTTTTTTGTTTCTGTCACAAATTTTTCGCGCATCACCTGGGCTTCTGCAGGAGACGTATCCTCGGCACAAAGCTTTACACAGCAAAGGCAGAATACCAGCAGCATGAGTGAAAGAGTTTTTTTTGCAGCCCCGCGAGGCCCCTTTTCTGTAAAAAACGCGAATTTATTCGAAATCATCATAATTATATTCTCGTATTTTTTTATACTAACCTTTATTAACCTTTTATTAAACTATATTTTTTTGCGTTACAAGGAATTCTGATGTAAAATGTAGTCATGGCTACAATAAACAATATCCCATGGAAATATCTTGATGATTTTAGAGGCACAGAATTCAAAGGTGAATGGCCTACATTCCCGGAACTTCTGCGTATTCAAGCAAAACGAAATGGAGATCGTCCTTGTTTTACTGCTTTTGATGGCCCCGGCGATTCTAAACGTACATTAACCTATAACGAAGTTCTTTCTAATGTAAAGACACTTGCAGACTGGCTCACAGCCAACGGCCTGAAAAAAGGAGACCGTGTTGCTGTTATGGGTAAAAACTCTCCGGAGTGGGCAACTGCATATCTTGCGGCACTTTTTGCAAGCGGTATAGTTGTTCCTGTAGATAACGGACTACATGAACCGGAAGTTGTAAATATTGTAAACACAGCAGAACCTGTATTTACCTTCTGTGATGACGAAAAAGCAGAAATCTATACTAAAAACTTTCCAAAGTTAAAAGTTTTCTCTCTGAATCCAGAAAGTGCAGATAAGTTTGTTTATAATCTTAAAGCACCGGAAGGAAAAGAAATTAAACAGAATGAACCAAGCACAGAATATGATACTGCAGCAATTTTGTTTACTTCTGGAACTACAGGAAAACCAAAGGGTGTAATGCTTTCGCATAAAAACCTTATTTCAGATGGTTTTATTGCACAGCGACACTTTAATCACTATAACACAGACGTATTCTATGCGCTGCTTCCTATTCACCATGCATATACAATGCAGGCCGCTTTTATCAACCCGCTGATGACAGGTGCTTCAATTGTTTTTGGAAAGAGCATGGCTGTTTCAAAACTGCTTCGTGAGCTAAAAGAAGGAAAAATCACAGTAATGCTTGGTGTTCCTTTGCTGTACAACAAGCTGCTTTCCGGAATCAGAAAAGGTATCAAATCAAAAGGTCCGCTTGTAGCAGGAATTCTTGGTTTTATAAGCTGGCTTTCTTTCATTATTAAAAAGATTTTCCATATTAATCCTGGAAAACGCTTTTTCAAGGCTGTTCTTGAGCAGGCAAGTATTTATACACTTCGCGTTGCAATTTCTGGAGGTGGACCTCTTGCAGCCAGTGTTTGCCGTCAGTACAACGCAATGGGTATAGACTTTATTCAGGGATATGGACTTACCGAAACATCTCCTATTATTGCATTGAACCCTGTTGAACATTTTAAGAGCGAAAGTGTCGGCCGTGCCTTTACACCATATGAAGAAATCAAAATTCTGAATCCTGAAAAGGTTATTACCAAGAAGGGAATTGAAGAAGTTGGTGAAATTGCAGTAAAAGGCCCTATGGTAATGCAGGGCTATTACAATATGCCTGACGAAACAAAGGCAGTATTTACAGAAGACGGCTTCTTTAAGACAGGAGACCTTGGAAGCATTGACAGCGAAGGCTATATCAAGCTTTGCGGCCGTGCTAAAAACCTTATCGTTACCAGCGGTGGAAAAAATGTTTATCCGGAAGAAATTGAGGATGCATTCCAGCTGTGTGATGAGATTCAGCAGATTACAGTTCGCGGCTATTATTCTGATGAAGAAAAGACTTCTGAAGAAATTGAAGCTTTAATTTACCCAAGCGATGAGCTTTACAAAACTCTTGGCGTTGAACGTAATAATGAGTTTGTTCAGGAAGAAGTTCTTGCCGCAATTCAGAAAATTGTAAGCAAAGTAAACAAAAACTTCCAGGCTTACTCACAGATTTCAAAGATTACGCTGCTGAAAGAACCTCTGGAAATGACAACCTCGCAGAAGGTTAAACGAAACTTTATAGCAAAAACCTACTAAATAAAAAAATGTCCGGCCAGACCGGACATTTTTTTTATCTTACATAAGCTCTGATTTCAGAACAAATCTGCGCTAACTCTTTTGCTTTTCGCTGATAAACAGCAAGGTAAATATCCGGCATTGCACCACCCGCACAAGAAGCAGCCCAGAATCGAACATCATCTGCCTGGCGGTCATATGCCTGAGCACGGTAATGAACAGGGGCAAGACAGGTTTTATCAGAAAGCTCTGACTGTGCATCTTCTGTAAAGAAGTGTGTTATATATCGTTTACAGTTTCCATTATCAGAAAGAAGCATTACCGAAACTGCAGGTGCAATAAGACCATAATTATCAGCTCCATAATTTGTTGGAACTAGATAAGACTCATAATTCTTAATTACGTTATATGGAATTTTTCTATGTTCGCTGAGAGTTGTAAAGAAACAGGCAAGCTGTTTACTTTCAGCAAAGAATAAAAGATCGTTTCCAAGACCATGATACCAGGATGGATGAGTAAGTCCGTCACTTGGCCAGTTTTTTACCATATCGAGAAGAGTACGGATTGTAAGTCCTTTCCCATCCAGATTAACATCAATTACACTTTCAAGAGATTCTGCCTTACGTAATTCTGTAATTAATTTATTGTAAGCATTAAGACCACCATTTGCCATTACAAGAGCGCCCACAAAATCAATCAGGATTCTGTCTTCTGCACCATTACAATAGAATGGACTGAAAACTACCCCTTTTGCGGAATTCAAGAAATCGATAAAACTGTCGAAACTGTCCGGAACCTCTTTCTTAGCCTTTTGAAGAACAGTTTTATCAAATGCAATTTCGCAATTATCAAGAATGATTGGAAGACATTTTTTATTGCGAAGGGAAGTTGGCATTGTTTCAAGCACTTTTGAAGGAATTTCTTCTGCAGAAGCAGAAAGAGAGTCTGTAATTTCTCCACGCCAGGTAAAAAGCATATCATATTTTTCTTTTACAATCTGAAGATCAAAATCACCATCTGAAATTACATCAAACTGAAGGATAATTTCTTCTTCCTGAGGGATTTTACTCTGTAAAAGGCTACACATTTCTTCTGAAAGCCCGTAAAAGGCAATCTTAACAGTTCTATCGGCCTTACGTTTCCGGGCAGTTTTAACTCCCACACAGATTCCGATGATGAAAAGTACAGCACAAATTGCGCTGAGTCCATAAATAACAGTTTTTTTGCTAAGAGGCTTTCTGATTTTAGCCTTTTTGATAGCTTTTTTATTTTTACCGCTTTTCTTACTCATACTTAAAATATCGTAAAAAGCACTCTTCAACTTTACACTTGCAAGCAGTACAGTTTCATTCTATAATATATGGCGTGGCAAAGCTTTTTGTTGTTGGAACACCGATTGGAAATCTTGGGGATATAACTTTCAGAGCAATTGAAACTCTTAAGAGTGTTGATTACATTGCCGCTGAAGATACCCGCCATACGCTGCAGCTTTTGAATCATTTTGAAATCAAAAAGCCGCTTATTTCCTGCAGGGCACAAAACGAAAGATTTGCTGGG
>JAEEGL011566543.1_pt1 | contig 15567 bp, 16 predicted proteins | sample 9134231 | NCBI WGS metagenome assembly JAEEGL01 (sample SAMN16246548, study PRJNA631951) | gut metagenome | biome: gut microbiome; feature: rumen; material: fiber-attached | host: Bos | place: Iran: Karaj | collected 2018-10
CAACGGCCACCGATCCCGCATATTGGGCGATCACTTCCGTGTCTATGCTCACATTTCCTACCTGAGTTTTAATATAGCCCTTCATTGAACTCCTCCTCTATCGTCATCTGTAAAAAAACAATAGTTAATTTATTATACACGTTTTTGGCCGAAAAATAAACTTGCATTTTTTATTCTTTTTAAAAGAATTATACTTGCATTTATAAATAACATCTGATAGAATACAATTTGTTGCGGACATAGCAAGAATCTATTGATGAGGAGGTGCGACCGATGGCAAAATGTGATATTTGTGGAAAAGGCGTTCATTTTGGCAACAATGTAAGTCATTCACATAGAAGATCAAACAGAATTTTTCACGCTAATGTAAAGAGGGTAAAATGCAAAGTTGATGGTGTTCCCAGACGTTTGCATGTATGCACTAACTGTTTGAAGTCAGGTAAGGTTGAACGCGCTTAATCCTATATAACAGAAGCTGTCGTAAGACGGCTTCTGTTATTTTTAAAAGAGACATATCCTCGGATATGTCTCTTTTTATCAGAACTGATCGCGTAACATCGCATATTCACGATTTATGATCTGTACCGTTTCATTATCTCCGTCCATATTGTCCGGATGGAAGATCTTAAGAAGATCCCTGTAACGTTTCTTGAGTGCGAGCAGATTATCCACTCCGTTGAAGAATACACCGCTTCTGCTGCTTGAAATACTCATTGTGGATCCCGAAGATCCCGATGCGGTGTAACGTGCACGGTATTTCTCCTTCTCGGTCTCAAAATCTTCCCGTTCCTTACATAATGACCTGAATCCTCCCTCAAGGATCTCAAGCTTCTGTTTGAAAAGTATCTTTTCGGTTGCAAGTGTCTTGGCCTCAAGCTCTGTCCTTCTGGCCTGCTCCTTCACCGATTCCATGATGATGATCTTCTCATTCTCGAATTCGCGTTTTTTTTCTTCGAATTCGCTCTTCTCACTCTCAAAAGATCTCCGGGCATATTCCAGACGCTGGCTCTCTTGCAAAAGCCACAGCCTGATCGATGCCATGTCCTCTACAGAAATGTTCTGTGCAATATCCATTTTTTTCCCCTTATTATTTATACAGACCCTTATTACTACAGATAGTGCATTCTTCCCCATGAAGCACTATATAGTGTATTATAAATAACCTTGTTATTTTTTTCAAGTACTTTTCTCAAATTTACATAAAATAATTAACATAATTTTACTTCTCATCAGGAAAAGCAGCATTCACGGCATCTTTATCACTCAGATCGCCGTCATTTCCCTTTGATGTAAACTTATTGACAAGATCGGGAACCATATCAAGTATCTTTGTCATGCTGTCCTGGTTTTTGATATTTACAAGCCTGGTTGTGCCATTCTGTATTACAAGGACTGCGCTCGGAGTCATCTTTCCCGTGAGTCCTCCCGCACCGTTTGCTTTCTTTTCTCCTCTGAAGTCTCCGGCACCAACTCCGAAGGAAACATCAACAAAAGGTACTATTATGGTATCTCCTATCACCGTAGGTTCTCCTACAACCGTTTTGCTTGACAGGAAACCGTCCATCCCCTTTAACATGGAATCCACTACTTCGTTAAAATTGTTAGCCATTAGCGTTCTCCTTCTTCATAATATGAATAAACCTTTTTACTTTCTTGTTAAAATACAGTTTCAGTAAAACAGAGACCAGTGTGCAGATATAGATCCTTCCTTTAAGAATAAGGTCAAATTCAAGTATCTTATCATCAAAATCCGGAACAATGCTTATCTTTCCATGATAAAAGGGATAAAGCATTGCGGCACCTGCAAGGAATTTACCCGTATCGGAAGGATCATCCGAACCGTATCGCAAGTGTCCCCTGATTCTTCTCGGAGTAATGGCTTTAAGGATCCTCTTTGTCTCCCGGATCAACAGGCCGATGACTTCCCTGTTCCTTGCATCATTAAAGAGAGCATTGTGATAATATGTAAGGCTTTCATTGATGCCTGTCAGTATATTAAGGAGCCTTTTTGCCGAATATCGTAACCTGTCAATGGTTTTGTCTATGCGTGATGAAATCTTTTCGTATATCGTACGGATCTTTTCATAAATGTCCTGTACGTCTCCGCCCATAACATCGGCATCGTTTTCTTTCGGAGCATTCGCCGGTTTTTCCGACTCCGATTTTTCAGACTTCGGATTTATGTGTTCACTCATCGCTTCATCACCGGAAATTTCCGTTATATCCGAGTCATCTTCATGCTCATCAACAAATACATGGGTCTTACCCTTGAGATTTACGTCTTTCTCCCGGATACTGTCCGATTCTTCGTCATATTCAAGCATCGAATATGAAACATCTTTTGCGTTTTTTTTCTTTTTTTCCCTGCGCTGTCTCTTCTTTAGTTCCTTTTCTTCCCTGCTCTTTAACCTTATACCCAATACTCTGATCGTAAGTGCGGTATTTCCTTCCTTGAATTCGTAGCAGGCGGTTATCATATTAAGCAGCCATCCGGCTTTTGCACCGGCATATTCGGGCATTTGTGATCCCGCGCTTTTTTGCGCATTTCCCCTGTATCTGACCGGGATGAACAGGATCATAAATACCAGCAGGAAAACTATTCCAATAAGGATCAGAAGTACGATACCTGTAATTTTTAATATAAGAAGTAAAATATTCAACATAAACCTATGCTCTTCCGGCCCCGTCCTTTACACCTGTATCCGAAAAAAGCTTAAAGTAATCTTCTCTTAATCCGGTATATTGTCCGGTCCTGATAAAATGTTCGGTTATAAGCCGAGTCACTATCTCATACGCTTTCTTCCTGCTCTCGGCAAATCCGATCACGATATGATCCATATGACGGTATTTTCTGAACTTGAACATCTGCGCCGGAACAATTTCAAAAACATCGGTACTGTTCTTTGAAAGCATGATAACGTAAAGACTTACTGTTCCGATGCCAAGCCGCAGCTTTTTCTTTATCTTCGAAATATCTTTATCCGTTTTTTCGGTCAGGTAAAGTTTGTCTATATATCGTATCATAATATAATTCCGTAAGTATCCTGGATCATAATGCAGAACGATCCGTTCACGACAGAAATGATTATAGCATACGAAGGACATAATTTGTAGTCATTTGAGGTCTGATTTGGATGATTTTGGTTGACAATAATTTATTATATTTCTATACTTTTAATAAGGGAGTATATAAACAGTATCTTTATGGAGGGGAACCATATGGAGCTTATTGCAACTGTGGCATTACAGCCCGGAATGGAGGTCGCGGAAGACACTGTAGATTATAAGGGGAATCTGCTCGTCAAAAAGGGAACGACTCTTGATAAACTGACGATCCAGAAACTTTTGATCAGTCCAATCAAGTGTATCCAGATCAAAGAAGCCGAGGATTATGTGCTTACCTATTTTGAAAAGATAAAGGTGAGCAAGACTTTTCAACAGTTCGAATCTGTATATCACGCCAATTTTACCGCATATAAAGTGGCTATTGATTCCTTCATACTGAAGAAAGTTCCGCCGAACAACAATGATCTTCTTCAGATAGTGGAGAATATCTTTACACCTTTTGAACGAAGCCGTACCACTATCCTTGATATGCTGACTGTTCTTAAGATCACTGACAGCGATCTTCTGTATGCGCACGGACTTAATGTGGCACTGATATGCAAATATACGGGCAAGTGGTTTTCACTTGATGTAGAAGAACTGAAGACTCTTATACTGTGCGGCTTTTACTATGACATCGGCAAGCACAAGCTGCCGCGTGAGATCATATTCAAGCCCGGTAAGCTTACAAGTGAGGAACTCGCCCTTATGAGGACTCATCCGGTCCACAGTTATAATCTCATACAAAATCTTTCTATAGATATCAATATCAAACTTGCGGCGCTTATGCATCATGAACGGTGTGACGGCAACGGTTATCCTCAGAAGCTGCCTGCCGACAGGATAAACAGGTTCGCCAAGATAATATCCATAATAGATGCTTATGAGGCAATGACCTCATATCGTGCTTACCGCGATCCGCTGTGTCCCTTTAAGGTCATAGAAATTTTCGAAAAGGATGGACTGGAGCGGTATGATGTGGCTTATTATCTCACCTTCCTTGAACGTATGGTGGAGGAATACATAGGCAAGGAAGTAATGTTAAATGACGGAACCGAGTGCTCGATAGTTCTCATAAACAAACAGGATCTGTCAAGACCCATGGTCCGTGCGGGAAATGACTATATCGACCTGTCTCGGGAGAAGAACCGTTATATAGAAAAGCTTATATGATCATCTGTGGAAATATTCATCAAAAACCATGCGTGCAATGGGAACTGCCGTCTCACCTCCCGAACCTCCGCCTTCAACTATCACAGTTACGGCTATCTTCGGAGAATCAAACGGCGCAAATCCCGTGAACCATGCATGACTTTTTGTTTTATCTTTTGAATACTCGGCTGACCCGGTCTTGCCTGCAGCTTCATATCCCTGCGTGTCCTTAAGCCTCGAACCCGTACCGTTTGTTATGACTCCACGCATAAGTTCCCTGAGTTCAGCCGCCTCCTCTGCGGACATAAGCCGACCGTACTCCTTCTGTTCATAGTGCCTGACCACGCTTCCGCGTATGTTTTTCACTTCAAGTATCGCCATCGGATTCATAAGGATGCCGTCATTTGCTATTGCTGAAGTTATCATATTCATATGTATGGGAGTTATCTGTGTTTTTCCCTGCCCTATGCCCGCCTGTATCACATCGGACGCATCGGAATCTCCCGAAATATCTATCCCGCTCTGTTTAAAGCTGTACGGACAGGGGATATCTTTGTTGAACATCAGTTTATCGCAGGTATTCCCAAAGCTCTGTCTGTCAAGCATTGAACTTATATTTGCAAAAGACGAATTGCATGATCTGGAAAAACTCGAACCTAGATCCAGATGTCCGTGCGGCTGTCCGTGATAACAATTAATCTTAACATCCTCATATTCAAAACTTCCCTTACAGTCGAACTCATATCCGTAAGGTTCAGGGTTTTCTTTTATGTATTCAAGTGCCGTTACTATCTTAAATGTGGATCCCGGCGGATAAAGTCCCTGACAAGCCCTGTTTAAAAGAGGACTGTTCTCTCTGTCTTCATTTACAGAATCCCAGATCTCATCAATGTGATTGGGGTCAAAATCAGGTTTTGACACAAGCGCAAGTATCTCACCCGTTGTAACATCAGTTGCTATGACCGCTCCTTTTCTGTCACCGAGTGCATTAAAGGCAGCTTCCTGCATGCCGGTATCCAATGTGCTTATTATCGTATCACCGCCGTTTTTACGTCCAAGCAGATCATTGCTAAGTCTTTCGGTTATGATATCATTTGATGTGAGCAGTTTGAAATTGGTTACGGCTTCTATACCTATTGTACCGTTATCCTTTGAATAAAATCCAACTGCATGAGCGAACAGATTACCGTAAGGATAGTTTCGTATCTCGTTTCCTTCACTGTCTTCTTCCGTAACCGCCAGAATACTGCCTTCTCTTGACAGTATCTTTCCGCGTACGATCTTTTCTGCCAGCAGAGATGCTCTTTTATTGTTATAAGTATTATTGATGAAGGCATCACTTTTAAATGCGGTAAAGTACGCGATATAACCTATAAGAACAATAAAAAGAGCGGCAAAAATACAGGTTATCGTCATTATCTCCCGGTTGGCTTTTATCTGTTTTTCTGTTTTTTTCCTCTTAATCTTCATATCAGACCTCATTGCCCGTTACACTGTCATTTGATGATCTTACTGATATATACAGTCCCTGTATCACTGAAAACATTATAAGGGATACCATTATGGAATTACTTCCGTAACTTACAAGCGGAAGCGTCACTCCTGTGAGCGGAATGAACTTTGTAACACCTCCTATGGTAAGGAAAACCTGAAATCCGTAGGTAGCAGCAAGGCCTGTCGCTACAAGTTTATAAAACATATCATTAAATCTCATCGCAATGTTCATGAACATAACAAAACAGCTGACGCAAATGAGAATAAGGCATATACCGAACAGTACACCGAATTCTTCCGAAATTGCAGCAAAAATAAAATCCGCTTCAACCACAGGTATACGGTCCGGAGCTCCACCGGTAAGTCCCATACCCGTAAATCCTCCGGTACCTATGGCAAACAGTGATTGTGCGATCTGATACCCCGAATTATCTATATTTTTAAGCGGATCCTTCCATGCTTCCACCCTTACCCTTACATGGGAAAACAGTCTGAACCCGGCTGCCGATGATAATGCTGCTCCCAAAAGACCTCCCAAAAAGTAAAGGATATTTCCGGTTGCAACAAACAGCATTATCACAAAAACAATGAAAAATATGATGGCACTTCCAAGATCCTTTGAAGCGACCAGCAGCAGAACATGTATACCTGCAACTATAGTCGCAGTCAATACCCTGTATTTCGATTTCATACAGGTAAGGATACCGGCCATCGAAAACACGAATATTATCTTGACAAATTCAGAAGCCTGGAAGGACACGCCGCCAATCCTTATATTAAGCTTTGATCCGTTTATTGCGGTTGAAAATACGAGCACAAAGACCAAAGCTCCTATTCCCGCTGCCGCAAGCATTATATAGAAACGTCTCAGACGTTTGAACTTCTTAAGTATGTATGGAATGACTATGGCCATTCCTATTGATATCAGTGCGACGATAAACTGTTTCTTGGCTTTTGAATAATTAAGCCTTGCCAGGATCACAAATCCAATGCTCATCAGCATGCACATATTATTTACAAGCAGCTTGCTCGCTTCCGGGTACATAAAACGGTAAAGAAGGATAAGAGCCCATAATATAAGCTGTGTAAGACCATAGAACTTAAGCAGGTCAACATTTCCTGTATTCAGATACAGGGTCAGGAACGAAATAAGGTAAATAAGCGACATGGCTATGTTCTGCCACAGATATATACCGTCACGGTCCTTTTCCTCCCTGTGTCTGAACACGGAAAAACACTGCAGCGAATAGACCGCTATAAGAACAGTCAATATGTACTTTGAAAAAACTGAGAATATTAAAACCAATTATTCTACTCCTCTTTTAAGATGTCCGAGGGTATGGTCTGTCCCGGGAACTTCAAATGGCCTTTTTGCAAAAATATCATCATACAGGGAAAGTATCTTATCTATCTCTTTGCTGTCTTCCACCGTAAAATGGATCCTGTAAGAATAGGGTTTCAGTACGTCCGTAAGATCCTCGATCTTTGTTATCATTGTCGGTACGCTGTTTAAGATCGTATTAAAGCATTCTCCGCACTCACGCACACAAGGAAATGAATTGCCGTATCTGTCCCTGATATATGATACTCCGTTGTCCTTAATGCACCTGTCACGGGTTTTCATTACACATTGCGCGGATACCATCATCGGAAGACGCCCGTACAGTATAAACTCACCGCCCTTTAACTTAAGGTTCTTAAGTTCCCTAAGATTGAGTTCGACGGGATAAGTTATAACATCCACGCCTGAGCTTTCATATGCACGGACCGCCTCATCATTTCCGGCATACATATGAAGATCCGATGATATCATACCTTTATAACCATGTTTCTTCAGAAAATAAAGCGCTTCGTAATTGTCAACCGTTACACCGTCTGCCATTCCGCTCTTCAGCATTTCCAAAATATATGTATTCCGGTCAAAATATCCGTTCCGGATGATCTGAGGCAATGCAAAAAACACGGTTTTCCCAAGTTCATGGACCTTTTTTACCACTGATGTCATGTTTTTTTCATTTATTGCAGATGCATTTATCGTGATCATATCGATAAGATCATATCCTGACACCTGATCAAGCATATCCAATCTGTCTATACGGCAGTTGACTTTTACCTTTTTATCGGGTATCTCCGTATCATCTGACGCCCGGATATTCCTCTTTACGTTTTTGTCATCAACTAAAGTTTCATTGACGGTCCGTCTGTATTTATTTAATATTGTATCCCTGAGAAGTTTAAGGCCTTCTCTTCTTGCCCGGTTAAGTGAAGAAACGGGGAGAAAAATATCATCATCGCATGCTATATCGATCCCTGAAAATTCAAAGCATGTCCCGCCTGTTTTATCGATCTGTTTCCTTATATCTTCCCTACCTGTAGGACTTTTCCTTGAAGCTTCAACAATATCACCGTCGTAAACAGCACTGCAGCCCTGACAGCATAATTCAAGTCTGAGCTTCTCTCCTTTACGGGCTTTTACTTTTGCTTCCGTCAATATCCTGATGTCTTTTCCGGCATATTTTTGATAAAGGCTCTTAAGATCCTTTTCATCTCCCGAATCATAGGAAGGTTTATCGACACTTATCATTGAGCGGCCGTTATGGATATGGTAATAACCGTCGCAGTGTCCGCTCCTTGTATATATTTTATCGAGCTGATCCCTGTCATATTCTTCCACAAAATACTTTTCATAATGGGCATTCAAACATCTGTCTATATATTTTCTGTATATCCCTGTCACTGTTGCAACATATTCTTTTGACTTCATCCTGCCTTCTATTTTGAAAGATGTAATACCCGAATCAATAAGTTCCGGCAGTATGTCAAGCGTCATCAGATCCCTTGCACTTAAAATGTATTTTCCGTCATACGGAAGTCTGCACGGCTGGGCACATCTTCCCCGGTTGCCGCTCCTTCCGCCGAGAATGCTTGAAAACAGGCATTTCCCGGAATATGAATAGCATAATGCTCCGTGAATAAAGCATTCAATTTCCATTCCGGTAGAATCATGTATCTTCTTTATTTCCGGAAGACTCAATTCCCTTGCCGGCACGATACGTTTGATCCCCATATCCGAAAGCAGCTTTACTCCTTCAATATCAGTAACAGCCATCTGTGTGCTCGCATGAAGAGGAAGCTTTGGAAACATCCCTGAAAGAACTGATATCACTCCGATATCCTGTACGATCACTCCGTCAAGACCCGCTTCATAAAGAGGTGCTATATACTCATAGAGCCCGGATATCTCATTATTCTTAAGTATCGTATTTACGGTAAGATAAAACCGTCTGCCCAACAGATGCGAACGGTCTATTGCTTCTGTCAGTTCATCGCTGTTTAGGTTTTTTGCATAAGCTCTTGCGCCGAATCTGTCGCCTCCGGCATAGACAGCATCTGCTCCTGCGGCGATCGCCGCAAGAAAACATTCAAAATCGCCGGCAGGCGATAACAGCTCTATTTTATCTTTTGATATCTGTTCCAAACTGGACCTCCGTGATAAAGATAAAGGGCTGTCAGTGACAGCCCTTTTTTTATGCTTTTGATAATTCCTTCTGATAATCCTTTATCATTTTATCTTTGCTTTCCATTTTTATCTGTGCGGCGATCAATTCGTGCTTGATATCATACAATTCCTTATCCTTGGCTTCCAATTCCTCTTCAAGTTCCTCCAATTGTTTCTTAGCCTTGAAGTAATCGTCCGCAACATTTAACTGTATCAGGACATTCTGCATATCAAGAGGCTGTCTTCTGAATGAATCCACCTTCTCATATTCCGCTATCTTACCATTGATATATGACGCGACTTTTTGAAGATATTCCTCACTCTCATAACCGCTCAAACGAATGACCTTTCCGCCGATAATAACCTCAGTATCATTCTTTGAAGACATATCAAATCACCTCGTTTTTCCGAGCTTAATCATAAACCCATGCCAACTGATGATACTCTTCACTCCAAACCTGATGCCAATACGGATGAAGCACTCTTTCTTCTTCTATATAATGATCCTGTCTGTAGATAGGTTCACCTTTGTATCCATCCTGTATATACTGAACACCCAGGAAGAAATCATTACCGTCCACCTTGCCGCTCTTGTCAAGATCGGTAACTGTATGAGCCCTCATCATAGCTCTGTTATTGATATAATCAATGGCTTTTTTATCATATGATGCGAAACCGGAATTGAGTGAAGCCGTATATACTGCTTTCTTGCCATCCGCAACAGCCTGCTTGGCTGCATAATCGGCCTGCTGTGCCGCAAGCTGTTTATTGAGTGCATCTATCTGAGCCTGTACTGCAGGTGATTTTGCAAGCTGGGTCTGATATCCGGCTATAGCCTTTTTTGTCTGATCAACAACCGTTGCTGCAGCCGTTGCGATATTTTGTGCATTATCATATTCAAGCTTCGCTGCCTGCATTACGTTTACATCCTGAAGTGCCTTGAATGACTTATCGGCATTATCTTCAACGATATACTTTGACTGACAGTCACTTACAAAACTGTTCGCACTGGCAAGTGCCTGCTGTTTTGCTTCTACATTTCCCTTTGCTGCAAGCAATTCCGTTGCCGCATTAAAATATGCCTGGGTGTTTGTTTCTCCTGATGCGGTGAAAGCATTTACCTTCGCCTGTTTTTCATTGAGAACGGCCTTGGCAGCTGCAAGTTCCGATGTAGCCTTTGCCTGAGCTTCCTTCGCCTGATTAAGATACATAACGGTACACGGCAGAGCATCTGCACTTACCGCCTGTGGAACTGCGAATGTGAGAACCGCAGCGGAACACATAACAATAGCCCTTATTAAATATTTTTTTGTCATAATCTTCTCCCCTTTCTTAGACAAAAATCTATTTTAATTATAACAAATATTTCGGCAATGTCATCATAAAATTAAGGTTTTTCATAAAAATACGGCAAACTTAACAAATATGTAACAAAAGTAAGGTTTCAGTCGTTTGTATCATCAATAAAATCAATTCCGAAATGCTCATATGCAGTTCTGGTCGCAACCCTACCCCTGGGCGTGCGGTTTATGAATCCGTTCATGATAAGATACGGTTCATATACATCTTCTATCGTTCCCGCATCTTCACCTATTGCGGCTGCTATGGTATCGAGTCCCACCGGTCCGCCGTCGAATTTGTTTATCATGGTTAAAAGCAGGTTCCTGTCAACATGGTCAAGCCCCATCTTGTCAACATCCATAAGATCGAGTGCACTTTTTGCGACTTCGTGTGTTATATTTCCGTCAAATCTGACCTGTGCAAAATCCCTTACCCGTTTCAGAAGACGGTTTGCAAGCCTCGGTGTTCCCCTGCTCCTTCTTGCAAGTTCCATGGCTCCCATCTCATCGATGGAAACATCAAGTATCTTTGCCGAATGCATTATTATGGTCTTAAGTTCTTCATTTGTGTAAAATTCAAGCCTGTGTATGACTCCGAAACGGTCGCGTAAAGGTGCCGTGAGAAGTCCTGCCCGCGTGGTCGCTCCGACAAGTGTGAATTTCGGAAGGTCTATCCTTATCGATTTTGCGGAAGCGCCTTTACCGATCATTATATCTATGGCATAATCCTCCATCGCAGGATAAAGTACTTCTTCCACCTGTCTGTTAAGTCTGTGTATTTCATCAACAAACAGCACATCGCCTTCCTTGAGGTTGTTTAAGATCGCTGCCATATCACCGGGTTTTTCGATCGCCGGTCCTGAAGTGGTCTTTATGTTCACACCCATTTCATTTGCTATGATGGCGGCAAGTGTTGTCTTGCCAAGTCCGGGCGGACCGTAGAACAATACATGATCGAGAGGATCACCCCTTAATTTTGCGGCATCGATGTATACCTTGAGATTCTGTTTGGCCTTGGCCTGTCCTATATAGTCCTTTAGATATTGCGGCCTTAGGGAACCTTCTATTTTGACATCTTCTTCGGTAAGTCTTGTTTCAATAGATCTTTTTTCCATTTCCTACCTCACGATCTGCCTGAAAGCAAGCTTGATTATCGTTTCCGTATCAGCGTTCTCATCAGCTCCGCACAGTTTCACAGCCTTTAGCGCATCGGCAGAACTGTAACCGAGTGCTGTAAGCGCTTCTATCGCTTCTGCCCTGGCTGTACTCATTTCGGATGTATCTTCAACCGTCCTGTTTACGGAATAGTTGTCGAGCATATCTCGTACACTCACCTTATCCTTCAGATCGATTATAAGACGCTGTGCGGTCTTGGCACCTATACCGGGAGCCTTTGAGATCGTCTTGGCATCACCGGACATGATCGCAAACTTAAGATCATCCGTACTCATAGCAGACAAAAGAGCCAGCGCTCCCTTCGGTCCTATACCGTTCACCTGTATCAGCATTTTAAAGAGATCGAGACTGTCGGCTGTTGTAAATCCGTAGAGCTGCATCGCATCTTCCCTGACAGCCATATAGGTATATACCTTTATATCACTGCCTCTTGCTCCAAGCATATCCCGCTGTGCCGCCGGCATATATACATTGAACCCTATACCGTTAACATCTATCATTATTCGGTCTTCATAGATCGAATCTATCGTGCCCTTCAAAAATCCTATCATCACTCCACCTCATTCTTAATACTATAGTCTGTCCCAATATACCCATAACACATCCGGCCAGCATACCAAAGATAACAAGGACCGGAAGGTAAAAGATCAGATTTATCTCATTCATTGTTATTTCGGCAACGACAAGCTGCCCCAGATTATGTGCCACACCTCCCGCTGCACTCACGCCGGTCATTCCGAACAGTCCGGTCTTTTTTAGCATCCACATGACCGTTACGGCAAAAATCCCACCTGATATGCCGAATATGATCGAATACATATTTCCGAACATAAAACCTACTATCAGTACTCTTGCAAGAAGGATAAGATATGCATATACGGGGCCGAAAACATAAAGTGCGATCAGAGAAACGATATTCGCAAAACCCAGCTTTATCCCCGGAATACCGAAAAACACAAAGGGAATCAGCTGTTCCGCATAACCGAAAACCGCAGCCAGTGCAGTCATCACCGCAATGTAGGCCGTTATCCTGACAGGGTTTAATTTATCTTGTGATCGCATCATAACCGCTGCCATTCTCCCCTTCTATCTTTATTATCACTCTGTCCGGAAGGCATACTATCGTCTGTCCGCCCTTAAACACCTTGCCCTGATGCATGCACAGTTTATCCGGACACGAAGCATCACTCATATAAGCTTTTCCGCCCGAGATCGTAAGTGTATTATGGCTTCCGTCATATCCGCCTATATCCACCCTGATATCCTCTGTCAGCAGGTATCTTCCCGTTTCCGCACCGTCAACATATACTACGGCGGTCATTCCTTTATCTGTGAAAACCCTTGTAAAGATCATTATAAGCACAGATACCGCTAATATGGATGCCATGAGAATGATGTCATTTCTGCCTATATATTTATGCATCCTTTTCGTTTATATAATTGACAAGTCCTTCAGCCTTTATTATCCTCTGCATGAATTCGGGGAAAGGCTGTCCTTGATATTCCTCATTTTTTGTTTTGTTATAGATCTTCCCGCTGTCAAAATCGATCTCGACCTCATCTCCGTCATCAATGCCTTCCGATGCTGCCTTGCATTCTATTATCGGCAGTCCTATATTTATCGCATTCCTGTAAAATATCCTTGCGAATGTTTCCGCGATCACACAGCTTACACCCGATACCTTGATCACCAAAGGTGCATGTTCTCTTGACGATCCGCATCCGAAATTCTTACCGGCAACTACGATATCACCTTTTTTTATCTTCTTTACAAAATCCTTGTCTATATCCTCCATGCAATGCTCGGCAAGCTCGTTTTTGTCCTGTATCGCAAGATATCTTGCAGGGATTATCACATCAGTATCAACATTGTCTCCGTATTTGTATGCTGTTCCTTGTGCGTTCATTATCTTCTCCTTATATTCAAACAATTACTTACTGAATTTCAATTTATCAAACCCGAAAAACAGGGTGTCTGTCTTACCTTGGTGCGCAGATGTAACCTTCTATGGCACTTGCTGCGGCAACTGCGGGTGATGCCAGATAGACTTCGGAATCCACATGCCCCATCCTGCCGACGAAATTCCTGTTTGTCGTTGAAATACATCTCTCACCGGCTGCAAGTATTCCCATGTAACCACCCAGACACGGTCCGCAGGTAGGTGTTGATACAACGGCTCCGGCCTCGATGAATATTTTCAGAAGACCTTCTTCCATAGCCTTAAGATATATTTCCTGAGTGGCAGGTATGACTATGCATCTTATTCCTTTCTTAACCTTTTTGCCTTTAAGTACTTCGGCTGCAATACGAAGATCGTCAAGACGGCCGTTAGTACAGGAACCTATAACTGCCTGATCGATCTTAACAGGCTCTTTTATCTCATCTATCGTCTTTGTGTTTTCGGGAAGATGAGGGAAGGCCACCGTAGGTTTAAGTGCCGACAGATCTATCGTGTACTCCTCATCATACTGAGCATCTGCATCTGCCTCATATACTTTATACGGACGGTTGCCATGTTCCTTCATATATTCTATCGTAAGTTCGTCAACGGGGAATATACCGTTCTTTCCACCCGCTTCGATCGCCATGTTTGCAATGGTGAAGCGGTCGTCCATTGACAGATTCTTTATCCCCTCACCGGTAAACTCCATTGATCTGTACAGAGCCCCGTCAACTCCTATCATACCTATTATGTGAAGTATGACATCCTTACCGCTCACCCATTTTGACGGTTTGCCCGTAATATTGAATTTAATGGCTGACGGCACTTTGAACCATGCGCGTCCCGTAGCCATTCCGGCAGCCATATCCGTACTTCCGACACCGGTTGAGAATGCTCCGAGAGCTCCGTATGTGCATGTATGTGAATCAGCGCCTATTATCGCATCTCCGGCTACTGTAAGACCTTTTTCGGGAAGAAGTGCATGTTCTATTCCCATCTGTCCCACATCAAAATAATTGGTTATTTCATGGGCGCAGGCAAAATCCCTTACACACTTGCAGTTTTCTGCCGACTTTATATCTTTGTTCGGAATAAAATGATCCATGACAAGAGCAATCTTATCCTTGTCGAAAACCTCCTTATCCTTCATCTTCTCCATTTCCCTTATAGCGACCGGAGTTGTGATATCGTTACCCAGCACAAGATCAAGATCCGCTTCGATAAGCTGTCCCGCTTCTACATATGGCAGTCCTGCGTGCGCAGCCAGTATCTTCTGCGTCATTGTCATTGGTTTACTCATTGTTTCTTCCTCCTTCTCAAACCATACTTCCTACATAATAAAAACCTTTGCATTCATCAAGCCTTACATTTACGATCTTTCCGATAAGACTTCGCTCTCCAGGGAAATGCACCGTCATATTGTTGCTCATCCGCCCGGTAAGAAGCCTTTCATCCTGTTCGTTAATATCATCGACCAGAACATCTTCTATCTTCCCCGTATTAAGTGCGGCTCTTTCTTTGGATTCCTTATTCACCGCTTCGAGCACACGGTTGAATTCCTTTTTTACAAGTTCGGGATCGACCTGTTCCATTGAGGCCGCAGGAGTTCCCGCTCTCTTTGAATATATAAATGTGAACGCACCGTCAAACCTTACTTTTTTGATAACATCTATCGTTTCATCAACATCTTCCGGAGTTTCTCCGGGAAATCCCACGATGATATCCGTGGTGATCGCGGTATCCGGAAGCTCCTTTCTTATCTTAAGAGCAAGTTCAAGATACTGCTCCTTGGAATATCGTCTGTTCATGGCTTTAAGGATCCTGGAACTTCCCGACTGTAGCGGAAGATGTATATGAC
>JAEEGL013213070.1_pt1 | contig 15567 bp, 11 predicted proteins | sample 9134231 | NCBI WGS metagenome assembly JAEEGL01 (sample SAMN16246548, study PRJNA631951) | gut metagenome | biome: gut microbiome; feature: rumen; material: fiber-attached | host: Bos | place: Iran: Karaj | collected 2018-10
ATTGGAACGAAAAGACAAAATAATCAATAGGGCTGTAGAAAAATACGGGGACTCGTTGTACTTTGCCTCCCAGTCATTCGGCAGTCCGAATATAGATATTGTCCGTATCAATGATGACCTTACAAGGCTGTACATCATTCAGGGAACAATCCTTGACAATGTAATCCCGTTTGGTAATGACTACTCTATTGATTTTGACAAAGACTTGAATCCCATTGCTTTTCGGAAATACCATAATTCTTTGTTGGCACTTCGCACGAAAACTGAAGATGGTGGCGATGTTGAATCTATCCGCCATTCACATTTGACAAACAATCCTTTCATCACGCCGACGGATATTTGCAATTTCTTGCTTTACCGTCCAGAAGGGATGGATATGTTTTATGTGTACAGCACAGCTTATAAATGCACCTTCGCATATTCGCTTAAATTGAACCAGATTATCACTGTTGTGGATTAGGTAAATTGGTATATGGCAATAGTGAGCTTTCCCTACTCTTGGAAATACAATGGAACAAAAAAACAGCGACTTGTGTTTACAAATCGCTGCTTCTCTTTCGGGCGACAGGTCGGATTCGAACCGACGACCCACGGAACCACAATCCGGTACTCTAACCAACTGAGCTACAATCGCCATATTTTGAGAGTGCAAAAATAAATTTTTTTTTAATTATTTGACCATATTTGTAAAAATAATTTTTTATCGGGAATAGGTTTTCTTACTTTTATGTAATTTATTATAAATCAGATTTTTAATACTATTTTCAATTTGCATCATCTTTTCCGGAAATTTTTTTCATATCCTTTTTAGGATTTATTATAGTAAAACTTTGAACTATTTTCCCCGTTACTCAAACAATTTATTAATTTTGCACCATCAAGATTGTTTTTGTTTAATAACGTTACTAATTTTCAATGTTATTAAACGGTATGTTGGTTCTGATATATTTGTAAAAAATTGATTATGAGAAGAATTAATATATTTTGGAGTATTATTTTACTGTTTTTTTCTGCTTATAGCCAAAATGAGAATCTGCGTCCTGAACAAATTTTAAAGGAGCATAGGGCCATACCGGTTAGTGATTGTTCCAAAATTGATTCTGTGGTTGCCTTGGCGGAGTCAAAAAAAGGTTGTGCCTACCGTTATGGTACGGCAGGTCCGTCCACATTCGATTGTTCAGGATTGATGTATTATGTCCATAAGCAGTTTGGATTGACGTTGCCGAGGAGTTCCCCTGATTTATATTTTGTTGGGAAAAAGGTGGATAAAAAAGACATTCGCAGGGGTGATTTGGTCTTCTTTCATCGTTACAAACGTTCTGTAGGACATGTGGGTATGGTGGTTGAGGTGGATTCGAATCATCATTTTACCTTTATCCATGCTTCCACACACAAGAAGGGGGTAAGGTACGACCGGTCCAATTCAGACTATTATGCACGGGAATATGTGGGGGCACGCCGTATTTTTGAGTGCGATGGTGATGGGATGCCCACCTTGCCGGAAGATACCTTGCCGGAAATCACTTCCGACTCTTTAAAAAATGTTGGGGTGGTCTCTTCGGAAAGTAACAACCCTGCCCAAAATTCTTTGTCAACGTCTCTGCAACCGCAACCCAAGCTTATATATTATAAGGTAAAATCGGGGGATACATTAAGCAAAATTGCGAAAAAATACCATGTGTATGTTTCGCAACTCAAAAAGTGGAATCATCTCAAGTCGGATTTTATCCGTGAAGGACAAAAATTGAAGATTTACAAGTAGGTTCCGACTAATAGATAGCCAAGTCGCGCATTAAATAGTTCTGCACATAGTCGCTAACGCCGTCTTCTAAGGTATGAAACGGGTGTTGGCACCCTGCTTGGCGCAGTTTTCCCATCTTGGCTTCCGTAAAATATTGGTATTTGTCACGAATATCTTCAGGAATATCAATAAAGTGGATATCCGGTATCCGCGACATGGCGGTAAAAGTCGCAGTGGCTAAATCGGTAAAAGTACGTGCTTGGCCAGTACCTAAATTAAAGATCCCATCAGGATGTTTATGTTGGAGAAACCAATATAAAACAGACACAACATCTTTAACGTAGATAAAATCGCGCTTTTGTTCTCCGTCTTGGTAGTCGGGACGATGTGAGCGGAACAGGTTTACCATGTCTTTTTCGTTAATCTGATGAAAAGCGTGCATGATTACGGAGGCCATTCTTCCTTTATGGTATTCATTCGGTCCGTACACATTAAAGAACTTAAATCCGGCCCACATTGGAGGAGATTTCATCTGTTGGAGGATCCATTTGTCAATTTCATTTTTCGATTTTCCGTATGGATTCAGCGGTTGAAGTGTGGGAATTAGTTTCTCGTTATCGTCATATCCCAAGTTGCCGTCTCCGTAAGTGGCTGCAGAGGAGGCATAAAGGAGGGGAATATGATGTTGGGCGGAGAGACTCCAAAGATGTTGGGTGTAGTCAACGTTGAGTTCTTCAAACACCGCATAATTCATTTCGGTGGTATCTGTTCGGGCACCGAGGTGAATGATAGCTTCAATGTGGGAATGATTTTGATCTGCCCATTGGAAGAACTCGTTGCGTTGTATCTTGTCGCAGTACTTTTTATGGAGCCAATTCTTTTTTTTGGCTTCTTTGGTAAAGTCATCAACAAGAATCAGGTCGTGAAGACCTGATTCGTTGAGTTTTTCTATCATGCAGCTGCCGATGAAACCGGCGGCACCAGTAACAACAATCATCATTGTGGATTATTTTCTCTTAACGCCACCGCCGGAAGGAGTGCCCAAACGAGCCATAGCGCATCTAAAACCAATATTTTTTGCGGATTCATCTTCTTCCATGTAACGTCTGTGTCCTGGAGCGGCGTAGTATTCAGGATCTATCCAAGAACCGCCTTTGTAAACTCTTGCGTGGTCGCCAACGAGAGAATAATTATATGCGGTTTGCAGATCTTTGGGATACATTGTGCTGGTAGCATCGGTAGAGTTGTTTTTCCAAACATCCATATCGGTTTGAGATGCCCAGTCGCCATCCAAATAGTTGATATTATCTGCTTGACGGTAGTTTCTTCTTCTGTCGTTTTTGAAGTCAGAAACGGGAACCATTGGAATTTGTCCTACGCTATCACGTTCTTCAACTGTGCCGTCTTCCAACAACTTCTTGGTTTCATAGTAGTTGCCACGGAATGGGTTGAATTCATATACATCACCATGGGAGGTTTGTCTGTAAACATCCATTACCCATTCGGCTACGTTTCCGCCCATGTTATACAAGCCATAATCATTAGGCCAGTAGGAGTTAACTGGAGCTGGTATATCAGAAGCATCGTTCAGATAACCTGCCACACCCATCAAGTCGCCACGCCCACGTCTGGTATTGGCAACAAAGTCGCCGTAATAGTGTTTGTCGTCGGTACGGGTATAATGTCCGTTCCATGGGTACATTTTTCTTTCCAAGATTCTTTCATTCAAGGTATTGCCAATCAAAGCGTAGGCAGCATATTCCCATTCAGCTTCGGTGGGGAGGCGGTATTTCGGCAAGAGGATACCATCTTCCATTTTAACATTACGATAATCACCGGTAGAGATATTCTGCAAACGGTGGTCAGTTTCCATTTCGTATGTTTCGTAAGTTAAGTAAGCATCTGTGCTGAAGTATAATTCTGGAGATGGGTCCGGATTCCAATCGATAAATCCCATATCCACCAAAATCTGTTCGTTAACACGGTCGGTACGCCATGCTGCATAATTGGTTGCTTGTAGCCAGCTCACGCCTACTACAGGATAGTGATCGTAAGCGGGGTATCTGAAATAGTATTCCACCTGTGTTTCAGCAAAAGTTAACTTTTCACGCCATACATTTTCGTCAGGGCAGGCGTTATCATAAACCGTTTTCAAATCTGCAGGAATGAATACGCGTTCCAACCAATACAAATATTCCCTGTAGTCGCGGTTTGAAATTTCGGTTTCATCCATATAGAAGGAAGAGATGGTAACACGACGGGGGTTGTTGTGCCAGTCGTACATCACATCTTGTTCCATTCTACCAAAAACGAAAGTACCACCTTCAATGAGAACGAGGCCGGGGCCTGTAGCTTGTTCTACAAAAGGATACACTTCAAAACCGCCATTTTCAGCGTTATTATATTCCCAGCCGGTAGTGTGGGAGTATTCTTTCTTACAAGCGCTAAACAATAAAGCAAAGGCGATAAAGAGAACTAAACTTGAAATTTTGGTTATTTTATTCATTGTGATTATTTTTAATCAATATTTCTAACGATGATTTTGCTTATATATTACAATAGGTATAAATTAAAATGTCGGGCAGTTCAAGTCTTTTTTTACCACTCTTCTTTCCGGACAAGGGAAGAAGAATTGCAGTGATACTTCGTGTGCGCCACCAGAAAGGTTGGCAAGTTTTGAAACGGTAAGGTCGTACGAATAGGCCAGACGAATCATCTCGTGTTGCAAACCAAACATAAAGATAACGGCATCCGGATTTCTGAAACTTTGGCGATACCAAATACCAACAACAAAGGGGTAGTAGTTCAGATAGAACCCATAATTCAATTGATGGAATTCCAATTGATGCTGGTAAATGATGTTCGGGCTGATGGAGATATCACCGAAACTGCGGCTTTTACGACTTTTGCGTTTCAAGTCGAAGTAACCGCCCACGTGGGCAGTCCACTTAACAGGCAGACGGGAAACAGAAATAAACCCTTCGTAAGGTCTTGTAACATGGTTTACGGCTAAACCGAAATAGAAATTCTGTGTATATCCGATAAACCCTGCAGAAAAGTCGGCAACCCCTTTGGATTGTTTGGTGGGAGCGGTCTCGTTTGTTTCATAAACAAAACCATATTTCGGGTCAATCATATCTCCAAATGTCAGACGGCTCCAATCCAGGCTCTTTTGTTGGTATGTGGCTTGCAAAGCAAAGCGCATGTTGAATTTTCTGGAAATTTTCAATTTGTAAGAATACATGAAACTTGCTGCATAGGTGTTGATGGTCCCTTGACCTTGATGGTCGCCAAGAAATAAAATGCCGATTCCTCCCGCAATTTTATCAAAATGTTGATCGTAAGAAGCAGAATAGGTGAGGTAGGTTCCATGAATATTAGGCCATTGATCCCTGAAATGCGTGCTGACACGAGGACAAACATTTGTGCCAGCAAAAGCGGGATTTAAGTATAATGGATTGGCATAAAATTGCGAAAAATGAGGATCTTGTGCGGATAACTGCAAACTGCTTGTCAAAAGCAGCAGTACGATACCCAGAATGTGAAGAATTCCTTTGTGCATAATTCCAAATTTTATTTTCAATGCAAATAAAAGATTGCAAAAATAACAATTTATAGTGATAATCTACGAATAATTTTATAAAAAGTTATCAACATTTTTTATTTTTTTGCAATTTTAATTTATGCATTTCGTTTATGTAACGTTTTTATCATTACTCTCTAACGTATGAATAATAAAAAAACTTTGGTCGTTGTTCTCCTTTTTTTCTTATTTGTCCTACAAGTAATTGATATACAGGCCCAAAATTTTCAAAAAAAGATTGATATTGAATGGCAAAAGCCGTTGGAATATGCTTATTCCCATGGTGAAGTTCAGCAATTGCTCTATTTTAAGGATGCCGTTTCTGCTGCTGCCTTTCCGACATTACCCGCTTATTTTGAGCGTTTTCATACATCAACGGCTTATGATGAATTTGAAATCAAAGTGGAAAATGAGGTTTTTGTACCCATGACTTCGGAAGAAATTTCACTCATTCCGTCCGATTTTACAGCTGCATCTATAGGTTTCCATGTGGAGAATGGGGTTGAAAAGAAACAGAATTATGCTTGTTTGAGCTTTATCCCTATTCGCAAAGTGGGCAGCGGCCGTTATGAAAAATTGGTGAGTGTCTCTGTTTTGATTACGCCAAAAGGACAAAGCAAAATGGGGGAAAAATCCAAGACGTATGTGGCAAATTCTGTTTTGCAACGGGGAAATTGGTATAAAGTGGGGGTTAAGAATACAGGAATCTATAAAATCAGTTTTGCCGAATTGAAAGAAATGGGCATTGTCAATCAGCCTTTCGCTTCCCAGTTGCTTTCTGTTTTTGGCAACGGTGGGGCGATGCTCCCCGAGAAGAATGTCAATTCAGGGGTTGATGATTTGCAGGAGCTGCCTGTTTGGATGGCGGACGGCGGCGATGGAATGATGGGAGAGGGCGATTATTTGCTGTTTTATGCCGAAGGACCTCATTCTTGGACATTTTCGTCTTCTGACCAACGTTTTGAACACCACTATAATTTATATCACAACGAAGCTTGCTATTTTGTCAATGTGGAAGGAATAGGGGCAGGGAAGCGCATACTCACAGAAGATAACGCTTCGTTGGTAGCCACTACCGACATCACCACTTACGATGCGTATGGCTTTTATGAGGAGGATTTATTGCATATTGGAGAGGGTGGACGTAACTGGTATGGGGACAAGTATGATGCCGTGGTGGAAAGAAGCTATTCCCTGAATTTTCCTCCTGTGGTTTTGCAGCCAATGCGTTTGACTTTGGCAGTTGCGGCGACTTCTGCCCGTGCTTCCTCTTTTTCAGTTTTGGTTAATAATCAATCTGTTGGAAGAGTTTCTGTGAGTTCCATCATCGGGAACGATTGGGCGGAAGCCAAACAGGCTGATTTGTCATTTTTGGCGAATGGGACGACCAATGTTACCTTGCAATATGAAAAGTCAACATACTCTTCCATTGGCTATTTAAACTATATTGAATGGCAAGCGCTTGCAAAGTTGACGATGTCAGGGAATCAAATGCCCTTTTGCAGCATTTATAGCATAGGAAATGGCAATGTGGCCCGATTCCAATTGGAAAACAGTTCCTCTTCCGTGCAAGTATGGGATGTTACCTCCATCGCCAATGTGAAACAAATGCAGGGTTCCCTTTCCGAAAATACTTTTTCTTTTAAAGCCACGGCAGATTCATTGCGAAGGTTTATTGCATTCAATGGCAATGCGTTTTATTCTGTTTCTAATTTGGGAAGAGTATTGCCGCAAAATCTGCATGGTACTTCGCAAGTGGACATGGTGATTATTGCTTATCCGGATTTTGTGAGTCAGGCGGAAAAATTGGCGGATTTTCATCGCCAACAGGATGGCTTGTCGGTGAAAGTGGTTACCCCGCAACAAGTTTATAATGAATTTTCTTCAGGGGCGCAAGATGTTACGGCCATCAGGGATTACATGAGAATGATTTATGATAAGTCCAATGGGCAGTATCCGCGTTATTTGTTGCTCTTTGGGCGGCCTTCCTACGATTACCGCAATATAGAAGGAACTTGCAAATTGTATGTTCCTAATTATCAGTCGGCTTCAGCTATGAGTGATAATAGTTTAAGAGCCAATGATGATTATTTTGCTTTGTTGGATGAGGGGGAGGGGGATAATTGTGTGGGGATGGTTGATCTTGCCGTCGGGCGGTTCCCTGCCACTACTGTGGAGCAGGCCGCTATTGCTGTGCAAAAAACGATTCAATATTCTACAGCGGAGGTGTTGGGCGATGAAACCGGCTCCTCCAATTATGGTGATTGGAAAAATGTACTCACTTTTGTTGCTGATGACGAGGATGGAACCACCCATATTTCAGCCGCAGACCAGTCGGCGACCATCTCTCAAAATAGCAACGCGGATATCAATATTGAAAAAATATATCTTGATGCATATCAGCAAGTTACTTATTCGGCCTCTGAACGCTATCCTGATGCCACAAAGGATATTAACCACCGCATGAATCGGGGGTGCTTGCTTTTTACATACGTGGGGCACGGGGGAAAGTATGGCTGGGCAGCAGAAAGAATTATTGAGTTGGCAGATATCCGGAATTGGCAAAACAAATATAATTTGCCATGGATGGTAACCTTGACCTGCGAGTTTGGATGGTATGACAGAGCAGCCATCTCTCCTGCAGAATTGGCTTTTTTCAATGCGAATGGTGGCGTGGCTGGCTTGGTTACTACCGCCCGTGTGGCTTTTACAGGTTCTAACCTGAATTATGGCAATCATTTCTATACCCATATTTTTGATAAGGTTGACGGCCGACCGATAACAATTGGAGAAATCAATCGTCTTGCCAAGAACAATTCGGGAGGTGCCATCAACTCATTGAATATGCTGTATGTGCTGGGAGATCCGGCAATGAGATTAAAAATACCTGAATATAAAGTTGTTACAGATTCCATTAATGGCGTTGATGTGGCCTCTTTTACTGATACGTTAAGAGCACTTACACGTGTTACTGTGGTAGGCCACATAGAAAACAGCAATGGTAGTCGCCTCAATGATTTTTCAGGGACTTTGCTGCCTTCCATTTACGATAAGAAAATAGTGAGTCGTACTTTGCAGAATGATGCGGGGAGTGGCTATTTTGAATTTGAAGAACAGAAAAATGTGCTGTTTAAAGGAAATGTTACGGTTCATAACGGCGGTTTCAAGTTCTCTTTCATGTTGCCCAAAGATATCAATTATGCGTATGGCAATGGAAAGTTTAGCTATTATGCACACGGCCAAATGATAGATGCCACAGGAAATTATTCCAACGCCATCATTGGGGGAATGGGCTCTGAAATATTAAACGACGATGAAGGGCCTGAAATAGAGGTGTATATGAACGATGATAAGTTTGTAAGCGGTGGTACGGTCAATACTTCTCCAACCTTATTTATTAAGTTAAAAGATGATTATGGGATCAATACGACGGGTAGCGGCATCGGACATGATTTGGTTGCTATTTTGGATGACGGGGATAACACCATATTAAATGATTATTATGTGGCAGAAAGAGATAGTTTTAATTGTGGCACAGTGCGTTATCCTTACGAGAATTTATCATTGGGAAAGCATACTTTAAAGGTTCGCGCTTGGGATATTTTAAATAATGTATCGGAAAAGAGCATTGATTTTGTGGTCGCTTCCGCCGAGGGGCTGACCTTGGATCATGTTTTAAACTATCCGAATCCATTTACTACACATACCTCATTTTATTTTGAACATAACAAGCCGAATACATCGCTGGATATTGTTATTTCCATCTTTACGATTTCTGGAAAATTAGTGAAGACGCTAACTGATACACAAATAAATACAGGTTTCCGTAGCAATCCCATTGAGTGGAATGGAAGAGATGATTATGGGGATAAGTTGGGAAAAGGAACCTATGTTTATCGTTTGAAAGTGAGAACGGCCGACGGACAACAAGCAGAAAAAATTGAAAAAATTGTCCTGCTATAAAATAATAATGTTTTTTTAGCGTTACCACACCACGTATTTTTTAATCTAATTGGTAAATGAAAAAGATTTTTGTATTAATTACCGTTTTAAGTATTTCTTTTTTAACGGGTTATTCTCAAAATGTGGGCGGATCCGGGCATAATTTGATAGGACAGGATTTAAATACGATCACCACTGCGGTTCCATTTCTGATGGTGGCTCCCGATTCTCGTGGCGCGGCGTTAGGGGATATGGGTGCAGCTACCTCTGCCGATGTCAATTCCCAGCATTATAATCCTGCAAAGTATGTTTTTAGCGATAATAAGATTGGTTTTTCACTTTCTTATAGCCCTTGGTTGAGGAAATTGGTCAATGATATTAATTTGATGTATCTGTCAATGTATTGGAAAGTTACGGATAATGATGCATTGGCTTTCTCATTACGCTATTTTTCTTTGGGAGATATTGCTTTTACGGATATTAACGGTCAGTCGATGGGAGACCAACGCCCGAACGAGTTCGCCATAGACCTTACATACAGCCGTAAATTGATTGAGCAGTTGTCGTTGGCAATCACGCCTCGTTTTATATACTCTAATTTAACTTCCAATCAATTTGTAGAAGGGCAGGAAACACAGGCGGGTATGGCAGGCGCAGCAGATATTTCGTTGTTCTATCAACAGAGTTTTGCAGGCAAGAGATTGCATAACCACACCTTGCGTGCAGGTTTGTGCATTTCCAATATTGGTAACAAGATGTCCTATTCTTCAGGGACGTTGCGCAGAGACTTTCTGCCTACGAACTTGAAATTAGGTGTTTCTTATACGATGCACTTCAACGAACATCACTCTTTAATGTTGGGTGTAGAGGCCAACAAGTTGTTGGTTCCCACTCCTCCAGAATATGAAAAAGATACGAATGGCAGAATCGTGTATGGCCCTGATAATACACCAGTGATTGCCCATGGAAAGAATCCTGATGTATCTGTAGCACAAGGTATCTTCCAATCTTTTGCAGATGCCCCCGGCGGTTCGTTGGAGGAATTTCGTGAAGTGAACTGGTCGTTAGGTGCGGAGTATAATTATCGTAACTTGCTGTTTGTACGTGCCGGTTATTTCTTTGAACACCCTACCAAAGGCAATCGTCAGTTTATTACCTTGGGTGCTGGGATTCATTATAGCATTTTCGGTCTGGATGTTTCTTATTTATTCACGGTGGACCAACACCATCCATTGGAAAATACATTGAGCTTCACGCTAACCTTTGATTTCATTTCGTTTGACAAACAGAAAATCAGTACCCAAGGTCGTATTCAGATGAATTAGTAAATGTAGTTGCTATGGATTACCGTGTTGGGTTCGGATATGATTCACACCGCCTATCAGAAGGATTGCCCCTTGTGTTAGGCGGTGTTTCTGTTGAATCCTCTATGGGTTGCATCGCCCACTCTGACGGAGATGCGGTTATTCATGCCCTTTGCGATGCCTTGTTGGGAGCCGCCGCATTGCCGGATATCGGCACTCATTTCCCTGACAATGATCCCGCCTATAAGGGTATCGATAGTAAAATCTTATTGCAAAAAACGGTCGGCTTACTGCAACAGCAGGGATGGAGCGTGAATAACGTGGATATTACCATCGTTTTGGAGAAACCCAAGTTGATGGATTACAAACCGAAAATGCAGCAATGCTTGTCCGCTATTCTAAACCTGACAGCAGAGCAGATCGCCATCAAGGCAAAAACCAATGAGAAGATGGGTTTTGTGGGAAAAGGGGAAGGAGTCGCTGTCGTTGTTGCCGTAACCATCAAAAAATAGACTGTTTATAAAACCATTTCACTATGCTTTATCCTTTTAAATTTCAACCTCTTTTTGTAGAAAAGATTTGGGGTGGACAAAAGTTGAAAAAAATATTGGGCAAAGAGGTTGGCCATATCCAACATTGTGGCGAGAGCTGGGAGATTTTTGATGTGGGAGACCAGATCAGCGAAGTGGTGAATGGTTTCTTGGCTGAAAATAACTTGGAGGAGTTGATAGAGGTATATATGGGCGATCTGGTCGGGGATAAAGTGTTCAATGAGTATGGTTTGCAATTCCCTTTATTGTTCAAATATATTGATGCCCAAGAGGATTTGTCGGTGCAAGTGCATCCCGATGATGCGTTGGCGATGCGTCGCTATGGTTGCAATGGCAAATCGGAAATGTGGTATGTTATTGATGCGGATGCGGGAGCGGGAATCTATCTTGGGTTTAAAAAGGGAGTGAAAAAGCAGGATTATCTCCAAGCGGTTAAGAATGGGAATGTTGACCAGTTGCTGGTGTTTTACCCGGTACAGAAGGGGGATTGTTTTTATGTGCCGGCGGGTACAGTGCATGCCATCGGAAAGGGTGTTTTGCTTGCCGAAATACAGCAGTCTTCCGATTGCACCTACCGTATTTTTGACTGGAATCGTGTGGATGCTTTCGGTTTTCCTCGTGAATTGCATACGGCAGAAGCAGAAGAAGCGTTGCATTTTAATGATAAAACAGACTACAAAATCCAGTATGAGCCAAAGCTCAATCAAAGTGTGCTCTTGGTCGATACCCCTCATTTTAAGGTGAGTACGCTTCAGTTTAATCAACCTATGGAAAAAATTTATGCAAAAATTGATTCCTTTGTCGTTTATATGTGCATAGAAGGCTCTGTGCACGTGATTTATGAAGACAAACGAACCCACCTGCAGAAAGGGGAGACCATACTGGTTCCGGCCATAGCTACCAGTGTGATGCTTTTGCCACAAAAAAATGTACATTTGTTAGAAATATATATGTAATATTGACTACCTGAATGAAAAGAATAACCTTCATCCTGTTATTGTCTCTATTATTTCCCTATTTTTTATTCGCTCAGAAAAACACGAAAAAAGAGAAGGGTTATGAAGAGGATTTTGAGCCCGGTGTGGATTTTATTATTGGGGCCGGTGTCTATTTCGGTGGTAAATTGCCAGCCGGCTACTACAGCGGAGTCCCTACGAACGAAAATAACCTGAATTATCTTTTTGGCAACAAATATTGGAGAGAGCATGATCTGATTCCATTGATTTCGAACAACAACCAGTTCGTTTCATCTACCGATACGGGAATCTGTGTGAAATATCCGGATGGTTATCCGATGGATATGCACTATAAACCCGCGATGTCAATCAGCATTGGTGCCTCTTATCGCTTCACCCCCCATATCCGTTTGTCTATCTATTATAGCTTTGCGCGACTAACGGCGAAGGATATTTTCTTGGTCTCTTATACACAACTTGTGAGTGGCAACGAGCGTGCCGATTATTTGCAATATTTGCTGGTGGGAAAAGAAAACCGCTCCCTGATTGATTTAACGCTTTCCTATACTTTTCATCCGAGTAAGATTGTGAAACCGTTCATAGAAATTGGTGGTGAGTTCAACTTTGTTAGGGTAAAGAGTTTTCAGGCAGTGATAGAAAACAAAGAGTTTAATTTGTTGGATATATATGGAGGGTCAATCTACAATGGCGGGTATATGCAAGAGTTCAAACCGCGGTATGGCGGCGCAGGAGGGGCTGTAATGGCGGCAGCAGGGATAAAATTCGCTTTTAATAAGAGCATTTCAGTCGATCCTACCTTTTATGTTTCTTATGGTACCATCAATTTGAAAGATTACAAGGGAGGACATTTTAACTTTGGCGCTTACATTCGTCTGGTAATGAGTGATTCCATATTCCAAAAATAATTTTTATGGAATTGCTTGCAGAATAGAAAAAATTATTACTTTTGCCGCCGATTTCAATCCAAGAGATCTTTTTTCAATTTTCAATTGAAAGTTAGTTTTTCCAGTTGTTAATTTAATTTTTTTATTATTTACGATTAGATTTTTTTTCTATGATTAATCTTGACGAGAAGAAACCCAAAAGACGACGCACTATTTCTCAAAAATCTCCTGTGGCTACTTCAAATGCAAAAAAAATGAGTTTGATTGCTTCTGTTACAGAAGAGACAGCTCCGGCAGAAGCAAAGCCTGACGCTGAAAATGCAGTTCCTGTGATTGGCAAACTCGAACAGGCGGATGATTTTATGGTTGATGCGGTTACAGCCAATGATACCCATAGGGAAGAAATGGTAACAGACATTTCTATGGCCTCTTCGGAGGAAGCTGGAGACAGCTCGGTGGAAGAGAAATCGGAAACGAAATCCGTTAAAAAAAGTAGAAGTAGCAAAAAAAAGGCTCCTTCAACGGAAGAGCCCTCCTTATTTGCGACAACGACTGCGGGTATCCTTGAGGATTCTGTAAAGGAGCCTGCGGAAGAGACACCGATTGTGGAAAAAGAGGAGGCAATCCCAATACTGCAGTCAAAAACGAGCAAGAAAAGTTCGAGAGTGGATAAGAAAAAGAAAAATGGGGAGGCGGAAAAGAGAGACCAACTGGAAAAAGAGGCTGAGAATAAGAAGGATGAAAATCAGGTGGCTGAAATGGCAGAAACACCCCAAGCAGAAAAAAAGAGCAGGCTGGAAAGAGTGGGGTTTCCGAAGGAGGAAAGAAGAGTGTGGCTGAACATGAAAAGGCACATGAAAAAAACAATGAAAAGTTGTCGCAAGGGGAACAACAATGGAAATTTGTGTATAATGCGAAATATGAAGGGTGTGTGTCTGCTGAAGGGGTGTTGGAAATCTCAAGCGATACTTGCGGCTTTTTACGTTCTTCCGACTATAATTATCTGAACTCTCCCGATGATATTTATGTATCCATGTCTCACATTAAGAATTATGGCTTGAAGACCGGAGATACAGTGCAAGGGTTGATACGTCCTCCACGTGAGGGGGAAAAGTATTTCCCGTTGGTGAAAGTGGAGAAAGTTAACGGGTTTTCTCCCGATCGTATTAGAGACAGAGTCCCTTTTGACTACTTGACACCGATGTTTCCCAACGAGAAAATACGTCTTACAGGTCATCCTGGAGAAACTTTGTCCACGCGAATTATTGACCTGTTTGCTCCAATAGGCAAGGGGCAGCGTGGATTAATAGTGGCACAGCCAAAGACAGGTAAAACAGTGTTGCTTAAGGAAATAGCCAATGCGATTGCTGCCAATCATCCGGAAATATATCTCATTATCTTGTTGATCGATGAACGTCCGGAGGAGGTTACTGATATGCAAAGAAGTGTGAATGCGGAAGTGATTTCTTCTACTTTTGATGAGCCTGCAGACCGGCATGTGAAGATTGCCACGATTGTGATGGAAAAGGCGAAAAGGATGGTGGAATGCGGGCGAGATGTATGTATATTGTTGGATTCGATTACGCGGTTGGCACGTGCGTTCAATACGGTACAGCCGGCTTCTGGCAAAGTGTTGTCGGGTGGGGTGGAAGCAAATGCACTACAGAAACCGAAACGTTTCTTTGGCGCTGCGAGAAATATTGAAAACGGCGGCTCGTTGACGGTGATTTCTACCGCTCTTATTGATACCGGCTCTCGTATGGATGAAGTTATTTTTGAGGAATTTAAAGGTACTGGTAATATGGAATTGCAATTGGATCGGAAATTATCCAACAAGCGTATTTTCCCGGCAGTTGATATTATCTCTTCAAGTACCCGTCGCGACGACCTCCTTCAGGATCGGTTGACATTGCAAAAGGTATGGGCGTTGCGTAGTTTAATGGCAGAAATGACGACTACAGAAGCTATGAATTTGCTTAAGGAGAAAATGCAAGGATCCAATACGAATGAAGAGTTTGTCGCTTCTATTTAATAAAAATGAAAAAAATACATCTTATTTTATTGTCGCTTTTGTCTGGCTTGCTGCTTTTTGCCTCATGGCCACCTAAAGGCTTCCCTTTTCTGATTTTTTTTGCTTTTATTCCTCTGTTTTTTGTGAGTGATTTTTTAGTCCGCAAGCCTTCTAAAATGCCTTTTTGGAGTGGAGTGGGCTATTCGTATATCGCTTTCTTCGTGTGGAATGTTTCCACTACTTGGTGGATTTGGAATAGTACACCGGAAGGGGCCATTGCCACCTTTGTGCTGAATAGCTTTTTTATGTCTTTGGTTTACGGGGCATGGCAGCGATTATGTACGCTGCGTTTGCCTGTCTGGTGTAAAATAGTGGCGTTTATCTCTTTTTGGTGCTCATGGGAATACCTGCACTTGAATTGGGATCTTACGTGGCCTTGGCTTAATTTAGGTAATGTGTTTGCGGATGTTCCCGAGTATATTCAATGGTATGAATATACGGGGACTTTTGGGGGAACAATCTGGATATTATTATCTAACTTTTTGTTTTTTAATTTATTAAAAAATATCCGTGA
>JAEEGL013269873.1_pt1 | contig 15567 bp, 16 predicted proteins | sample 9134231 | NCBI WGS metagenome assembly JAEEGL01 (sample SAMN16246548, study PRJNA631951) | gut metagenome | biome: gut microbiome; feature: rumen; material: fiber-attached | host: Bos | place: Iran: Karaj | collected 2018-10
GGCGTAGATCGTATGTTCCTGGCCATCCTGAGCCACTCATACAAGGTAGAAGATCTTCCCGGCGGAGACAGCCGCGTAGTTCTTAGCATTCCCGCTCCCCTGGCACCGGTTAAGGTTGCCATCCTTCCCCTTGTTAAGAAGGACGGCCTGCCGGAGAAGGCCCAGGAGGTAGTAAACGAAATCAAATACGACTTTGCATATCAGTACGACGAGAAAGACTCCATTGGCAAGCGTTACCGCCGTCAGGATGCAATTGGCACCCCGTTCTGCGTAACAATCGACAACGAGACCATGAACGACAATTGCGTTACCGTTCGTGACCGCGACACCATGGAGCAGACACGCATTCCTATTGCAGAGCTTCGTGATATGATTGACCGCAAGGTTAATATGCGCAATCTGCTTAAGAATCTGTAAATCAAATTTTTATGCTTCGGCTTCTAATGGATTTCATTCTTCCGCTGCAGGCCTCAGTTCAGGCCGCGGCGGAAGGGGAGCCGTTGTACAGGGACTTCCGGGAGTTGGAATTGCGTCTGGAAGCCGCCAATGAGCGGATGCTCTACATCCGAATCATTTTTATCATCGCGCTTGTCCTGATTGTCCTGTTCTTCCAGTACTTAAGGCTAAGGGACCGTCGCCGCCGCGACGCAGAAAAGCTGGAAAATGAGCGCATCATGGCCATTGCAGAGGACTTGCGGGCCCGTTTGGAAGATGCAGAATCGGCTGCATCGGCGCAAAAGAAGTCCATGCTGGACAAGATGGGCCTGAATGTGCTGGAGCGTCTTTGTGAGCAGTATTATATTTACGAGGGGACAGAGAATCTTCAGCCAAAACTGCTAAAAGAGGCTAAATCTGTCATTGAGGATTTGCGGGCCGATTCTAGCCAGTTGGAGAAGACCCTTGATGCTCAGAAAAACGGCATTGTGGCCAAGTTTAAGGCACAATTTCCCAAAATTAAAGAAGAAGACGTGCGGCTTTTCTGCTTCCTTGCCGCCGGCTTCAATTCCACCACCATTTCTACTTTGATGGAAAAGGACAAGCAGAATGTCTATAACAAAATCTGGCGCCTCAAGACCCGCATCTCCGAGTCCGACGCGCCCGACAAAGACCAATTCCTTCAGGTTATTACTAAGTAATAATCACAGAAGGGGAAAGATCACAAAACAATAGGTTACACCTGAATACTATACTCCCTTTACGCCAAGTCGTTGGTGAGGGCGATGAAGTCCTCTACTGAGAGGCGTTCGGGGCGAAGCTCAAAGACGGGCCTGGCCGTGAAAGAGGCAAGATCCTCTGCGCTCCAGCCTTCTTTTTCTGCCTTCTTCAGGATGAGCGGCTTAAGCGAATTGCGAAGCGTCTTGCGGCGCTGGCCGAAGGCTGTCTTAACGACTGTCTTGAAAGCAGCCTCGTCGCAGCCAAGGCTCGTGCGGCTGCCGCGCCTAAGGCGAATTACTGCAGACTGAACCTTAGGCGGGGGAGCAAAGCAACCGGAACCCACGGTAAACAGGTACTCAATGTCGTACCAGGCCTGCAGAAGAACGGACAGAATACCGTAAGTCTTGCTGCCCGGGCCCTCTGCGATGCGCTCTGCAACCTCTTTCTGCACCATGCAGACAACCTGCGGAATTCGCTCGCGGTAATCCAGAACCTTGAAGAAAATCTGCGAAGAAATATTATAAGGGAAGTTACCGATTACATTGAAGTTTCCCTTGAAAAATACATCTGGATTAACCTTAAGGAAGTCTCCAAGAAGGACTCTTCCGTTAGCCTCCGGGAAGTGCATGAGCAGGTAGTCAACGCTCTCCGCGTCAACCTCTACAGCCTTGACGTTCAGGTCTTTACGCTGCCACAGATACTGGGTAAGTACGCCCATGCCCGGGCCAACCTCCAGGACGTCTCCGGGGCTGTCCAGTGCATCTACGATTGCGCGGGCTATACTCTGGTCTGTAAGGAAATGCTGACCAAGCGCTTTTTTTGCTCTAACTTCCATAAGTTCAGATTATTCTGCTGCAAATATACGTTTTTCATAGCAATTTATTAACTTTGCAGGATAGAATAAGAGAAATAATAAAACTCAATATGTACAGAACACACACTTGCGGTCAGCTCCGCATAGAAAATGTCGGCCAGACCGTCACCCTGGCCGGTTGGGTTCAGAAATCCCGCAAACTTGGCGGAATGACATTCATTGACCTAAGGGACCGTTACGGCATCACCCAGCTTGTAGTAGAGGCAGATGCTCCTGCTGCCCTGGTAGAGGCCGCAAACAGCCTTGGACGTGAATTCGTAATCCAGGCTAAAGGCGAGGTTCTTGAGCGTCAGAGCAAGAACGCCAAGATGGCCACCGGTGACATAGAGATTAAGGTTTCAGAAATTAACATCCTTAACAAGTCCGTAACTCCCCCGTTCACCATTGAAGACGTGAGCGACGGTGGCGACGACCTTAGAATGAAATACCGTTACCTTGACCTGCGCCGCGGCCCGCTGAAGGATGCCCTCATGCTTCGTCACCGCATGGCGCACGAGATTCGTAACTACCTGGACGATAAGGGTTTCATGGAAATCGAAACACCTTACCTTATCAAATCCACCCCTGAAGGCGCCCGCGACTTTGTGGTTCCTTCACGCATGAATCCCGGCCAGTTCTACGCCCTGCCGCAGAGCCCCCAGACCTTCAAACAGTTGCTTATGGTAGCCGGTTATGACCGCTACTTCCAGATTGTTCGCTGCTTCAGGGACGAGGACCTTCGTGCAGACCGTCAGCCGGAATTTACCCAGATAGACTGCGAGATGTCGTTCGTAGAGCAGGAAGACGTACTGAACACCTTCGAGGGCATGATGCGCAACCTGTTCAAGAACGTTCTGGGTGTAGAGATTCCCAATCCTCTGCCCCGCATGAGCTGGTACGATGCCATGGACAACTACGGCAGCGACAAGCCGGACGTTCGTTTTGGAATGACTATCCACGAGATTACAGAACAGGCCAAGGGCAAGGGCTTCAGCGTTCTTGACGGGGCCGGTTACATTGGCGCAATTGCCGTTCCCGGTGCGTCAGAGTACACCCGCAAGCAGCTGGACGAGCTTACAGAATGGGTAAAACGCCCTCAGGTAGGCGCCAAAGGCCTTATCTATATAAAGGTTAATACAGACGGCACATTCAAGTCTTCTATTGACAAGTTCTATACTCCTGAAGACCTTGCAAAACTGGCCCAGGCCGTAGAGGCAAAGGCCGGAGACCTCATTCTTGTAATGAGCGGTGACAACAAACGCAAGGTCCAGACCATGCTTGGCGTACTTCGTATAGAGATGGGCAACCGTCTTGGCCTGCGTGATCCCAAGGTCTTCGCTCCTCTTTGGATCGTTGACTTTCCTCTTCTTGAGTGGGATGACGAAACCCAGCGCTTCTATGCTATGCACCATCCTTTCACCGCACCTAAGCCGGAGCATGAAAAATGGTTCTACAGCAACAAGAAAGAAGACCTGGAGCGCGTTTGCGCCAATGCTTACGACTTCGTGCTCAATGGTACCGAGCTTGGTGGCGGAAGTATCCGTATCCACGATGCAGAGATGCAGAAGAGGATGTTCGAAGTGCTTGGAATCAGCCCGGAGGATGCAGAATACAAGTTCGGCTTCATTATCCACGCATTCCAGTATGGTGCACCGCCTCACGGTGGTTTGGCCTTCGGCTTCGACCGCGTATGCGCCCTCTTCGGCGGCAGCGACTCTATCCGCGACTACATTGCCTTCCCTAAGAACAATCAGGGCCGCGATGTGATGATAGATTCCCCGTCTAAGATTGACCAGGAACAGATGGATGAGCTTCAGATAGCATCCACCGTTAAAGAATAAAAATTTAGGCTCCCAATCGGGAGCCTATTTTTTAGGTTTTATCTGAACTTTTCGAAGTCCGGAAGGCCGGTGAAGGATGTAATCTCGTTGTAAGCATTCATATCACGCGGACAGATAAGCAGGACATCGTCGGTATCCACCACAATGAAGTTCTCCAGACCGCGTACAGCCATCATCTTCTTGCGGTTTGATGTCAAAGCAATATTGTCTTTGCAGTCCTTAATAAGCTTAGACTCTGAATTACAGATATTTCCTTCTGTGTCCAGGGCATCGTCGCCGGTATTGTTGGTAACGGTAGATTCGTACAGCTCTTCCCAATTGTCCAGATCCATCCATTTGAAAGTAATGGGATAGATCCATGCCCGGGAGGTGTTTTCCATTACACCATAGTCGATGGAAAGCTTAGGGCAGTCGGCATAAACCTTATGCAGGAAGGCCGATTCGGCGGGCGTGCCGATTGCCGCTTCCCAACCTTCGAACAATGAGGTTATGGACGGCATATATTTTACACATTCTTCCAGAATGATGGATGCCTTCCAAACAAAGATACCACTGTTCCAGAAAAACTCTCCGCTCTTAAGGAAGGCCTCTGCAATATGGATGTCAGGCTTCTCTGTGAAGGTTTTTACCGGGGCGGGAAGACCTGCATCGCGCGCCTCTTTGCCGCCTGTTACCTGAATGTAACCATAGCTGGGCTCCGGCCTTGTAGGAATAACGCCCATCGCCAGCAGGACATCGTGCTCGGCAGCATAAATCATGGCTTTTTCCGTTGTCTCGCGGGTGTTTTCGTCCCTGCGGATGATGTTATCTGCCGGCATCATTATCATTACGGCCTGCGGATCCCGTTTGATAACCGTGTATGCCGAATAAACGGTACAGGGTGCGGTGTGGCGCCCTACGGGCTCAAGCAGAAGGTTATTTTCCGGCAGCTCCGGAATAAGTTTTTTGACGTGGTCTTTGTATTCTTCAAGGGTGGTGACCAAAATGTTCTCTGCGGGAACCAAATCCAGACATCTTTCATATGCGAGGCGCAGCATGGTTTCGCGGCGCGGACCGATAGAAGTGAATTGCTTTGGTTTGTTGTCGCGGCTCCATGGCCATAGCTTGTCACCGGAACCACCGGCCATAAGAACGCAGTAAAATTTTTTATCTAACATATATGTGGTTTACAAAAAACTATCTCCTAATGGTAGGAAGGCATTTGGGAAATAATTGATTTCCAAATGGTTGTCCCTATCTAAAACAGCAGCTATATCAAAAAACACCTCACTGCCCCCAAGTCTTGAACCTTTACGCGAAAGGTACATTTTTGCCGCCGCCGAAAGCCTTTTCATTTTAACGGCCCCAACCGCCTCTTGCGGAGCAAGAGCTTCGTCCGAAGACCGTGTCTTAACCTCTACAAAATGCAGGCCTAGCTTATCCTTGCTTACAATGTCAAGTTCAAGATGTCCGCATCGCCAGTTCCTGTCAAGAATGGTATGGCCATGCTCTGTCAGGTACTCTGCCACGGCCGCTTCTCCGCGGCTGCCGCTTGTCATTGGAAAGTAACAACGGTTACACCGCTGCCTCCCATTTGTATATGCTCATCCTTCACCTGAGCGATGCCGGGCACTGTTTTAAGCAGTTTCTGTATCTCTTGGTGCAGCACGCCTGTCCCCTTTCCGTGGACGATGCGCACCGACGGCATATCCAGCATTATTGCATCATCTACAAAACGCATCACCATTTCCAGGGCGTCCTGCAGGCGTTCGCCGCGAACATCCAGCTCCGGCTTAAAGTTAAGCTTGCGCTCCATGATTGCCGGATCCTGCACCTGCATTGGCTTATTGGCTGCGGGGATGTTTTTTACCGCCGCCTTGTACTCGTTGGAAGAGATGCGTACTATCTTATCTACGGTAACTTTGCTGGAAATGTTTCCTACTGCAATCAAAACTGACTTTCCGGACACCTTGGTAATTTCTCCAACCATGCCGTTGGCCTTAATTTTCACCTTCTCCCCCACTGTCAGCGGGCCGCTACGGAGTACGGCTTCTTCTGCAGGCTGCGGCGACGTAGCTGCATCTGCCGCCGTGGCGGCGTTTTTACCGGCCCTAAGCGCGCGCTTTTTAGCCTCGCGGGCCGTGCGGTCCTCCAGCTGCTTTATTTTATTGTCGATATAGGCGTCGTGATTCTTCTTCTGGGTCTCTTTCTGCTGAGTCAGTGCGCCCAGGAAGCCCTGCAGCTGCTGGCGAGCCTCTTTTGTACGCTCTTTCTCTGCCTGAGCCTCTTTGATAGTGCGGATAGTGCTCTCTACCTGCCTGTTTGCCCCCTTCACAATGTCCTCCGCCTCTTTCCGGGCCTGTTCTATTATGTCCTTTTTCTGTTTGCGGATGTCTTCCAGCTCTTTCTGGTAGCGGCCTGTTATACTTTCCAGCGCCTTGTCCGTGTGGCGGATTTTTTCAAGCTTTTCGTCCAGCGCACGCCGGTTGCGGACTATCTTCCGAAGGTTCCTTTCAATGCCGACATACTCCTCCCCTGCCCGTTCCTCTGCATCCTTAACGATGCTTTCCGGCAGGCCAATTTTCCTGGCCAGCTCAAAGGCGAACGAGTTGCCCGGCAGGCCGGTCTCCAGTTTGAAGAGAGGCACGATATTCTTGGCATCGAACTGCATCGCACCATTTATTACACCCACGCCCTCGCGCGAGGCGTACAACTTCAGGTTGGTGTAATGCGTGGTAAGTACGCCATAGACTCCCCTGCGGTCAAGCTCGCTCAGTATGGCCTCAGCAATGGCGCCGCCGGCGGCAGGTTCTGTACCGCTGCCAAGTTCGTCAATCAGCACCAGGGTATGCTCGTCCGCAACGGCAAGCATCTCTTTCATGGACTGAAGGAAAGAACTGTATGTGCTTAGGTCGCTTTCCAGGGACTGGCCGTCGCCGATATCGACCATTATTCTGTTGAAAATGGTCATCTCTGACGTTTCTGATGTAGGAATCAGCATTCCCCACTGGAACATGTATTGCAGCAGGCCCACGGTCTTGAGGCAGACGGATTTACCGCCGGCGTTGGGACCCGATATCAATAATATGTGCTTGTCCTTGTCCAGGCTGGCGGTAAGCGGAACAATTTGCTTGCCCTCTTTTTTAAGATTCTTCTCCAACAGCGGGTGGCGGGCCTTACGAAGGTGCATCTCCCCTTCTTCCGATATCACCGGCATGCCGGCAATGTATTCCAGGGCAATCTGAGCCTTGGCCATGATAAAGTCCAACTCCCCTACGCAAATGGCGCCTTTTATAAGGTCCGGAACATAAGGCCGCAGGAAGTCGCTGAACTGCGACAGGATGCGGAATATCTCTCTGGACTCTGCAAACCGCAGTTCGCTAATCTCGTTCTCCAGGGCAACTACCTCCGCTGGTTCTATGTAGGTTGTTTTTCCCGATGCGGATTCGTCAAAAACAAAGCCCTGAAGCCTCTTTTTTTCTGACGTGTTGACGGGGATCAGCATTTTGCCGTCCCTTATGGTAATGGAGGCATCGGCATCTACAATGCCTTCTGACTGTGCTTTTTTAAGGATGGCGTTGGCTCTTTTGGACAGCGAGCCCTCTTTGTCCCGCAGTTGTCCGCGAATTTGCAAAAGCTCGTCCGACGCAGTGTCTTTAACATTGCCGAACTTGTCTATGATGCGGTCGATCCGGCGCGATACTTCAGGGAATACCTTCACCTTTGCGACAAACCTCTTCAGGTTGGGATAGACCCCGTCCTTAACGCCGTCAAAGAATGCAGCCACCTTGCGCAGCGTTTCTGACAGGGTGCGCAGCTTGCCAAGAGAGAACAGGTCTATATTGGCTCCGTCGTTTTCAAGAACCTTAAGAAAGTCAATGCAATCTATATATCCGCTTGTGGGAAAGCCCTCTTCGAACATCAGAATAAGGCGCATTTCGTCCGTAAGGAGCAGGCGTCCCCTGATCTCCTTTACCGATGCGGAAAACTCCTCTGTGGCGGCCCTGGACGCTGCATATTCGGTGCTGCATTTGTCCGACACCGCCTGGCGGACCCGGTCAAATCCCAGCTTCGCCTCTAATTTAAAATCTATGTTAGACTCTGTTCCGTTCATTTATTTTCGCTCTGACCGGACTCTGCGCCAAGCAGCAGTTTAAGTTCGTTCATGTTACCGATGGTGGTAATGTTGCCACCTTTGACGTACGATACCCTTCCGGTTTCTTCTGACACTACAATTACTTCTGCATCCGACTCTTCCGTTATGCCGATGGCGGCCTTGTGCCTCATGCCGTAGTAGGCAGGCAAATCAGACCGGGACGTGATGGGCAAGGTGCATCTGGCCGCATTGATGCGGTTGTCCTGAATTATCATCGCTCCGTCGTGAAGAGGGGAGTTCTTAAAGAAGATATTCATTATCAGGCGCCTGTTGATGGTGGCGTCAATCTTGTCTCCAGTGGATATGATATAGTCCAGATTGTCATTGTGCCTTAGGACTATAAGCGCGCCGGTTTTTTGTTCCGACATCCTTCTGCAGGCCTCTGTAATCTCGTTTACCACGGTGTTGTCCATGGACGCCTGGCGGCCGCCAAACATTTTTTGCAGCACTTGCCTACCGGTGGAACTGATTTTTGTTTCCGATCCCACCCTGTACAGGAAGTGGCGGATTTCCGGTTGGAAGATAACAATCAGGGCCAGTACGCCAACGTCTATGAAAGCGCCCAACAGGGCTTTCATCAGCTTCATGTTAAGGGCGTCGGCCACTACCAGAAGCACGTAAATGATGATTATCGCCACAAAGATGTTTATGGCGGTGGAGTTGCGTACCCACCTGAAGATCGCAAAGATAATCAGGGATACAATCAGTATGTCTATGACGTCCGTGAGCGACAGGCTCAGAAACCCGAAAATTGCAGCCGGCATATGTTTCTAATCAAATAGCTTACAAAAATAAGAATTGAAACGTTCTTTTACAAGAGGTTAACTGTAATTGTCACGGTTAGAGGGCAGAGGAAGGAATAATCAACAAAAGTCCCAAAGAGGGTGCTACTTGGTCATGATAATTATCCTAAAACTACTGTTTATGGATAATCTGAATCGAATTACAGTCCAAGACCGAAGCCTTTCCCTTTCCAAAATGCTGTTTGTGAAGTATTCAGCATTAGCCGAAACGTCTTTAAACAGTCTTACATCTGCCTCAAAGATGAAACTTTTTCATGGTAAGAAATAGCAAGTTTATACCCTTCTTGTATGGCATCCAAATATCTGTATAGATTCTCATTATTATAAGCCCCGATTTTATTAAATAATGCCTCCGTTTTCTTTTTCATTAATCCGGCCCAGCAATTCGACTCAATTCCACTAAACATAAAAGTCCAAAAATTAATATTTTCTTCTCGGGAATGATTGTTTAGTCGCACTAATACTTCACTCGTATTATGCGTTAATGTTTCGTAGACATAATCTCTAAAAAACGAAGTATTATCTACCGGGTAAATCGGCTTTAAGTATAAAGTATCTGTAATGGTTGAAATACTGACAATAATATCTAATCTTTCCTCATCGGTCATAGGAGTATGAGTTAAACACCAAACAGCGTCAACGTCTTGCAAGGATCCACCATAATCAAATGTCTGGATAAAAGAGTCCCATGTATTTGGAAACGCCAGTTTGGAATTAAAGGCATAATGTCTTGATTGAGGATACAACTCAAGGGGAAGGAAGAAAGCAATAATTATGAACGAGAATAGAGGCTTCATCGTATTATTAGTTTTATATTATCTTTGTTATTAAAGAATGCTCTAAAATTACTCATGGCTACTTTACTGTTCAATAAATAAGACCCTCGCCTTAAACTTGGCGTCGTACTTCTTTCTGCTTTTCTTCATGGTGCTAAGTTACTACTTTTTAACTTAGGCACCTGTCTTAAATTACGATAGTATTATAATGGTTGTGATTTTTATATAATGGAGCTATTCTTGATTAAAAACACCGATGATTTTAGCAAATATATCAAAATCAAATATATCAAATTGCCTACAATAATCTGGATTCCTTGTTTTAATTAGCGTCATTTTTTTCTCCGAAAGGCCCAAACTATCCCTAACTCTAATATAGTCATTCCTGTTGTCGAATTCCCAACGTTTCTCATTTCTATCTTCGTTTGGATCAAATCGAATGATAAAATAGCAGTCAGCGTCGTACTTATTACACTTGAAACCAATAATATATTTCTCGTTGTAATATAGACCTACAATATTATAAAATTCCCATCCGAGGTATTCTCTTGTCGGCGGATTTCGTTCAAGTGTTACAGCATCACCATAATCGCATACGAAGTACCCAGATTCAGGGATTTCCTTAATATGTGTTATCTCACAAGATATTATTAAGATAAAAAGAGAGAACAGGGATAAGCTTTTCATCTCACTTCCTTCATTTTAAAGATGTTTATTTTCAGAGAATCGGAAACGTAGCAATCAAAAGTTGCTTTATCACTAAAACTTAAGACCGTCTGTCCCTGTATAACGTAAAATATTTCTGCCCAATAGGGATATATATCACTACGTTTAAAGGCTATCAGAATCGAATCCTCATAGTACATTTTAGAAAACGATGAAACCTCATATCCGGCATTATTCAATAAATCGGTCACGTCCTTCCTGATTGTTCCACTTTGGCTATTAGTGCACATATTCAGGAATAACGATAATGAGAGAATGCTTATAACATTTATTGTTTTAAGAAAAATACTCATAGTTTTGTAATCCAATAATAAAATTGATAAGTATTTCCCATATTTTTTGAGTCTTTCCTCTCTTTGTTTATAAAACCGAAGTCGTAGTCTGCCGCGGTGCGTTCCTTGCCGCTGAAGCGGTAGGGATTGCCCATGAACAAGGATGCATCGGCTTCAAGATATCTCATAAAACACCTGCTACTTTTACTTGAACTGTTTATCCTCTACGTGTGCAGTGTCCATAATCTTGTTAATCGCCAGAGAATCTTTACCATAGCCGTGTAATAAGCACAATCTGCCAGATTCACCTTTTATATAGAAGCAGTCTGTTCTCCAGTAATTTCCGTCTTTAATACCTGTCTTCCGGACACGATTTCCGATTTCTTTCCTCGATGCTTCCGGCCATGTTTCAAAATCAAAGTTAGCGTTAACAACGTTCGCTATAACAAAATGGGCGTTTGACTCTACAAGGGTATAACTGATTATTGTTCCATGGCCTCCTGTGTTGTGATACTTCTTCAAATATCTTCCATCTATATAAAAATTTAATGAAAATTTATCTTTTAGCACCTCTGTTATCCACCCTCCTTCATAAAATCCGCTTTGAAATAAAAACGAGAATATTAAGAATAATTTCAACATTACTTTTCCCTCCTGTTATAATTGTTATAGATTTGTTCCTCGACTCTTCTTATCCATCTCTCGAGCGGAGCGTCTTGATCTTGTTCTAAAACTAATTCAGTAACCCATATGCCACATTCCTCGTCATATATAAGTTTACCATCTTTTTTGATAAATGTGTGAAAAGGATATACGGAAGCATCTTTTCTTGACAATTCATAAAAATAACCATTTCCTAATAATTCATGACCAAGATTTCTGGCACGTTCTCGTGGATTCAAGAAATATGCAGTATAAATGTGAACGTTATCGTCAAATGATGGATTTTCTTTGGCGTTTGGAATTCGAGTTAACCCGTAATAAAATGAATCAGTGTCGTCTCTCGAGCCGAAACTATCCTTATTCATCATATAAATCATATGGATCTAGATAATACTTAATGTTTCCTCCTTCTCCTTTCTTTACATGAAGATTCTTATTCTTGCCAAAGCTTTAGTTTGATTAATAGCAAAACCAGCAGCCGTAGTTAAAATGAATAAAGACCCATTTTTCACCAACCGTCCTGCTACGTCATAGGTGTATTTCCAAGTCCGACGCGCCCGACAAAGACAAGTTCCTGCAGTTGATTTCGAAGTAAATAATCCACGCCTGCGAATGATTAATCCTCTTTGATTTGTTTTGGAATGGCTATTTGGGGCCAGGGCTTATCGGCATAGGGAATACATGAATATTTATCTCTTATCTCCGAGTTCTCCTCATATACCCAGCCGTTGTTCTTTCTCCATGTAGAATCGACCAGATTTAAATAGCTGTTAACCATAAAAAAGTAGGTCGAATCCATTGATTTTAGGTGATTGAATTGAATCTTGGACGGATATCTTTTAAGGCATAGAGTATCGGAGTGATGTTTGTAATAATAGATGACAGCTTTAAGGGAAGTCAAATAGTATTCACATGGTTCGTCCGTTAAACTATCAACAACCCGCCTCTTCCAGGATTCAAAAAAATTCAATGTCGGGGTATCCGTTATTATTATTCGGTTATGTCTATGCTTTAGCAAGCCTTCAAGATACTCTCCGTCTTCATCTATCGAGCAAAAAGTATCCTCCCGATTATATTCGATTGTAACCTTGATTAATTTATCTCCTAAAATGACCTTATTCCTTTTGGGAATTGTGTTTACTCTTTCTTCTGTGCTTTCTTCGCTCTTTTTACTATTTCTTATATTAAGATACTGTGCCGCCAGATGTGGCTCCTTATAAATTGCATCCAGACGATTCCGTAATTTTTTATATCTATTATCCTTTTCTTTCAAAAGATCATCAATATAATGGCATAATGAATTACAGTAGAACTGCTTGTTTTTATTCAACATTGTGTATTCTAATGTATCTATGAACTTTTCAGGATATCCATCCAAATAAACGGTATCTCGTCCTGATTGCGTTTCGTAAATACAGACAATGTTGAAAAATAGTCCGTTTAGTGACTGATACTCATTTTGCGGTTTTTCATGAGCACTGTACTTTTCAAATAGAGAACGATACTTCTTTATCTCTCTCTTACTTTTTATTACAATTGGCCTTGACGCGTAATCAAAAAAAACATCAGTAGTTAGTCTAGGATATCCGGCAACGGAGAACAATACGTCCTTATCATAATAAACGTACAGTCTATCATTTGTCTTATAGTTTATCAAGTACTCAATTAGCGCGCCGGCTAATAGAAGCAAGCTTAGAAATAAACCTATTAATGCTATTTTCTTTGTGTTCATATAGTACTTTATTGTTTTCGCGTACAGCCTTGATCTGTGCTTTAATAGATTTTCCCAGATACCCATTTCTTAACATTCTCCCGCCGTGATGATTCCGTGTGATTTGATTACCTTTGATTTCACCATGCTTTCTAGCAGCATTTTGTTCAACCGTAGTTATTACGACTCTTTCCTCTACATAATCGTATTGGGAATCTGGAGCTTCTACAAAGTTCTCAATGTGTTCATTAACGGTATTAGTCCTTCTTGCTAAGTCATACCTTGCAGCATGAGCTGCTTCATGAGCTAAAATAGTAACAGAAGATGTCTGTATCCCGGTTTCATCATCTACGCGTACTGCATATGGATTCCATTTTATAGTGTTTTCACTAGGAATAAACATATTATCATCATTCTCTTCAATATAGTAAACGAAATCCGATTTAACTAATTCATTGATATTACTCGCAGTGCCTTTCTTTATCATATACAAGATAGTTTGGTACACTCTATTTTTAAACTCAAAGGAAGATCCTGGAGCAATTTTTAAGATTGAGCCTTCCGGATCCACAAGGTTTACCGGGTCGCTGGCGCAGTAGGCGTAGGGGCTGATGGAGAAGTATTTCTCTGCCATGGGGTCCATGGTGGTCCAGCGGGGAACCCGGAATGGAAGGTAACGGCGTGCACCAAAGTCGTAGTCCGCAGGTGTGCGTTCCTTGCCGCTGAAGCGGTAGGGGTTGTCAGTGGTGCTTGTTTGAACCGTAGTCTGTCCAGGAGCAGGAACGTCGTCTCCGTAAGGACCGTACCAGTAGCGCTCCAGGACGGTTCCGTTCTGTGCTACAGTGGCGCGAACGCTTCCCAGGTGATCCTTGACAAAGTAAACGTACTGTCCGTTGCTGGTTATGTTTCCATTTGCTGCAACATAACCCGTGGGAACAAGCAGTTTGTCCATCGTTCCATTCTTTATTACCATAGAACCTGAGTAATCCGTAGTATTCTCCCTTAGTTTTACTCCTGCGGCGGAGTACCAGTAGCGCACGGTATCGTTGCCGGAAAGAACAATCCTTTCGGGCAGGTTCAGGCGGTTGTAAACGATGCTTAATGTCCCTTCTGCCGTGCAGGAAGTCTCGTTTCCGTTGGCATCGTATGTTGCCGCGGTAAGACGGTTGCCGGTTCTTGGTGCAGCAACGGTCAGGGAGTCTGTTCCAAGCTTGTTTGTCAGAGACAGGATATTGCCGTTGCGGTCGTATGTGAAACGGTCCTGACCGTACAAGGGAGTGCCCGGGAGGCTGTCTTCCCTCAAGGCAAGGGTTAGCCGTCCCGCTCCGTCATAGGTGTATTTCCAAGTCTGGCCCATAATGCCATTCGCTGCAAAATTCACGCCCGCTATGCCGCCTCCCCACCGTGGAGTCCCTCCTGAAGGTGCGCTGTTATAGTACAGCGTCTCCGTTAACTGAGAACCGGCAATGCTTGTAATGTTTGAACGGATATTATAGTCATAAGACCGTGAGACCGCATTCCCGCCATACGCTGACGTCTGTGCCAAGCGCCCAAGACTGTCATAAGTATTGGCCTCCAAGATGGTTGCAGAAGCAGTCCCTATGGCATGAGTCGTTGTCAGGAGCCTGTTCTCGTTGTCGTAGGTAAAGGCGTAATGCTCTTCCAGCGGGGCATTGCCGCCGTAGCCGTGAACAACGTGCCTGTTAATGGGAGAGCCCCGGTGATTATACTCCGTATCTTCTATAGTGACTGAGCCAAGATGGTCACGGCTGATGACCGATGCTGCCCTGCCGCGTCTGTCGTAACGGTTGACAGCCCACACGCCGTTGCTGCTGCCCGCTGACGACGGCAACGAAAGTCCCTCGCCAAGAATGGCAGACCATGAACCGGTAACCTGACCATAAGTATACTCTGCAGGCGTACCGTACCTAAGTTGTGCCGTGACAGACACGGCATCACCAAGGATATCATGAATGAAGCCGTATCCGTCGTGCCACTGTACAGTAAGTACCTTGGCAGAAGACAGTGAGATGCCGGAGACGTCGTACCCACCAAGTGTACCCGTTCCGGTGTACGTTACTGTAACTACATCCGTCAGCCTGTCGCCTGACGAAACGGCATTGGTACAAACGCCCGTTACGCACGTCCTACCGAACACGTCGTATAGCGTAAACAGCGCTTCTCCGCGGGCGCGGCTGTTGGCGTCCTGGACAAGCACCACCCTGTCGGCATCGTCATATACATACAGGGTTCTGCCTGCTCCCGGAAGCTTTTTCTCAGCCACGCAGTTCCTGGCGTCATACTGGTACTGGAAGGCATAAGCATCCATGTCAGAAGCAGAGACGGAACCACTGCTGCCGGTTATTGTCGCAGACGCCATGGGAGGCAGGACGGCAAGCAGATTGCCCAAGGGAGAATAAATGTAATAAGTGTCCAGATACTGCGGAGAGCCGTTATTGTTTACTGCCGGCAGTACCCTTCGTTCAAGCACCAGATTGCCGTCAAGGTCCTTGAATGCTATCTGCACCTGACCGTCCTCGTCGCTTGTGCGCTCGGCATACAGCATCCCTGCCGGATAATAACCCGCCGCCGACACGCTCCATAGGTTCACGGTATCACCGGAGGCGGGACC
>JAEEGL015716354.1_pt1 | contig 15567 bp, 15 predicted proteins | sample 9134231 | NCBI WGS metagenome assembly JAEEGL01 (sample SAMN16246548, study PRJNA631951) | gut metagenome | biome: gut microbiome; feature: rumen; material: fiber-attached | host: Bos | place: Iran: Karaj | collected 2018-10
ATTTTTGGTTTATTATTGGGATTCGGTTTAAGTTGTATAGCTGGATATGTAATATATAGTAGTACTTGTGTATTAGTTATGATATGCATGTTAAGTTTATTAAGAGAACAGGGTGAGTAGAATGAAAAAGAAAATTCTATTTGGTATTACTAATTTAAAACTTGGTGGAGCAGAAAGAGTACTAGTTGATATAGTTAATAATATTTGTGATAAGTATGATATTACTATTTTAACTATGTATGGTAATGGTGAATTTGAAACTGAGTTGAATGAGAACATAAAGTTAATTAGTATGTATGATAAACCTTATGAAGAATTTAGTTTCTTAAGTAAGAAATTATTATCTTTAAAGTTGGTTAATAAGTTTGCTAGAAGAAGAATGTATAAAAGATTTGTTAAAGAAGATTACGATGTAGAAGTGGCATTCTTAGAAGGACCTATTGCTTGGATCTTATCGACACCAAGTAAAGCAAGAAAGATTGCTTGGGTACATAATGATATAAGAGATGTATTTGGTAAAGGTAAGAAAGCAGAAAAGAAGAAGATATTAAGTGGTAAAGTTTATAAGAATTATGAAGACTTAGTATTTGTTTCTCAAGATAATCTAAATAAATTTAAAATGCAGTATCCAGATGCAGTTAATAACATGAGAGTTATCTACAACTATTTGAATACTGATTTAGTATTAGAAAAAGCAAATAGAGAAGAAGTAAAAGATATTAAAGATGATTTAGTATCATTTGTTCAAGTATCTAGAATTGTTCCACAAAAAGCTTTATTTAGACTTCTAGATGTACATGAGAAGTTAATTAAAGATAAGCAATTACATAGAATATACATTGTTGGTGATGGACCAGAAATGGATGAATTAAAGTCAAAAGTAAAAGACAAAGGATTAGAAGATACTTTTGTTGTATTAGGTAAGAGACAAAATCCTTATCCTTATATTAAAAAGGGAGATTACTTTATGTTAACTTCATTCTATGAAGGTTACCCAATGGTATTATTAGAAGGTAAAGCATTAAATAAATATATAATGATTACTGATAGTGCGGCGAGAGAAACATTAATAGATTATGAAGATAATAGTATGATAGTAGAGAATAGTGAAGATGGTATCTATAATGGTATTAAAACTATTCTAAAGAAAAAACCAGAAGTTAATAAAAAGAAAAAGTTTGATAATAAGAAAGTATTAAAAGATATTATTGATTTATTAGAGGGTGAATAGTCATGAAAATAACAATATTAACAGCAACATATAATAGAGCGAGTTTGTTACCTAAGTTATATGAAAGTATTGTAGAAAACTATAAGACATTTAAAGATCTTGAATGGATTATTATGGATGATGGTAGTTTAGATGATACTAAAAAGATAGTTGATAAATGGATAAAGAAGTCTGAGTTTAAGATAGAGTATCATTATCAAGAGAATCAAGGTAAGATGAGAGCTATTAATAATGGTTTGGAATATATAACTGGTGATATTGTTATTGAAATAGATAGTGATGATTATTTAATGCCTGATGTATTAGGTATGGTAAGCGATGACTATAAAAAGTTGGGTAAGAATGTTTATGGTATTGCTTATAAAAGAAAATTATTAAGTAAAGATAATACAGTAGAAGGATTAGATAATAAAGTAGTTAAACTATTTGAAATTCACAATAAATATGAATATGACTTCGATATGGCTTTAACATTTAAAGCTAGTGTAAGAAAGAAAGATAAATATCCATTAGAGTATGATGAAAAGTTTGTAACTGAAGCAAGACTTTATTACAAATGGGATCAAGAGTATGATGGAATATTATTTAAAGATAAAGAAATTGTAATAAGTGAATATATGGAAGATGGATATAGTAAGAACATAGAGAAGATGTTTAAACAATATCCATATGGTTATTATCAATTCTTTAAAGAATGTTTAAGTTATAGTAATAAAGAGAATACTACTAAACATAAGAAGATGTATTTTATAAAACATTATATTTTGTTTAGTTATTTAACTCATAAGAAAATGAGAGAGTGTATTAGGGGAGTTACTGGATCTAATAAGTTGTTAGTAGCTTTATTAGTTATTCCAGGTTATATAAAGTCAAGTAGATTCTAGGTGATAATATGAAGAAGAAATTATTATTTACTGCTTATAGTATGGGATTGGGTGGTATTGAAACTGCTTTATGTAATTTATTAAATAGAATAGATTATAAAAAGTTTGATGTTACTTTAATTCTTGAAAGAAAAGAAGGTATATTCTTAGATCAAATACCTAAAGAAGTAAAGGTATTAGAATATAGAATAAGCGATAATAAGAATGTATTATTACGTAAAATTAAAAATAGACTTAAGTTGATTTGTTGGAAGTTTAAATTAAAAAATAAGTATGATTTTTCATGTTGTTATGCAACGTATTCAAGACCTGGTGCTCACTTAGCATTAGCAGCTTCAAAGAATAGCCATTTATGGGTACATTCAAATTATTATTTTACTTATGAAGCTGATGCGGATGCGATGGTTGAATTCTTTGAAGGTGTTATGGCAAGAAGATTTAAAAGAGTTGTCTTTGTATCTGAAGAGAATAAGAGAGATGTATGTAAGCATTATGAAGCAATTAAAGATAAAGCTTATGTATGTAATAATTTTATAAATGGTGAAGATATATTAAGTAAAGCAGAAGAAGAAAGCGATTATAAAAGAAATAAGGATGTTTTATTCTTGAATGTAGGAAGACATGATGAAGATTCTAAACGTTTAACAAGAGTTATTAATTCTGCTGTTAAATTAAAAAAAGATGGATATAAGTTTAAGATGTTATTTATTGGTGATGGTAAAGATCATGATAGATATGAAGAACTTATAAATAAGAATGGATTGGAAGATACAATTATAATGTTGGGTCAAAGAAAGAATCCTTTCCCATATTATAAAATGTGTGATGCAGTTATTTTATCTTCTGAATATGAGGGTTACCCAGTAGTATTTTTAGAAGCAATGATATTTGGTAAACCAATATTATCTACTAAAGTAAGTGACTGGGAAAAATTAGATAAGAAATTTGGTATTTTCTGTGATAAAAATGAAAAAGATGTCTATGATATGTTAAAGAAATATTTAGATAAAGGTTTTGACATAAAAGATAAGTTTGATTATAAAGAGTATAACGAAGCAATAGAAAAGAAAATATTGTCATTTATTGATGATGTCTAGTTGCTGTTAATAGATTAATAATTGAGTACTTATATGTTATAATAAATGGAATGGAAGGAAATAAATATGAAAAAAGAACAAGATAGTATTATTGTTGAACATGTAGATAAAAGTTTTAATGTTTATTTAGATAGATCTAATACTATTAAGGAAAGTTTATTATCTCTATTTAGAAGAAATAAAAAAGAAAAAAGAATAGTATTAAGTGATATTAATTTAAGAATACCAAAAGGTCAAGCTGTAGCATTGATAGGTGTTAATGGTAGTGGTAAATCTACTTTATTAAAATTAATGACTAAGATTATATATCCTAATAAAGGTAAAATAACTACTAATGGTAAGTTAACATCTTTATTAGAGTTAGGTGCAGGATTTCATCCTGATTTCTCAGGAAGAGAAAACATCTACTTTAATGCTTCTATTTTTGGTTTAACTAGAAAAGAAATTGATGCAAGACTAAATGATATTATTGAATTTAGTGAGTTAGCTGATTTTATAGATAACCCTGTTAGAACATATTCTTCAGGTATGTATATGAGACTTGCATTTAGTGTTGCAATCAATGTTGATGCAGAAATCTTACTAGTTGATGAAATCTTAGCAGTAGGTGACCAACACTTCCAAGATAAGTGTATTGCGAAGATGAAACAATTACGTGATGAAGGTAAGACAATGGTATTTGTTACTCATAGTATGGGTGTAGTTAAAGAATTCTGCGATCGAGCAGTTTGGTTAAGTGAAGGTAAAATAAAAATGGACGGCGACGTAAATAAAGTTGCTGACGCTTACTTAAAGGAAACGGCGTAGGAGGTTGCTATGAGATTTTTTAGAAATTTATATAAATATCGTGAATTATTAAAAACTAATGTTAAGAAAGAAGTAAGAGGAAAGTATAAGAATTCTTTCTTAGGTGTAATATGGTCTTTCTTAAACCCATTATTACAAATTGGTGTTTATGCATTGGTATTCCCATTAATAATGAAGAGTAGAGAAGCAAACTATACAGTATTCTTATGTTGTGCATTAATACCATGGAACTTCTTCTCAATAGCAATTAATAGAAGTTCATTTACAATTGTTGAAAATGGTAACATTGTTAAAAAGGTATTCTTCCCTAGAGAAATATTACCTATTTCAGTAGTTACTAGTGAAGCAGTAAACTTTATTATTTCAACTATTATTATTTTAGGTTTCGTATTAGGTTATGGACTTGGTTTAACGAAGTTTGCTTTGTTGTATCCAGTTATATTAATAGTTGAATATACTTTGTTGGTTGGTATTGCATTTATTGTTTCAAGTTTAGTTGTATACATAAGAGACTTACAACATTTCATTGGTGTATTCTTACAATTATTATTCTATGCTACACCAATAGCTTATTCTGTGGATGTTATTCCACCAAATTATCAATGGATAATGAAATTAAATCCAATGTCATATGTTATCACTGGATTTAGAGATATATTCTATTATCAACAAATGCCTAATCTAAAAGGTTTAGCATTATTATTCGGTTTTGGATTAGTGTTATGTGTTATAGGATATCTTATATTTAGTAAATTGCAAAAAGGTTTTGCAGAACAATTATAGTTTAGAAAAGGAGAGGGTTTTAGATGAAGAAAGTATTATCGATTGTTGTTCCAACATACAACGTAGAAAAATATTTAGACCGTTGTTTAATTAGCTTATTAAATGATGAATCTATATTAGATGATTTAGAAATATTAGTAGTTAATGATGGTAGCAAGGATAATTCGGTAGAAGTAGCTGGAAAATATGAAGAGAAATATCAAAATACTGTTATTGTTATCGATAAAGAAAATGGTGGACATGGTTCTACTATTAATGTTGGTATGGAAAAAGCTACTGGTAAATATTTTAGAGTATTGGATTCTGATGATTGGGTTAATGTAGATGATTTCCCTAAATATGTTAAGTATTTGAAAAAAGCAGAAGAAGATATGGTATTAACTAACTATCGTAAAGAGTTTGTATTTAATGGTGGTAGTGAATTATTTACTTATGAAGATTTTCTTGAATACAATAAAAAGTATGATTTTGATAAATTAGATATGGAAAGTCTAGGTACATCATATTTCTATTTAGCTACTATTACTTTTAAAACTGAAGTATTAAAGAAAGCTAATTTTAGATTAGATGAAAAGACATTCTATGTAGATATGGAATATATTACATTCCCAATTCCATATGTTAATTCTTTAATATATCTTGATTATGATATTTATAGATATTACATTGGAAGACCAGATCAAAGTGTTAATCTAGATAGTTATGTTAAAAATAGAGCACATCATGATTTAGTAACAAGAAAAGTAGTTAAATTCTATGAAGATACTAAATTATCTGCTACTAAGAAAGAATATATTAAGAAGATATTAGTTCTATTATTAAATACACATTATTCTATTTATTGTGATATGAAAGTAAAAGAGCATGCTAGAAAAGATATTAAGTCATTTGATAAATACTTGAAAGCAACTTCTCCAGATTTATATAAAGCTTCTAATTATGGCTTTATTAAAGCTAATAGAAGAACTAACTTTATCTTCTGTCAAACATGGAAGAGTATTTTTACAAAGTTAGCAATTAAACGTGAAAACAGAAGGGCGGGAAAATAATCATGAAAAAAGGTTTAGTAATTAGTTGGTATTTCCCACCTATAAATTCTTCAGAAGGATTAGTAACATTTAAGTTATTAAAGAATTCTAAGTATAAATATGATGTATTTACACAAAATAGTAATGAAGGTTGGTCTTATGGATCAAACGCTGATAAATTAACTAGTAGTAATATTAATACTGTTTTTTCTAAAACAGGTGATTTAAATGAATGGGTTAATGAAGGTGTAGAATATTATGAAAATAATCAAGATAAGTATGATTTCATAATGTCTAGATCTATGGCTCCGGAATCTCATATGATTGCTTTAGAGATTAAGAGAAGACATCCTGAAGTTAAATGGATTGCTTCTTTTGGTGATCCAATTGCAGACAATCCTTTCTTATATTTTACTAAGGAAGAGAACCCTCATACTATAAGAGGTATGGGTATAGAAAACATTCCGTTTAAGTATGCTTTAAATCCAAAGAGAATTTTAAAAAGCATGGTATGGACAATAAGACGTAAAAGATACTTACGTAAATATGATCCAGAAAAGAAGAATGTTGAATTACAAAGAAATGTATTAAAACTAGCTGATGAGATTATTTTAAATAATGAATATCAAAAGAAACATATGTTAAAGACATGTGCTAAAGCAGAAGAAGTAGAGAAGAAGATAATTGTTATTCCTCATACTTATGATGCTGATTTCTATGATAAAAAAGTTAAAAAAGATAATTCTAAAATTAGAATTGTTTATCTTGGTCATTTAGATGATATCAGAACTCCTAAGAATTTCTTAGAAGCATTAGATCGTTTAAATAAATCTTGTCCAGATTTAAAAGATAAATTAGTAGTTGAATTCTATGGTAATTTAGCTGATAAAGATAAAGTAAGAATTATTGATTTTGATTTAGTAGATGTAGTTAAGTTTAAAAAACCAGTTACATATTTTGATAGTTTAAAGATTATGCAAGAGAGTGATTGGGTATTATTAGTAGATGCTAATTTAAGTGTTTTCTTAAATGAAAATATATTCTTTGCTGCTAAGATAGCTGATTATCTTGGAGCAGGAACAAACATCTTTGGTATTACAATGCCAGAAGGTGCTAGTGCAGATATTTTAAGAGAAACAAATTCTATTTTGTCATCTTATAGTACTGATGAAATATATATGTATTTAAAACAAATTGTTGATAAGAATTGTTCTTATAAGACAATTAACGCTGACCATTATGATATTAAGAATGTTGTTGGCAAATATGATGACATGGTAAAAGAATTAGTAGAAAAATAATTAATTACAGGAGTATTTTATGAAGAAAATAAAAGTAATGAGTGTTTTTGGTACTAGACCAGAAGCTATTAAAATGGCACCATTAGTTAAAGAACTAGAAAGAAGAAAAGAAGTTCAAAGTATCGTTTGTGTTACTGCTCAACATCGTGAGATGTTAGATCAAGTATTAGAGACTTTTGATATTAAACCTGATTATGATTTAAATATCATGAAACAAGGTCAAACTTTGGGTGATATTACTACTAGAGCATTAAATGGTTTGGAAGAAGTAATTAAAGAAGTACAACCAGATATTGTTTTAGTACATGGTGATACTACAACTACGTTTGCTGGAGCATTAGCTGCTTTCTATAATCAAGTAGCTATTGGACACGTAGAAGCCGGTTTAAGAACTAATGATAAATATTCTCCTTATCCAGAAGAGATGAATAGACAAATGGTTGATTGCATGACAGATATGTATTTTGCACCAACTAAATTAAGTAAACAAAATTTATTAGATGAAAATATTGAAGAAGAAAAAATCTATGTTACAGGTAATACAGCTATAGATGCTATGGCTACTACTGTAAAAGATGATTATTATCATGAAGTATTTGATTGGGTAGGAGATAATAGATTAATATTATTAACTGCTCATAGAAGAGAAAACTTAGGAGATCCAATGAGAAGAATCTTCTCTGGTATTAAGAGAGCAATAGATGAAACTCCTGATGTAAAAGTAGTTTATCCTATTCACTTAAATCCAAAGGTAAGAGAAGTAGCTCATGAAATATTTGGTGATGATGATAAGATTAAATTTATTGAACCATTAGAGGTATTCGATTTCCATAACTTCATTAAAAAATCATATATGATTTTATCTGATAGTGGTGGAATTCAAGAAGAAGCACCAAGTTTAGGTAAACCTGTATTAGTATTAAGAGATACTACAGAAAGACCTGAAGGAATTGATGCAGGAACATTAAAACTTGTTGGAACAGATGAAGAAGTAATATATAAAGAAACATTAAATCTTTTAAATAATAAGAAAGATTACGACAAGATGAGTAAAGCATCAAATCCTTATGGTGATGGACATGCTTCTGAAAGAATAGCAGATGCTATTATCGAAAAGTTTAAGAGGGATTAATAAATGAAAAATAAAATTGCTATTACTATTCAAAACTATGTTCAATATTATTGTATTCATGATTTAGTAGATGAATTGATGAAAGATAATATTGTACATGTTTATGTTCCTATTTGTACGTTTGATGAAGGATTTAATAACATGTATAACGATATGTATGATTTTTTGATTGCACATAATTATACTGTTTATAGAGAATCCCATCCTGAAATTGATTATAAAATTGTTTTATTAACATATAATTTTGATGCATATTTTGAATTTAATTGTAAGTATAAGATTAAATATACTTATTATGTTATGTGTTCAAAACCACAATTGTTATATAAACCAGATCAAAATGAATTCTTTGATGCAATGTTAACACATTCGACTTACGAGAGGGATGTGTGTTCTGTGTATGCACCAACGTATTTAGTAGGAGCAATGAATTTCAAGGATTTTAAAAAGAAAAAAAGTAATAGCGATAAAAAGACTGTATTATATTTACCAACATATGGTAATTTAAATACAATCGATAACTTAATAGATGAATTTAAAAAGTTAAAAAAGAAATATAGATTAATAAGTAAAATACATCATGGAACTTCTTATTTATTAGATGAAAAGAATAGAAGAAATTCTTTGTTAGAAGTATTTGATGAAGTACATGATGATAAAACAAAATTAAATGATTTATTGGCTCAAGCTGATGTAGTATTATCAGATAATTCGGGAGCAGTATTTGATGCAATTTATCTAGATATACCAGTTTGTATGTATACAAATAGTTTGAGTGAATGTGATTATGAAGATTTACAATCACCTCAGCATCAATTGGTTGAGAAAGGTGTAATACCTTATACAAATGATTGTAAAAAAATAAGTGAAATAATTGACGAAGCCTTATCAAAAGAAATGATTAATAAGCAAAGAAAAGAAAGTAAGATATTATTCCCACTTGAAAAAGAAGAATATGTATCTTCTAATTTAGATGTAATAAATATGTATTTACGTGACGAAGTTGATTTGAATAGATATAAACTTCGTAGAATATTTGCTAAAGATTATTTTAGAGCTTATGCACTTGAGGGAGAAGTTAATCAACTTAAGAAACAAGTGGAAGATTTAAACAATGAAATTGTTAGATTGAATAATCAAAATGAAGCTTTATCAAGAACTTTAATTAATAGAGTTGCTGATAGATATAGACATTTTAAAGAAAGAAAAAAAGGTGAATAAGATGGTCGATTATCAAGAAATAATGAAAAAGAAAAGAGAAGCCTGTAAGAGATTTATTAAGGAATTGGCTGAAACAAAAAGAATGACAAAAAGATATTTTGAAGGCAATGAATTAGTAGTAGAAGATGTACCAATGCAAGAAAATGTAAAACTAATACTACTAGAAGCTTTAAACTCTTTTATGCTTGATGATAACACATCTCTTCCGATTCCTGGAACAGATATATCAGAAGAAGCATTAGAAAGAAGAGATGAATATTCTACTGGATGTTTCTCTTTGTTCTATAGTGATACAAATGATAAAGTGTTTGTTTCTGATCCAACAATATTTATTGATAGAGATGTTTTGTTAAGCGATGTTGGAGAAATTCTTTATAGAATTTCATTGGTTTGCGAAAAAGATATGACATTAAAAGGTCAATAGGAGAATTACAAGATGAAGAAAGTTAAGAATTTAATTATAGGTGCTGGTGTTAGTGGTTTAACATATGCTAACTATGCTGGCGATGATTATTTAGTAGTTGAAAAAGAGAATGAAGTCGGTGGCTATTGTAGAACAATAAAGAAGAGTGGATTTGTTTGGGATTATGCTGGACATTTCTTCCACTTCAATACTGATGAATTTAAAAAGATATTTATAGATGAAGTACCTGAAAAAGATATTATCTATAATGAAAAGTGTACAAAGATATTCTATGATAAAGACTTTATAGATTTTCCTTTTCAAATGAATATTCATCAATTAAAGAAAGAAGAATTTATAGATTGCTTATATGACTTATTTAATAAAGTTGAAAAAGACAAATATGATAACTTCTTAGATATGTTATACGGTAAGTTTGGTAAGTCAATTGTTGAGAAATTCTTAAAACCATATAATGAAAAATTGTATGCAATTGATTTAACTAAGTTAGATGTAGATGCGATGGGTAGATTCTTCCCATATGCAGATAAAGAAGCAATTATTAATAATATGAAAGCAGAACATAATAATGCTGGTTCATATAATTCTAGTTTCTTATATCCAGTTAATGGTGCTGGTAGTTTTATGGATATTCTATATAACAAGTTAGATAAGAAAAAAGTATTATTAAATACTTCTTTAACAGGTTTAGATGTTAAGAAAAAAATAGCTACTTTATCTAATGGAGAAGAAGTAGAATATGAATATTTAATTAATACAATGCCTTTAAATAAATTCTTAGGTATTTTAGGTAACCATGATAAGTTATTAAATGAGTTATCTTATAATAAAGTATTAGTATTTAATTTAGGATTTGATAAGAATACTAAGTTATGTAATAAAGAACATTGGTTATATATTCCTAGTGATGATATTAATTTCTATAGATGTGGTTTCTATAGTAATATACTAGGTACTGATAGATTAAGTATGTATATTGAAATTGGTTATGCTAAAGATGATGTAATTGATGAAAAAGAAATTAAAAAACAATTAGATTTAACTTTAGAGGGATTGAAGAAGATGGGCATTACTGATGATAAAATGAAGTTAGTAGATTATGCACCAATTGTTATGGATCCTGCTTATGTACATATTAGTACAAAGACTGATGAAAAGATTGGCAAATTAAAAGAAGAGTTAGCTAAAGAACATATATATACTATTGGTAGATATGGTGCTTGGATATATAATTCAATGGAAGATAGTATGGTAGTAGCTAAGGAATTGGCTGAAAAGAATAATTAAGATTCTAGAAATAGAATCTTTTTTCTTTCATAGAATTAGTTAGCATTTTATAGTATAATCTATATAGGGTTAGGAGGAATTCTAATGACTAAGTTAAGTATCATTATTCCTTGTTATAATGTAGAAAACTATTTAGCTAAGTGTGTTAATAGTGTCTTAAATAACAAGATAGAAGATAAATATGAAATTATATTAGTTAACGATGGTAGTACTGATAATACTTTAGAAATAATTAAAGATTATGCTAAGAACTATCCTGATGTTATTACATATATAGATCAAAAGAATAAAGGTTTATCTGGAGCTAGAAATAATGGTATCGATAAAGCTAAGGGAGAGTATGTTACTTTCTTAGATAGTGATGATTATGTAGACAATGTAATGTATGTAGAGTTACTTAATAAAGCTAAAGAAGGAGACTTCGATATCATTACTTGTGGTGTTAGAATGGTTTATGATGATTCTAGCCTTGATCAAGATGTTGGTGTTGGTTTTGACCATGACTGTATTGGCAAAGAAGAAGTAAAGAAAGTAATGGCTACTTTCTATCCAGCAGCTTGTAATAAGATTTACAAAAAGAATGTAATAGGTGACTTAAGGTTTAAAGAAGGTATACATTATGAAGATGTAGAGTTTATGTATAGATTGTTGCCTCAAGTTAATAATATTGGTATTGTAGATGGATATTATTATTACTACTTACAAAGAGAAGGATCTATTACATATACATATAATGATAAATTATATGATATAGTAGATAATCTTAATGGATTAGTAAAATATTATAAGAAGAATAAAATATATATTGATTATAGAGAAGAAATAGAATATGTCTATGTTAGATATTTATATGCTACATTTATTAGACGCTTAGCAAAGTGTAAGAACAAGAAGAAATTTATGGAAGGTGTAGAAGTAGTAATGGAGAATGTAAATGATACATTCCCTGAATATAGAAGAAATTCTTATTTAGTTGGTAAGAAAGGATTATACTTAAAACACTTTAATAAGTTTATTGCTAAGTTGGTTTATATATTTGATAGAAACAAGATGAATTAGGTGATATAAATGGCTAAGAAGAAAAGACAAAAAAGAGTTATGTTTATAGCTAGTACGGGTGGACATTTAAGTGAATTATTACAATTAAGTCCATGTTTTGAAAAGTACGATTATTCTATTGTTACAGAAAAGACAAAGAGTAATATGGTATTAACAGAGAAACATCCAGGAAGAGTTCATTATATTATTAGTGGAACATATACGACTTTAAAAGCAAAGATAGTTTATCCTTTTAAGTTATTTTTAAATTGTTGGATAAGTTTGTTTTTGATGATTAAAATAAGACCTGATGTAGTAGTTACAACAGGTTCACACAATGTTGGTCCGATGTGTTGTTTAGCAAAGATATTTGGTAAGAAAGTAATATTTATTGAAACATTTGCTAATAGTGAAACACCAACTAAGTGCGGAAGATTAGTTTATAAATTTGCTGATCATTTTATTGTTCAGTGGGAAGGAATGTTAAAACACTATCCAAATGCTATATATGGTGGATGGATTTGGTAGGAGGTATATGAATGGCAGAAGAACATAAACACAAACATATAAAACATAGACCTGTCTTAAGAAAGATAAGTTTATTTACTACTTTAATATTGATATTTACTTCTATATTGTTATTAGTAAGATTAATACAAACTAATATAGTACCTACTAAGTATTTAATAGCTGGTGGTGTTATATTCTTCATTATAGATTTAATCTTCTTAACAATAAGTTTGATTAGAAGATATCATGTATGGAAGACGATAAATATAGTACTTGCAGTATTACTTAGTGCAGCATTTATATTTATAGGTATTGTAGTTAAGAAATCTAGTGATTCAATATCACAATTATTTAAGTATAAAGAGATTACGGTTACTTATTATGTAATGGTTAATAAATCAAGTGATTTTAATAAGTTGGAAGACTTGAAAAACCAATATGTTGGTATGATGGTTACTAACAAAGATAAGATACAAGAACATTTAAAAGAGTATGAATTAAAATATAATACTTATACATCTATTGGAGAATTAATATATAGTATTGAAGATACTAATCAAGCAGTAGTTATTAGTAAAGATTTCTATGAATATATTAATGAAGAAGATGCTAATTTAGTATTAAATTTAAGAAAAATTAGTGAATTTAATGTAGTTATTAGTAGTAGTGAAGTTAAGAAACAAGCAGTTGAATCTACTATTGATACTAATAATTCATTTATAGTTTATTTAATGGGTTTAGATGCTAGTGGTACATTAACAGATGTTAATATCTTGGTTGTAGTTAATCCAGATACACACAAGATATTATTAGTACATGTTCCTAGAGATTATTATGTACAAATAGAAGGAACTACTGGTTTAAAAGAAAAATTAACTCATGCTGGTTTCTATGATTTGAATACACAAATTCAAACAATGAGTAATATATTTAATCTTGAATTAAATGCTTATGTTAGAGTGGGATTTAAAGCAGTTACAACAATAGTAGATGATATTGGTGGAATTGATGTATATAGTGATACAGCATTTAATACACAATATGGTTGGATTAATAAAGGTACTAACCATTTAAATGGTAATAAAGCATTAGCATTTGCTAGACAAAGAAAGATATATGCTGGTGGGGATAGGCATAGAGGTGAAAACCAAGAAGCTATTCTTACAGCAATTATTAAGAAGATATCTACTAATAAGAGTTTATTATTGAAGTATGATGATTTATTAAATGATTTAAGTCCATACTTAATGACAAACATTAATCTAGAAGATGCTCAAACAATGATTAAGAAACAAATAAATGACATGCCAACATGGTCAGTTGAAAGTATTAGTGTTAACGGATCTAATAGTGAAAACTTTACAGCAAGTTATCCAAGACAATGGACATATGTTATGATTCCTGATCAAAATACAATTGATGAAGCTAGAAATAAGATTATGGCAGTTATGAGAGGTGCTTAATTATGGTATTTGTTACATTGGGTACACAAGATAAACCTTTCGATAGATTATTAAAAGCTATTGATAAAGAAATAGAAAAAGGTACTATTACTGGTGAAGTAGTGGTACAAGCTGGTTGTACTAAATATGAATCAAAGAATATGAAGATATTTGATTTAATACCTTTAGATGAATTTGATGAATTAATGGGTAAGTGTGATTATTTAATTACTCATGGTGGTGTAGGTAGTATAGTAACTGGTTTAAATAAAGATAAAAAAGTTATAGCTGTACCAAGATTAGAAAAATATGGAGAACATATTAATGACCATCAATTACAAATAATTAATAACTTTGATAAGATGGGCTATATAATTGGATGTACTGATTTAGATGAATTAGAAGATAAGATTAAAATGGTAAAGAAATTTAAACCTAATAAGTATCAAAGTAATAGAGATAAGATGGTTGAATTAGTTTGTGAATTAATAGATAAAGAATAGCAATGCTATTCTTTATTTGTTATAATAGAAGAGGTTTGTAGGTGATTATATGAAATATAATGTCTATGATTTTGATGGAACTATCTATGATGGTGATTCTGGAGTAGATTTTGTTAAGTTCTCTATAAGAAAGAAACCTAAAACATTATTATATTTATTAGGTACTTTAGGAACAGTAATATTATTTCTATTTAGAAGAAGAACTAAGGAAGATATTAAAACTAAGTTATTTGGTTTTGTTAAAGAGATAGATGATTTAGATGGTTTTGTTGCCGATTTCTGGAAGAAACATGAAAAGAAATTAAAGAAATTCTGGGTAGAGAAGGAAGATCATAAGAATGATATTATTTCTTCAGCTTCTTGTAGATTTTGGTTAGAACCAATAGCTAAGAAATATAAGATAGCTCATTTATTTGCTACTGATATAGATTTAGAAACTGGAGAAGTAATTGGTGATAACTGTCATGGTATGGAAAAAGTAAGACAGTTCTATATTGAATTCCCTAAGGGAGTTATAGATGAAGCTTATAGTGATTCATATGATAATGATTTACCTTTATTAAAAGAAGCAGAAAAAGGTTTTATAGTTAAGAAGAATAAGATAATAGATTATAAAGTTTATAAACCAAATATCTTTAAGAGATTTTGGAATTGGGGTTGGGGAATATATCATAAGAATGAAGAGTTATGGAATTATATTATTGTAGGTGGATGTACTACTTTAGTAAGTATAGTTTCATATATGTTATTTAGATTATTCTTAGATAGTGTTTCAGTATGTACTGTATTATCTTGGATATGTGCAGTTAGTTTTGCTTATATTACAAATAGATTATTTGTATTTAAGAGTGAGAGTAAGAAAGTATTAAAAGAACTAAC
>JAEEGL012450587.1_pt1 | contig 15566 bp, 18 predicted proteins | sample 9134231 | NCBI WGS metagenome assembly JAEEGL01 (sample SAMN16246548, study PRJNA631951) | gut metagenome | biome: gut microbiome; feature: rumen; material: fiber-attached | host: Bos | place: Iran: Karaj | collected 2018-10
AATAGTAAAATGGCGTTGTCAGAACATTGTAAGCAATAGTTTTGACAATAAGTCAAGTTAATGCAGAAAAAGGAGAAAATCATGACTATCAATATAAAACAGATTGTAGTGTATGTTGACCCGCGTCCGGACGAAGAAACGAAACCAGACGATCAAATGGAGTCTGTGATCTCCCGTTTGTTCGATATAGACGAACCGGAAATTACGATCCGTTACGCAGACAAGCCATACAAAGGTCTTCATGAAAGGGGCCAGTTGTTATGAAAAACGTAAGACCAGACAAATCATACATCCCGCCGAGAGATATTAAGCCTGGTACCAGAGTGGTAAGCAAACACGACTTTGACGTTGTGTACGCGGACCCGCCTTGGAGTATTAACCAGAAAGGCAATTATGGAGCCATCAAGCACTATGCGCTCATGACCTTAGATCAGATCACGGCCATGCCGGTTGCAGACTTCTGTAAGGAAAACGCTGTTTGTTTTCTTTGGATCGTGGCTGGCCCGGATGGGCAGAAAGCCGGAGAAGCCGTGCTAGAGGCTTGGGGCTTTAAGTGGGTAGACAGGATGGTAGGTATTAAGCCGGGGCTTGGCCTTGGCAACCGTACCCGCCACTGCTACGAGACCTGTCTCATCGGAGTCAAGGGAAGCATGCCGGTAGACTTTCACGGGCAACCGGACTGGATGTTCTTCCCGCGTCAGGATCACAGCCATAAGCCCGAAGAGATGTACGCCATCATCGAGCGTATGCATCAGAACAAGGATTACCTTGAGCTCTTCGCTCGCAAACGTCCGTCCAATCCGAACTGGTACATCTGGGGTAACGAAGCCGAGGGCGGCAGCGATATCTATATCCCCGGCTATCCGGTGCCAGAGTATTCAGATCGCGTGACCTTTATCCCGCCGGTACATAAACCGGAGCACTCGAAGGAGGAGGCATGAGGATAAGTGATACCGGAAAAAAGCTTCTTCACTCGCATCGCAGAAGCGGCAGGTCTGTTCTGTGTCGCCGCATGGCTGATCAGAACAGGCATCTGCCTGCTGCAAAGCGTACAGGGCTGGCTGATCGGCCTAATCGTTCTTGGGGTTGTGATTACGGTGATATTTCGGATTCGCAAGCACTACAAGGATACCCACTTTTAGTTATGAGACGTCTTTTTACTCGAACGGAGGATTGTTAACATGAAAACCACTACGGATGAATTTGTATGGTATGAGGTTGATTGGCAACGTCCGTTCAACACAGAAGATGTCATTGGACTGCTCTCGCACCTTGCAACCATGACACCACGAGGCTTTATTGCGTTTGAGACTCGCTGTCATGAAGGCCAGATTGCGCATCTGGTAGGAATCGCTCCACTCTATAGGGGCAAAATGATAGAGCTGTTCAAAGGACACGGTGAAATAGAACTTTCCGATGTGCCACCGGCTTTCCGGAAACCTATGTCATCGGCCCAGTACCTTTCAGTTACTAAACCTGTGCTCTCGCTTAACGCCGATGTGACAGACAGTGTGGTCCGTGCAGGGCTTGCTGCGATGTCGGCAACAAGAAGTGGCGAAGAGTCAGTGGTACAGATTATCTTGGGGAGATCCTTCTCCCCAAAGACTGTGCCTAAGAAGATGCAGGACCCACATGAGTCCTGGCTGGATCTCGCTCTTTTTGGTGTCCGTGAGGCATCCAGTGACAGCGTAAAATCCGCGAAGGAAAAAGCCAGCCAGTTTTCATTCCAGACCATTATCAGAGTGGGTGCATCAGGCAAGAACGCAGAAGGACGTGTGGATACAATCTGCTCGGCCTTCCGGGTTCTTGAATCATCCGGTGTCCGGATTAGATCCGCACCGGAGGACCCGGAAAAAATACATAATGTCCACATCCCGTGGCAGATAAGCCTCCAACTCTCGGTTAGAGAGATAACCCCCTTCTTATTACTGCCTGCTGGTGAGGAAGATCTCCCCGGCGTATCCGGTATCCATCCCAAACGCACCGTACCTCCGCGTTGGTACAAGGAACCGGAAACCAATATGGCAGACCGTTCTTTTGCTAAATCTATTAATGTGCGATCCAAAAAACTCAGTATTTCGCCACGGGATGCATTGGAGCACACGATTATTCTGGGGCCTACCGGCTCCGGTAAGTCCACCGTAATGGAGAACCTGATTCTGGCGGATATTCGTTCCGGACGCTCCGTACTGGTGCTGGACCCTAAAGCCGATCTCGTCACAGAGATTCTGGAACGCATACCAGAGAACCGCAAAAACGATGTAGTTGTAATAGACCCAAGCGATCCTTGCCCGGTGGGATTTAACCCACTCCGGTTTAAGGGCTTCAAGAATAAGGCTCTGGTTGCCGATGCGGTGCTATCCGTGATGAAAGAGATTTTTTCAGACTCATGGGGCATTCGTACCCAGCAAATTCTGTCCGCAGCACTTCTCACCCTATCCGAAATACCCGGCTCCAATTTGCTCTGGCTGCCATTCCTTTTGACCGACGAAAACTTCCGCAAGAAACTGGTTTCCCAATGCAATGACCGAATTGGATTGCTTCCGTTCTGGAGGCAATATGATGCAATGAAGGAATCCGAAAAGGCCGCTAACATTGCTCCGGTTCTCAACAAGATGCAGCAGTTTGTTTTCCGTCCGGGGCTTAGAGCCGTGCTGGGCCAGTCCTATCCGAAGTTCGATCTGATGGATCTTTTCTTTGACCGGAAGATTGTACTCGTACCTCTTAACCGGGGAATAATCGGTGGTGAAAGTGCGAGGCTGCTCGGCTCACTTATCGTAGGACTTACCTGGACGCTGGCTCTTGCACGGGCAAATGTGCCACCAGAGAAAAGGCACCTTGTTTCCATCTATATTGATGAGCTGCAGGATTATTTATCGCTCCCAACAGACCTAGCCGATGCCTTGGCACAGGCCAGAGGACTGGGCGTAGGCATGACCTTGGCTCACCAGTATAGAGGGCAACTCCCTCCGGAGATTAAAGCCGGTGTGGACGCAAATGCAAGGAACAAAATTATCTTCGGGCTGAACGGTTCGGACGCCAAAGACCTTGCTGCGCAGGCCCCGGAGCTTGCACCGGAAGACTTCATGCTTCTACCTCGTTACCACATCTACACCAATATCATGCAGGACAGAAAATCCACCGGTTGGATCAGCGGAGAGACCTTTCCGTCCCCGCCACCGATCCGCATGGCAGCGGAGCTCAAAGCAGAATCCATGAGACGCTATGGCAGACCGGCTGAAACCGTTGAGGCGGAGTTCCTCAGCCTATTTGATGAGTCAGATGAGCCGGAGCCTGCTGATGAATTTGCCGAAGACCCGAACTACCGTCCGGGCAGAGGAAGGCTGGCATGACCTGCTTCCGCTTAAAACACAAGAGATTTCACCAGAGTTTTCGCCAGAGTTTCCGCGACCGATACTTTTCCCCAAAAACCAGCCAAACACGCCGATCTCTTGTCGTATCTGGAAGCGACTTTCTAGCTTGTTCAGCTAGAACTCTGCTGCTGCCGCCGGAGGCCAGCCCATGAGACTAACCACCGCCCAGCTGGACAGGCTCCGCTCACAGCTTACCACGCGGGATGAGCGCATCCTCTCCTTTATGCGAAAGCTTCGCTATATGAAGACAGACCATGTTCGACGCCTCTTCTACCCGCAGAGCGATTCGGATACTCTTCATGCCTGCAAGGTCCGGACGATGAAGAATCTCAACCGGTTGATGGAGTGGGGACTCATCGCTCGCTTTGAAAAACGAGTTGGTGGCGTCCGGGCAGGATCGGAAGGGATCATCTGGTATGTGACCGAGGCAGGAGCAAGACTTCTGGTTCTTGGTACAGAGTTTCAAAACCAACGAAAGCGTTTCTTAGAGCCGCTCCCAAACTTCATGAGGCATACCCTTGCCGTGACGGAAACCTTTGTCCGGATCGTGGAGATCTGCCAAGATGACCCGGTGATGAAACTGAAGCACATCGAGGTGGAGCCTTCCTGCTGGCGGGAATACCGGAAGGGAGACAAGACGATGTCGCTTCGTCCGGACCTCTATGCCCGCACCGTAACCGGTGAGTATTTCGACCACATGTTTATCGAAATGGATCTCTCTACGGAACCACCGTTCGCCGTAGTGGAGAAGTGCCGCCGATATCATGACTATTATAAGACCGGTGCAGAACAGAAGAAGAGAGGGGCTTTCCCGTTGGTGATTTGGATCGTGCCAGACGAAGCACGAAAGCAAAGGCTCAAAGAAGAAATCCGGTTTGCCTTTAAGAATCGTTACCCCCGTATCTTTCTTTTCATTCTGGATGAAGAACTGGAGAGCGTTCTAAGAGACGGTGCGGATAAGGAGAAACTATGTTAGACTTTCCCGACGTCATTCGCCAGGCGTGCCTGCCAAGGCCACCTTAGGCTCGGATATACCCTCCCAACAAGAAACGGCACGTGGGGGTTGGAAAACCCTCACGTGCGCCCCGGAAACATTCGGTGGTACAGAGTATGCAGAGACTCCGTGCTGCCGCGAATACCCGGCAAATAAAAGTTAAGTTAGAAAGGTCCTATATGGATAAAGAAACCCCAATAATCACAGGAAAAATCTTTGAACAGATTCTAAAAGTCCGGAACACCGGAGAAGCCAATATGTTCGACATACGCGCAGTAATGAGAGTCGCCTATGATCATGATCTGTACGAGCTCGTGTGTTTTCTGGACGAAAAGAAAAACCACAAAGATTACCTTAATTTCATCCTCACCGGGGAAAGATAATCATACGTAGGCCTTTACAAAGCATCCTTCCTTCGCACGGGTAATGAGTGGCAGCAAGGACTTTCTCTGCATACCCTGTACCACCGAAGTCCAAGGCTTCAAAGTATACAAGGCACGAAACAGCAAGGGAAAAAGAAAGCATATTATTAACCTAATCTCGAAAGGATTTCTCATGACAGATGAAAAGAACAGCAAAAAGGCAGCACTGGAAGAAGCCGTGAAGATCGTAAGCGCAGCGATCCACGAAAAAGAAACCGCCTACATAAGAATCTCCCAGACGGACGAGCAGTCTCCGGTTATGCTCGAAGGGCGAACCAGAACCGGTCACTACTGCCAGATGATGGTTGATCCGAAAGATGTGGCAAAGATTTTTCTGGAATACGGATACCACGTTTGGAATGTTCTAGGAGAAGAAGCTCCGATGGCGATGTGGGATGATCTCGCTGAACACTTCGGTCTGGATGCAGTTGAAAGTGTTGATCTATAGCATTTTCAAAAGGATGAGTGAGAAACCTTTGCAAATATTTGCTCTATTGTTTTCTGCTCTCAAGCCGACGCAGCCTTGTATACCTTCAAGCCTTGGAACCTTCCAGCGCTATAGAGTATGCATGGGATGCTTAGGGACAAAGGATCTGAAGACCACAAAAGCAACATTAACCAGAAAGGATTACCATGATAGAAAAAAGCAACGTAAAAGAAATGAAGGAGACCATCTAATGTCTCACTTCAGCGTAGCAGTATTCCACAGGCAGGATCAAAAGGTTGGCGATCTCTTAGCGCCATACGATGAAAACACAAAGGTGGAGCCATATTTACAGTTTACTAAGCAGATGGCCATAAATTATGCCAGAAAGCACTACAAGGACTGCAAAGATTTGTCCGATGAGGAATGTTGGAAGATAATGGCGGATGGCCGAAGAACGGACCCGGACGGAAACCTCTACAGCACATACAATCCGAACAGCAAATGGGACTGGTGGGAAGTAGGTGGCCGTTTCAACAAGCAACTCAAGGTAGGAAAGGTCTTACGGGATGAAGCCTGTGTGAAGGATATAGACTTCACAATGGATGAAGAAACCTACAAGGACGCTCTGGACTTCTGGGACGTTTTGATGAGCGACAAGCCGGAAACACCGGGCAAAAACTACATGACGCTGTTCTCAAAACAATACTACGAGGATTACTATGGGGACCGGGAGACCTACGCCAGATACATGGCAAATTTCCGGACTTACGCAGTCATTACACCGGATGGCAAATGGTACGCCGAAGGCGATATGGGCTGGTTTGGTTGCTCCAGTGCAACACCTGAAGAGTTCAAGAAATGGTGCGAGCATTACAAGGAGATCTTTCTTGACAATGCTGATCCCGACTGGATCCTGACCATTGTGGATTGCCACATTTAATGTAACCTTGCAGATTATTATCTGGAATCCTTACAAGCCAATTATAGCACCAGTGGTTCTAAAAGCACCAATGTTTCTGACACCGCCATGCATACCCTATAGCGCTGGAGGTAATCCTACAAGGGATTACCTCTCTTTTATATTCGAACTTATTTGACACAAAAGCCTGTGGAAAACTATAAGAATAAACACTATTGACAATTTTTTACAATCATTTACAATTGAAAATGTATAAGGTTCATACACCATAATACAAAAACGAAAAACATTAATTTCCCATCATGTGTGGGGAAAGGAAACATAAAAATGAAAAAAACATTAATCGCAGGTGCTGCATCATTTGCACTTGCTGCTATGCCAGTAATCGGGGTATTCGCAGTTGATCCACCTGCAGTCGTGGATACGCTTACAGTTACAGTAAATGAGTCATGCAATTTTACTCATACATCCGGTAATGGGCAGTTCACAAAAACAATGGGTGCTGGTTTACTTGATTCGGCCTTTGGTACGAGTAGTTTTACGGCAAGTTGCAATAACGGTGCTGGTTACACGATTAGCGCAGAGTTTACAACACTAGCAAATACGGATGACGCAACAAAAAGCCCTATCGCATATTCTGAAACTACTCCAACAGCAGGTTCTGGTACTTGGACCGCAAATAACGGTACGGCAAATATCGGTGCCACCGGTGGTGTGCTCGGATCACGAGGTACTCAGGACCCTGCTGGTGGTTCGACCTACAATGTTACTTACGCAGTAAGTACGCATGATGACCAGGCACAAGGTACTTACACGGGTACTGCTACCTATACACTAACCCAAAATTAGTCAGCTTTTAATTTATCTTCTGTATTTCGTAACTCCAATATAGAAAGATAAAACAAGATCCTGTTCGGTATAAAGGACAGGATCTTTTCTATTGCCAGAAAAAGCTCCGAGGGGTGTCGGAGAGAAAACGGAAACGCCGCAATACTGTGGAGAAAACAAACTAAATCACAGCACTGCGACGCTATTTTTCCGCCGCGCTCTACCTTTACATCATAGCCCAAAAATATTAGAAAACTAGGATGTGTAACAAAGAATAAAGCACTCGCGTACGTGAGCTTCATACCCTCACGTAGCTAGAACCATTATAACACTAAATGATTTATGACGAAAAAAAGGAGCCCGTTTGTCGCAGACACACCCCGGTGTGTGTTCCGGAGTGCGTTTGCGACTTGGACGGGCCGCTTTTTATTTATTTTGTGATCTTATAACCTCGTAACTGTTCTTTCAGGAATCCCATGCATTTCAAGATAATGTTCAGTTCTTCTGCTGTACAGTCATAAAGAGTCTCGAACTCTCTGGAATCATGCAGAGAGTTCGAGACTAATAGGCTCCCAGAGAGCAGATCGTCTGCGGAAACATTGAGAGCGTTCGCTATGTTGATTATGGCATCCAGCCGGGGCATTCTTTCACCACGTTCCAGATAGCTGATATAAACATGGCTGAGTTCTGACATTTCCGCTAACCGCTCCTGCGAGAGCTGGTTTTTAAGCCTGTAATATTTGATTCGAGCGCCGATACCGCTGCAGTCTATGGACATACAAAAACCTCCCTGTAACCGGCCCCGCCAAGGTTGCTTGATGTTAGCTCTGGTTGGCGGTAAAAGCAACTCCTTTCTGGCCCCAAGGCTGCAAGGCTGCAGCTTCTTTCTCTCCCCGGTTTTTGCAGCCTTACCCAGACTGTAACTGGGGGTTAATAATAGCCAAAATCTTTAACTGGCTGTTTGTGGTGCTACGAAGCGATTACAGGTAAGATAGGTTCTATGGCGAATAGTCTGTGTAACTAAGCAGATTTGAAAGGAAAGGCAGAGTTATGGAACTATGTGATGGCCAGCTCAAGCTATATAGCAATGTTACAGAAACGAATGTGGACTGGCTTTGGTATCCGTATATTCCGTTTGGGAAAATCACTTTGCTCCAAGGAGATCCGGGGTGTGGTAAATCCACCCTCATGATGAACATCATATCCTCTATTTCCAGTGGTAGCTTTTTCCCGGACGGGAGGAAGATCAAGAAGCCAATGCATGTGATCTACCAATGCTCCGAGGATGGAGCGGGAGATACGATTAAGCCCCGGCTTAATGCGGCTGGGGCAGATTGCAGGAATGTGGCTTTCCTAGACGAAGAAATGGATTGGTTTACCTTGGGGGACGAAAAGATCCGCCGGGCGATTGCGGATTTCAACGCTAAGCTTCTCGTGATCGATCCGGTGCAGGCTTATCTCGGCGATGCGGATATTTCCAATGCATCCGGGATGCGGAAAATGCTTCGGCAGCTTGCAATCTGGGCGTCACTTTATGATTGTGCTATTGTACTCATCGGACACCTGAACAAGAAAGAGAGCTCAAAGGACCTATACCGGAGTCTTGGCAGTATTGACATCATCGCCGCAGCCAGAAGTGTGCTCCAGATATCTGCTAGTGATGAAGATTCCGGGGTCATGGTTATGCATCATGTTAAAAGCAGCCTTGCACCTAAAGGACGGGATATATTCTTTGCGATTGATGATAAACGGCGTATCCAGTGGATAGATCACGAAAGTATCGATGCGCCGGAGGAATATACCCCACCGCCCAAGATGAGCAAGCAGGCCCAAGCTGCGGCTACACTTCGGGTAATGCTTGAAAGTGAACCGATGAAAGCGACCGAGGTACAGGCGATGTTCTCTCGGGCAGATATCAGCGAACGGACGTTGCTGGCTGTGAAAAAGGAGATGGGAATACGGTCCATAAAAAAGGATGGGGTCTGGTATTGGCAGCTACCCGGAGACAAAGCTTTGCGGGAGGATATCTAAATGCCAATAAATGAATCCAGAGAAAAACTGCGGCAAACATACAGAAATGAAGATACTGGAGAGAAAACATATATTCCGGCCAAACCAAAGGTAGATTTATACGGTGAGACTTATCCATTCCGTGCTTGTGCGTACTGCCGAGTCTCTACGGATAACGACGAACAGTTGTCATCCTTCGAGCTCCAACAAGCCCATTACAGGCAGGTGGTGCAAGATCATCCGAACTGGGAACTGAAGCACATCTACGCAGATGAGGGTATTTCCGGCACCTCACTTAAGAACCGGGACGCCTTTAATGAGATGATCGAAGCCTGCAAACGGGGCGAATATGACCTGATCATCACAAAAAGCGTGTCCCGTTTTGCTAGAAATCTGGTGGACTGTATTTCTCTCATCCGAATGCTGAAGGGGCAGAGTCCGCCAGTTGGTGTTTTCTTTGAGACGGATAATCTTTACACGCTTTCGGAAAGCTCAGAGTTTATGCTCACATTTCTGGCTTCATTTGCACAGGAAGAATCCGTTAAGAAGAGAGAAGCCATGGAATGGTCACTGCACCAGCGATTCAAGGACGGCAAGCTCTTAACGCCAGCTCCTCTTGGGTATGATCGTCCGAAGGATGTAACCGGACGGTATATAAAATATGCTCCGCTCGTGATCAACGAAGCAGAGGCAAAAGTAGTACGGTTTATCTATGATTCGTTTCTTTCTGGGTGGTCTCAGGAGCAGATTGCATCTTTCCTTACGGATATCGGCTGTGAGACGAAATCCGGTGGCACAGAGTGGAGCTCCGGCTCCATTGGCTATATCCTTACTAACGAGCGTTACTGCGGGAATGTGCTGACCTGGAAGACCTTTACTGCAGACCTCTTCGAACATCGGCACAAAAAGAACCAGCATGATCGTGACCAGTATCTCTACAAAAATCATCACGAAGCAATTATTAGCGTAGAGCAATTCGAGTCCGTGCAGGTTCTTCTAGCAAACCATCGGCATCATGTCCGGGGCGGATTGCCACTGATGCACGTGATAGATGAAGGTATATTCCGGGGCTTTATCCCGATCAATCACCATTGGATTAATGATGATCCCGGAGCCTATTACGATATATCCAACAGCATCAAGACCACCAACAAAGTAAAAGTAATTGAGAAGAAAAAGATCAGTGCATTTGATCTGGAAGGATACCAAGTGGTCCGTGGCCAATTCTTGCAATTGCGTTATGAAGGTCCCTGTATCACTATTTCAAACGAGCGAATTGTCTTTAATAAATTCTGTGTCCAAAAGTTTGAGAAAGTCGCATATATCCAGCTTTTACTCCATCCAACAGAGCGCAGGATTGCCATACGGCCTTGTGCGAGGAATGACGCACATAGTATTCGGTGGAGACCCGACCCAAACAAACCGGTATACTCCAAAACACTGAACTGCCAGCATTTTGGAAATGCGCTATACAGCATCATGAGTTGGAATCCGGATTATATCTACAAAATTCGCGGAACTTGGGCATGCCGAGGCAGTGAGCAGATTATCGTATTCAATCTTCCGAACGCAATGCCGGCCGCACTCCTCCCGGTAGTAGATGCCGAAGAAAGCACCGCAAAGCGCAGAGTAAGCCTTTGTCCCGAAGAGTGGGATGATGATTTTGGAGCAGAATTCTATGAGCACACACTGGAAAACGGGTTCTATTATATCGCCCCAAACGCCGAATGGCATTCCCAAGCGAAAAGTATCCTTGCTCCCGGTATAGAGCAATATGCCGTAACAACCCCAGAGCAATTACAGTTATCTATGGAATCTTTGAAGAGAGGTACGGAAACAGAGAATGGACAACCAGGAACTTGAGCATTATTTTTCGCAGAGTACCATTTTGCAGGAACCTACAGATGACCCGGAAGTGCTGGTGAGCCTCGCCGGATACCAGGTAACAAAAGCAGAGCTTTTCGCACACACCCGAGAGCCAGCTATCACAATATGGGAGAACAGAATCAAATTCAATATGGCCTGTCTCAGGAGATTCCCGGGGGTAACACATATCCAGATACTGATCCATCCTGAACAGAAGCGCTTGATTATCCGCCCGTGCAACCCAGATGCACCGGATTCACTCCGCTGGGCTAAGGGTGGTGGAGAAAAAGAGATGAGCAACCGGGATCTTTTATGCAAGATCTTTGCTGCGAAAGTATTTGACCTGATGAATTGGGACAAACAATATCGCTACAAGATGATGGGCAACCCGGCAGTATGTGACGGAGAAATGCTGTTTCTGTTCAGGCTAACGGATTTTGAGCTGTTTACGAGCGGGAAAAAGCCGAAGTCTTATCTTCCCGGCGACTGGCGTGATTACTTCGGCACACCGGTCGAACAGCATGAAGAGTCTTTCAAGATTAACCTAGCAGATGGTTATATCACCACAGATAAAACATAGGAGGAAAAAAGATGATTAGCCCGGTTGAAGAGCTTAGCCTTGACGGATTTCAGATCGTGAAATCCGAAATGTTTCTGCACTTGCCACGCAAGGCAGACCCGACCTGTACGATTTGGCCTACAAAGATATCTTTTAGCAGGATGTCGCTCCAAGCCCTGAATAACTGTGAGTATGTGCGTTTAGAGGTGAACCCCAAAACAAAATGCCTGTTAGTGGCTCCAACGCCTTCGACCGACAAAGATAGTATTCGGTGGATTAAAGGGCAGAAGGAGCATAGTGTCCGAAATATGGAATCACGGCTCTTCGGAGAGGAAATCTACCGAGCTTGGAAACTGGACCCCGAATACAATTATCGCGCAGTTGGAAAGCTGGTCTCTGCGCGGAACAAAATAATGCTGCTTTTTGACTTCTCGACAGCTGAGAACTGGAAGACCAAGAAGGCGGATGATAAGGGTGAATGAAACCTATATTTCTTTTTACCTGCGGTCTAATCGCATCCACATTTTTGTTGACGCATTACGGGGCATAAGGTGTCCCAAATTTATCTGTTTACTTATGCAAAAGAACGGGCAAACACTGGCTATTGTCCCGTACAAGAAAAAGGACTTTCGTTCGCACAGGGTTTCCCAAGATGTCTATGATGGAACAGACGGCATGGAAGTCTGTAGCCTTAAGCTCTGCCAGATTATAGCGAATCTATATAATTGGGACCCTGATTGTTCCTACCGAGTACCGGGATATATTCTCAGCGATCACAGCGCCGCGATATTCAATCTTAGGCAGGCAGAAGTGATCGACAAGCCATTTTGCAATTTGCGCTGATCATCATTGAAGAGATACACTATTCTAAACAATATCGCGATTTCCATTTTATTACTTTGCTGAATGAAAAATGTAAAGTGGAATTCAAGGGGGACTAATACTCTGTCGTTTCTGTGGTTCTGACACATTTTTGAAAATGTGTCATTTTGGGAGCGATGTGTCATTCTAATGGTAGAAAGCCAGTCCAGTTTTTGCTTATCGTATAGAATGGCAATAGACGTATCGTTTAGGCGACAAAAACACAACAAAATGCAGACCATCATTTGATGGTCTGCATTTTGTTAATCTGTGTACCGGTACGAACCAGCGGCCTCTTGCAATTCAATCAATGGCCGCTTTGCGGCCGTGGCGGCGTTCACCGCCGCTGCGGCCGCCGGTTCAAATACAGTTGCTCGTGCAAAAAAAGAGGGTATCGAAAGATACCCTCTTTTTATCCTCTTTCCGGCGATCAAGCCGGGATGAACACCGTGTCCTCGCCCGTCTGGTCATTGATCCAGTGGAGCTTTCCGTCTTCGAGATAAAAGCTTCCGGTTCCGTCAAAGCTCTCATCGGAGACCGTATAGTTTTCTTCGTCGGTGTAGGTCTCCACCCAGGAATGCGCGTTCTCGTAGATCATGATGTCGTTTTTATAGACGTCCGCCGTCATCTCCCAGCAGCGGCGCTCGAAAGCGGAGCCCGACCATGTGATCTCGACGTTCTGGCTTCCCTCTCCGCGATAGCTGAACAGGATCTGGCAGCGGCCGGCGATCTCCTCCGCCCACATGCCCTCGAAGCCGCAGCGCTCCTCGGCGACGGGCAGCCACTCGAAGAGCATGTCCTCACGGTCGACCTGATCCTCATGCCAGGTGAAGCTGCCGTCATCATGGAAGACGATGGAGCCGGTGCCGTCCTCGTATTCGACTTCCCTGCTCTTGAGTTCGCCGCTGTCGTCATAGACGAGGATCGACTTCGTGCAGCCGGTGTAATCGACCGTCAGTGTGTCAAGATCGAGACGGCCGACGATATCCCACTGTGCCAGTTCCCAGGCGCTGCCGCCCCACTTGATCGTGATCTGCGCGCCGTCGTCGCCGATGCATTCGACCAGCGCGTTCGCGCGGTCGCACTGGTAGCTGCCGATAAAGTTCATCACGGGATTCTGACCGTCAGAGCCCGCGAAGTCAAACACGGCGACAATGTCCGTATCCTCGCCGACCTCGATCGTGATCTGCTCTTGGGTGGAGTAATCTTCCCCGTTGAGCGTCCACTTCACAAAATACCAGTCCTCGCCCGGATATGCGGTGAGCAAATAGCTCGTCGGCTCAGCCAGGCCGTACTGAAGGGACGTGGTGTTCGTATCGACCTCGGAATCGTCCCCTTCTTCGACGCAGCTGAAGCTGCCGTAGCCCTCGGTGTTGACCCAGAGAGTCGCAAGGGGCGCTTCCATTTCCATGACGGTGAAATGATAGCTCTCGCCGCCCTCAATAACGAGCAGCAGACCGTTCTCTCCTTCTTCGGAGACCGTCACCGTGATATCCGGCTTGCTGCCGGAGGAGGGCAGAGCGCCGTGCAGCGTGTTTCCTTCCTGGGGAAGCATGCCGCCGTAAGCGTCCTCGATAAAGTCCTCGCCGTTCATAAAGCCCACATACCAGCCGGGATCGTCGACGTCGTCCATTCTGGTGACGGAGAGCATATTGCCGAGCTCGTCAAAATAGTAGCCCTGGCGGGTCCATTCAGCAGCCGCCTGTTCCGGCTGGGACGCAGTAGTCTCCTGCTTCGGCGCAGGGGCGCCGCAGGCCGCCAGCGACAAGAGCATGCAGACCGCCAGCAGCAGGCAAATCATCTTTTTCATTTTCGTTTTTCCCCCGTTCTTTTCAATTATATCCGCGATCCGCGACGACCCAGAAGGGGTCGGTCGACGAGCTCCGGGTCAGGACCCAAAGGTAATCCTCATAGGTTTTGTTGGGCTCGAACACAAGCCCGTGGTCCTTGTCATCGGTGGTAAAGGTCGAACTCAGCACAATGATCTGCTCGGGAGCGAGGCCGCGGGCGTCAGCTTCCGCCTTTACCGCCGCATCACCGACATAGCCGATCTTCTTCAAGGTGCAGCCCTCATACTCGCTAAAGGCCGTCATGACCTCCTGCACCGCGGAATCATAATCCTCGGTATTAAAGTACTTCGACGAGAACGAACCAATCGTTACGCCGCCCCCGCAGCCGGCGAGGCCGAGCAGCATGGCAAGTAAAATGATAATAGATACCGTCTTTTTCATGACATATTCCTCCTGTTTTCAAAAAGGGATCGGCCGGGGATCAGTCGCTGCTGAAGCTGAAGCCGGAGCTGGAGCTGCTTTCGCGCTCCCGGCGTGCGGCGAGCATTTTCTGCAGCGCGATCACGATGGCCACTACGATCTCGCTGTGCTGCGGCTGATAGAGATCGATGCTGTAGCGGTTGTGCAGAGAGAGCATTTTCTGTCCGATCGCAGCGATCGGTTCGCCGTTCCGGTCAAGGAGCATGAAGTTCAGGCCGATGACGTTGCCCTGCAGCTGCCAGTCAAGACCCTTGATGTTGGTGACGTCCTTGAAAACGTGGAACAACTCGTTGGAAAGCGTGATCTGAAGCCCATCGGCCATCGTGATATAATGCTCCTCGTGGAGACTGATCGGTTTTCTCTCGAGATGCGCCACCTGGCGGTCGCTCGCGTCGAAAATATCGGTCTTGCCGCGGATGGCGATGATCGAGGATTTTGTCCAATACAGCGTCTTGCCCTGCTCGTCCTTGACCTGGATCTTCTGATGCAGATCGCCGGGATCCTGCTCGGTGTACAGAGAGCTTTTCGGCGCGCCGTATCGCTCGAGGTTGTCCTCGCTCGGGCGCGTGCCCGCTTCGTGGAATTTCTGGATTTTGGAAAAGAGTCCCATATCGATGCCTCCTCAATGATCTTGTGCTTATCATAGCATTTGTCCGGTCACAATACTATCACAAAAAAACCGCTTTTCAAATTGAATATGGCGGAAAAACTCCGACGCCCGTCAAGCGCAAACGGCCGCATGACCGAATAAGGTCACGCGGCCGTTTTGCTCTGCCTTAAAGCAGGATGCCGTTGACGATGTCCTGCACCAGCTGGGCGTCGAAGCCCGCGGCCTTCAGGGCGGCCACACGGGCGCCGCCGTTGCCGTACTTGCCGTCGATGACGTCCTGCGCGACCTTGCCGTAGCCGGCCGAGAGGCCGTTGACCAGGCGCTGCACCGTCTCGTAATCGTAGCCGGCGGCTTCGAGCTTCGCCTTGCGCTCGGCTCCGTTGCCGTACTTGCCGTCCATCACGTCATAAGCAGCCTTCATGTTGC
>JAEEGL014787774.1_pt1 | contig 15566 bp, 12 predicted proteins | sample 9134231 | NCBI WGS metagenome assembly JAEEGL01 (sample SAMN16246548, study PRJNA631951) | gut metagenome | biome: gut microbiome; feature: rumen; material: fiber-attached | host: Bos | place: Iran: Karaj | collected 2018-10
CTGAACGCTGTGCGGACAGTTGTGACGACCGTCTGGAACGCGATCAGCACCGCGACGTCGACCGTCTGGAACGCGATCAGGAACACGATCACGACGATCTGGAACACAATCAGGACCAACGTCACGAACGCTCTGAACGCCGTGCGGACAACGGTGACGAATATCTGGAACGCCGTGACGTCAGCCACGACGAGCGCGTGGAACGCTGTGAAGAACGCCGTGCAGACGCCGATCAATGCGGCGAGGAACGCTGTGCAGACAGCTGTGAACGCGGTCAGAAACGCCGTGTCGGGCGCCTGGAATAGCGTGCGGTCAGCAACGTCCAGCACCTGGAACGCTATCAAGAACGCGATCACGACGCCGATCAACGCGGCGAAGAACGCCGTCTCCAGCGCGATCGCTGCGATCAGGTCGAAATTCAATTTTTCCTGGAGTTTGCCGAGACTGAAGCTGCCGCACGTGTCGATCAGCGGCAGGTTTTCGATCAACCCGCCGTCCGTTCCGCACTTTTCGATCAGCTGGTATAAGACCGGCGGCATTATGACGCAGCCGACAGCCTTCGGTATGGCAGGGAACCGGCTGCTGGCCGGCGGCGAGGCAGGGGACGAGGCGATCCTGCCGCTGGCGCCGTTTTACGCACAGCTGAACGCGATCATGGACGAGAAGCTGAAGAACTACGCGGACGGGCAGACGATCGTGTACGTCACAGTCGTCATGGACGGCGACGAGATCGCCGCCCGGCAGATCGTCAGGGTAGAGCGGCACCTGACGAAAACCGCCAGAGAGATCAGGAGGGCGAAAACGTGAGAATTAACGGGACGGAAGTCGCGAAGCACGGAGCGAAACAGCTGACTGTCGAAATTCAGCCGCCGCAGGATAAAGCGGCGGCGGAATGGGTGCAGGGCGCCCTGGAACCGCTGGCGGGGGAAGAGACGACGCACACGTTCGATGAGATCAAGATCGGCCTGATTTTCAGAGGGCCGGACCCTGGGACGATCCTGCGGAACATCGGCCACGTGCTGGAGCTGCTGAAGAAAGAGACAGTTCTGGACCTGGACGGCTACCGGGACAATTTCCGCGCCTGGTATAGAGGGTCGGAGATCAAGAAAGTCGGACGCAGCAAGCGGGTCCGGCTGGTAGACCTGGAGTTCGTGGGATATGCGGTCGGAAAAGAAGTGACGAAGGTATTCAGGGGGAAGAGGACGGCGGAGATCGTGAGAGAAGGAAGCCGTCCGACCCCGGTGATCGTCACGATCCTGCCGACGCAGAACCTGGAGGCGTTCACGATCGGAGGGCTGACAGACGACCCGATCGTCGTCAGAGACCTGACGGCCGGCGTGGAGGTCGTGATCGACGGCCGGGACGGTTCGTCTGTGGAGCGCGCAGGCACGTCGATTGCGAACAAAGCGAAGGACGTCGACCTGTGGGAGCCGCCGGCGCTGAAGCAGGAGCGCACAGCGCTTTCTTTTTCCGAGACGGCGCCGAAGGTGACGATCACATATACCCCGATCTGGCTTTAACTGGAGGACACAATGCTGCAATTATACACCGACGAGCAGGAGCGCGTCGGGCTGCTGGTGGGCTGTAAAGGGCTGCATATTAAGCGGCTGCTGGACTGCGATCAGAAGACGCTGCAATTCAGCTACCCGCGCGCCGGCAAGTTCGCCGCGCAGCTGAAGGAAGAAGCATACATTCGGACAAAGACCGACGAGTTCGTGATCAAGGAAACGGACCGGGAAACCGACGACGAGTGGATCGCGGTCACGGCGACGATGAACGTCGAGGGGATCGAGAACTGCATGTTCGCCGGTGGGTTCGAGGCCGTAGAGAAAACAGCGCCGCAGGTTCTGGCCCAGGCGCTACAGGGGAGCGGCTGGGCGGTCGGCGTCTGTGCTATCAAGAAGCGCCGAACCGTGCGGAAAGAGGACGACTGCAACGGCTGGGACATTCTGAAGCAGGTGACGAAGACGTTCCGCTGCGAGGTACGCCTGGACACCCTGGCGCATGTGATCGACATTTACGAAACGCGAGGCCAGGATCGCGGGACCTTTTTCATGGAAGGGATCAACCTGAAAAAACTGGAGCGGTCGTCGGACACATACGACTTTTTCACGGAATTGATCCCGATCGGCAAGAACGGCCTGACGCTGCTGGACGACACGCGGGACCCGCGCCTGGTCCTGTCGAACTACAGTTACAGCAGGAAGCGCGTCGTCAGGATCTGGCGTGACGAGCGGTACACGGTCGTCGAGAACCTGCGAGAGGACGCGGAGGCGAAGCTGGCGGAGGCCTGCGTGCCGAAGGTATCGTATCGCGCGGCTGTGAAAGACCTGGCGCCAGGAAGCACAGAGCACCCGGACTTTTTCGAGTATGACCTGGGCGACGTGATCACGCTGATCAGCAAGAAGACAAAGGTCAGGGAGCGGCAGCGCGTCGTGTCGATCGACGAATACGAGCACGCGGAGGACAACGTCCTGGAGATCACAACAGCGGCGAAGACCTTCGCGGAAATGCAGCAGGACGATCGAGACAGCGCGGCGGAAACAGCGACCAACCTGGCGAACGCATACACGGACGCCAGCCTGGAAGGCTACACGACCGCCGAAGAGGCCGCGGAGATCGCACAGCAGCAAAGCCAGCAGGACCTGTCGGACTACGTGAAGAAGACGGACCTGGGAAACTATGCGACGAAGGACGACCTTGTGAACGCCACGGCGGGCGTCGAATCTGCGAAAGACCAGGCGACCGCAGCCGCAGCGGCAGCGAACCAGGCGGCAGCCAACGCAAGCGCAGCAGCGTCGGCAGCAGCCGGCGCCGCGCTGGCGAACTATTACACCAAGACCGAGACGGGCAACGCGATCACCGCCGCGATCGAGGCGCACGAAACCGCCGCCGCCGAAACCTACGTGAAGAAGACGGAGCTGGAGACCGCGGCGCAAACCGCAGCGGAAACGGCGACGGAAACAGCATTGCAGGAGTACGAGGCGACGCTGGAGGACACCTACGCGAAGAAGTCCGACGTCAGGAACCTGGAATCGAGCGCGCAGGACGCAGCGGACGCGGCCGCAGCGTCGGCGCAAGCTGCACAGGCGGCCGCAGCGGCGGCGTCGGACAAGGTGACGGGAATGTCGACGATCGGCGCCGCCGGAACGGTGACTGTAAACCTGCCGGCGGACTTCACGACAGCGGCCGCAGCGGCAGGCGGCTTTCTGGTGTTCCTGCAAGCCTACGGCGCCGGCGCGGTTTACGTGTCAGATTCTGATACGCAGACATTCGAGGCGACGGGGCCGGAAGGCCTGGATTTTGCGTGGCTGGCCGTGATCGTGCCGGCAGCTGAAGAAGAGCCGGAAGAAGAGCCGGTGGAACCGGCAGAACAGGAGACTGAAGAATGAACGAAATTGTGCACGAGCTGACACTGGACCTTTACGGGCCTGTGAAGAAGTACGCCGTGGAGGCACACCAGGGCGACCGCAGAACACGGAAGATCCTGATCAAGGTGGAAGAGAACGGCGAACCGTTCGAGACGCCGGCCGGCGCCGAGTACATTTTGCAGATCAGGAAGCCAAACCGCGTGACGGTCTACGTGCCGAGCACGCGCCAAGACGACGGCCGGATCATGTGTGTGCTGAAAGCGGACACGCTGGACCGGGCGGGCATGGCATACGCGGACCTGGTTATGAACGAGAACGCAGCGGGGCAGACGCTGACGACCCAGGCGTTCGAGATCGCGATCCAGCGGAAAGCGGGGGCGGCCAACGCGATCGAGGCGACAGAGGACATCGTCAGCATGGAGGAACAGATCGAGCGCAACCGCCAGCAGCTGATCAGCCAGGCCGAGCTGATCGAAGAGCAGCAGGGCCTGATCAACCGCCAGGCGACGAAGATCGAGACACTACAGCAGGAGACGGCCCAGGCCGTGAACGGCGCGTACTACGACGAGAAGGCAAACGAGCTGCACATGACGCACAACGGCGAGGACATTGAAAACAGCCCGTTCACTGTAGCGTCGGAAGGCGGCGGCGGTCCGGGCGGCGGGTCCGCGCGGACGTACAAGATCAGCGTGGACAACGCGACGACGGCGCAGGACGGCAGCCTGACGACTGTGATCAACGTGACGGACGGCGCTGATCCCTATATCGCCTTTATCTACACGTCGGCGGAGCCTGGGAACGAGACGAACACGGACGGCGCCGGCACGGCGCAGCTGATCGTCGGCGGAGCGGCTATGGCCGGAAGCTACGCTGTCCCGCAGGGCGTCGTCTTCAAGATCGGGATCAAGAAGGCTCTGGAAGGCCGCAGCGGCGACGTCCGCGTGGGCGTGCGCCTGACGAACACCGAAGGCAGCACGAAAACGCTGTACTGGACGGCGTCGATCACGAAGTTCACCGCGGAGACGACGTTCGAGGACGGCGTGATCCGCAGCACGGCGTTCCAATACCCGTGGAAGCTGATCGGCGGCGACGGTACGAGCCTGGAGAAGACCCCGCACTTCGCCGTGGACGGCGTCGAGCTGGAAGACCTGGCGGTCCCTGTGAAGAGCAACGCGCAGAGAACGAGCACGGTCAGAGCTGCTGCAGGCGGCCACGTCCTGACGTTTTGGGGCACCGCGATCGTGAACGGCGCAGAGATCATGACCAGCGTGTTCAAACACGCGGTTATCGTGAAGGACGTCGGAATGGACGTGACGGCGGTCGCCGCGACGATCAACGCCGAAGAGTTCACGCAGGGCGACGTCATGGAGATCACGTTCCAGGCATACGACCCGGAGGACGACAAGGCCGCGGTCACGATCGAGATCAACGGCAAGACGGTCCATTCCGCGAATGTGGACAGAACGCAGCAGACCTGGACGACGAGAGAATACCCGGCGGGCAGCCTGTCGATCGTTGTGCGCTGCGGTGCCGCGACGGCACAACTGTCGGCGGAAGTCGAGGCGCTGGACATGCTGATCGAGGAATCGACGAACGAGCTGAAAATGGACCTGCGCGCAGCGAACTATTCGAGCGCAAACCAGATGAAACTGATCAGCGACGTCTTCGACGACGCAGGGATCGAGACGACGATCACGGCGACCATGGAAGGGTTCGGCGTGTCCGGCGATATTACCAGGCGCGACGAAAACGGCGACGCCTATATTCCGTTTTTCGGCGGTCGCCGCATGACGGTCCCGTGCTATCCGTTCGAGAGTAACCCGGCCTCGCCTGGTTCCCAGGGCCTGACGCTGGAGTTCGATCTGATGATCCACGACGTCGCGGACCCGGACGCGAAGCTGATCACGTGCATCTACGAGAGCGGCGGCACCCGCCGCGGCATCTATTTCACGGCGACGGAGTTAATGGTCCTGTCTGCGAACATGCAGGACACGGCCGCAGACGCCGAGCAGAACGAGGACGGCAGCGCGACGGACAAGGAAGCGACGACGGCCATGCGCGCCGGCGTCATGCAGAACGCGAAGCGGCACGTCGGCCTGGTGATCTGGAACAGCAGCGGAAACCGCCTGGTGTTTGTGTATATTGACGGCGTCCCGTCCTACTTCAAGCAGTACGCAGTCGGCGACGACTTCAGCCAAGCGACGCCTGCAGCGATCGTGATCGGCAGCGACGACGCGGCCGTGGACTTCTACCGCCTGCGCTGGTACGCGACGAGCCAGAGCACGGCGCAGCAGCTGACGGGTTACGTCTGCTCGCAGCCGACGGCGAACATGAAGCAGGACGCATACCAGGCGAACAACCTGACGACTGCGGCAGACTTCACGGGGGACCTGGATTACGAGAAATGCGTCACCGTCCTGCCGTGCTTCACGGTGGAGATCGAAGAGCTGCCGAACGACACGAGCAAAAAGCCGGAAGCGAACATCGTCCTGATCAATCCGGCGCGGACGGAGCTGTCCGCGGAGTGGGTCAACGCCATTTTCGCTGTCCAGGGCACCAGCACGGTCGTGTTCCCGGTGAAGAACTGGAAGTGGACCGTGGCGACGGCGTACAGCATCGACGGCGTCAGCCGGCCGGTGTTCGTGATCTGCGTCAAGAAGGACTACATGGAGAGCAGCGGCAGTTATAACGCCGGAAACTGCGCCATGATCCGCAGCCTGTACAGATACAACACCCCGGCCGTCGAGCACAAGTGGGCCGACGGATACGTCGCACAGGAGACCGTGACGGGCTACCATTGTTTAGGGTTCTGGCGCAAGCCGGGCCAGGCCGCCCGCCGGTTTATCGGCAGATACTTCATTATGCCGGACAAGAGCAACCCGGAGCACTGGGGCTTCGACGCGACGGAGCTGACGAGCTGGAAGCGCTGCCAGGCGTGGGAGCTGAACGGCAACAACCTGAAACTGTGCAGTTTTAAGGCGACCATGGAGGACTTCGAGCCGGACGCCGCGGAAAAACCGACCAGCGCCCTGAAGTCCAGATACACGCCGGACGGGGCGAAGGATCACTGGACGGAGCTGAAACCGCTGTACGCCTGGATCAATGAGATCGACCCGGCAAAAGCGACGAACGAGGCGTTCGAGACGGAGCGGACCGTGGTCGACGGCCGGTGGGTGTACAGTAAAGAGACGGCGACCGTCCGCGTCATGCCGGAGGAAGACGTGGAGACGTCCTTCGACGCCGACGCGCACGTGTACAAAATGATCACCTGGAAGCAGGCGAGCGACGGCACCGTGACCAGGACGACGCACAAGTGGGCCATGGAAAACCCGGCGGAGTACACGTTCACGGCGGACACGGCGGCATACCGCCGGCGCCGCGCGCACGCAGAAATCCCGGCGCACTTCGATCTGGAGCACCTGCTGGTGTATGACCTGTACTGTTACGGGTCCCTGTCGGTCGACAGCTACGAGAAAAACGCGCAGCTGGTCAGCTGGGACGGCGTGATCTGGTGGTTCCAGATGTACGACGACGACACGTCCTGGGGCCTGAACAATTCCGGCCGCTATCGTTTCAAGTATTCCGCGGAGTTCCTGGACACGATCGGCAGCGGCTATGTGTTCAACGGCTGGGACAGCGTCATTTTCAACCTGGTCCACGAGGTATTCACGGAAGAGCTGTCGACGCGCTGGGCGGAAATGCGGACGGCGGACCCGGCCCTGGGCTATGCGCCCATGTCGGTCGAGGCTGTCATGGCGACGATCTATGACCCGTTCGCTGGAGCGCTGCCGGAGATCGTGCAGGCGCACGACGCCGAAGTGTCCTACATTCAGCCCCTGCTGGGTGAATCCCTGGACCCCACGAAGAACGGCAAGGACTACAGCTACGCGAACCGCGGCAAGGGCCGCGACACGCTGTACACCATGGCGCAGCGCCGGATCAATTACCTGGACGGCAAGTTCGAGGTCGCCGACTGGCTGACGAATTACGCATACTGCCGAATCACGGACCCGTCCGACACGACGGACGCACAGACGCGGGCGTCTGTGGCGGTTGTGCCGCCGAGCAACAAAGTCCGCGCGCATCTTGTGGACGACGGATACCTGGGCGCCATGTACGGCAGAAACACGCCGATCTACAGCGAGCGCGTCCGGGTCGCGGCGTCCCCGTGGTACGAGAAGCAGACAGACAGCCTGACGAGCGACAAGGAGTTCTTTGTCTACGGCGCCGACATGGTCGACGACTTCGGCGACTGGTCGCCGTACTACGCCGGCGAGCCTGACGTGTCCAGGTGCAGATCGCTGAAGACCTTCAGGCTGGGAAATGCGGCGCAGGGCTACTGCAACAAGAACGCCCTGGACCTGACTGTGGCGAAGGAAGACCAGGCTGGCAACCTGATCCAGGGCTGCACGCTCATGGAATACCTGGACGTGCAGAACCTGCCGTACCTGTCGCAGATCGTCGGGTTCAAGCACCTGATCAGCCTGAAGACGTTCCTGGCCGCCGGGTCCGGCCTGCGGCAGTTCCACCCGGCAGAGGCGGCGCCGCTGGTGAACGTGAGCCTGGGTTCGGAGATTGTCGACATTAAGCTGGTCGGCGTCAAAACGCTGGAGAGCATGACGGCGACCAGCTGGTCGAAGGTCCAAATGCTGTGGGTCGACAGCTGCGAGGGCGTGCCGTTCCAGGAGATTATCATGGGATCGGCTGCCCTGGATCGCGTGTACCTGCGGAACATCGACGCAGACACGGAAGACGACCGCCCGCTGCGAAAGCTGCTGGAGTGCAGAGGCTGGGACGAGAACGGGACCACAACGAACGTCGCGTATGTGACGGGCAAGTGGCACATGGGCCGCTGCAATTCTGCGGCGCTGGAGCAGCTGCGCCAGCAGTTCCCGTACCTGGAAATCACGGCGGACAAGCTGACGTTTGCCGTCACGTTCTACAACAAGGACGGGTCGGAGGTCCTGGACGTCCAGGAAGTGGAGGCCGGCGAGGACGCCGTCAACCCTGCGAACACGGAGGAAGGCGACGAGCATCACGTCGCAGCGGCGGATCTGGAGTGGCCGACGGACGAGCGGCTGATCTATGACTTCATGGGCTGGGATACCACGTACACGAACGTCCAGCAGTCGCTGAACGTGTACGCGATCTACAGAGAGACGCCCGTGCGCTACACGGTGCAGTTCAAGGTCGGGAACCAGATCGTGAAGACCCTGCCGGGCCACGACGAGAAGAACGCGGACGGAACCGTGAACAGGGACACGGTCGGCGTCGTGTACGGCGGCGAGGCGGAGTTCGGAGAAGACCCGGAGGACTATTCGGGCCTGGGAAGATACTTCACCGGCTGGCTGCCGGACGCGGACAACATCACGGGGGACACCGTATGCGTCGCGCAGTTTGAAAGAACCATTTCGTCCGCGACCGGCATCACCTTCGAGGACGCGACCTGGGGGCAGATCAAGGCGATCACGGAGGCCGGACTGGCGAAGCAGTATATCGAGGACGGCGTCTGGTGGCTGAAGGCCGGCAAGAACGTCCGCCTGCGTAACGGCGAGACGATCCGCCTGCGGATCGCGGCAGCGGAGAAAGACGTGCACGCGGACACCGGCGAGAAGGTCGCGCTGACGCTTGCCATGTCCGACGGCCTGAAAGACCCGGTGCAGTTCAACAGCGGAAACAGGTATTTTTACCGCTACGCCGTGAACGGCAGCACCGCGAACAGCGCGGACTTCACGTACAACTACACCGGCGCCGCCGGCAAGGTTCCGATTTTGTCGATCGGCAAGGGAATCCTGGGCGCGATCACAGTGACGCCGCAGGGCGGCGAGCCGGAGACCTGGTCGTTCGCAGAAGAGAACGACGAAGCGGCGGATCACGTCTTCAGCGGGAAGGTCAGCGGCGAGGTCAAAACCTGGGAGGGCCTGGAGTTCGACACGACCGCCGGCAAGCTGGAGCGCGTGGAGCCGGAGGGGTTCACCTGGTTCACGAACGGCGCGTTTGTGAATATCCCGGTCACGGGCAAGTGCACGATCAGGGTCACGACGGTTTTCGCGGGCAGCAGCTACACAAACGGCGGCTGGACGGTCAGCGAACTGAAGGAGAAGTGCGACCCCGGCGGGTCCATTTTCGAGCTGCTGCCGCTGACGCTGCGAAAGCTGGTCAAGCCGGTTGTGAAAGTGTCGAACATCGGCGGCGCACGCACGGACGTCAGGAAGTCCCGCAGCTGGATTTGGCCGTTCTCTGTCAACGAGGTCGCGTTCCGAAGCACCAGCGCCGGCTATGCCAACGAGACCGGGCCGAACGATCAGTACACGATTTTCAGCGACAACGCCAGCAGACAGGTCCACTATGGAATCGACGGGAAATCGGCGGGCGCTTTCCTGCGGTCCTGCAACACCGGGAGCGCCAACACCGTCCACTTCATCTACACGAATGGAACGCTGTACAACTACAACGCCACCAGCTGGTACGCCTTCTTCGGCGGCCTCTGCATCTAAAATCACACAATCCCCCGGCCATTGTGCCGGGGGATAGGAGGGAAACATGAGTGTACCAAAAGGCGACCGCGGCGAATCCGCGGCGCAGTTCCTGGACACCGCCAGGGAGATCAGAATATTCACACAAGACCGCGCGAAGCGGCTGCCGAACCGGGAGGTCCCATACGAGGGCCGCCTGCTGGCGCGGGCGAGCTATGACATATTTCAGAAAATCGTGACGGCGAACAATATCAAAGTCCGAACCCTGGGGGACGCAGAGGAACGCCTGCGGCTGTTCAATGTGGCGGAGGCAAACCTGAAGGCCCTGGCGGCGGAGATAGACGTCCTGGCGGACATTCTGCGCCGCGCCGCAGCGGAAGAGCAGGCCCGACCGAAAGCGGAGAACGAGCGCCGCGAGAAGGAAGGCCAGCCGCAGCTGCGGCCGAAGATCAAACCGCTGAAGGGCGGGACGCTGCTGAATTGGCACCAGCTAATCGGCGACGAGATCAAGCTGCTGGAGGGCGTGCAAAAGGCGGAGCTGCGGAAATACCGCGAGAAGTTCGGCCCGGACGCCTTCAAGTAAAAAACAACCAGGTTGCGGTCTACAACTACACGTTCCGGCGAACGCTTTCCTGCGGTCCTGCAACACCGGGAACGCCAACAACGTCCAAATCATCAACACGAATGGAACGCTGAACAACAACAACGCCAACAACTGGAACGCCTTCTTCGGCGGACTCTGCATCACTACATACTGGCGGAGTAGCGCGGCAGCGTGAAACGGGAATCTTTATGCAGAGGGAGACCACGACCTTCCTGAAAAGGTAAATAAGAACCCCGGCCCGGCCTGGTGGACGCTGCTTGCATGGCGTGGGAGCGTATGCCGCCCGCGTTTCATACCAGTCGCCGGAGACAGTAGCGGCATACAGTTCACTGTGCGAGGTTAGTCAATGACGAGCGAAGAAAGAAGAGAGGCAAGATACCGGCGCCGCCGTGCAGCGCGGGAGGCGAAGCGGGCGAGGTCCGCGGAGACGTGGGACAATTACGACCGCGTGAACACCTTCGGCGGCATCTACGACGGCGGCCGGATCAGCGCACGCGGGGTCCGTTGGAAACCGTCCGTGCAAAAGTACAACCTGATCAGAGGCCAGCGCGTTCTGACGAGCTATACGGAACTGAAGGCGCGGAAAATCGCGCCGGTGAAGTTCATTAGGTTCAAGGTCCGGGAACGCGGGAAGGTCAGAGAGATCGAGGCGGTCGGCATGAAGACCAGGGCGGAGCAGCGGAACGCCTGCGACCGCGCGCTCATGCCGGCGATCACGCGCCACCTGATTTACGACTGCGGCGCCTGCGTGAAGAAGAAGGGGCAGACGTTCGCAGAGGCGCGCTTCATGCGCCACCTGACGAGGGAGATCAAGAAGAACGGCCTGGAGACGTGGGTCGTGTTCTATGACTTCAAGGGCTATTTCAAGAACATACCGCACGCGGAGGCGAAGGCCGACGTCAGCGCATTGTTCCGGGATCGGGACCTGGTTTACCAGTTCCACGCATGGATCGACATTTTCAAAAAGCCGGGGCAGCCGGCCGTCGGCCTGGGCCTGGGCTGTCAGCATTGTCAGGGACTGGCGCTGGAGCGCGCGAACAAGCTGGATCACTTCATGAAGGAGCGGCTGCGGGTCCGCGGCTATGGCAGGTACAACGACGACGGGTATGCGTTTTTCTCCAGCAAGGAAAAGGCACAGCAGGCGCTGGACGCCCTGCGGAAATTGTGCGAGAAGCTGAAGATCAAACTGAACGAGGCGAAAACGCACATTCAAAAGATCACCCAGCCCATGCGCTACCTGAAGAAGGTGTACAAGGTCGTGGAGAACGGCCGCGTGATCAAGCTGCTGTCCAGGGAATCGAAGACCAGGCAGCGCCGGAAGCTGAAGAAGCTGGTCAAGAAGGTCAAGGCGGGGAAAATGACCGTCAAGGACGTGTGGCAGAGTTTTCAGTCCTGGGCGTCTACGGCGCGGCGCTGTGACGCATACAACGCGATCTGGAACATGAAGAGGTATTTTTGGAATCTGCTGAAGGGGGTACAGGCATGTACTACAAGCTGAAGATCAAGAACGAAGTGGTGGACGCGGTCGCAGACCCGATGTGGCTGCGGTCGCAGCGGCGCGGCGGCCCCGTCGTGACATTCAACAGGGACGAAGCCGAGGGCGTCGTGGCGTCGGACGGGTCGGAATCATTCAACCTGTTCGGCCACGTGCTGGACGAGGCGTGGAAAACCGTCGAGGCGATCGAGATCGCGCCGGAGGAATACGACGATCTGGTCGAGCGGCTGAAGGAAGGGCCGGAAGAGGAAGAGACGCCGGAGCCGGAGGGAGCGGGAACGGGCGAGACCGTGGCAGCGCGCGCCGACCTGGCGGATCGCGTCGGGAAACTGGAGAAGCGCGTCGAAGAGCAGGGAGAAATGAACGAACTGCTGAAGGCGGCGGTGCTGGAAATGTCGGAGGAAGTCTATGCTTAAAACTCTGATTTTTTGGCTGCTGGAACTGGAAGGAGGTGAAAAAGACATGGCCAGACTGTGGACTGTTGAGATCATCAACGGCGCGGAGACCTTCGCACACGTGCCCGCGAAGCTGAAGGAGAAAGTGCGCCAGCTGCTGATCGTCGCGGAGTGCGAGGACCTGATCGTCGAGTAACACCGCGATTTTGGGGAAATCCTGGGGGCGCGGATTGCGTCCCCAGGTGATACAATGAAGCACAGAAGCGCAAGACAAGCGCCGGAACAGTCGAAAGACAGCACCGGCGCTTGTTATTTTTTTACAGGAGGGAAAGAAAGTGGCAAATGAACAGACGATCTGGTCCTACCTGCTGGGCAAAATCGGGAACCCGCACGGAGCGGCTGGCCTCATGGGGAACCTGTACGCAGAAAGCGGGCTGTCCCCCGTCAATCTGGAGAACGCATACGAACGGAAATTAGGCTATACCGACGCCACATACACGGCAGCGGTCGACGCCGGCAGGTACACGGAGTTCGCGCGAGATTCTGCGGGGTACGGCCTGGCGCAGTGGACCTATCACACGCGGAAGGCGGCGCTGCTGGCGTTCGCGCGTTCGCGTGGCGCGTCGATCGGCGATCTGGATATGCAACTGGCGTTTTTGTGGAAGGAGCTGACAGAGAGCTTCCCTGCGGTTGTGAAGGCGCTGAAGACGGCACAGACGGTCAGGGCCGCGTCTGACGCGGTCATGATTCAGTTTGAGCGGCCGAGGGATCAGAGCGAGGCGGCGCTGGCGCGCAGGGCGACATACGGACAGACGTACTTCGACAAATATGCAGGAACGCAGAAAGGAAACGGCAACAGCATGAACGAATCGGAGGCAAGGGAGAAACTGGTCACAGCAGCGAGGGGATTTATCGGCTATTCGGAGGCGAGCGGAAAGCACAGGCAAATCATTGACCTGTACAACAGCGTGAAGCCGCTGCCGAGGGGGTACGCCGTGAAATACAGCGACGCCTGGTGTGCGACGTTCGTCTCTGCGCTGGCGATCAAATGCGGCATGACCGGGATCATTCCCAGGGAGTGCAGCTGTTACTATCAGGTGGAGGCGTTCAAAAAGCTGGGCGCGTGGGAAGAACGCGACGACTACAAGCCCAAAAAGGGCGACGTGATTTACTACGACTGGCAGGACACCGGCGCCGGGGACAACACAGGCACGCCAGACCACGTGGGCGTCGTGGAAGACTTCAACGGCGTCACGATCACCGTGATCGAGGGGAACTACAAGGACACGGTCGACCGGAGATATATCACGGTAAATGCTAAAAGCATTCGAGGCTACGGCGTGCCGAAGTATGCGGCCTGGGCCGCGCAGCAGCAGACGCAGCAGCCGGACCCGTGGTATGTAAAAAGCGGAGAATGGGCTGCCGCGCAGGCCGCGGGAATCACAGACGGGACACAGCCGAATCGCACGGCAACGAGAGCGGAAGCCGTCACAATGATCTGGCGCGCTGCGGCGAAAGCGAAGAAGCAGGAAGGAGCAGAGAACCCGTTCAAAGACGTCGCGCCGTCCACGGTTTACTATTACGACGCGGTCGTGTGGGCCGCGGCGAACGGCGTCGCATTCGGAGTAGGTGACGGAATGTTCCAGCCGCAGGGAGAGATCACCCGCGGCCAGATCGTAACGATGATCTGGAGGGCGTTCGCGAAAGCGAAGAAGCAGGAAGGAGCGAAGAACCCGTTCAAAGACGTCGCCGCCGCGGCGTACTATTACGACGCGGTCGTGTGGGCCGCAGCGAACGGTATCACCAGCGGCACCAGCAAGACGACGTTCAGCCCGGACAGCAAAGCAACCCGCGCAGAGATCGCCGCCATGATTGTCAGAGCGGCGAAAAAGGAGGGGCTGTAATGCCGGAGCTTGTACCCGTGCTTTGTGCCATTATCTCCGCTGTTTCGGCGTATGTCGTCGCAAGAGCGGGGACGAAGGTGCAGAAAGAGAAGAAGAAAGAGGAAGAGGCGGCCGCCCGCCGGGAGAAGGAGAGCCGCCTGTCTATGGAAATGATTTTTTCAACGCTGGAACTGTCCTATGTGACGTCCCTGGCGGTGACAGGCGGGCACATTAACGGAAACGTCGAGGCAGCGCAGCAAAAGGCGGACAAAGCGCGCGCGGCCTACGAGGCGTTTTTAAGAGACGAGGCCGCGCGAGCGGTCGCAACGATCTGAAAGGAGAGAAAAACATGGAGTTCGGAGTGCAGACGGTGGCCGCACTGGTCGTCCTGACGTATATCCTGGCGGAGCTGATCAAAGCGACGCCGCTTGACACGAAGTGGCTGCCGGGCCTCTGCGGGCTGATCGGCGCCGTGCTGGGCGTGGTCAGCCTGTACGTGGGCGTCATGGACTTCCCGGCGCAGGACCCGATCACAGCCGCGGCGGTCGGCGGCGCAAGCGGACTGGCGGCGACTGGGTGCAATCAGATTTATAAAAAGCTGTTCAAAAACGACAACGGCAAGGAGGAAACACCGTGAAAAGCATCGAGGAAAAAATGGCGGCCGTCGAAGCTGCCGCAGCTGCGAAGACTGGACAGGAACCCGCCACCGTGGGTGTGGACTACGGCGCGCCGGGCGGCGACATGACCGTCGTCGGACACCTGGATCGGGCGGAGCTGGAGCTGTGGACGGTCAAAGAGCTGAAGGCCCTGGCCGCCGACATGGGCCTGAAGATGGACGGCCTGAAGAAGTCGGAGATCATCGACGCGATCACCGCGGAGGAAGTCGCGGCGCCGGCCGAAGAGCCTGACGAGGAAGAGACCGAAGAGCCGGAGCAGGAAGACGACGGGCAGATCGCAGAGATCGGAGGGCGGGTGCTGGTCACATTCACCGGCGCCGTGAATCTGCGTGACATGCAGGGCAACGTCGACGGCGGCGCCTTCCAGGGCCAGGTCCTGCCGGTTCGCGGCGTCGTGGAGAGAAACGGCGCCACCTGGTACAAGGTCGAGGACCGCGCCGGCAAGGAGCACCTGATCAGCGGCCAGGTCGTCCGCTATATGGAATAACGCACAAAAGCGGCCGGGCAGCTGCACACCGATCCGGCCGCAGAAAAAGGCAAGATGCACAAAAGCACCGCCAGCAGTAAGCGCCGGCGGTGCTTTTTTCGGAGCGGCTGCCGTCATGCAGCCTTCGCTTTGTGCCACGTGGTCGTACATATCACGGCACGCGCATCTCCGCAACCAC